>Ga0307375_10006371_pt1 | contig 10912 bp, 7 predicted proteins | sample TR1MG_FD_202531 | JGI IMG/M metagenome (GOLD analysis project Ga0307375, IMG submission 202531) | Soil microbial communities from Risofladan, Vaasa, Finland - TR-1 | ecosystem: Environmental > Terrestrial > Soil > Coastal area > Acid sulfate soil | place: Finland: Risofladan, Vaasa | collected...
CAGGCTACCAACAGGCTGTTCTGGAGCGGCAAATCTCTGAGAAAGACTCTGTCGTCGAAGAGTACCATATCCAGGGTTGGAGCCACTGCTGGAGATGGTGCCGGGTGCGTTTGGTCGTTTCGGTGCTGCGTTCGTCATGGCAACTGTCGGGACTGCGTTACCTCCGCGCAACGAACCATACTGAGATGCAATGCGAGAGAGTGATGGACGACCCTTGCGTTTGCCAGCAGCCTCTTCTTCTTCGCGCAATTTGCATTCGCGCTCGAGAACATGTTCGCGCGTACCCTTCTCGGCGATGTGCCTAAGGATATCTGAAGTGAGAGGGTTTCCTTCAAGGGAGAGTGTGTAGAGATGCGAGACGAAGGGGGCATCGTAGAGAGGCTCGGGGATGATGCGGAACTTGTTGTTGTGGAGCATGAGGCAATGCAGCTTGCTGAGGGATTTCATGGTGGCCGGCAATTTGGAGAGATTGTTGAATTCCAAACGAATGACTGCGAGATTGACGCATTGGGAGATTGTCTTGCCGAGCTTGATGAGCTGGTTCTCCTGGAGAAAGAGGGTCGAGATTTCCGTGAGCGCGCCAATCTCCTTCGGAATGCGGAGTAGCTTGTTGCTGTGCAGCCTTAGGGTGGTGAGTTTTGTGAGGGCGGTGAAGAGTTCTGGCGCAATCGTGACGATCTTGTTGTGTGAGAGGTCTAGTACCTCCAAATTGGTGAGATTAACGAGGACGCCCATCGTGCTCAACGAGTTGTCCGAATTGCCGAGCGGGGAAGGGCTGTTCGACCCAGTGGATGATGAAATGGTGAGCGAGGAATAGCTGGCAGGGTCCAGTTGTAGATGAGAGAGTTCCAATTGGCATAGAGAGGTCATGGAAGCGAGAGCGTCGATGGAGCAGAGCTCGTTGCGATTCAAATTGACTTCTCGCAATCGGGAGAGGTTAGAGAAGGAAGCTGGAAGGTGCTTGAGTTGGTTATTCGAGAGATCTAACACCAGGAGGCCAGCGAGCTTCACCATGCCAGCCCACGTGCCGGAATCGTCGAGACGATTTTTGGAGAGGTTCAGAACTTGAAGGTTCGGTAGCGACTCGCCAAAGTTCTCGGGGATGCCTCTCAGCGCGTTGCGCGACAGGTCCATCTTCTTCAGCTTGGAGCATTGTATCAAGGGCTGCGGGATGCGGGCGAATTCGTTCTGCGAGAGGTTCACAGCCACCAGGTTTTTGAGCTGCGAGAAGGCGGGTGGCAAATCGGTCAATTGGTTGCCTACAAGCTGCATATGTTGCAATACAGTCAAACCAACGCATATTTCTGAAGGGACTGCTTTCAATTTCGCCTTGTCAATCGAGAGGTAGTGCAGTTTGGAGCCCAGCTGCTCGACGAGTTTGGCAGAATAGACACTGGCCTCCTTTTTGGACAGTTTCACGCCATGAAGCTTCAAAGAAGAGTCTCCATCAGACAAGATCGCCTCGTGAACCAATTGACTAAAGTAGGAGCCCATCGTGAGGAAGGAAAACGCGATACAGACCAAGAAACCAACAACGCCGAAAACAGAGCCGGTGTGACAGGGAAGAGCAACTACCGAGCTTCCTTTAACAGTGAGCAGGTTCGGATGTGAATATTGCCACTACAGTATCATGAGTATCCACAAAAAAGGCGAGGTTGTCAGTAGGCATGTGATGAGGCGAGAAAACTGAGGACAGAGACACCAGAGATAGATTCGCATCAGTTCATACCTTGAAACAGTCCAAGCCCGTGTGCTTGTAGTCGTAAAGTTTAGCTCTTTACCTGTCAAAGCAGGGAGGAGTGTGGAACCCCGAGTAGGAGTCCACTTGTAGGGAGAATGACAGCCTGAAGGCATGCCAGCGCGGGGACGTTTCTCTCCACTCACGTTAGAGAGAGAGGCGACCTTCGGTGCCTTCGCTCTGAGGTTCAACCCACATGACGCGTCTCTCGAACACATGATCTTGACACCATGGGCACGAAAGGACATAAGGTAGATGAAGACTATTGGTACACAGAGGACCAAATCAACCCCAGCGTCAAGATACACGCCGTCTCACGCAAGCGCAGCTTCTTCTCCACTACCGACTACATTCTGATCGCTGTTGCCTCCTTAGGCACCGCATTCATTTATAAGGTACGCATTCTACGCATTTCTGATCTCATTTCACTCTCAGAAGGAGCTAACCGCGAGTAAAGGAGGTTTTACATTGGATCTGGCTTTTCCTCTGGCTGTTACCCGTATTCAACCTTCTGAGGCACCTCTTCTCAATACAAAAGGAATCAATGATGATCATAGATGGACTTGGATTACAATTGGTACGAGAGACTTATGCAGGAACCAAGAAATTGCACTTTGTCGAGAGGTCGAAGATCAAGTCGATTGTGATCAACGAAGCTATCTCATGTGCGCACGTCTACCCGTATATCGCTATCATTACACATGACCAATCTGAAATGACTCTCGCATTCGATGCCATTCGCGTGAAGTACGAAGTCCTGATCAACATCTACCGCGATGCCATGGAGACTCTGACAGACGACTAAACTCGATCTAGTCAGTGAGAGAACGCATCGCAACTGTGTACATAATGTAGATATCTGGAGAATTCAAGAATCCCCTCGAACGGAGCTCGATTAAGGGAATTCCAACCTTCATTTTCCAACTCTCATTACAGCCTTCAAATGCCCACGATTGGGCAGCAACTCGTGGGACACAATGGTTACATATGAGCCTATGTGCGAAGCACCTTAGGAGATGCACCAGAGGGACCGAATGGACTCAGACCGGGGAAACTGTGCATACGGAAAAATAATTGGCACTAGTTAAACACGCAACTTTTTCCACCTTTGGCTGACCTTCTGTCTCCTCACGGCCATTGGCCGGGTCAGTTCGTTCTGAACCTTGTACGTGTCATCATCCCAACACCTTCATATTCGCATTGGGTCGTTCGTGTTTTGATATTTGAGTTCATTTCGGAGCGGAGAGTGTCTCGTTGAAGTCCTGTTGGTGGCTGGTGTTCGTTTGGATATCTTCTCTTGGTTTCCTCTCCGCGTGTTGTTTGAATTGCCGCCTTGGCTCCTTATTCAGGTGATTGTAGTGATATTGGTGGTATTGGAAGATGTTTGTGGCAGAATGGTGTTCGTGTTGTTGCGGAAACCTGTTGATACCGTCTCTTCTCGTCTTTTCCTGTGTGTGCCCATTCATTTGCCTCTGTGCTGGTGCCTAACCTCCCATGTGTGTTGTGCTGTGCGTCTTTATAGCAAACAGAATGGCCGATGAGTCGAAGACTGGAGAGGGACCTCGCAAGAGAGTGTTCCGCAAGTTCTCCTACCGTGGAATTGAGCTCGAGAACCTCGTGACCATGTCCCCTGACCAATTGTTCGATCTCTTCCCCACTCGTGTCCGTAGAAAGTTCACCCGTGGACTCAAGAAGGGAGAGACCAGCCTCATGCGCAAGTTGCGTGATTCCAAGGTTGGAGTTAACCCTGATCTCGGAGAGCGCCCTGAGGCCGTCAAGACTCACCTCCGTAACGTCGTCATTGTGCCCGAGATGGTTGGAGCCATCGTTGGAGTTTACAACGGAAAGACCTTCACCAACGTTGAAATCAAGGCCGAAATGATCGGTCACTACCTCGGCGAGTTCTCCATTTCCTACACCCCCGTCAAGCACGGTCGCCCCGGTATTGGAGCCACCCACTCCTCTCGCTTCATTCCTCTGCGTTAAATTGCTCACATTGGTAATGTACGGTTAAAATAGCAATTGAAAGATCAACCCAAGACGCTTCCGCTCCCCTCTAGTCCGGCCGGACATTCTCCCTCTTGGGGTGGCGCATCGTGCACACATTGTGAGATCACATCAGTTATACATTTACAGATCAGAATACATCATAAGACGATGACATCGGTGCAGTGCAGGCCGGGGTCAGCCCGCTTCCATGGGCCGCGTTTGAGCCCAGACCAGTTGCATGGCTTCCCCTGTTGACGATATGACAGTCCCAGAGAGCAGAACGCGGTATATCATGCACAGAAATGACAGAATGACGATGACTATGGAGGAGAGTGCTGTTGGGCAGTACGGATGGCGCGTTGTTCAAGAGTTGTGGATGAGAACTCTTCTGACGCGGGGCCTGCTGATGGCTCACATTCACATGATACTACATATAGAGGATCTGCTTGAGATAGACGTACTCGAGCGATAACTTCAGCTGATGACTCTTCGATGGGGAAGAAGAACGAGAGGCAATCTCCGTGGTAGCGGTATTGGTCCTTTCCAATCGGACACGCGTCTCTCAACTTAAGTCTCGTTGATCGCACTTGCCACCTTTCCGAATTTGCAACCTCAGTCCACTTCTTCATCTCCTGCTTGGTCTGCTCGTCAAACACCGGTTCCGGTAGCGTCGGACTTGGACCCATCCAATCCGCATCAAATATGATCACAGCTCGGTAGACGAACCACAATCCAAATGTAGGATGACAACTCCAGCCAACCTCTTGATCGTAGAAGGCAAAACCAGCCAGGTGCCCAGCAGTTTGAACATGCACGAAAAGGCCACTTCTAGGCGTATTCCAGTCATAACGAACCTCATTGCTGACTCCAGAGATCTCAGACAAGTTTAGCACATCAGAAACCACCTTTTGATAGAAAGAGTCCACAGGGTCCTTCGGAACACTTCCTTCATCGAACGATCGGATGTATCGGGAAAAGTAAGGCCAAAACACCTTTGTGCTCCCTACCACTACGCCAAAGGGATCTGCGCGATCGAATGTATTCAATGAATAGCGTTTGATGAGGGCATTGTACTCAGAAACCTGGATTGAGCCAAGGTGGGTGGGAAGAGCCGTGTTAGTCTTCGTTCCTTCTTGTTTCGATGTAGTAGCAGGTATAAAGCAATGGAACATCTACACAGCATCATAAGAGAGCAAAGTAAGGGGTGTAAGTACCCTGAAGGGCTCGCAGATGTCAACACCTGACTGGGAGAGTCGCGTGCGAAGGATTGGGAGAATGCTATCCATGGTAGGGTGTTTTCAGAGTCTTGTATGTCAGATGTCACGTTGCGTGTTGCTTTCTTGATGAATATTGGGGAGGTAGCCGGACACTTGAACAGGAGACGATAGAAGAGGACTCTGATGTCAGGCGCGCCAAGCCCGCTTCGTTTGGCTCCGGATCTTGGCTTCGATTCGATCTTTGGCTTCCCCCCTGAGTCGTGGCCCCGAATGGATGGATCTATGGATTAGCAGATAGACGGATGCTTCATATTCATTCAAATTGGTAATACAAGAGCAACGGAGGCTCAAAGTGCGGTACCAAAGTGCGAGAGACGCGTTGGATGAAGATCGGCCCATGTGATCCACGGATTCTGGTTCTATTATGGTGAAGTTGGTTTAGATGCGTGTGCCCAATTTCTATTTTGAGAGACTCTCTCTTTCGTATCGTCCAGGGGGAGCATGTCGGGTTCTGCGCGTTTGGAGAAGGGCTGGACGAAGCGTCTGACGGAGGGCACTGTAATCACCAGAACCGACACAACAACAACTGCTGCTAACACTAATCCTCCAATGACACCACCAACGATGGTTGCGGTTTGCCTGTTGCGAGATTCTGTGGGGGAAAGATTTTGAGGCGAATCCACGGCAGGCGCGAAGAGCAGAACAGCGGTGGGATCATAGATCGCGTGGTGGTAGTGGAAAGGAGCGCACATAGGAACTCCAGATGTAAAGTTGGTAACTTGAGTAGTAGGATATTGAAGGGCGAAGGTGACTCCTTTGGGATTCGGATCTGCCTGGAGAATGGGGACTCCATCAAAGATAAAGCTCTTCTCAAACGATACATGCGCTACCATATCGTTTTGCGTCAAGTTGAAGAACCCTTCGTATGGTCCATCAAAGAAGAAGGGGAGAGCGTTGAGCAGCGAAACTATCGAAGCAGACGCACGTTCCGAGAAGAGTAGGAGACATCTCTCGTGGTGTTAGCAAATGACAATGGGGTACTCATAAGATGTAGAGGGGCGAAGCTCAGCAGGACCGGTACGTACAGGTGTGGGCCCAAAAGAGTTCGATGAAGCTCGTTTGGTTGGCTGGGTACGTTTGGCCGATGAACGGGAAGCCAATGATCTCATAATTGAACTTGACTTTGTCGGAACTACAGTGGGAAGCACAAAAGCGCGGGAATGGCCACACGAGGGGAGCGAAAGGAGTGGGCAACGAGCACGAGAGGGGTTTGTGTCAGTCTAGCTGCGGTGAGCATGATGTAGATGAGCGATTCAGATGGTGCATTGATCCACGTACTCAAAATTCCAGGCATAATGCATGCCAGGATCGACATAGTCGGTGTTGTTGCTTGGAATGATTTGGAAGCTGCTGTTCGTGATGTAGAAGGTGTTGGTCACTGAGAAGTTCGCTATCGTCGGATGTGTATAGTTGACGTTGATGGCTTCGAGAAGTACTCCTGGAAGCGGATTGGAAGTCGATCGAGAGACGGTACAGTCGAAATCGGAGAGGGAGAATCGCTGGATGTGTGTGGCATCAGGGGTCGAGCTCCACCGGCAAAACCACATGTTTTCAACAGTATCGTACTCCCTATTTCGTTCATTCAGATCGGTGAGGTGGACGGTGATGTTGAAGAAGTCTAGGATCGGCTGGCCATTGCGGAGGGGTTGGAAGGTAGTTGATGGGCCGTCCACGGTCACAATCAAGTTTTTTGTCCTCATAGTTGCCATACCGGAGCACGCAGCATACGTTTCCATACATAGTAGAGAGGCAAGGCAGATGTAGAAGAGGAAGAGGAGCTCCTTGGGGGCGTGAGTACGGCAGGGGAGTGATCCGCTCATTTCTGTCCTCAGTATGTGAGTACAGGGATCAGGCGACCTACAAAGTGAGGACGGAGTGCATGTAGTGCAAGAATGAGGATGAACCGGAGCAACCAGGCGTGAGGAGGAGAGTGGGAGCAAAGACTGGCCGGCCCTCCGCCTCGTGTCACCATTTTCTCAGCGGGGCGAGATTCTCCCGAGCAGCGGCGCAGCGAGGTGCCGGGGTGGGAACTGAGATGCGACCCAGTCTTCTCATTCCACAGCTCCTTCGGCCTTCATGACGCGACCCTATCTTAGCGGCTCCACTCGGACTCGCAAAGCATGTTTGGTTCTATTTATCATCTCTCTCCTCTACTCTTGCAATGCAATGCTGTATTCTGGAAGCATTCCCGAGAGCGAGTCTCACCTCTTCTATCTGACCCAATTCTCCTTCCAAAAGGGTTCAATTGCTAAAATAGCCGTTGCTTCAAGTGTACGCCTGTCATTTATCCACAGTTTCCCTAGTCAGACACTGTATCAAGCTCATTAGAGCCGTATCTTGGCCGATTCTCGCGATACTGGCAATTCCTGCCTCCTGCATGTGTTTGAATGTTAACTTGCATTATTCCTCTCTCAACAGGTCTTAAATTCGAAAATGGGTGTATTTGGGTGCAATTCACCTCAATCAACAGCGGTACGCAGGCTAGAAACGATGTGCAAAGTTCTCGAGTGTCACCCATGGAGATCCACTGACCCTCTCCTATCTCGGGCACCTGTATTCATGACCATTTCCAGCTTGAAGACTACGGAGTATCCCGAATCTGCCTAATGATGAACACTTCGACAATGCCATGCGATATCTCGTACTACGCACAATCTCAAGGACTCAACAACGACGTATCTGCCTCCTTTCAGCTCGCCTCGGACGAAAGACTCTACTTCTACCTTATCAATTGTGAGGACTATGCGCAAAAGTTCATAGTACGTGTGTTGCTCTTCGTTGTGGACCATTAGAAGTCATGTTTCTTTCGCTTCCGTTTGCCGCACTGGAATGTGCCTCCCCTTCTTGCCTCACTGCATGACACTCATGTTGCTGCATGAGCGCGCTCCAGACTCAGTTCTCATGCTAACTTTCTTGTGTTTGCGTTTGTCTTCTCACTACTACTGCAATCTGGAATCACTGATGGGGACACAGTACCACTTGGAACTGGTGAACCGAGACGGCAACCAACTTTCGTCCGAATTGATCCCCATGCCCTGGGTATCAGCATCCATACTCTTGGTGTCAATATTGGTCCTCTTGGTGGTGTTAGCGAACTGGTTGGCACACTACAAGCAGTACTCGTTACTTCATCGCGTTCTCTGTCTGTACCCCGCGTTTAAGGCCGCTGCATCAGTAGTATCTTTGCTCTATTGGATAGATTTGAAGAATCGAGGATACACATCCGTGGGATTTCAGGCATGCTACTACATGGCGTACATCAGCGCGGAACTTCTCTACCTCATGCTCCTTCTCGCTTCCGCATCTGGGTATGGACTTTCGATCCCCAATTTTCGCAAGGAGAATTGGCCTATTTGGGTGAGTTTAGGAGTAGCCGCCCCTATGATGGCCCTTGGAGTGTATGTGAACGGCATCTTCTCCATCTTCGTTCTCGTCGTCTGGATCGGTGTCATAGCGATCTCCCTTCGCTCAGCCGGTAGAAGTTACACTGCTGCACAAGTAATTGTCTTGGAAGTGGGACATGACCCCGAAATGGACGAGGTGAAGCGCACCTTCAGCAACTACCTCGCTATGCTGCTCGTATGGATCGGCGTCCTGGTGGTATTCATTGTCGTCGACATTTCTGCGCTGTCGTATCGTCAGTGGATCGCGCAGCTCGGCATGGACCTCCTGGAACTCGGCTTCTTTGCGTTCGTCGCCTTCCTCTTCAGACTTCGCAGCGAAGGCAGCTTCTACAAGATGCACCCCGTCCCAATCAGCATCTCGAATGCATCGCAATACACAGCAGGAGATCATGCAGTCGTGGCCAGAGCATATGGTCACCACCAACACCACCGCGACGAGGAGAAGGGAGTGGAGATGGAGGGAGAGGACTCCTCCAGACCACCTCTCGACTCGAGCGCAAAGCAAGTCCAAGTGTCTTCTGCACATGTAAGAAACGATTCCGACACACGCGACATCAACGACAACAACCTAGCCATCGCCGCCACCTACATCCCACCAGAGGATAGCGAAGACTACTGATGGGTCCAAACTCGCACCCCACCCCGAGCTGCCTCTCGATCTCTCTCTCTCTATCACTCTCTATCATCCCTAGTACCCTGTATCACTATCTTTCCTTTGTAATCTTTCATGTAAATTGTCAAACAGTACCATTTCCCAGCAACCGTCGATGATGTGGGTCCACATGTTGGGTTTTTAGGGTGTGAAGGATCCGAGTGTCTGGTCGAGGAGCTTCCAAACGTGGTGGTAGTGCTTGATTCCATGTTGTTCAGCTTCGTTCTTCCTCTGCGCTTGAGCCTCATCAAGATGCTTCTCCTTTCGCCACACCCAAATCGGCCGAACGATGTCCTTGCGCTGGCCGTACGATCCAATGATGCCCGCGTAGACGGAGCCCGGCATTCGGCTTTGGATGAACAAGTTCATTGCCTCGCAGCACTTGGCGTCTCTCGTGTCTGTGATATGTATCGCCAAGTATCCTCCACAATCCAGCACCATCCAGGCCTTTTGAAGCGAGACGAACAGGAAGTGAACGAGCCAGGTATCGAACTTTGGGTACTCGAGAACCGATTGTCCCGGTCGGTGCGTGTAAATTTCGAAGTCGAAGTATGGCGGACTTGTGAAGATGATATCGAAAGTCTCTCCCTCTGGAAGTTGGGCAGTTTGGAAGGGCTCGTAGATGATGGTGAAGGCTGACTTTCGAACAGGTGCGAGCGTGTGGATGATCTCGTCGTGTCCTGGCTTGAGGTCAGTGTTTGGATCCACGCCAAGGTATCTTTCAATAGATGAAGTTCCAATTGCGCCAATGAGGCGATCTCCCCATCCAGCGCTGAAATCTAGCATTCGTGTGCCCTCGAGTTTCTCGATGATCTCCTTGACGAGTGTGACCTTGAACTGTGTGCATTCCTTGACTCTTTTGAAGAGGAGCTCTCTAACATCTCGGGCTAACAGTTGAGAGGGGTCGTTACGAAGTGCGTCTCGAAACAGTTCAGCGGCGCTGCCATTCTTGAGCCAATACTCCATCGGTGAGAGATCAGCGTTTTTGAGTCTCCCTTCCATGCGCTGACGTTCCTGGAAGTAATCAGTGATGATATCGATGTTGATGTAGTCATCCTTAGGGCTATCGAGAGCAAAGAAGGAAGGAGAAGGATCAGAACGGCCTTGGAAGTGCATCGGGAAGAAACCAGGGACACGCGTTTGCAGGCCGAGCACGGTGAACTTGTTGCTTCTCACATCGCCTGGATCCCACGTCTTGTCTCTCAGGTTCTGTAGCTTCTCCAGCGGACTGCCCATACTGTAGCGTTTCCAAGGGAAGTCAATGCGCCTCGCCGTCACTCGCGCCTGCAATTCCGGGACCAAATCCAAGCCCAAGTTGCTCAGAACACCCATCTCCACATAGGGAATGTTCAATTGACCATATTGCGTACACAAGTCCAATACCAGATCCAAGACGATCTTTCGGGCCGAGACAGCCATCTTGAACAGATCGGAGGTGGGCGCATCCACACGAGCCTCTATGCTCCAATCCAGAGTCACTTTGAGGCACAATTCATTAAATCCGTGGAAATCGGCTTCGAGATGATCCTGAGGCACACCATCTTCCGAAAGGATGCAAGCGAGAAGCAGGGGATTGAGTTTCGAAAGGAGTTCCAGCAAACGAGCGAACAACTGAACAAAAAGGTGATGGTAAGGGTTGCGGCGATCCATCTGGTAATTGCGATAGTCGTGCAGCATGTTGAGAATAGAATGAGACGCGAGCAAGACAGCAGACGTGCGAGAGAGCAATCGATCAGTTTGGAGAGAAGTGCCACCACCAACACCCAATTGGGTTCCCTCATGCGGGTATAGCGTGTCCAGAATCTTTGAGTCAGTAAGTTGGACCGAGAGAGCTGAGAACTCTGTTTGAGGC
>Ga0307375_10006372_pt1 | contig 10911 bp, 4 predicted proteins | sample TR1MG_FD_202531 | JGI IMG/M metagenome (GOLD analysis project Ga0307375, IMG submission 202531) | Soil microbial communities from Risofladan, Vaasa, Finland - TR-1 | ecosystem: Environmental > Terrestrial > Soil > Coastal area > Acid sulfate soil | place: Finland: Risofladan, Vaasa | collected...
TGAGGGGGAGACGCATGAGTGCTTGAAGAAGCAGATGGAGGAGAAGCAGCAGAATCAACTGATGTTGTGTACGACGCCTGTTGTTGTGGAGTTGCTTCATTGCTGGAAGGCGTGGGATTAGAAGATAGCGAATGTACGGAGATTTGAGATGTAGGGGATGAGAGGTTCGTAGATTCTCTTTTGCGATGAACAACGGTTCCAGATGAACTCCTAGTTGAAGTCGCCTCTTGTTGCAACCCTGCTTCATATTCGGATCTCTTCATCCTCACTGGTGATTGGTTGCTGGCTGTCGCATTATTCGAAGTCGTGGACGGTACGGATGATGATGATGATGATGAGGATGATGAAACGGAAAAGTCTCCAATGACAGTCGTTCCAAGCAGAAGTGCAAGGAGAAGGTAGTGTGATTCCGAGTAGTGATGCGATTCAACAGCTGTGATGATTCGTTTTCCAGGGGTGAACAGCTTACCCAGGGGTCTCTCGATGAGCTGGACTACAATCGTTCGGAGCACTGTTCTCGCCGCTCTCAGCGCTATTGCCGTCTCCTTATGTCCTCTTCCAAGGTACGTGTCGATGCTGCACAGAGACTCGAATAAGTGGAGTGTGGCACTCTGAATGAGCGGATCAAGCGCACAAACTCGCTTCAAGAACTTTGGCATAGAAGCGTCCTGGAAGACATCCTCTATCACATCTTCGGGAGATTGTTGCTTTGCCAATTCTAGTACGATCCTAGACGTCAAGAAGAAGATATCAGAGCTGATGGGAGTCATGCTGACGGACAGAGAGAGCAAACGAAGAGCAGAGCGCAAATGGGTCCTCTGGCGAGCTAGGAAGGCTTGCCGATGGACCCAATGTTGATATTCCTCCTCCTCCTCTTGCTTGATCATGTTGATGAGAGTGTGCTCAGTGCGTGTATGTTGAAGACCAGCAGGCTTACCGGGAGAGAGAGCGCTTGCGTTCACTCCCTGAGAGAAGATGCTGGTCGCAGAGCTGGCGCTTCTCATCTTGAAATGATGCGAGAGTGGCGATACTCTCATTTCGGGTGAATGTGAGGTTGAAGATGGCGTTGTAGCGAAGAGAGACGAGGTCGAATTGGCGCTGATCGAGTCCGAACAGGATTTCTCGTGTTTGGAAGCTCCACTGGTGCTGTTAATATGGAAATGTTCAGACTGCGGGGAAGTTGAGAGTGGAGATACAGACGTTGAGGTAGATATCATTGCCTCGCCTGTTGTTGATGATGTTGTTGTGGTTGAAGGGATATTCACTCGGTTGGAGGTTCTTGGAGATCGAGGAGAACGTGGGGACCTTGGAGATTTGGGTGAGCGGGGGGATCTGCCTGGGGAACGGGACGAGGAAGGCGATTGGTGGGGAAGGGCTACTTGGATGAGAGCGGCGTGGGGGTTTGCAGCAGATACAACAGATGCAACAGATATCGCCGATGTCGTTGTGTATGGGATGCCCAAAGGAGAGGCAGGAGCGACGAGTCTTGGAGAGGAATCTCCTCCGCCTCCTCCAACTACTCCTTCAGCGAAACCTCCTAATCCAATGTGTTGATGGCTCCCTGGCGAAGAGGAGTGATCCAATGATGTCATGTGTAGGGCAGCAGCAGCTGCTGGGGAAGTGGAAGCATCGGATGTGGGCAACGCACCAGTTGGATTGTTCGCAGTCGTAGTGGCGGTTCCATTCAAGGCATGAGAAGAAGACATAGAAGTAGTCGGAGTAGTAGTTGTAGTGGTGGTTGTGGTTGCTGTGAAGGGAACACGAGGTGAATGGGGCAGTTGGGGGTGTGAGTAGAATCCCTTGTGCAGCACAACCGGTATCAATGCCTTATTTGAAGTTGATGGGGGCAATGGGTGAACAATCTTCAAGAACAAGTGCATGGGCTGATGATGAGACGAGCCGGAGCCTGTTGAATGTGAGGTCGTTCTCGCCTCACATGCCTCACAAAGATTGTAATTCTCACATTGACAGCACTTGTAGCGAATTCCAACGATTGCAGAGGTACCACATCGATTGCAGGAGACTCCAGAGTGGATGCAAGCAGGCGCAAACACGTTACGAGCATCCTCTTGTAGTTGAGTCCACGACGACTTGATTTCATCCTCAGTGTAGAGTATAGAAGGTAAGAGTGCTTCTTTTGCGAGCACAGGACCTCGAGAGGTGGAAGAAGGCGGCAATGGCAACGGTTTGGCGATCTTCACAAAGACGTGGCCCACATCGTGTTGACGTTCAATGTCTGCCTCGCAACGCTCACAAAGATCATAATCCGCACAATTTACACAACGGTATCGAGTGCCACGGATGGGGGACATGTTGCAAGCGCGACAGGTACTTCCAGGGTGGGGAGGATCATTGTTGGCCTTCGTAAGATTCGAGAGCAGAAGGACGGTCCAGTTGAGCAGTTTCACATCAGTAGGCATTGGGCCATTGCTGTTTCGACGCAATCGAGGGATTGACGATGATGAAGATGAGCTGGAGAGATGATTCCAAGTTGCCGATAAACTGCTCGAGCCACTGCCGGAAAATGATGATGCTGATGCTCCAGAGCCATAATTCGATTTTGAAGTGATTGAGCGGGGATCAGAGGGACAGATTTCAGATAGAAGGGTGAACAACGCCTCGGAGAAGAAGAATGTGAGTTTGTCAATGTCCACGATGTCCAATACGGCATTAAATACGGCCTCTTGGTTGAACATGTTGAGAGGATCGTCCACATCAGGGTTGCTGCAGAAGAACTTGGAAAGTACGGTCGATGGGAAGGACAGATGCTTCCCCAGCTCTGGAGACAGGAATCTCACAGCTTGCGCTCGTACGGCAGGCGAAGTGTATAGACAGAGCACATTGAAGATAGACATGAGATAGTCGATCGAATGCTGGAATTGGGCGACGTAGGAAGAGCGACGACGCGAGGGGGCGAGTTGCAAGGGCTTGGAAGACTTTTGAGGCGAAGTAATGGGTGTTCCGTCGAGCGATGCGTTGCCGCATTGGAAATTCAATGTGAGCAGGAGGCGCTCAACAGTGTGTCCCCAACGATCGAGCTGAGAGTCTTCGAGGGAAGTTGAGAGGAGGAGATGATTGGGCGCCAGGATTTCGATTTGCGTGATGATGGCTCCAACGAGCTGCTGATACCTCGCACACTCGTTAGACAGGACTTTCACCTCGTTTGAGAAAGAGGCGTAGGGAAGAGACTGTGAAGCGATGTGATCCAGAAGAAGACGCAGCTCGTGACACTTTCGCTCAAACTCCTCCAGCGCCAGTCTGTAGGTCGATTCGAGGCGTGGTAGCGTATTTCCAATGTAGTCAAATGCATTTGATGAGTGGAATCGCTTGATAGCGTCCGAAGTCGAAGTTGGAGTTGCGGAGGAAGTCTTTGACGATGGTGGTGACGTCGATGATGACCAGTAGGGGCTAGAAAACAGTCGCTTTTCCAGTATGAATTCGTGGACGCCGAATTGTGACCGAAGAATGTTGTAGTAAGGGTTGCGGTGCGTGAAGATGAGTTGAGAGATCTCACCAAGAGCCCATGTACATGTTGAGTGCACACGTTCCATGTCCCTCTCCCATACTTTAGAGAGTAGGTCCAAGATGATGTCCAAGGTGTGCGAAGACTCAATGAAAGCGATGCGAGTGCGGATGAGTTCCAGCAAGAGGTCCAGTGTGTCGTCTGCAATCTCGTATCCTCTTGGTGAGCCCTTTGGGACACTGTAGTGGTGATTGGGTTGTGGATGATGATGAGAACGCGGAGAGGAGGTGCTGAGGTTGGGAGAACGTCTGTGTGAAGGAGGAGGAGAGTTCCAAAAGATGGACTCGTTCTGTCTCGGCACCAGTAGGATGTTGCCCAAGAATTGTGATGCCTTTGAGGATAGTTCTTGCGATGCGTGAAGGAGGCAGTACCTGAAGAAATTTGGGAGATCTACGTGCTCCTTGAGTGAGGAGAGCGACGTGAGCGTGTGCGAGCAAATGTCGATGAGTGTGTCCAGGGACTTGGCACGAACCGAAGTAGAAGTTGATGGAGAGACACAAAGTGACAGGAGCTGAAGGTGGAAGTCACGGTTGGCGAAGTAGGCCTGTCTCGTTGCTCGCCTCATTTGCGAAGTCACGTAGTCCAACACATTGGAATCACTCGGATCGACTCTCATGCCCGTCAAATCTCCATAAAGCTCAAAGCCAGATATGCACATGTAGGGAGCACCGGGGGAGGACGGATTGTCTGGGCCCATGGCGTAGTTGCCGCGTTGAAGAACTCTGAAGTAGCGATACGTCTCATTACACTCTGCGATCGCCCAAGTCTCAGTATCAAAGCCTTTGGAAAAAGGGGCTTCGTGGCCAATATGAAGGGTATTCCAGACTTGACCGTCGACGGAGCCAGCAAACTCCCATTCTCTCAAGAACGAGTTCGCAGCAGTGTATCCGTGTCTTAGCGAGTAATGGGTCGGCCTCACCCAATTCGAATGTAAATCGACAATGAACCATTGAGGGGTGCTGCCTCCCCAGAAGGTGGCGCTAGGGTTGCTGTGGACGATGATGTTGTGTTTCGACATGCTTGGCGTGTGTAAGTCCGAGTGAGAGATGGAGACGTCGACTCTCCCAGATTCTGAAGGATTGACATAGCGTTCTGTGCCTCCGTTGGTAGCAATGTGGTAGAGGATGCCGTGGGTGTCGAAGTCGTGGGTATGTTTGAAAGCCGTTGGCTTTACGGCGCGCTGTACAGGTGTCAGGCTTCTCAATGATAGAGATAGAGAGGTGATGAGGTTTGCTGCAGGTTTTGTCATTGCAGTAACGAGTTCACCGTACATCTCGAAGCCAGAGATGCAAAGGAAGGGCGCTCCGATGTCGTCACCCGGGGTTGAGTAGTTTCCCTTCTGATAGATCCTAAAGTATCGGTAGTACTCTGGAAATTGTGGCACTTGGAATGATTTGACGTCGAATCCGTGCGTGAAGGGCGCCTCCAGCTGTGAATGCAGAGTGATCCACTCCTGACCATCGTGTGAGCCTTGAAACATCCAATCGCAGATGTAGGAGTTGGCAGAAGAGTGTCCGTGACGAAGGGTGTAGTAATTGGGAGAGAAACGGTAGTGGTGGCCTAAGTCGAGCATGAACCAGAGTGCCGGAGGAGAAGACCCTCCCCAGAACGTTGGTTCTACGCATTGGCGCGCGATGATGTTCTGTTTCTTCATGTAAGCTGTCGTGAGCTTTGGTTGTGAAATCTCGACGCGAACTTTGCCCGTCATGCATGGGTTTTGCCACAACTTGTCGCGACCTTCGTTCGTGCCTAGCCAGAAGAGCAGGCCGTTTCGGTCGAAATCCTCGCCAGAAAATGCAAAGATCTTTCTCCAGCTAGAGGCGTAAGAGGACGAGGCGGCGGAGGAAGCAGAGTTGGAGGCGGAGGAGCGAGAGGAAGAAGTCGTACCACCATCATGCGAAGCAGAGCTCAAATAGGGGGAGGTACGAATAAATACGGGGAGAGTCTGGGTAGAAGAAGATGAAGGAGGGGGCAAAGAGAGATTGAGACGTGGAGTGGAGCCGCTGGAGCTAGAGAAAGCCGATTCGACGCTGTTCGAGCGAGACAGTGACGTAGTCTTGTTTGCGAGTCTTGGTTCGGCGTGCAGTGCAATGCATAGCTTTTGAGCGCGAATGTTCACATGTATAGAGGAGCGACAGACGCGAGAATCGGTGGGCAAGGGCGGTAGAGAGGAGGGAAAGACGCTCGAGATTTGAGCTCCCACATTCGACGAAGAATGGATGGCAGCAGGGTTGGGGGCGGATGCAAGGAAGTGAGTAAGGGGATACCTGCGCATAAAATCGATCCAACCGGCGGTAGAGTGATAGGAGAGGGAGAGGGAGTAATGATGAGCCAATTCGTCGTGAATCCAACCTTGCCATGGTTTCAGTAGTCCAAGATCGATGTCGAGGGAATCAATGTATTGGATCGAGGGAAGGTCGATGTAGAATAGGAGGTAGTGCTGTTTCGACAACTCTGCGGGCGAGAAATCCCAACGAACTGAGCCGTACATCGAATTGCTCGTTTGCTTCGTTCCTTGTGTCGCTGCGGATCTCGCATTGAAAGTAATGGGGAAGAGAGGAGGATAGTCTCTAATGGAGTCCAAATCTCCGGGAAGATGCCAGCCGATAGGCGTATTCGCGGGGAGGAAATCTGGAGCCACATGTCCGATTCTGTTGAAGCTGAGCATCGTATTGCTACTCGAAGAATGTATAGAAGGATCGAGAGGAGAAGAATCGATCATGTGAAGCTCGGAAGAAGGAGGTGAAGAGGAAGAGGGAGGGTGCGAAGTTGGACCCGATGTCACGCCCTCCTGAGCTTGCTTAGAGGGACCAGAGATCGTAATCACGTTATTCACATGACCAGAAGCATTTATAGAGTGAGGCAGACGCTCGTCGACCTGCCAATCGCCATCAACCACGAACTTGTATTCATAACTGCCTGGCTCTAGTACTTTCAACGTACGAAACGCGCCTTCTATCTTTTCCAATACTTCCTTCTCTTGCCAAGAATCCCACGAACCAACGAGACGAACCTCACCAGGAGCAGGACGGGAAGGGGATGAGGAAGAAGAAGACACCCACCAAACGAACTCATGATACTTCTGAGTCACATCTTCCAGGGGAATTGCAGCACAAACAAGAGATCTATCGTTTGGCGTGCAGGGATCGTATAGACGATGCGAAGGGACACCAGAAGATGCCATTATCTAGAAACCAAGCGTCTGCAGTCCGCAATGGCCAGGAAACAGACCAAATCAGGGGTTTTCTAGAAGATGATCAAGTAAAGAGAAGCAGCATCAAGACGGGGGACCTATCATCAACAAGGGAGCGCGAAAAAGAGGGATGTCAGCGTAGCGGAGAAAACCGACAGCCTTTTTAGGGATTGACATGAAGGCGGTACATAAACTGAAGTGGGGAAACGATGATTATGTATGAATAGAATCGGTCAAGTGGGGATAGAGCAGGAAACGAGGCGTCTGGAGGCAGAACAAGCTTCGGAGGTATGGAGCGAGGAGTGCCAAGAGATGCAACGCTCTAACGTGATTCCTTCGCTTGCCACATGGTGAACGCCAGTCTTTTCGCATGCGCAAGTCCATGAGGCACCAGAAGAGGGAAGAGAGGACTCGTACGCAAGATGAGGGGGAGAAATGCGCTCGAGGGAGAGGGTCGGTCCCAAGGGGGGTCCTTGAGAACCAAGGGAGAGCAAAAGGGTCAGAAATCGGACGACAAGTGGGACATTCGATCTAGAGATGAGGAGGAAGCCAGAGAACACATGAAAGGGCATTGCAAAAGCGAGAGGAGGAGTTGTCACGTACTAAAGCACACGCGGAAGTGGCCCAGAAGAGTGGAAGAGGACTCGGCGCGGCTGGGCTTCTGTTCGGGAGGGCTTCGCTGCTGCAGTCGAGTGTGGCCCCGACCTGCCGACCCGAAACCCATCGCTGGCCGAGGACTCGTCCTTGGCACACGGCACATTCCCTCCCTTCGTCGCATGGAGCACTAACCATGCTTCATTTCGTCGCGCACCTGTTGGCATGTTCAACGGACCTCGTCAATGCTCTCAGAATGTCGCAAAGCGGATGCGGGGATCGTCAATGGTCTGAGAATGTCGCAAAGCGAATGTGAGGCACTTACATCCTCTGTACGCTTGGTTGTCCACACGGGAGATACCTTCGTGATATCCGACAAGTCGATGTTCGCCCCCCAAAAGGACTTCCAAGTGAGTGGATCTTTCAGCGCGTGTTCCAAGCCGAAATGGCTCTGTTCCAAGAGCGATGGATGCCTTTATGTTCTAATTGTCGCGTGAAATCGTTTGAGAATGCATATTCGGTTGTCAAAACCATCATCCACCTCCTGGTTACCATAAATACGCCACACATAGTAGTTTCCTGTTTCAGTGGAGAAACCCTCGTAAAATCCATCTCTCGTTGCATAATGTGGCTTGAGTTTGACCAACCAACGACACAAGACGATAAATTGGTCACCGAAAGGCGATCGAGAGGAACAGAACAGTATTTTGGGGTACGGCTGTCCCCAAACGGCGTTTCTGGTTGCTTTCAGGGCACATATATCATCTCCCCTATTCATCTTAGCATCCTCACCCCTTTGGAAGACCCCAAATCGTTGGCATACCGCCTGTGTTACCAATGTTCCTTTCGGCATCGTCCTGCGCTTTTTCAGCCTCAATACAAATGGAACTCACTTCTATCACAATGATAGTGTCACAAACACGTCTTTCTCTATATCTACGTCCAACATGTGGCTATAGGGTAGTGCCAGTCGCGTACAACCGCCTCGGGTTGGAATCCATCTGAGCAGTTGAGAAGAAAGCACCTGGAGAGTTTCGGACAGTAACCTCGGCTCAGAGAGAGGGGAGAGAATTGAAACTTCTGCGCTCCAGCTTGGATCTCCTTCACATGACCCGATGCAAGACCCATACCATTCGTTTCAATAGGACTCTAAGTAAGCTGCGGATTGGCGCCAGAGAATCGACTGGTCATCCAAGACCGTGACACTGAAACTTGTGAGTAGCGACCCCGTTCCAACTTGCACTGGTCGCTACCAAACACTCCTCGCAAGACTACGCCTCGCATTAGGTGCTTTGTTGCCCATCTCCCCTGATTTCATCGTATCTTGTTCCACGTACGTCTTCTCCTTGTATTTTTGGTCCCAAGAGTGGATGTAGAGTGCGAGAATCCTGGTGTGAAGTCCGTTTCTCGGCGCTCTCTCCCAACCTCTCTGCCTTCTTCCTCCTTCTTCCTCCCTTTCCTTTTCGTGTCAGTCTTGCTTCCACCTCCTTCTATCGATTTGTCCTCATTGCGATGCTTATGCGATTGCTGACGGGCTCCTATTGATGGATGTTTTGTTGCTCCTTGCTACGCTTCCCTCTTCTCGCCTTCTAGTGCTGTTCACGTATGTCCAACAAGAGTGACTTGCTGATAGACTTCGACAGCGAGATGTCCAATGCCCCTTCGTCGACTACTTCAGCTTCCAAGCCGTCAGATGATGGCGAAGAAGAGCTGCTCGTCAAATGTGTGAATTGCGACCAATCCCTGCCCATGAGTCAGATCTCTTCCCACTCCAAGACTTGTACTTCAACTTCTAGTTCGAAATCCTCCTCTTCCAAGCCCACATCAGACTCTTCACGCGCTCTATCGGTCTCTCAAGACGAAAAGTCTTCCGGGGCTGCATCTTCGTCCTCTTCGTCAGCTGCTTCCTCATCTTCCAATGGTTCTTCTTCTTCCGGTTCCGCAGCACCTCGTCAAGTTGCCGATGAGTCGTCTTCGCTGGGTCTCAACCTTTCCACGCCGTCGAAGATGAGTTCCAACTTGCTGTCCAACATGGCCGGCGCAATTACCGATTTCGTGAGTGGTAAGCAAAAGGGTGAACCTGAACCGGATATGCCCGATGTTTCGTTGAATAATCCGGCGCTTCAGCGTGACTACACGCGCACTACGCGCATTGCGTTTGTGATCGACGAGCCTCGTGAAGGTGGAGGCCGTTTCTCTGGCTATGTCTCTTATCGTGTGAATTGGAGGACAGAGATGAAGGGATTCGGTGGTGCGAAGTGTTACTACGTCCGTCGCAAGTACTCCGACTTTGAGTGGTTCCATCGTCATCTCACTCGCCTCTACCCGCATTGCGTCATCCCTCCGTTGGCATCTCCACAGGGTTTCATGCAGAAGGAATTCGACATCCCCTTCAGAGAGAGACGCATGCGCTTGATGCAGCGTTACTTGAATCGAATTGGTAATCATCCCATTCTTGCAGAGAGTGAGCTTCTGGCCATGTTCCTGTTGAAAGGCAAAAAGGAGTCCTGGGCGAAGACTATGGTGGACTTGGACGAGGAGGAGAAGCGAGAGAGGGCAGGACCGGCGAGGAATTCGAAGCCCTACTCGGGAGATGCTCCGGCCATGTCTCCCGCCGACGAGGAGGCGAACAAGGCTGCTAAGGACATGCGAAACGAATTGCAACTTCTCGTCACTGGTTTCAGGGAGCTACACAAGCAATTAGAGGCCAATGTCACAACACTCACCACTCAACAGCAGCAGAACGCGCTCGTCTCCGCTCAGATCCAAAAGTTCTCTCAAATCGACGCTCTCAGGAGGCCCGTTTGCAACATCGACACCTCGCCAATGGTGAACGCACTCAGCGCATTCAACGCCGCATTCACGGCAATAGACGAGCTCAAGAATCAGGCAATCAACATCGAATCGGAGACCATGTGGGAGGTCGTCAGAGACTGGACTTACTACCTCAGAGCGGCAGACGAGTACCTCACGAGATTCTTCGCATGCAGAGCCAATTGCGCGTACTCGCTGAGCGCGTACCAGGCAAGAGCAAAGCTGGTGGAGAAACCCGGTGCAGCGGATCCGAAGGCAGCGGCGGCGCCAGTGACCACCGACGAGGCCACAGACGTGTACCTCAAGACGCTAGAGGAGACCAAAAACTACGACCAAGGCAAATACGAAGCATTTTTGAAGACATTCGAAAAGGAGACCGTCAGATGGGAGGTATACAAGCAGAGAGAGATCATCCACTGGACAAACTTCTACGCAAAACAGCAGATCGCATCACTACAGGCTTCCATCGAGGCTTGGGACAACTTCCTGCAGAAGAATGCATTCAGAGCAAACAAATGAGAGAGAGGGATATGCGACTCTCATGCCACATGTCTCGATCCGGACACTTCGCCCCCCCCAAGTGACCCACACAACATGAAATCGCGATTTTGACCCATTCCACATGGCTCTCAAGTTCTTTTTTGTTCATTGGACATCTTCATTGTATACATTTAGAGGGCATCAGAGGACAGGATTTGGTATAGGGGAAGGAGCAGGACACGATTGAGAACCTGAAAGCCGCTCGTAGCGACGTAACTGAGTATCGTTTCCAGTAAGACCACCTGTG
>Ga0307375_10006373_pt1 | contig 10907 bp, 9 predicted proteins | sample TR1MG_FD_202531 | JGI IMG/M metagenome (GOLD analysis project Ga0307375, IMG submission 202531) | Soil microbial communities from Risofladan, Vaasa, Finland - TR-1 | ecosystem: Environmental > Terrestrial > Soil > Coastal area > Acid sulfate soil | place: Finland: Risofladan, Vaasa | collected...
GTTTACCGAATTTCTTGAGCATATCGGTAATGGTCAGGCTGGCATACTTCTCGGCCCACGGTTCTGAACAGAACACAGGCATGAAGTCCTGTGCCCACGGGCGCAGCTTCTCGACAACATGCGTAAATTTGTGATCAACAGCCGCAGCCGCAGACTTCGACCCGATATACGGTGCGCGGGCAAAGAGGTCAAAATCGGGCTGACGGAGGTTCAACTTCTGGCGCGGTATCTCTTCCGCCTCGCCAAGCACCTTCGGCCGGCGGTTCAGGATGTAATTCACCCACTGTTCCGTCATAGGAACAAAGGAGTCCTGGCCCTTGATGTACATGAGCTCATGACCCTTCAGTTCACCGTTGATGAAGAACACCGGTGAATACACCCAGTCCTTACCAACTTTGAAGCCAAACACACCGACAGCATGTGTTTCCTCGTCATTCTTATCGATCATCTGGAAACCGACAAGGTAGTCGAGCAGACTCGGTGCCTTGTCACGAAGGCGGGCAAACGCGAGGTCCGCAAAGGTTGCTTCAAAATTTGCGTCTGAGGAACTTGGACCAGGCATACGATGCCCTCCGAAACTCCGCTTCCCTCTACAACAAAGATAGGGTACGACTCAGCATACCCTACCCAAATCCATTGATCTTACATCCCAGCCATGGGGTTCTGCATAGGCGCGTAGGCATTACGAATCGCCCACATGCGGCGCTGAGCTTCCATGTTGTACTTGGCCTGATCCTGCAGCTGTTGCTCCCACGGGGAGATGTTGACACGGTTACGAATGTTGGGCATCAGTAACCCGCCAAGGGAGTTAAGACCCCCACCAAGAAGCGCAGAGCCGGCCAGCCCGGCACCAGCGCCAGCCATTAACGGCGCCCACGGAAGGGCCACCTTTTCAAGGTAGGCTTGCTTCAGCTTCTGTGCATCAACACCAACGGACGATGCGCTCTTCGTGAACTCGTCATCCGACGGTATGATGGTGTTGAAGTAACCAAGCTGTGTGCCCAGTTCGAAAGCCGCTTTGTTCATCTCCGTACCTCCTTAGTACGTACCCTTTGTCTTAACATCTTTACCGAAGTCTACCCCCTGCGCCAGCGCGGGAATGTAGGAGGTACCATGGACTTCCGAACCGCCACCCCGTTGCGCGGATTGAATCACACTGCGTTTAACACCGTATAAACCCCCAAGGCGTACCATCCAGTCGTCGGAGTGTGCAAGCGTTTCCATCGAGCGCGTCATCTCCGGCACGAAGGAAGGCTTATCGGCATGCACCTTGACCGAACCTACCTTACTGCTCCCCATCGTCTTCGCCACCCTTGGTGTTATACGTGTTCCGATGGAATAATGCAAGACGGGCTCTTCTAAGTAGAGTCCTGTTGACTCTTTAGGAGAACGCACCTGGAAACCCGCACGCGGCTTGTAATCTCTAGCTAAGTTGTCGTACTCCATCATATCATCGGGAATCGTATCAGCCGGGCCATCAAGATCCGTGACACGTACGTGGTTCACGAGCCCGCGTGCCAGGATTTCGATATTACGCCTATGCGCAGGGAAACCACCGTCTTTCAGCGTCTCGCGCATAATATCAACGAAATGCCGCCGCCCTTCGCCAATACCTTTATGCTGCGCAATCAGCGCAGGGTTAGGGATGCCTTCGGAGATCACATCGCCGGCTTCAACCTCATCCCCAACCTTCACTTTAGGATTCAGCGCTGATGGAACCCAGTGTTCGACACCGCCAACAACAATGTACCTACCGCCCTGTGCCGCATCCTTTACTTCAGTCACCCGCCCGTCCGTGGAAGCAATGGCAGCACCACCTTGGAACGTCCTCGGCACCTGTACCAGCTGATTAACCAGATCCATACCGCTCTTGTTTGACTTGCCGCCAGCCATGCCCCCGGTGTGCTTTTCGGACAACTGGCCTTGCCCGATCGGCTCGGACACAGCCTGGGCAGCAGCAACCCCGATGTTATCGCCGATGGGCGAGAAGCCACCACGCTCACGCACGCCTGCACACTTCTGGCAGACACCATTCCTGGCCCGGCAGGTGATCGGCGAGCGGACCGTGACCGTAGCTTCACCTAGTGATTTCATGGTGCGCGAACCAAGGATGGTACCGGCCGTTACATCACCGTGATCTTTAGCAATCACGGCACCTTCGTTATCAGGATCGCTGGCAGGAACAGCTATACCACTGGTTGTGCCACAATCCTTCTCGGTTACCACCATGCGATGCGCAGCATAAATCAGCTGCTTACCAAGGTAGCCTGACTTCGGTGTGGCAAATTTGGTTGCGATGGCGCCCTTACGCGCGCCGTACGCTGCTGCCCAATATTGAGGCGCGTCTACCCCCTCAGCGTAAGAGCGCATCACCGGAATAGGTATTGGGCGATCCTTATGGTCTACCAACAGCATGTCACCCATACGCATTGAACGGAATTGACTGGCACTGCCACGCGAACCAGACAGGATCTGCATGGCAAAGGGGTTATTCTCCTTCAGCGCTTCGTCGTAATTAAGTTTGGTGGCCTTATCCAGATTCTCAGAAATAATAGACACGATCTGGTTGTTCTTGTCAGCAAGCTTGCCTGACCCATGTGTAATTGCTTGAATCTGTTTCTCGATCCCGTCACGCATATTCTGTCCAGCTTCGGGCATCTTTAAGTCGTTTAACGAGAAACTGGCTTCGCGACCATGGACAGTCGATACTTCACCACCTAAGTTGTGCAGTGCGTGACTCATATCGCGATATGCTTCTGGCCCTTTATCAGCCAGCTGCGAAAACAACGTGGTCATTCCTTTTTTATCAATTACGCGGTTGTAGTCCCGCAGCTGCTCTGGAAGAGCTTCGTTGATCAACAGTTGACCCACAGTGGTGCGCACAATTCACTACTCCATTAAGGCGACAATGGGCCAGTTTTACTGGGGTCGGCTGCCGCTGGAGGTTGCCGATTATGACCGTAAACCTTCGTTGGTACGTAGCTGGCTGGCGCTATAGCTTTACCGTCAGGACCCATGTAATGCTGCTCCAACGTTTGCCTGAACTTAGGGTACCTAGCGGTCGCCATCATCATTCCCATCTCGGGACTATCATACTCTTGAGTCAGTTTTTCATACTCCCCTATGGCCTGCAGTTTGGACTTACTTAACGATTCATTCTGATCTGCTCGGAATCGAGCCAGCCGATCGTCATACCTTTTCCGCTCTGCAGGGGGGGCATTTGGTGATATGGGTTCTGGAGGTCCCTTTAAGCCACCCTCGGTCTGTCCGGGGCTCTCGCCTATGCCCACCGACACTCCACTTCCACCAAACGTAATACCACCCCATTCACCACCTTCTGGTGCTTCGCCTATACCATAAGATAAACCATTTGGCCCAATGGCTATACCACCCCACCCAGAGTAATCTTTGGGCGTCGCGCTATCTCGTGTTCCCACGGGTCTCAACCCTCCTCCGGCTGGGTTGGAACCTTGATCCTTACCATAAGCTGCGGGCGGCATATTACTCGCACCACCGATGCCTGGTGGCGCTGCAGGCGGCATATCACTTGCGCCACCAGTGCCTGGTTGCTTCGCCGAAAGCGGATTTTGTGAAACCCCACCTACGCTTGGCATAGGCTTAGAAGCTGGCATAGGCTTAGAAGCTGGTATCGCCTGCGGTAAATTATTGCTTACACGTTGAGACCATGAGGGATCGTAGCCTGCGGCTACTTTTACTATCGCTTCGTTGACGTCTCCGCTGCCCTCAAGCATCTCCTCGGCAACCTTGGTCATAATAAATGCCTGCTGCATGTTCATACCGTTAACACGGCAATAGGCTTCAATGCCGGCAAGAAAGGCTGTCTTACGCATGCCGTAAACTTCATCAGCACGCTTAAACAACTCTGCAGCTTTCATCATTCTTTCGCCACCTTGTAAGGAACTTTGAGGCGGATACCAAACGCCTTCAGTGTATCTTCAAACCCCTTACTTCCAGCCTTCTCGTGCATGCAGTTGTTTTTGTCAATCTGGTTCGACACGTACATCGGGTTGTCAAAATCGTCGTACACCACGATCAACTTTGCATCCTCGATCGTGGTGGTTTCGAACCCAGCTTTGTGAACACTTACCTTCATCTGTTCAGCCTTGAGATGATTCCAGACAGTACCTTGGCCTTAGGCATCGGCGGAACGGCCGCCGCTGTCTTGGTCCGGAAACTGGCCTGAACCTGCATTCCACCACCCTGCGGTGCCCCACCCTGCGGTGCCCCACCCTGCATCGACGGGTCCATCCCCTGCATCATCGACGGGTCCATTCCAGGCGGCGCGCCACCAGGCTGGCCAGGCATCATTGGCGTAGGCGGTGCCATATCAGAACCAACACCGGAACCCATTGACGGCATCGCACCACCCTGCCCATCACCCATTCCCTGGCCGCCAGTCGCGCCCATGATGAATGACTTGATCTGGGCAAGATCACTTGCGATGGCGTCTACCTTTGCCGACAACTCCTTAGCCCCACCACCCTTACCCTTACCGTCACCAGCGCCACCAGCTGCACCGGCGCCTGCACCGGCGCCCGCACCCCCGCCACCACCGGCCATCTGAAGAATCTGCATCAAATCCTGCATCTGCAGCATAATAGGCTGACCGGAGCCTGGAATACCTGCTGTAGACGGATCACCCCCGGGCGCACCACCCGCAGAAGGATCACCACCACCCGCCGAAGGATCACCACCACCCATTGAGGGATCACCCCCGGGCGGCATACCAGGCTGGCCACCAGGCGGCATCATGGGCGGCCCAGACATGTTGGGGTCCTGCGGTGGCGGCGTTTGCGCCCCACCCGGACCCATCGGCACGAATGCTCGTTTGACAAGCCCGTTCCGAATGCGCTGAAGCAGTGCTGCGTTGATCTCGCTCATCTTCCGGTTACCTCTCTGCGTGCCCAAATCGTTTTATCTACCGTACGTCTCCCACTCGGGGCCAACTTTGCTTTCTGCTCATCCAGGAACTTCTGGTCATCCCGCGTGAACTCATCTGGTCGCGGGTCCGTAAACGGGCGTCGCATCGCAAACCCCAGTATGTCGGGCAGCGCCTGTTTGATAAGGTATGCGGCTGCCTTTGTCATTCAAGGTGCTTCAAAAGCCCGTTAAGCGTGGCATCCACACCCTCAGACCGGATGATCTGCTTGATCGCCGCGCGTTTCTCCGACACGTTCTTAACGCCAGCCTTAATGAGTACTGAAAGCCCGGCTGCCTTTTGCAGCGCCTCGTCCTTACTCAACACTGGCCGTTTGGACTTCTTCGGGGAGCTTTTCTTCTTTGCCTGGATCGGCTCCAGGCGCTTCTGCATCATGCAGCCTGAATCCTTCTTCAACATCTTGATCAGCTTGGCCTTGGCCATTTTCTCTTCTCCTGCCGATTTCCCAGCAACCAGCACACCCTTTAGCGCTGCCCCTGCATCTGCATCATCATCATCATCTGCTGCTGGCGCTTCTTCTCTTCCGGATCTTTGCGCAGCATACGGTAGGCACCATAGCCCAACGCGCCAGCACCTAGCGCCCCTACACCAGCGCCAATCAGACCCATGTTCTGCAGACGACCCTGGTGCCGCGCGATCAACGCATCACCTCGCGCAGCATTCCCAGGAGTCTTAGCGATCATGGCGTTGCGCCCAGTAATACCAGTAGGATCGTCCTTGAGGAACGCGGCTGACCGGCGCGCGTCGTCAAACTTGCCACCAAGCCAGCCAGTTGTAGGCGCCTTACCGGCCATCCAACCACCCAAGCGTTGGAGCAGCTCAGCCGTGAAGGCTTCCTTATCCATCGCCTGTTTCTCAACCAGATGCTGCTGACTCAGCTCCCGGTAGAGCGCCGACTGCTTGATCATGTTCAGTGTCTTCTGGTTCATAGTCGTCTTCTACTCCTTAAGTATCGTACTACATGATGAATTTACCGCCTCTGCATCATCTGCATCATCTGCATCTGCTCCTGGCGGCGCTGCTCTTCCGAATTTTGGCGCAGCATACGGTAGGCACCATAGCCCAAACCAGCCGCGCCAACAGCACCCACCCCCATCCCCAAACGACCCAGCTCAGCCAGTCTTGCCTGATGCCCTGCTGTTATTTGTTCTGCCCGCCTCAGATTGTTTAGGTTCGGGTTATTCCCTACTCGGGCTGCCTGAGCTGCAACACCTTGATCTGTGCCAATGTACTTAGCACTACGTGCCGCTCCTGCGCCACCTAAACCCAAACCAGCCATCCATCCACCAGCCCGCTGAGACATCGACGGGTCTCCCACCTGGCGTTGTGTGATTGAAGGCAACGTGGCAAAGGGTGAAGACGTGTGTATCCGGGTCTGTATGCCCTTTGGTGTCCTTACCGTAGCCGTAGGATCAGGTTCAGTCATTCTATTAACGTTAGCGGAAGTGGCGCCAGCGGGGGGTTGCGCACCCCGCCAGTTGACCTCTGGTAAGGCGCCGGAGGCGCCAGCGGAAGTGGCGCCAGCGGGGGGTTGCGCACCCCGCCAGTTGACCTCTGGTAAGGTTCTGGCGGGCTGAGCAACAGCACCCGGAGAGACCTGTCTGTTCGTAAAGCGCAGTGGACGGAAGCCGCCCCTGCGCCAAAAGCCCTGCTTGACGCTACCGGGATATTCCGTACCTGCGTTTGCCGACTTGATCAGGTACATGCTCGCAGTATTCATGGGCTTAATCCTTTGTCACAATCCTGTCCCCGACGTCCAGTTCGCCGCGCTTCCACGCGTCGAGCACGGCCTTCTTGTTCGCGAACACCTTATGCTCATTCTTGTTGTCGGCCTTCGACGCCAAGTAGAGCCCCATCAAAAACTCGTTCTGCGGCGTATACTGCACGCCGAAGTTCCTAACAGCCCTAAGATTACGCGATGGCATCATCTTTTCAACAGCGTCTTTGACGGCACTGTCCGTAGCGGGAACGTGGTAGTTCATGGCGTCGCCATCAAAATCCGCGTTAAAGCCTTTAACAACTGACGGTGGAACGTGAAGCGTCTCACCTTTCACCAGCTTAGGCCATGCTGCCATGAACCCGTAACGGTGCAAAACCGGCGCACGATTGATGATGACCGGCCGCTCTTCGATCTCCTCCAGCATGGCGTCCTTGGCCATCTTGCTTTGATTCGCAACCTCTTTGGCCGCCTGCAACGCGGGCATACCACGCCGAACCAGCCTACGCATTACGAACGGACGGTAAATGACCCACGCCTTTGGTTCAGGCAACCCGACCTGATCCATGTTCAGCTCGGGGTTGATCGTGATGGTGGCACGGCCGACTTCGTCGACCGAAGACGACAACACTCGGCGCTGGAACATACCGAATTTGGGGCTTCCAGCTCCGAACACGTGCGACAACAAACCACGGACGCCTTTGTCCTTCGTCTTGGATTGAACCGGATCACCAAGACCAGTGACCGCTTTGAAGGAGTTGTAGACTGCCAACCGTTCATCCCCGGCATGGTGATCTCCGATGTCTTTCTTTACCGCGCCAAGCGTTTCATTGGCCAGCATCAGGTCGCGGTAAAGATAGTTCGGATCAGCCACCATGGTCATCTTGCGGAAAACCGTAATGGGCCGCATGTTGGGCGGCAGTACCGGTACCTTCGACATCATCAGATCTTCAGGCTGTAAGCCACCCTTGGCAATGCCCTTGAGGTAACCCAGCGACTTGATCGCCTTGTCCCGCGCGGTCTTACGACCATCGGTGATCACACCCTCGTAATACCTGATCGCATCCGCCGTCTTGATGTTCTTCAGGGATTCGTGAATGGCCTTGACGCCAGTCTTGCCGCCAAGCTTCTCGCGACCCGCGATGACATCCTCGAACTTGGCAGACGTAAGTCCAAGCAATGTGCGGATAGGCTCCTCAAACACGGGGTTCGGCATCGGCTCAATCAGCTGGATGTGACCCCACTTATCACCGTTGTGACCGCCCGTGATACGACGGTCAAACAGACCGCCATCAATCTCCTGCATCGTGTCGCCACGAACCGTTGCGCGGCTGCCAATCTGCCCAGAGGACAGCTTCTCAACATCCTTGTCGGTCATCGCCATCAAGTTCATGCGATCGCCGTTCTTCTTGACGTTGATACCGGCACCCTGCATGTAACCCAAAAACTTGTTGTAGATAAACGGAATCTTCGGCGAAGGTGGCGGAAGCCCACGCCGGAATGAACTCCACCAATCATCATTGCGCTGACCACGCACGATCTGAGCGTCCTTCAGCACTTCCGTAGCCCCATGCGAAATCAACGCCGCCTGCTCCATCTGGCCAACACGCTTACTGCCGCCTTCACCACCGCGCGCGGGCAAGCCTTCTGAAGTGTATCCGCCGATGTCACGGCCACGGCCTTTGGACTCAGCTGTATGGTGCAGCTTCATCATGAAGCGGTTGCCGGTGAACACCTTAGTGATCTTACGACCACTGGCCGGATCAAACACATCTTCGGTGTCCGACAAGTTGTGCCTGGACAACTCCTTCTGAGCCAGCCCGATTAAATTGTCTTCCATGAACGACGGCAGCACATACGGTTTTCCAGTGTGATCAGCCACCTTACCCAGCGCTGCCTCAATGGCCTGACTGGGATTCACACGGGTGATCAACCCAAGCGGGTTCAACAGGATTTCGAACGGTTTTCCGTCCTTGTCATGAATCATCTTATGATCTGGGACGATGTGCGCTACAACACCTTTGTCACCATAGCGGCCACACATCTTATCGCCTTCCTGCATAGGCGAATACGACTTAACAATGACGTTGTAGCCACCTTCCTTAGTGGGTGAAACGTCTGTAACCACGCCATCAGACGTGTGGTGCCACGTTGTTGAGTTGTCAGACCACATGGGCCGATGGCCCCTGTGCAGCGCATCAATCTTAGTCTTCTGCATCGACAGCACGAGCGGGTCGCCATGCTTGACGACCGAGCCCGGTTTGACAACCCCATCCGAACCTATATTCGTCAACTGCTCCCGCTTATATGCAGTCGGGAACATGGAGATGTGCCCTTTGCGGCCAACCTGCGTGTGTTCATCTACGTCGTGTGAGAGCTGGTACATGTGCTCGCTGGACAACTTCTTGGCCGCACCCTCACTAATGACAATCGCATCTTCGAAGTTCAAACCGCGATACGGCATGTAGGCCACACGCAAGTTCTTACCAAGCGCGATGTTACCTTCCTTATCCGTGTAGTTGCTATGAACGATCAACTGACCAGGCTGAACCTTATCACCGATCTTAACGACCGGCGTGCTGTTAATTAGCGTCTTACGGTTGAATGGAAAATTGTTGTACAGCTCGTGTGTCTTGGTCTGACCGTTTTTGTAACGGACTACTACATTATCAGGCGTCACGTTCTGGATGATACCGTGATCGGTCGCGCGAATAGCACCAGCAAACGAGCTGTAATGCTCTTCGAAGCTCTTTCCGTCTTCTGTAGCCCCACGCACGAATGGCGTTTCCGCGTCCTTCAACGGCAGCGCCTGAATGGCATACTTCGCGCCCATCAGCAAGCGGCCACCCTTGATCCCACTGATCAATGGAACCAGGTTAGAGCCTGCTGAGAACATGTTGGATGCGTGGGGCAGTTCGTACTGCACTTCCTTACGCGGCACGTATTCCACACTGCGGGCGTTAACCATGGCACGAACCATCGGCGTCTTGCGCTTCATCTCGCCAGGAAACGCAATCACCGACTTGGCTGCATGTGAGGCGGATACGAATTCCTTCTCACCGGTCTGCATATTATTCATCTTGGTGTAGAACTGGCCATCGGAGCCTTTCACGGCACCATGCGATACGCGAAGATCAACTCCAATTTTCTCAGATTCCGGACCCCTAATTGGATCAATAAAACCGAAGTGAGATGGTTGCACCGAACGTGCCTCATCAGGCACTGCCTCGATGGTGGGAATGGCCCCTTCACCCAACCGCAGGATACGCTGGTTCTGGTCGAAGATGTCCAGTGGGTTTGTTTCTTCGATCGGCGCGCCCATGCCAGAACTTAACAGCACGCTGTGGAGCTGCGGTGTTAACGCGCCTGACGGGATATGTTTTACACTCCCGCGCGCGGAGGCACGCCACAACAACTTGCGTGCGGTCATACCAGCATCACGCTTGATGCGTTCAGCAAAGAAGTCCTCTGGCCCATGCAGGGTCTGGAAGGCCAGCGAATCACGGTCGTCGGTATCTTCCGTAGCCTTCGACACGTTGATCAGCTTCTGGGTAATACGCATCATGGTAGGTACATCAGTATTACTGAACGCGTGCCCCAGCGTGGCTGATGTGACTTCCGGGTCGATCTCCATCTTCTGGAACTGACCGAGCAGTGCCTTCCCGTAAGGGTCAGCCTGCGTGTTTACCTCGCTCGTCGATGACTTCGGTTCCGTAATTGACATCGCCCGTTTCTCAAGCAGCAACTCCGCCGCCTTGGAAACAGCGTTTGGATGCACCGCCACAGTGATGTGGAAGCGCATATCATGTCCACTCTTATGGTTCTTTGGCAGCGGGGCCAGCCCCAGATCCTGGCGGTACTTCTCCAAGTCGGGTGACTCACACTCAAGGAACCACACGCGGTCATACTGAGGCCAACCAGCCGGAACCAGATTCGTGATACGCACCACTCGGAAGCGCATCGGCATACCAATCTTGGCTGCGCCCTGCCACGAATTATGGTGCTTCTCTTTGAGCTCTTCAATGTCCTCGGGCCGCAATACGGAGATGTGTGGCTGGTCAAACTTCGGCTCGCAGTCAACACCCTCAGCTTTCAAAGAATCATAAGTAGCCTCACACAAACCCTTGTGGACCTTAAGCAGCACCCAATCCTTCTGATTGTGCCGCGCAGCAATCAGTCGGCCTGTATACCACAACTTGGTCCAGCGTCTGTCAGCATCCTTCGCACCTA
>Ga0307375_10006374_pt1 | contig 10907 bp, 27 predicted proteins | sample TR1MG_FD_202531 | JGI IMG/M metagenome (GOLD analysis project Ga0307375, IMG submission 202531) | Soil microbial communities from Risofladan, Vaasa, Finland - TR-1 | ecosystem: Environmental > Terrestrial > Soil > Coastal area > Acid sulfate soil | place: Finland: Risofladan, Vaasa | collected...
TGGCTAGGCGGTTCTTGTTTGAAACTTTTTTCTTTCCTTCGTCAGCAAGTGCCGCTTCCCAGTTCCCTGCACGAATAATCCTAGAGGCGCCTGCTTCTTTCAAAGCACATTCATACGCATCCAGAGTATAATACGCAAACGCTAATTTTGTGCACCTCGGGCACACGACATCGAGCATGTATCCATCTGTGTGCATCGGAGTCTTCCCAACAATATAGTAAGCCTTGCCACCAAACTCATATTCAAGTTCTTTTTCACATGCAATACAAAATGCGTGCTCCTTTGTATAATCCTTCTTCCCGCCAAAAGCGTCTACAATTTCATTAAGTTTCGCCACTGGTTTAGCAGACAAATTTGCAAAGCAATCTGGGCATACAGATATTCCAGTATTTTTGTACTTCAACAGTTTTCTCTCTAGCCGGTTCTCATTAAGTGGATCTCGTGTCCAGCGACGAACGGGGCCGAACCGGAAGCCATTTGCTTTCGACTCCTCCCCCACCAGAACCGGCTCTCCTAGTGGAAAGCCGCATACAAAGCATTTAACCATATAAGGCCTCTTCTACGAGTTTCTTTATGGCTTCTACAGCCTGCGCACTTTTACGCTTATCACCCAGCATATCTGGGTGATTACGGGCACAGTCACGGCAAGCGTATACAATATCAGAGACCCTACCGTTAGAGTCTCGTGTTGCTGCCCCAACATAATCTGCATTGTAGGTTGACCCCTTCGTGCCACAAAAATAACACTTAATCACCCAAGACCTCCTCAATTATCTGCTTAATTTTTTCAGCTATAGACCCGTCTGTTTTTGTAACCAATCCCCCAAGATTCTGACCATCTGGAGGAGAGTACAATTGATACGTAGCTGGCATTTTCAGATCTGTAACGTACTGGCCAGCTGCGTCGTACGCCTCCAAGGCCACGTATTTTTTAGGCGCTGCAGGATCAACGTCTGATTCGTCTAGCACTTTTACTACGCGCCCACGACTGGTCTTATAGAACTTGCCGACGACTGCGCAGTTTGCAGGCACAGAGATCCAATCTCCTGTAGGCGCCACGAACTTTACCCTCGGACCATGTTCAACCATTTAGAGCCTCATCTACAATCTGCTTTATCTTCTCTACAACAGAGTCTCTTTTAGCTTTTTCTTCTAATTCTGCTTTGTTACAGTCCATTTCCACGTTGAGTAGGCCAAGATCCGTAGCTTTTATACCATATGCATCCATAAGTGTTTGTACACTTATAATTCCATTTTTGTATTCGGCGTACAAAAGATCTAGCGTTCTCTGCCCGATAGGTCCTAACTCATCAAGACCATATGTCTTTTCTAGTGTAATATCAGGGAATATATCTCCATTTTTATTTGCGCGCTCATCCATACTATTCACCTAGGACATCAGCCACAATTTGTTTTATCTTTTCTACTATTTTTTCGCTTGCTGACTTTTCCTGATCTTTAGACATCTCTCTTAGTCTTAGAATAACATCGTTTACTTTAGCCTGCTCATATGATTCAGCAACCGAACGCAACCATTTCTCTTTATGCAATAACACATCCATTAACGCACTAGAGTCTTTAATTCCAGCTAAATCTTCATATATATTATCTAAATCTTCATATACATTATTTATATTATTTTCTTTCATCAGTCTGTGTCTCTCAAAGCTTCAGCTACAATCTGATCAATTTTATCTGCAACGGATGGTGCCCCTATAGTACGGCGCAACGCTATGTCATTCATCACCAGTCTACATAGGTGCTTCCACCTGCTAGGAGACTCGCATGCATGGAGAGTGTGTAGTGGATATCCCTGTGCTAGGCCCATCCGCCCCTGAATTACAGCGCGAGCGTGGTGGTTTGATAGCTCACCAATCTCTGGCTGGCGCAAGAGCAAGTCGCCAACGAATTCGCCTGTACACGTTGGGCATATTCCCAACTCACGCCCAGATCCCTCGCTCACGATTCCATTGCTAAAATATGGCTTTCTCCTAGCACCCACACCAGTCCTCCATATAGCTTGACACTCTATGCACTCATATTCAGTCATACCTGTCTCCACAGCAATACAAACATGCCGCTAGAGTTATACCTAATTATACAGGAAAAGTAGAGCGGAAAGGCCTATTCAGCGCCCCAAAGGGTTCCAATGTCGCTTAAAACGTCGTCTGCTTCCATCACAAGTGGATCGTTAACATCTGCAACTTGAACAACTAGTTCCAAAAAGTCGGCAACGTAGGTCAATGCCTGTTCCGACACCCCGAATGAGGAGATCAGTTCCGGCAATGGGACCTCTCCTCCAGAGACAAAAATAGTCCTAATGTCCCCACGCACGGCTTCGCCCAGTCTTCCCCACGCGTCAGATAGCTGTATGAATTCATCCATGTTCATTGTTAATCGCCCTCGTTCACAGGTTTTTTAGTCGGTTAGAGCTTACCACCATGCCCAGCGATCACCCTTCCAAAAATGTTTAGGTATATCAATGCGCTGCCCAGCGGCTCTCCGTGCATCACGCTCAAAAGGATTATCGTAATACGAATGCTTAGTCCATATAAAGCACCAAATGAACACAGATATGAGTACATACAAAATGGGCTGGAAGACACCAAACACCATTTGCTGCAAAACATGGCGCTCTTCGTGCACTAAAGTGCGGTCTGACTCAGCATGCTTTGCCGAAACGAACATCACAGGACCGACTGCAAAGCCCGCCCAGCAACCAGAAGCCATTTTACGGCTCAGCCACTTGTCTGGCACGGCAACTGCCAGCAAAGCCCACCTAGAGGGCTTAGATAGCCTCACAGAGCCTATTAAACGCAGGTACGCTAGTAGCAATAGGCCAACCACAGTGTTTGGAAACATCAAAATATTGCCCAAAACGCATAAAATAAACCGTTTCATGTGAATAGCTCCCTAAAGTTCTCATCTATTATACGTACAAACTCAAGTTTTAAGTCAATATTCAAGTGTTAAGTCGAGTTGACTGCCTGCCATCCTGCGCCAAAATGCGTTAAACGTAGCTATTTTTTCGTTATCAGACAAAATTTTTATAGCTTTTCCAAGGTGTTGTCCTAGTTCTGGCTCATAATACGTAGGTTTATTGTCATATCCTGGTGACGCTCCGGGATCATGCCCTAAGACTCCTGCGAGATCCTTACTCCAATCTGCTAGATGTGGCCCAGAAGAGAGATCATCAAGCACCTGCTTCCCCGCACCAGGAATCTCTGCACCCTCTATCAAGTGATCTGCCATCGTTCCAGTAGAATGTGCCGTTGTCAGACCTATTTGGAATCCAACAATCCTGTCATCGATAGATCCGCCCTGTGCAGATGTGACATCCTGATACCCCTGCTTCACTAGGGGGTACGCCTCAGCTACACCGAAAGCTTTCGCCCACAAATTGTATAGCTTGCCCAGGATTTTGTCACTTTTTTCTAGGATCACATCATAGTATTCTTCTAGCATAACGAATATGTTAGCAATATCATTGTCATCTGTTTCAATAGCTAAAGTAAATAGATCCTCACCCGTATTTGGAACAGATCTTCCTATCTCGCTGGTAATTATATACACAGCGTTTGTAAACTCACCCCAATTATCAAAATTTATGACAAGGTACTGCAGATCTTCAGGATCTTGGAAGAATGCAGTCTGCATTGTCTCAACCCACGCATCCTTTGTGTGGTTGTCTAACCACCACCCATATATTCCGGCTATTTTATCTAGTGCTGTATTAAGGAGTGGTCCTAGATCACCTGATATACGAGCCTTCTCCATATAGGCTGCATCCGGAAGCCAGCCCTCTTGGCGCTCTTCCGTTGTAAGCCAGCCGTACTTATATGTTAGCTCATATATACGTTCTAGCTCTGCTATAGTTAATTTAGTCATTTAAAAATTGAAAGTTTGTTATTTTTTTGGTTGTTTTCCTACAGAATTCTTCTGCTGCAGCCTTGGCAACAGCCAAAGTATCACCCACAAGCGGCGCATCCCGGTCAGCAATCTTTTGAGCCATCTCCTCCCCGTATAAAAGCTTGAACGTCGCTATCATAGAAGGTCTTTTTTTTGTAAACACTAAAGTTCTCCCTATCTTCAACAATCCAACACCCAGGTTTGCCATCATCCCTGGGAATTTCGATTTGTTTTCCGCTATTTTTATGTCTAGGCTTTGTTCTCTTGTAATGTGCCACTAGCACCCCTTGGTAGCGCCAGCAACCCCACTAATCAAAAGGCACAACCCAAGTAACACGATTGTAAACTTCTGCCACTTCTTGCGCTTGTCCCACCAAACTTTAATCTTAGTGAGAAAATTAGTTGTCATCTTGTTCATTTTGTCCTCCAAACAAGTGTATTAGCCACTTTCTTATACTAGCACATTTATATTTGCGTTCTTTAAGGGGCGTTAGCCCAATGCTGCTTACTGATGCACCTTCAACATACCCAGCAGTAAGAAGTAATGTTTATACTTTAGTCATCTTGCTCCCCTGCACCTTATTAACGGCAGCTTCAGCAAGTCTAACAAGTTCAACCAGTCTGTCTTTGCAGGGCTCACAGATTTCATTGTCGTAGTTAGCAAGCCGTAAAAACTCTCGCATCGTCTCTTTAAGACAGAGCAATTCAGCATTCTGCTCCAGCCAAGCTTCCCCAAGTTCCTTAACTACTTCTGGTCCTGGTGCTGGAAGCAGCGGGGAGCACCTGATCATAGTGCGAACTCCAGCTGGGTTTAACTTTTCCTTGTCATCCATGTCATTCTCCCGGCACTTTTTTTAGCCCGACACCAAAATTGGCTCGGTTGCGTTCATCGTTCTCTCGTGCGTGCAGGGCTGTGTCTTGGTCTGGCGGCAAACATGTCTCGCACCCGTTTTCGGGTTCCCACGGCCCAAGATCACAGCCACACGTCTGACAGGTTTCGTACTTCTTTCGCAGGCGAGCTACCTCGTCGCGCAAGTTCACAATCTCATCAGTTGCTTCTCGGATGAAGTCACTTGGGCTGAATGCTGCGAGCAGTTGTCCATTAGGTAGTAGATTCGCAAGGCCGTCAATAGCCGACTGTAGATCCTGGGTGCGAGCCCTCTTTGCCTTACCCATCTCACTCCCCTTGTCTTTGCGGGCTTCCACAACCCGCGCCCGCGTGGCGTTGAGTTCTTCTGCCAGGTTGTCCCGGTCGGCCTCGGCCTTCTCTGCGCGGTCCTGAAGCCTTAGCGAGATGGCGTGCTTGTCCTCAATCAGAGCAACAGCCTCGTCCCTCTCACGCGAAAGTGCACTTACATGCACGTCTGAAATTCCAGCCAACATATCCAGTACCTTGACACGGGCCTCTGCCGTCTCGGCCTTTCGCGCCCACTCGCAAGCCTCATCTCGCGAGCACTCGCACCCGTGCATTGACACTTCGCGTTCGATACGCAGATCGGCCACAAGCTCAGCGATGCGGTCCAGGGCCTGCTCTAGCATTTGCCCCAGCGTTGACGTTTCGTGAAGGTGTGACCGCTTGAGATCAGCGATTTGATTGCGTGCTGCCTCCAGTTGAGCGCTCGCGTCGAAGCCCGCCTCGTGTTCTGTCTGGATTTCCAGTGCCGCTTCCTCTGCCAGCCCGCATCTTAGGATCGCCTCATCCCGCTCCCGGCGAAGGCATGCGTTGACCTCCCCAGCCTCTTTGCGCTCCATCTCCAGCGTGTCCTTGCACTCGTCCAGGGCCTCCTGCGCCGAATGCAGTTGCCCGCGCAACCAAGCATCCTCAGATAGCTTTTCTGCCAGCCGCTCGTTGCACGTCAGGCAGTCTGAATTTCCGCACATGCAATCGTCGTCAACGCAACTGAGCGTATCTCTACAATGCAAGCAATATCCTGTGCTGCTCATTCCTCAACCCCCCCAGAGGTAACTAGCGCAAGAGCTTCTAGAATTCTTTTATACACTCTCTCAGCTAACTCTAAATTGCGCTTCTTTAATACGGGATCTTTGGTACCCTCTCCTACATCGACCCAAATATCCCATCCATTTTCATGGTCAAAAAGAAACACAATTCTTCCAGCTGATTTTTTTTCGTCAATAAGTACGCATGACAGCTTATCAACTAGCACAGTAACGTGCCCTACCTGCATACACCTACCGTAAATTTCAATTTTGAGATTGTTATCCATTATAGATTTTCCATTTCTAAAAGAGCTTTGTGCGCGCGAGCTTTCCACTCATCTTTGGGAAAAGATCTGGCGTATAAAAATGCAATTAATTCTCCTACACCAAAGCCGCCGCGACAGTTCCCTGTGATCAGTGCTTTTTGCTCACTGTATACAGCGCAATAAACTTCGTATGCGGCCAGTGCTACGTCTTCTGGGATAAATGAGTGCTTCCTAGGATTTGGCCTAGAAAATTGAATCGGATGCATCATTGGTTTATCTGGCATTGTTCTCCCCTACACGAGCAGTCATCTTAAACAGAATCCTTGAAATGAAAAAACCAAATCAATCCAATTGAAAACCATAGTGGAGACAATACCCATCCCCATGACCAATCAATCAAATTGCAAAGTTTCAGTATAACAAATACAGCCAAGATTACTGTAGTTAGACTTATGCCTGCTCTTTGTTCATTCATTTTATCCCTCTACAAATACCCCATCTTGAAATCCAAATACAATTGCCCTCACTGTCCTTAAATCCAATAGACCCGTCAGATGCCATATCAAATGACTTCCAAGGCTCGCCGGTTCTTGGGCTACAACCACTATTCCACATGCGCCGTTCGATAACGCGCCCAATCAACTCACCAACCAGTAGTAAAATACCTACAGCTGGAAGAAGCATCCACTCACCCATAAGAATTCTCCTAGTTACCTTCCCAAAACAACCATAGCAAAAAACAACGCTATACCAAAAATGAGCCACAACCTAAAGACCCAAGACGACCGCTGTACTTTTCCTGCGGAAATTTTATCTCCAGCCTTAGGCATCAGTAGTACCATCTCTCAGTTGATTCTGCAGACGAGCCTTAAATAGCTTTGCCGTAGCACCACCAATTGCCTTTCGGACGGCTGAAGAGAATTCAATCTCCCCCGCGCCCTCACGCTCTACATCTTCCAGCATCGCAAGGATAACAGTTTTCATGTCTTCAATCCCAATGTCACCAAGCTTATCTAGAACGTGTGCAAGACGCATTTCAGTCACCCACTCGTTGGCCACGTCTTGGGCAGCTGTCAAAACTTTAAGCTTTTCTGGGTCCATAACCTTCCTTGGAGTAGCAGTTTCCTTAAACTCATCTCCCTTATGCTTGGCGATGATCCGATCTCCGTTGTTCTTGCGCACCTCTATTGGTGGACGCAGCACAATGCCCTCTCGCGGCTTGTCATCACCGCAGCCGTTTTTCACAGCTTGGGCAGACGGCTTGTCGCGCGCAGCATCGATAGCTTCTATTATAGTAGGGATTTTTTCCCACTCAACGACATCCAGGCCAAAGTACGTGTCTGCAAACGTAGCCATTGTGGGGACGTCAAGCCAGTAGGCACCGACCTTGATATCAAACACAACGAATTTTAGTTCTTTTCCGTACGTGGCTGACATCCCTTGCATCTTTCCGCCGTACCCCTCCCCGAAGATGACAACCTCTGGCTGCCCAAGCTCTTCAAAGCTTCGCTTTAGGGCATCCGCGTCAAATATCTTGACAAATGCCTCATGATTCGCCCCCCCGGAAAAAAATCTAACAGTTCCATCTTTCCACGCAATGTGACAGGATGAACCATGAATCTTTTCGAGGGCATAGCACGCCTTAAAAAGCATAATGTCTTGGTTCTTATAAAGATTGTCTATGTGCAGGTACCCCAATTGACTATCCTCCTCTAAGGCATTATACTAAAAACAGCCCAAAAAGTATACAAGGATTTACTAGAAAAAAGAACTCACCTTATAGATGACTCGTTCTCCGTCAAAGACAGCGCAGAGCCCCCGGCATGCTGGTGAGGGGATTTAAGAGCTTTACTTACTTCCAACTCACCACATTTGTTCTGCCATATAGTCTTACGGTACGCATAGATAAAATCTAGTCTTGCACGCACAGATGAATTCGTTTCGTCATCCGCCTTAAGCGTCCTATCAGGATTAAATCTAATCAAAAAGTAATCCGACCGTTTGTTATACGGTCGATAATCAAGTTCCTCTATCATCTCCCGCGTCACGTAATAGTGCTCTGTGTGCACAGACGCCTTTTCGGTAACAGCAGTCTGCTTGCCAGATATTATCTTCATCGCCTGGATTCCCACTCGTCCCGAATTAGATCAAAAATACCACAGGCGATAGTTTCCATCCTGCGAATAGTCGTATCTCCTGGAAGCTGCTCGTATAGAAGGGCGTTTATTTTAAGCTTTACCTCTGTGAGCCGCCCGTCATAGTCTTCATCAGACTCTTCCATTTCCCGCTCCTTATCGCCAGCTTCTGCGGATGCTAACTCACGAGGATCTATGTAGTGCAAGCTATCCATCGGGATTCTCCGTGCAATCAAGGCGCACTAGTCTCATCAATAAACTTTTTGCTGCAGACCGTATAGCATTAATGTAGGCCTCTCTATAAGTAGCCCCACTACCGCCGTTAACGTGATGTATAGTCCCATCATCCTCGTCAATATATGCAGAGAATGCCTCCATCCGCGCAAGTGCTAGGGCAGCAGCAACAATTTTTTCCTTTAAACTATTTATTTCTTGTTTCACTCCTCAGTTCCCTCAATTTCACGCGTGATCCAATTAACCATACGCTTAGCAGATCTACGCCAGTGTGAGTTGTGCATGTTAAAAACACTGTCCATTCTCCCCTGCCACTCATATGAGTTACCAGTTTGGCACCAAGCCTGCGCTGGACAACGAGTGCAGGATCTTAGTGGGGCAACCCGGCCCGTATATGGTTTTTGGTATGTATCACAAAACCCGTCATTGGCACATACTTCACGTTCAAATCCAACCCTGTCTAGATCCGGAATCTTCTTTAGCAGAGCGCGCCACTTGGCCAACGACTTTACTTTTGCAAGATAGAACTTCCTAGACGCCATTTTTATTCTCCCTTTTCGGCTGTTAGCTTAAGCCTGTTTAAACTCTTACATTCTTGTTCTGTTATACCCAACTCCCTAAACGCAGCGTCCCAATTTCCATTGAGCACCTGAAAGCTCCTGACGCAAAGAGATCATGACAAGACGCACGAGGGGCTCTAGATCCTCTTCAGGAACGCCATACATTTCTAAATGGACCTTCAGATGCTTATCTATAAAATCTCTAAGATCCTCCTGATCTATCCAGTCTTCTAGCGGTGTGATATACGCTAAATTAGGCACGGTGCCACCGCCTCTTAATGATAAGCACCGGTATACCAATGAACCATAAGCAGCCCATCAGCATCCATGTTATATATCCCGTGGTTGATCCGTCATACGAGGTTTCCAAATACCAACTGTATAAGCCACCTATATAGGTTGGTCGCGTACATATGTCGATGTATATGCTAAGAACAACCGTCAGCGTTAATGCCATGTACCCAACAAGTATACACGCACCTACATAGCCTAGTAGTGCCACTATTGCCAATACCAAAAATAGTAATGCATACGAAGTTAAAAAACATAATTTAATATAAATAGGCACAGTTAATCTCCTTGAACGACCAGGTAGCTAACTCCTTAGCCCAGGTTACACAAGCTTTGAACGACCAGGCTTCCTTTTTAAAATCAGTGGCGTATATTCTAAAGTTGTGCAGCCTCTGAATCTTTATGTGCCACGTACGGCCAGACTGTGCGCTCGGCCGTACTGGCATTACACTAATATAAAAGTGATCTAAATTATCTACTGTTGGAAAGCTCTCAATCGTTGCGTATGCGCGCTTACTAGTACCAACCAGAGTCTTACCACGGCGGAATCCAATAGGCACACCATTATAGATCTCTGTGATGTCACCAGCTACTATGTGCTTATCCAGCAAGTCTGCCAAACGATCCTCAACTTCGGATAGCTCTTTACGCACGCGAACGAGTGCATGAGAAATCGCGTCTTTGTTCCTAAACAATCCTAGTAGTTGCTTTTTTGTGCGTAACTTCATACCAGTCCTCCGAGATTATACACAAAGTATATGTTATTTTCCCAAAAAAGTAGAGTGCTTTCTCATATTATATTCTTGATCCACTTGTGCCCGCTTGCGGGGGCTTCTATTACACGCGCATCCTTGTGCAACAGCTGATATTTTCCATCCTTGATGACGTACCCATTCTTTTTCATAATCTGCGTTAAGTCATCCAACGTCTCGTCGCGTTCTATTACAGTGGACGTGGGTGTTTCTTCTAAATAACGTGGATTATTGCGCCAACTCATATACATATTCAAAAGTGCAGAGGCATCCTCTGCCGTAAATGCGTTAGCGACCGCATAATCTCCAATCTGGAGCCGAGTAGACACCCTGCCCAGGCCCACCTTGGCTTCCATATAAAGTAGCGCATCTACAAGTGCATTGACAACGTATTGCAAGTTGTCATCCACTATCGCTCTGTTTGAACGAGCGGGCGTAGTTTTAGTATGGCGAGCATTCCACGCTTCTATAGCTGAGCTTTTGGTCACAAACAATCCACTGGATGCACCACAAGAATTGCATACAGCCCGCCTCCGACGCGTAAGCTTTTCAGACGCTGTAACAATAATGATGCGTGCACTCCCGCAAAATGGGCATTTCTTTATTGGCACGCCGTATTTACTTATTGGCATTGTTATTTTTCTTAGTATATCTAGCTGTTGCTATACCGCTCCATATACAAAAGTATATTGGGCCAAGTATAAGTATAAGAGTTATCCACCACATACAGACTATATTACTCCCTATCTCAATATACGTATAAATCCGTATATCAGTGCTGATAATAAAACCGCAAGCACACCTAAAGATATACAAATGCTG
>Ga0307375_10006375_pt1 | contig 10906 bp, 10 predicted proteins | sample TR1MG_FD_202531 | JGI IMG/M metagenome (GOLD analysis project Ga0307375, IMG submission 202531) | Soil microbial communities from Risofladan, Vaasa, Finland - TR-1 | ecosystem: Environmental > Terrestrial > Soil > Coastal area > Acid sulfate soil | place: Finland: Risofladan, Vaasa | collected...
CGACGGCCACGAGGAATCCCGGCCCGGCGAAGGCGATCAGTTTGTTGAGGAATCGAGGCGACTTGGGGATGGGGAGACTGCTGTGAATCTCCGGGAGGCTCGGTGTGTGTGCCTCTTTCCGCCAGCCATTCTCGCCAGTATTCATGGTTTTCGAGTGTCGCCGTCCAACACGCCCAAGTTATTACCCTAGCACGGACCGGGAAATTTTCCGATGGGCCGCATGGGACGGAATCTTTCCGCCTCGCTGCCTGTATCTTCGCGAAACTCGCTTCCTCGATTGCCACCGGAATTGTTTCTATTTACCATCGCGGGAGAATGCCTGGTCCCCGAGACAATCCGGATATGCGCGAACGCATCGTTTCCGCCGCGCCGGTGGAAGACGATGCGACGTTTGAACTGAAGCTGCGTCCGCAGCGCTTGCAGGAGTTTATTGGCCAGAACAAGGTCAAGGAAAACCTGGCCGTCGCGATTACCGCGGCGCGTTCGCGCGGAGAAGCGCTGGACCACATCCTGCTCTACGGCCCGCCGGGACTGGGCAAAACGACGCTGGCGACGATCATCGCCAACGAACTTGGCGTCAGCTTCCAGCAGACAAGCGGCCCGACCTTGCAGATCAAGGGCGACCTGACGGCAATCCTGACGAACGTGCAGGACAGGCAGGTGCTCTTCATCGACGAAGTGCATCGCGTGCAGCCGGCCATCGAGGAGCTGTTCTATTCGGCGCTGGAGGATTACAAGCTCGACATCATGATCGGGCAGGGACCGTCGGCGCGCACGCATACGTTCGACATCAAGCCGTTTACGTTTATCGGGGCCACCACGCGCATCGGACTGCTCTCGGCGCCGCTGCGCTCGCGGCTCGGACTGGTGTTGCGGCTGGAGTTCTATACCCACGCCGATCTCAAGATCATCATTACGCGCTCGGCGCAGATCCTGAATGTTGGCATCGACGATGACGCCGCCATGGAGATCGCCATGCGCTGCCGCGGGACACCGCGCATCGCCAACCGGCTGCTGCGTCGCGTGCGCGACTATGCGCAGGTGCGCGGCACGGGGCACATCGACAAGAAGACGGCGCAGGCGGCGCTGGAGATGCTGGAAGTCGATCAGCACGGCTTCGATGAAGTCGACCGCCGGTTGCTGATGACGATCATCGAGAAGTACCAGGGTGGGCCCGTGGGGGTGAACACTCTAGCCGCCGCGCTGGCCGAGGAGCCGGACGCGATTGAAGAAATCTACGAACCGTTCCTGATTCAGATCGGCTTCCTCGACCGCACGCCGCGCGGCCGCGTGGCGACGCAGTTGGCATATAGCCACTTTGGCATTGAACCACCGCGAAAACAGAACACGCTGTTCTAGGTAAGCTCCGTAGAGAGCAATACAAACGAGAGAGGCTGCCATTCGAAGCGCACTTCCAGGCTTTGCGCGACACATGTGTATCCCGGCGTTGGGGATGCTCGCGTTTGCATTGCAGATGTTGGCTTTGCCGCGTCCGGAGGTGACCGCCCCTGTCCCCAGTTTTCACATCCCGCGCATGACTGCCGTTCCGCGGCTCGCCGACTTTCTCGACATGGCGCCAGACGGGCGCCTCGCGGGACAGATGGCGCACGTCCATGGCTTCGTGCAGCGCTCTCCCGACGATGGCGTTCCGGCCACGCAGCGTACAGACGTCTACCTCGGCTACGGGCCGAAAAATCTTTTTATCGTCTTCGTCTGCTTTGACGATCATCCGAAGCTCATTCGCGCTCATCTCGCGCGCCGTGAAGACATCGGCGACGACGACCATGTCGAAGTCATTCTCGACTCCTTCCACGACGAGCGCCGCGGCTACGCCTTTGCCGTAAATCCCTTCGGCGTGCAGTGGGACGCCACCTACACCGAAGCACAGGGTTCGGATTCTTCCTTTGATACCGTGTGGCAGTCGCGTGGAAAACTGACCTCGCGCGGTTATGTCGTTTTGATGGAGATCCCGTTCCGCAGCCTGCGCTTTTCCCCGGAAGCCAATCAGAATTGGGGAATCGTACTGATTCGCGAGATTCCGCGTGAAAACGAAAGTTCCTACTGGCCGCGCGTCTCCGCCACCATCAGTGGCACGCTCGATCAGGAAGGCACCATGCGCGGGCTCAACCACATCTCGCCCGGCCACAACATCCAGATCAATCCATACGTGCTTGCCGGCGGACACCGCGCCATCGACTCACGCAACGCCGCGCAGCCTCTCTGGGACAAAGGCATGAGTGGTGCAGTGGGTATGGATGCCAAGATGGTCGTCAAGGACCGGCTCGTAATCGACGCCACCGTGCATCCCGACTTCAGCCAGGTGGAATCCGACGATCCGCAGGTCACCGTCAACCAGCGCTACGCGGTCTACTACCCGGAGAAGCGTCCGTTCTTCCTGGAAAATGCGAACTACTTCCAGACGCCCTTCGACCTGGTCTTTACGCGTAGCATCGCCGCCCCCGACTACGGTGCCCGCGTCACCGGCAAGCTCGGTGACTACGCCGTGGGCGCGCTGATCGCCGACGACAAATCTCCGGGCGAGATCGTCCCTCCCGGAGACCCCGAGTACGGCAAGAAGGCGACCTTTGCGGTCATGCGTGTCAGCCGCGATTTCGCCAGCCAGTCCAGTGTCGGCGTCATCTATACCGACCGCGAATTCGATGGCGGCTTTAACCGAGTCGGCGGCCTCGATGGCGTTCTGAAGCTCGACTCTAACTGGTCGGCGAACTTCCAGGGCGTCACCAGTTCCACGCTCAACACTGACGGCACCACGGACGCCGGTCCGGCCTACCAGGCCAACCTCCAGCGCAACGGGCGCAGCCTTGCCATGGGGACCGGCTACTACGACGTTGGGCGCGACTTCGAGACCGATCTGGGCTACATCTATCGTCCCGACGTTCGCTCGAACGACAGTTGGATTCAGTACTACTTCCACCCCGAAGACAGTGTCCTGCAATCCTGGGGGCCAAAGTTCTATTACGAGGAGAACTGGGATCATCGCGGTGTGCTGCTCGACCGCACCTACAGCACGCGACTCAACTGGAACCTCGCGGGGCAGACGTCTTTCAGTTGGAACTACGACAACCGCATCGAGCAGCTTCGTCCGCAGGACTTTTCCGCGCTGACCGATAACCAGATGTATCCCGGTTACAGCACGGGTTTCTCCACCAATTTCGGTTACTGGAGCCGCGTCAGCTTCGGCGGTTCATACAACTGGCAGGAGCGCATCAATTATGTCCCGGCCGCCGGCGCGCCTTATTCCGGCAGCGGCAACCACGGCAACGTCTGGATCACCCTGCATCCCTTGGACAACTTGCGCATCGACAACACTTACATCATCGATATGATGCACGTGCTTGACGATCCCGTGACGCTCCCCGCACTCGGCGCCGATGCGCGTCCCGGCGACGCCATCTTCAACAATCACATCCTGCGCTCCAATTGGAACCTGCAACTCAACCGCGCGTTCAGCCTGCGCTTCATCGCGCAGTACAACACGGTCATCGCCAACCAGTTCCTCTCCTCCCTACAGCAGACGCGCGCTTTTAACGCCGACTTCCTCATCTCCTACCTGGTCCATCCGGGCACGGCGTTTTATGTCGGCTACAACAGCGACCTCCAGAACATGGACCCTAATCTGCACGTCGATGCCAATGACAATATCCTGCGCACGCCCAACGGCTTCATCAACGATGGCCGCCAGTTCTTCGTCAAGATCGCATATCTGTTCAGGATGTAGCGTCCGGTGGAAGCACCAGCCTTCAGGCCATTGCTCTCAGTTTCTAAACGGGACGAAAAGATAGAGTTCATCGGCAGTTTATTCGCGGTTTCCTGTAGGCCCTCATACCATCGGCATCGTCAAAAAAAGCATAGTTATTCGCACTTATTGAGGTACGTGGCATGGGCCGACCGCGGTTTTTCTATGTGCTTGCTTCGTTGTTGGTGTTGGCGGGTTGTGGACGCACTTCAGGTCCCGACCCCGCACCGACGGAACCATCGGCGTACGTCACCACGTTGGGAAGTTTTGGGACGTACGCCGCACCGGTTATCTTGTCCGTGATAGACGTTTTAAAGTGACGCTTCCTTTGTCCCTGTTGAGAACGGTCCTATCCGAAGAACAATCTGTGTCGGCAACTCTGCGCGATTTCCCTGTAAAATCATGCTTCCATGTCGACCACCGTCCATTCCTTTGCGAAGATCAACCTTGGTCTGGCGATTGGCGCAAAGCGCGCCGATGGCTTTCACGATCTGCGCACCGTCTACCAGACGGTGGCGATTCATGACGTCATTCATGTCGATGTTGTCACGGGCAATGGCATCGAGATTCGCTGCAAGGATGCGCGCGTTCCCACGGATGCGACGAACACCTGCCATCGCGTCACCGAGCGCGTTCTTGCCTTTCTAGGGCGGCAGGCCAAGGTGGTCATAGAGATCGAGAAGAACCTGCCGGTGCAGGGAGGCATTGGCGGCGGGTCGTCGAACGCGGTCGCGACGCTCTTTGCGCTCGAGCGCGCGCTGGGTGTCACCCTCGATCCGCGCGAGAAACTGCGCATTGCCGCCGAGGTTGGCTCCGACCTTCCGCTCTTCCTGCTGGGAGGCCTGGTGCTGGGGCATGGACGCGGCGAGGAGATTTATCCGCTGCCGGATCTGCCGCCGCTGCCGATCGTCATTGTCACGCCCGCCGTGCCGGTTTCCACGCCGCAGGCCTTTCGCGACTGGGATGCGCTCGTCGCCGCTGCATTGACGCAGGGTAAGCCCTTCGATACAATCAATAGGTTCAGTCATGGTGTGTTTGCATGGCTGAGCGGTATAGCCCCAACCGGTGTTCCCACGAGTGGTGGGGACCGGGCCGAGACACTGCTTCTCGACCTCGTCCGAGCCGGGATTGCGAACGACTTCGAGCGCGTAGTCTTTCCGAAGAATCCCGAACTGCGAGACGTGAAGTGTGTGTTAGAGCGCGAAGGCTCGGTGTATGCTTCGCTCTCAGGCTCCGGGTCCACGCTTTACGGACTGTTTTCTTCCGCGCAAAAAGCGGAGAAAGCAGCCGCAAAGTTGAACACTCAGGGAATTCCTGCCGTGGCCACGGTCACGTTGCCGCGTGCGGCATATCGCGAGCAGATGTTCATAGGATAACGGGCGTAAGCAGACAGCCGTAGCGATCTGCAACCGAAGTTGGGCGGTCGACTAATGGTAGGTCAAGTGCCTTTGGAGCACTTTGTCTAGGTTCGAATCCTAGCCGCCCAGCCAACTTTCACTACCGATCCCGGGAACCAATCGTCCTGGAGGCGACAAAGTCGATGGATGCAGCAGCAAAAAACAGTGCAGCGCAACCAATGACCGCAACCGTGGAGTCCGCTCCGCAGCAGGCGTCCAGCGTGTTGGACGCAACGGCCCCCAAGGTCGAGCGCAAGCCGGTCCGTGCTCGCCAGGATGACAAGTTCAAGATTTTCTGCGGCACGTCGAATCCGGCGCTCGCCCAGGAAGTCTGCGACTTTCTCGGCTTGCCGATGGGGCAGACGCACCTGACGCAGTTTTCCGATGGCGAAATCTACTGCCAGATTCTGGAGAACGTGCGCGGCGCCGATGTCTTTATCGTGCAACCAACCTGCGATCCGGTGGCGCACAACCTGATGCAGCTTCTGCTGATGATTGACGCGCTCAAGCGCGCCTCGGCACGCCGCATCACCACGGTAATTCCGTATTTCGGTTATGCCCGGCAGGACCGCAAGGACAAGCCGCGCGTTCCGATCAGCTCCAAGCTTGTCGCCGACCTGCTGACCACCGCGGGCGCCGACCGGGCGCTGGTTGTCGATCTGCACGCGCCGCAGATTCAGGGTTTTTTCAATATTCCGGTGGATCACCTGTTCGCTTCGCCGGTGCTGGTGGACTACTTCCGCAAGATGAACCTGCCGGATTTGACGGTGGTTTCACCCGATGCGGGCGGCGTGGAGCGTGCGCGCTTCTTCGCCAAGAAGATGAATTCGGCGTTGGCCATCGTGGACAAGCGCCGCACGGACATCAATGTGACCGAGGTGATGAACGTGATTGGCGACGTCCGCGATCGCACCTGCGTCATTCTCGACGACATCATCGACACGGCCGGCACGCTGGTGAAGACCGTGCAGGCGCTGTTTGATGCCGGTGCGCGGCAGGTTTACGCCTGCGCCACGCATGCCGTGCTCTCGGGCCCGGCGCTGGAGCGCATTTCGAAATCGTCGCTTACGGCGCTGGTAGTGACCAATACGATCCCGTTGACCGAAGCTGGACGGAACGAACCCAAAATCAAGGTGCTCTCGATTGCCGGGTTGATTGGCCGCGCCATCCAGTCGATTCACGAAGAAACCTCGGTCAGCAAACTTTTCAGTTAATGGCCTCTCCGTTGGAGGCCTAGAAGGAAGATTATGGCAACCGCAATTGCACCCAACCTGGTAGAAGCGAAGCCGCGCGAGGCATCCGACAAGAATGCCGCCCGCCGTCTGCGCACCACCGGACTGATTCCGGCGGTGCTCTATGGCGCCGGCAAGGAACCGCGGCCGATCGCTGTCGATCCGAAGCAGATCCTGAGGATCCTGTATTCGGATTCCGGCCACAACACGATTTTCGATGTCACCGTCGAAGGCGAGCAGGCCAAGGCGATGATCGTCGACTGGCAGTACGAGCCCATCAAGGGCAGCCTGCTTCACGTTGACCTCAAGCGCATCGCCATGGACAAGAAGATGCGCGTCCATGTGCCTATCCAGGTGAAGGGTGAAGCGCCGGGCGTCAAGACGGAAGGCGGCATTCTCGATATCGTTATGCGCGAACTCGAAATCGAGTGTCTCCCCGGAGATATTCCGAGCCACATCACCGTCGACATCAGCAACCTCACGTTTGGCGCGCCGATTCGCGTTGCCGATCTGCCGAAGTCGGACACGGTCAAGGTACTTTCCGACGCCGATCTCACGGTGGTGCACGTTACTTCCGTGAAGGAAGAAGTTGCACCGGCAGTCGAGGAAGTTGCCGCCGTTGCTGGAGCCACTCCGGCCGAGCCCGAAGTTATCAAGAAGGGCAAGACGGAAGTCGAAGGCGCCGAGGCCGAGAAGAAGACCGAGAAGAAGGCCGAGAAGAAGAAATAACCGGGAGCGGCGGAATACCGCTCGCGAACGCGGCCTGACGGTGGCCGCGGAGGCACGGCGAAGGCCGAGGGGGCAGGGTGAAACTGATCGTCGGGCTCGGAAATCCGGGCATCGAATACCAGTTCACACCGCACAACATGGGGTTTCTGGCGGTCGACCGCATTGCCGGTCAGTGCGGAGTGAAAGTTGGCAACCGGCACTGCCGGGCCGTAACTGCCCGGGTCAACATTACCGGACACGATGCGGTGCTGGCCAAGCCGGAGACCTACATGAACCTGAGTGGCGTGGCGGTTCGCGAGCTGGTTGGCGAATACAACGTCGCTCCCGAGCAGGACCTGGTCGTCATATATGACGAACTCGATCTGCCCTTCGGAACCATTCGCATCCGCGAGCGCGGACGGTCGGCGGGACACAACGGTATCCAGTCGATCATCGAGGCGCTGGGAACGCAGGAGTTCCTGCGGATTCGGCTGGGCATCGCACCGGAGCACGCGATTTCCAGCGGTAAGGATTACGTGCTCTCGCAGCTCAGGAAGTCGCAGTATGCGGCCGTGGACCAGGTACTGGATGCCGCCGCTGAAGCAGTCAACATCATTCTGACGCAGGGTGCGTCAGTCGCCATGAACCGCTTCAATCGTAAGGCGGAAAACGGCGGAGAGTAATGGAAGGGCAGGCCCCGGCGGCAAGACAGTTGCGCCGGACTTGCATGCCTCCCCCGAGGGGGAGCGGTTCCCGCGGCCAAGGTTCGCGGAACCAGGAAGAATTCGAACAGGGACGCAACGGTCATGCGAACACCCATTGCGGGGATTCGAAGCCGGTGAAGCCCCAGGAGAAGACAGATGCGTAAATACGAAGTCATGTTCATTGTTCGTCCCGACATCGCCGACGAGGATCTGGATCGCCTCCTTTCGACGCTGGAGACGAACATCACCACCGCGGGCGGAACCCTTACCGGCACCGAGCGCATGGGCAAGCGGCGTCTTGCCTACCCGGTTCGCCGCTTTGCGGATGGCAACTACATCCTGCTTCGCGTGGAAGGCCAGGGCGGATTGATCAAGGAAATCGAGCGCCGTCTGCGCGTCGCCGAACAGGTGATCAAGTTCATCACCGTTCGCACCGACGAGGAAGAGCAGCGCCTCGAGAAGATCAAGAAGATCCGCGAGGCCCACGCCAAGGGCAAGGGCACACGCGCTCAGGAAGCCGCTGCTGAAGCGGCGGCCAACGCCGAGCAGGCTCAGGCTCAGGCACCTGCACCTGCACCTGCGCCAACCGTGTAAACCGTATCCTCGGCCGCTCCGGCCATTGGCTGGCTTTGCGCTGGCCGTCCCGGCGCCGAGATGGTGGGGCGCAAGCCCCGTGAGTCATCCCCGAGTCGCCGAGCGCGGCGCGGCGGAATGAAAAGTTTTTGCGGCGTACGGGCCATGCCCGTCGCCCACAAGGAGAGTTATGGCAGACGAAAACAACAACCAGGGTGGTTCGGAGAGTTCCTCCGCCCCTGCGGAAACGCAACGCTCACCGCGTCCTGCGGGTGGTCCGCGCCAGGGTGGCCGTCCCGGCGGCGGCGGATCCCGTGAAGGCGGACGCAAGTTCTTCCGGCGCAAGAAGGTTTGCAAATTCTGCACCGAGAAGATTGACGCCATCAATTACAAGGACGTTCGCCTGCTTTCGCAGTTTGTGGCCGAGAGCGGCAAGATCGTTCCCCGTCGCCTGACCGGCGTTTGCACGCCGCACCAGCGTCAGTTGAGCGAGGCCATCAAGCAGGCCCGCAATATCGCGCTGCTGCCGTTCGCGGCCGGCCGCTGAGTGACCCCGCGCGTCGCCCAGGCGGCGTGCCGCGGCAGTTCCGTCTCCGCCTGAGCGCGGAGCGGACGCTGAAAAATTATTGAGGGAGTTATCGCAATGGAAGTCATTCTCAAGGAAGATGTGCCCAAGCTGGGACTTCGCGGCGACGTGGTGAAAGTGGCCGAAGGTTACGGCCGCAATTTCCTGTTGCCCAAGAAGCTCGCCATCGAGGCGACACCCGCCAACAAGGCCGTCATCGATCAGATGAAGGCATCCTCGGTCCGCCGCGTGGCCAAGGAACAGAGCGATGCCGAGTTGCTGGCAAAGCAGTTTGACGGCGTCAGCCTGACGTTTGCCCGCCGTTCCGGCGAGAACGATACGCTCTTCGGTTCGGTCACCAGCGCGGACATCGCGCGCGAACTCGAAGGCCGCGGTTTCAACATCGACCGCCGCAAGATCGAACTCGAGCTGCCGCTGAAGTCGCTGGGCGAATTCACCGTGCCGATCAAGCTACATCGCGCCGTAACCACCAGCATCAAGGTCACCGTGGTGAAGGAAGCCGAAGAAGTCACGGAAGCCTAACCGGCGGATTCGCCACCAAGCCGCGATTCCTACCCGCGGCGCAGTTCTCTCGCGAGCGGGCCGTTCCTCCGGACGGCCCTTTCGCGCATTTCTTTTCCCTATCTCCTTCGTGCCATCCCGGTGCGGCGTTCATAGATTGGCATGTGTTAATCGATTGACTGCGTGAGACTTGTCGCGCATCACTAAAAGTGTGCATTTTTGCCGGGAATTTTCTGTTCGCTCCCAGCCAGTCTTCTATAATGCCCTGCTAACGGAACCCGCCGAACCTCGTCCAAATGATTGCAGGGACAAGCGGTTCAGTCCGGACTGGTCACGTATCCGGGAGTGGATGCCCTGCGATTCCAAGGTCGGCTCCGGCCGAGCACATTGTCGGCTGTGGGCGCTCAGGGTGCGCGGTGATGCCAGCGCAGACGGTAGTGGTCCCGATTTCGATGGGCACTCGAGCAATGGGTCGAAGCGGTTCCAAGGACACTTCCCCCAGGGGTCTTATGGTTGGGCAGAGCCCGAACCGGATCAACGACGCTGACTTGATTCGCGAGGCGCAACACGGCAACCGTGCTGCGTTCGAAGAATTGGTTCGTCAGTATGATCAGGCCGTGCTTCGCCTGGCGCTTCACCTGACCGGATCCGAGCAGGACGCCAGGGACGTCTACCAGGACGCATTTCTCAAGGCTTATCGGAACCTCGGCAGCTTCCGCTTTGAGTGTTCGTTCTACACCTGGATCTACCGAATCGTGACCAATTTATGCCTCGACCATCTGCGCCGGCGGCAGGTGCGGAAGGAAGACGCCCCCGTCGTCTACGACGAGAACGGCGTGGAGTTCAGCATCATCGACCAAGTGGCCGATACGCGCTCCGGCGCCAGTCCGGAACGCGACCTGATGCGCCGCGAACTGGGAGCACGCATCGCGCGCGCCTTGCAGAAGTTGACGCCGCGCGAGCGCATGGTCTTTGAGATGAAGCATTACCAGGGACTCAAGCTGAGGACCATCGGCGAGGCCCTGAATACGACGGAAGAGACGGCCAAGAACACCCTCTTCCGCGCGACGCAGAAATTGCGCGCCGCGCTGGCCGACATGCGATGAAGCGAGACCCGGCGATAAAGACCGGGAAAAGATTTGGGCCGAAAGAAGGCTTGTTATGAACTGTGAATGGGTACGGCAAAACGTAGCGCTGTATCTCTACGGCGAACTGCCGGACGATCAGCGCCATGAATTCGAGCAGCACGCCAACCGTTGCGGCGCATGCGCCTCGGAAGTGGCTGAGATGCGCCGCTTCCACGAGGAAATGAGCGTGCTCCCCGTGGCGGAAGTCTCGCCCAGCCTGCTGGCCGCCGCGCGCATGCAATTGCAGGAAGCGCTGGAGACGACGGAGCAGACGCGCGGATGGCGCCGTTTCGCTTTCGATCCCATGAATTACCTGCGTTC
>Ga0307375_10006377_pt1 | contig 10905 bp, 8 predicted proteins | sample TR1MG_FD_202531 | JGI IMG/M metagenome (GOLD analysis project Ga0307375, IMG submission 202531) | Soil microbial communities from Risofladan, Vaasa, Finland - TR-1 | ecosystem: Environmental > Terrestrial > Soil > Coastal area > Acid sulfate soil | place: Finland: Risofladan, Vaasa | collected...
CAGCAGCAGTGGATGCCGCCAGCGTGGGAGTAGGTGCGGTCAAGGTAAGCGCGGCAGATACCGCTGTGCCTGGCAGTCCGTAGCCCGTGGCGTCATGCGCTACCAGCTCGTAATCGTAGGTTCCGAGTGCCAGCGTTCCGGCTGCCGTGGATGGCGCAAGAGACGGAGCCGGTGACAATATGGCCGCCGAGATAGCTTCCCATAACCGTAAAGAATTAGCCGTAACCGTTCCACTTGTGGAAACCGCGAGCGACCCGGTATTGCTCAGGTCCAAATACGAAGTAGACGACGCCGCTACACTGAACGGAGTGGCGGGAAACGGCACACGCTGACCAAGAACGGCAGCTACGCCGAGAGGAAGTGTGGCACTCAGGGACGCGGGTGAAGGTACAGCCAGGACGCCACCGGATAGCAGGGCGTCTGCATACATGTCACCGTATTGCGCGAAGGGAGTCTCGTTGTTCGCGCCCTGTCCGGGGGTCTGAGAAATAAGCCCCTGAAACTCAACGTCTGCTGATATTTGATTTTTAGCCATATTATAAGAGCCCCAATGAGCTTCCGCCGACCGCTTCAACCGTAATAGTTGGAGTGGCACCTACAGCCGTAAAAGTGAATATGTAATCTTCCCAGTTACCCTGTCCGACTGCGGGATTTGGCAAGGTCGTCCCGACCGTGACGCCAGCGCCACCGGCCAATGTTCCGGCATAACCAGTGGAAGATTGATCGTTGTTGATGAAGCGCCACTTGAAGGCCGTGCCCACGGCTGCATTAGGCATTGCCGCAAGGATGTTGACCGCCGTGTCAGTCGTGACGGTGAACGCTGCCGTCTGGGTGGCTCCGTCTGCAAGGTATTGGCCCGCGAGTTGGGCTGCCGTTGCGGTGATATTTCCGGCGGTTGTGGTGGAGGAGACAACCAAGCCAGACAGGGTCAATTTCGTCACAGCCAAGCTTGAGACAGCCAAACTCGGGTACAGCGGGGCAAGTTGATCCACCGATTGAATTGCATTACTGGTTGCTACCGTAGGCGGGGCAGTACCTGGGGCCACAGCGCCAGTGTAGGTATAAGTCGTCCCCGTCACACCGCTCGCCACCAGTCCAAGCGTCGTGCTTCCGTCCGCGGTAACGTAGATGCCCATGGACGTTTCATTTTGCGGGTTCGCCCATGCAAAATCGATGCTCCCGCTGGCGGTTACTGCGATTGAAACTGCGGTGCTTGCAACGCCGTACCCTGTGGCATCAAAGGCTACCAATGCCCCCTGATAGGTGCCGCTGGCCAATGTCCCGGAAGTCCCTGCGGTAAGCGTGGGGGTAGGGGACAGGATCGGGCTTGTGACAACCTTTTCCAGACGTAGACTGTTAGGAGCCAATGATGGGGATGCCGCACCGTTGGCGACCGCCGTGTAGGTCAGCAGGCCATTGTAGTTTAGGTCAACGTAGGTGTCTGACGATCCGGAAAAGGTGTCAGTAACAGAGGATGGTCCTACGATGCGCTGACCACTGACATACGCAACCCCAGGGGACAAGTCACCGGTCAATGACGCTGGGGATGGTACGGGTGTGAGAAGACCATTGACTACCCAAGGGGTAAAGAGGTCAGCAGCTTGAAGGAATGGTGTCTCGTTGTCGGTCCCTGTACCTGCTATCTGGGCGATGGGGCCGTCAACTGTTGCGTCAAGAACCGATATTGATAGGCTGGCATCCTGCACCTGCCCAAGCTGCAACAGTTCTCCAGAGGTTACGGCGGGTGCGCCACTGACGGTACCGCTTACGACCACGCTGCCGGAAAAGGTGCCATCAACAAAGGTCGGCGACAGCGTTCCGTTCTGAACCTGCCCAAGCTGCAACAGGTTGCCTGAAGCCGTGGCCGGGGCAGCACTGGCAGTTCCCGTAGCCGATAAAGCCCCCGCCAGAGTTGCGCTCCCGCTGATGGTCAGATTGCCGTTCGCATCCAGCCGATAGATATTCGTGCTGCCGTTATAGTAGTCCTCGATCAGGCTGGAGAACCCGGACCCGAATGCCAACTGCGAGAAAGCCGCTGGGGACCCGGTAGGTGCTGTGCCAGCTACCAGCGATCCGCTTTGCGCTGGAACTGATGCACCACCATTGAGCACCTGTTGCTTGGCCCATGTGTTCGATTGAGCAAGCTGGCCATAAAGACCATTCGCCTGTCCAAGGTTCGGCGCTTCCGTATTCGTCACCGCATTGCCGACATTGAATACCTGGATCGTTGACCCGTTCAGGGCTGCAAAGGTCTGTTGAGCCTGCAAAAGCGGTACTGCGTTTTGCGCCCCGGTAGCATTCGCCACGTTGAACTGGTTGCTTGAACTGCCGCCGACCAAGGCAAAACCGATAGAGCTTATGGTGATCCAGTTGTACCCATCAGAAATGAAGGTTGCGACATAGCCGACCGGGATCGTAACGCTTGAAGACCCTGATGTTCCGACTCCAATAAATGACCCTGCCGACCCACTGACAGTTACAGCGGCGGTCCCCGATAGATCGTTGAAAACAGACGTGTTCGCGCCAAGGTAATCGGCGGGGTTGGGAAGCGTAATAGTCAGCGCAGCAGTTCCTTGGCACTCCAGAAGCAATCCGATCTGGCCCGTCCCCACGGTGATGTCGGTTGTCACTACGTCCACGCCGGACAGTGCCGCGCCATTGGTCACCGGAACCCATGATGTGCCGTTATACATCAAGACTTGGTCGGTCGTGGTGTTGTACCAAATTTGATATTGAACCGGGTCAACGGGTGCGGTTGGGCCTGCGTTCTGGGTCGCAATAGCCGCTATGGCCGCGTTCACGTCTGTCACCAGTTGCAAGCCGCTCAGGATGCCTGTGGACGGTATTACTAGGGGGTTCTGTGCCATTAGTATGTCTCCGTCCATACGGTTATTGATGCACCAAAGCTTGACTGAACCTGATATTGGTATCCAGAGGGGATAATGCCGGTAACACCAACATATATACCAGAAGAAGTGGCGTCGTTATGGTTCGACGCTACTTCCGCACCGTTAGCATACAAAAATAAATTGCCCCCACTATTGGAGGAAATCACAGAAACATGCACCTGCATAGGCCTCCCAGTGCTGTTTGTATATGTTGTTCCAATCGACCTCGAAGATGTAACACCGTACACTTGGGAAAATAGCAACGAGCCTAGCTGCCCCAACGCCACAGGATTCTGCGCCGCTGTAGCATTAGGCACCGTTGTAACCTGTAATGCCGTAGGGCCAGCTACAGACAATCCACCCTGAAGCGCCAGCGATCCATTGCCACTTAAAGCCGCTATCGGGGTTGTAGATACCATCGCGCCGGAAGAATTGAGCTGGTAGAAGTTCAGGCCGCCTGCGCCACCCGATGACCCGAGAAGAAGGTCTACTTCACCTTGACCGTTCGTGAAGTTCCAGCCAATTGTGAGTCCGGTCGTTTCGTACCCTGTGGAGCGACCTTGTATGCTGCCTGACGATGATATGGTCCCACCGACAATCTCATTGCCGCTGATCGTTGAATCGCCGCCGACCGACTGATCCCTTGTTATGGTCGAGTTCCCGTTGATCTGCTCGCCGTAAGCGGTCACCGTACCGCCGACACCAAGCGCACCCTGTATGGTCTGCGACTGCGTGAAGACGTTACTGACTTGGGTGCCAGCGGCATAAGGCAGCTTCAGGTTCAGGAACGGGGCCGCTGCAACAGAGGTGATGTCACTGGTGGATATGGTGGTCTGGCCATAGGTAAGCAGGACGTACCAGCCACCCACAGCCGCACCGGACAGAGGCGGAGGGACTTCCGACCCGGTAGCAGCAGCCGTTCCAGCGACCAACTGAACAACTACCGTATCGACCCGCTCTGTGGCCTGTGCAGCACCGCTATTGTTGGGGCCACCGAAAGCGACACCGGGGTTTGCCACATCAAAGTATTGCAGAATTTGATTGCCGGTATCTATCGTCTCGGGAGTCAACTGGATGAGGTAATACTGAGAGGTTCCCGAAGTCGTGGGGGCGGTTAGGGTAAACTGCGTGTACTGCTCATTGATGAATTGACGCAGAATAAGTGTAGGATCAGCCAGAAGCGCACTGTAGCCATTGGGGTCGACCGGGGCGAGTTTGTATATCTGCCCCGGATTCACGTCGATTGACAGACCTCCTATGGGCGTTGCCGTAAAGTCATCAATCCACGACCCGTCAGGCGATGGACCGAGAATGGCGCTTGCCAGTTTGGCAACCGAGACCATCGCCCGCTGCCATCCCCACAGTTGATCTTCCACTGCGGGGACCTCTACGGGGTAGATTATTGGACGATCCATGCGCTATGTCCTTTAAGTCAACAGCATCGGGGTCAGGTTGCCAAACATATTCGGAGACGACCCGCCCACATTAAGATACATGATCCCGGTCTGGGGGTCGAATGAATTGTACGGTGGTGTACCTAGTGGTGGATTGATCGCAAACGGGAATATCGGGCTGACGTATCCGGTATTCAGGTTCATGGAACAGGCCAAATTCAGCGCCGGATTGACGTACATCAGCGTACCGAGGTAGTTGTAAAGCAGTGGGCTCAATGTGGCTATCGAGCTGAAGCTGGAAGACGGAATAATTATTTGAGTAGCGCCCGTCAGGGTGGAAAGAACAATGTCTGAGCTAGTATTCACATAAGCAAAGTTGGCCCCGAAGACCGTGCAAGCGGGGGTGTTTGAAGGTGCATAAGAAAGGTTGATTCGAGTGTAAACTCCAGTAGAGATGTCGAATATGGATAAGTAACCGCCGCCGCCGGCGCCGGGCATAGTAGAACATAAAAAGTCCCCGTTCAAAAAATACCCGCCGGGGACAGAGTTCGACCAATAATTATTGGCATAAGTATCCACACTAGCCGTTCCCGTGGTAATTCCAGCGATAACGCTTAGGTTTAGAAGGTATGGGAAATAATTATTTTCTGTAGAGACTGTAGTCCCCACCCAGAGATCGGTTATGTTTCCTTGCTGCTCAAATAGATTAAACACATAGGTGTCATCCAGCGAAACAGGGAGCGCGAACGTGCTGAAGGTGCCGCTCTGATACATGAACCCGAAAGCGTAGGTACTTGTGGTGGTGGGTGGGGATATTCCCAAAAATGTATTAGTACCTACTAAGCCCCCAATGCTGCCAGCAGCCAACGGCTGTGTTGTGGCACCACTGCTATTCACAGTGAGCGTCGATGCGTCAGCCAAAACAAATGCACTCGTTCCAATGAACCCGAACTGCCCGTACCCCGCGCCTGCACCTAATAATTCAAAAGCCATAAATCCTCTCTAAGCGAGCGCACTCGCAAGTCCTGCTGACATCGTTAATATGGTGGGCGCACCCGGCGGTTGAGTTGCCAGCAACGAAGATAGCCCCGTTGACATAGTTAATATGGTGGGCGCACCCGGCGGTTGAGTTGCCAGCAACGAAGACAGTTCACCAGACATATAAATTACATACGGTGCGGAGGGTGATCGCGGCGGATAAACGCGCACAGGTATCTCCGTACAGCCCGTATAGTCATACGGTGGACCATATACAGTTGTCTCAGCCCATATTCTTACACCTGCCGGACGGGTCAACGCCAAAGCCTGATTCACCACCGTCTGCGCTGAACTCGTGGGCTGGCGTGGCATCTGAATCAATACCTGCGCCGACTGTGTTCTTGAGCACCATATCCCGGCGACATTATAACCCCAGTTGCTTACATTCCACGCCTGCTGTTGCGGTATCTGCTGCAATATCCTGGCATTTGGCCCGACCAGATTGGTCAGCGTCTTGAAAATATCATTGTAGGTAGGCCCGATATTGAAGAACGATGCCTGAATCTGCGACCTGAAACTGCTATCGCTTTGCCCCAGTGTGCGCTGGACACTGGTTCCAAAGTAATCCTGCGCCACCAGATCAAGCTCTGTTCCCGTCGCCGTCTGCATGTAAATCTGCGGCTGCACCGCCAAGACCTGATTGTACGCCACAGATAGGCCGTACCCACCAGCCAGCGTCATGGCGTCGAACAGTAGCGAGTCGTTTTGCAGCGCATTCTGCTTCGCTAGAACATCGAATGAGGTCAAGATGTTTGTCGTGGAGGCAGCCCATTGCGAGGGAAACAGCACCCGCTGGCCTTGCCAAAACCACCTTATCGAACCCTCTGTCATGCGGTCGAACTCGATACGGATACCGTCACACTCAGCGGCTGGATGATATGCTGAGGCCCAGCCACCATGTCAGCAGTTCCACCATTCACCAGCAGGTTTAACGCATTGAGCACGCCAGGGACGCTGTAGATCACGTCATAGAGGTAGGACCAATACAAAGTCTCACCAAGCACCAGACCCGTCAGGTAATTGCTTAGGGCGATCTGCACGGCGCTCTGCACGGTTGCGGGTACATAGTTCGCTGTGTCCACTTCAATGGTCACAGTCACCGTCGCGGTGATGGACGTGGCTGAGTAGACATTGAACTGGATGCCGAGGGCTGCGGTTTTCGCTATCGCCAAATAAACAGCGGCTTGCAAGGTATTCGTGTATGGCCATATCATTGCATAGAAATATCCGTACTGTGGTGTGCCATCAAATTGCTCATTCGCCACGATCACGTACTGAATCCCTGCCTGCACACTTTCTATAGCACTCTCAACGGCGGGCAGCGTGGCCTGCCTCAAGCCTTCCAAGTAAAGCAGGAACCTGGATCTGTATGCCGGGTCACTTTCAGCAGCAAGCCCGGACGTGATAGCGATGGGATTGTTGACCTGCGAAACGCCAGTGACCTGGGTAATAAACTGAGTCAGCGTATTGGCCGCGATGTTGCCACCGGTCCCAGCAACCAGAGCGGAAACAGTCACTGTGATAGAAGTCTGTCCAGTGCTCAACTGATAATAGCCACCGCTCTGATAGGATGTCTGGGTGGAATCGGCGACCGTCTGGAACTGGATATTATTGGGCGCCTGAAAGATGGCACCCAAAGGTATCTGATAATTCTGCGTTGCAGGCGTTGATCTGGACAGGGTGACTGTGTCGCTGGTAGCAAACGTGGCCGGGTCGCGGGGGAAGTTGAACTGTGCCATCCAGCTATCAAGGGCTGGGCCTGTAGATGTAGAGGCGCGGGCATAAGCCGCGATCCATGCCGCAAGACTCTCGATGAATGTCAGTTGCGATCCAAAGGCCTGAAAGATTGCCAGCGCCGGGTCCCCACTCTGTAGCGCCCCAGGGTTCTGTGAATAAATCGCCCAGACGGTCGCCATGTCCGACATGAACTCGGCATAGGTTTTCTGCGGGATGCTGTTCGTCGCAACAACAGGCAAGAAGTCTTGTGAATTTATGGCTGCCATATTTATGCACTCACCGCGAAATTAAGGGAGCCGGTTGCCCCATTTTGGAGTGGTACCGCTATCAACAAATTGACCAGATTCGGTGCTATCTGCGTGATCGTGATCGTCGGTAGCCCGTTGAGTGTAACATTAGGATTGCGCTTTAGCACACGGTACACTTTCTGCTGCACGCGGGCCTTAATGGCTTGCGTAAAAGGCAGGTCCACATGGTCCCCCAGCCCTTCCCCAAACGTGGTATCGAAGATGTAATCAGCGGGAACAACGGTACCATCTGGCAATGTTTGTGTCGCATTGGTCAGCAGTTCACGCTCGATGGACTGGCGTATCTCATCCCAGCCGGTCGCCATCATCATCTGGCCGCCCGAAGTAAGCTGAAGGTCTCCGCCGTATTCAAGGTATAGGATTGGCATATTATTGGGCCGTCACGATAGAGGTAAGGTCAAGAGATCCGATCTGCTGGTTTGGGCCGCCAGTAGTTCCCCCTTCTGCATCATTGTGATTGTGCCCATTATAAATGGCAGCCGCTGTGGCCGTCATGAGGGCCTGTAGCGTGCCACCGTCGCCGAGTTGGATTGCCGGAGCATTCACCGATGCGGTGCCGCCAGAGGTCACCGAGACCGTCCCTGTGGCATTCACTGCGACGTTCTGCTTTGACACGACATTCACGTCCCCGGACGCATTGATGTTCGTCGGGCCATTCACCGTTATTTGCAAACTGGCGCTGGGGGCGGGTAACGTAATCTCCAGTTCACCACTATTGTGAAATTTATAGAGATTTCCGTTCTTGTGCTTCAGGATGAACTCGCCACCCTGCAACAATGGATCAGGCGTATTCCCAAAGCCGCCGAACACCATCGCACCGACAGCCATCAGCATCGTATCGCGCTGGATAATAAGCACAAGGCACGGTTCGCCTACGGTTGGGTCAGCCGCCGTTGATCCTCCGATGGGTGCCGCCTGCAAGCCATATCCATAACCACTCCAGGGTGTGCCCAATGGAATAGGCCCGGAAGTCGGCGGTACTCCAAAGGTGTCCCCGAACTGCGTCAATACCACTGTCACCGTATTGGTGTCCGGGAAGTAATCCGCGATGTGGCCGAACACGGTGAAGTATAAGGCTCCCGTCTGCTGCTGGGATAAGTGCATCAGCGTATGCGCCAGCTCGTCATTCCATTCCATAATGCACCCCCCTTTTTTACAATACCTGAGTGACACCAGCCGCCAGCGGAAGAGACCATGCCGAAACATGGGACATAAAACCAGAGGTTCCGATCTCGCCTTCATCTGGCGTCGAGTAGGTATGCTTGACCCCGTTGATAAACAGTTTACGCCCTTCAAAGCCCTGAAGCTTGCCCGACAATTGTAATTCCATGAATGGCCGCAAAGAGGGTAGTCCATCAATGCTGAAGTTTACGATGATCTCACGCTTGGCAAGGTCCAGCGCGGTATTCTCGGCAAGTAAGCTGGCTTGATCCGGGGTCAGGCCTGCACGATGCACGACATAGATTTCCTTGCCCAAATTCTTGAATAGGGCGGTCACCGTGCTGACATTGGCACCCAGAGATGTCGTCGTGTAAAAGCCGCGTCCATCGACCTTGTACAGCGGGTAATTCAGCAGCATGCCTTGGCTCGGCAGACCTATCATCTGCTTGGATTGCTGGATCATGGCCAGATTATATGTCTGCACAACCACGAGGAAGCTTGAGTTTCGACGCGGCTGGTGCATGATCTGCAAATCTTGACAGGGTATGGTTCCTTTTGGAGGATTGGTAATATTCCAGCTTACGAGCAATTTATTGTTGCTGGTTGCGGTTGGCCCGAAGACAAGTTGCCGCTCTGGGGTGACATAGGTATTCCAGCCCATCAATCTCGATATGGCCTGAATGATCTCCCATTCCGGCTGTGGCTGATTGTTGAATACCCCACTGTTCGCCAATAGATTGCCAACAAGAACCGATTGCTCGCTTGCCGGGATATTCGTTGGCAACGGCTGCAACCCGTGCGCCTCAGCTATTTGGGTAATCAGCGATACGGCTGTTTGATTCTGGACATTGAAAGCGTTACTTGGGCCGCCAGAGATAGGCGTTACCGATGTAGGAATACCCGCTGCACCTTGCGTTGAATAGTTCGCCAAGGTGATCTTTTGGTCAACCATGACGCCCGCCCAATCGCGCCCCGATATCGTCACCTGATTATCGTCAAAGGCCCAATCAGTGTCGTCCAGCTCGCCACCCCACAAGTGGGTGATGGTACCGTTCAGGTTGACGTAAATATCCACCGATACAGGGTGAAGGCTCGCCAGCGTAACATCGTAGAGGTTCAGTTTTCGCTTCTGAAGTTCAGCGATGGACGTGATGATCGAATAGGTGCCCACTGACCCGTAAGCCGGGAAATTGCACTCCCAGCTTTCGGGCAAGAATGATATGCCCGCGATCACGACATAGGTGAACAGGGTCGATGAGTGTGATGGAGGGCCTGGGTTCGGGTCCGGCACGAATGCGGGGTATGCCGGAGGGCCGACAGGGGCCGATGCGCTGGCGACATTGACATCAACAGTGAGAGCCATCAGGTGCCACCGGTCTGCACGCGGGAGTGGTACTGCCCACCCGCATTCGTGGATGCCTGTAGCGCCTTCTTGACGCCCTTCACGAGCGCCTTATGTACGTCCCCTGTGGCCGCATGGATATGGACGGGCCCATTGATGATGACGCTCCGACCCTCTCCATCATGAAGATGCGATCCAAAGTGCTCCTGTGATGCCATAGCTCCACCGGTACCCATCACGTTGTTACCATAAGTAATAGCGAGAGGGCCTGATCCGTTATAGGCGGCGAATGCGGCAGCCATGTTACCGTGATGCATACTTTTAAGGTGTTTCATAAACGCATATTGAGCATATATATTTGCGATTGGGTCGGTTCTTGATGCCCCATGCCCATATATCGCCCAAGTCGGTTTTGTGAACTGAGATAGACCGTGGCTCTTATGACCGTGAGACCATGCCAAAGGATTTGCTTTCGGATTTTCTTGATGTAGTTGTGCCACCATAAGATTGAGGGATAGGTTGTCAACCTTTGACAAATGCGCCATCAATGCCCGCTGCTGTACTGGCATTTTGTTGTACATCGCAATAGCACCACTTGCCGCTGACTGCCTCTGGACAGCCGTCATGTTCGGCATCTGGCCTGGAATTTTGGCAGTTGGAGATGTTCCCATGAGAGTCTTGAAAAAACTGAAGGCCATGAACCCTTTAATGGCGAGACCAAGAAGCCCGACGCCCTTGGCCATGGCAGAAGCGCCAGTGGCTACAGCACCCATCTCAACACCAGCGCCCTTTACAGCAGCGTTCATTATGTCTATCGCAGCAGTCAACTTTCCAAGAGCTTTGAAAAGTCTTATAGCAAAGATGAGAAGCCCAGCGCCGCCCGCGATAACGCCGACAATCCCGGCGAGCGCCGCACCCAATGAAACCCATTGCGCGGCGATTGGATGACCGGCCAACCAATCGCCGAACCTCGTCACCACATCAACGAAACCTGTTAGCAGTTGTGTTGCCCGCTTAATCAGTGGATCTCCGAGAAC
>Ga0307375_10006379_pt1 | contig 10903 bp, 11 predicted proteins | sample TR1MG_FD_202531 | JGI IMG/M metagenome (GOLD analysis project Ga0307375, IMG submission 202531) | Soil microbial communities from Risofladan, Vaasa, Finland - TR-1 | ecosystem: Environmental > Terrestrial > Soil > Coastal area > Acid sulfate soil | place: Finland: Risofladan, Vaasa | collected...
CCACGTACGCCGCCAGCTCATAAATGGCCACCACCGTCGATCCGTGCTTCGCAGCCACTGGCACCACGTCGGAAATATGGTCTCCATGTCCATGCGTCAGCAGGATGTAATGCAGCCTCTCGGGCAGAACGTAGTCCTTGGGATACTTCGGATTCTGCGCAATAAACGGGTCAATCAGGATGCGTGTCCCCTTGGCAGTTTCCACCAGCACCGTCGCATGGCCCAGCCAGGTTACGCGCGTTCCTTTCAAGGAATTCATAGTCCCTCCAAGTCTTCTGTTTGTCTCTCGCTGTCTTTCGCCCGCGGCAGGTTTCACCCCGTCATTCAGAGCGTAATCAGCACTTCTGACACGCTGTCTTTTGCCAGAAACTGGCGGAAACCTGACCACTGCGAAAACAGCCGCTCAATGCTGCGGTTGGAAAAGGCGCGCTGAATCGGAAACGACTCCGCCCGCTGCGTCTCCACGTCATCGCCCTCCGTCAGGTGGTAACGGCAATGCGCAGTCTCCTCCCCTTGCGCCCGCGTATGGAAAAAGGCAAGCACCTGTCCACCAGGGTTCATGGCACCGTGCAACCGCTCCACCACCGGATACACAAAGGCCTCCGGAAGATAATCCAGCGTGGTCCACAGCAGCACCACGTCAAACGTCCTGCCGGAAAACTCCATCGTCTGGTTCAGGAAGCCCTGCACGTCCCAGATAGGCTTGTCCTCGGCATCCACGCCGGTCTGCCAACTTCCCTTGCAGGCGTCGGTCACCGGGTCTGCCAGAAAGATGCTGTGCCCCAGGCTCGTCAAATAGTTGATATTCGCCGGCGAAGTCTGACCGACGTCAATCACGCGCAGTCCCGGTTCGGCCTGCAGCCGTTTGCGCAGCGTGGCCCAACCGCCGGAGTGCCTGGGCACGCGCGGCCCCGTGAACCCCTGCCCCGCGGAGGATGTCTTGCCGTCCGGCTTCTTGTCAAACAAACGACCCAGCACGCTCAAATCCTCGTCACCCCGCGCAGGAAGCACAGCGTTGCGCACCCGTCCTGCGCTCACGCTTTCCAGCCGCCGTCCATCCGGCTCTTACTGAGCCCCGCCTCCTTCGTGTCCCTTCGCACCCTGCGTCAGGTCCACCTTCCCGCGGAAAATGGCGTTGTCTTCCACAGCCAGCCGCATCGCGCGCACATCGCCCTCCACCACGCTGCCGGCCCGCAGCTCCACACGGCCAGAGGCCACAATGTTGCCCTGAACATGCCCCATAATCAGCACGTCCTTTGCGGTCAAGTCCGCTGCCACATTCGCGTTGGGGCCAATCGTCAGGCGACTCTCTGCCAGCGTTACCGTGCCTTCCAGACGGCCATCCACCACCAGGTCTTCGCTGCCCTTCACTTCGCCTCGGATCACCACCGTTTTGCCAATCCGGGCCAAACCATTCTCCGCTGCCATGCGCTCTTGTTCCTTCCGAGGCTTCCCTTCCGGCATCTCTCAGCACGGCTCCACCGCCCACCCAATCCTTCCTCCCGCAGGAGTCGGAATTGTGTCATCAAGTGCGGTTGCTGGAGCTGCTGAGACCACCAGGGGCCCTGCCCGAATCATACGCAAAGGGACCGGCTCACTACAATTCCCGCGACCTGCCCTCCCCTCAAGCGTCCAATGCTATGGGAAAATAGCACCTATGGCGCAGATACCAGCATGACAGCTAAGCCCATGCATGCCTTCGGCATGCTTGCCCTGCTGCTCCTGGCGCCGCTCCCCCTTGCGTCGCAACCACCCGCCGCGCCCGGCCCAGCACTGGTTAACCGCGCCCTCGCCGCGGAGCTGCACAACGTCCGCGACTCTCAATTCCCCATGCGTTTCGTCCTGCGCAAGTCCAGTCCTCGCTTCACTTCCACTAAGGTCATCGTGGAGTCCAAAGACGGCTCCGTCGCCCGCCTCGTCGCCGTCAACGGCCAGCCCTTGTCCGCCACCGACCAGCAGCACGAACAGGCGCGCCTGGACGCACTCCTCCAGAATCCCGACAGCCAGCGCCACCGCAAAGAGCGCGAAGATGCCGACGCGCAACGCGCCATCAAGGTGCTGCGTGCCCTTCCCGCCGCGTTTCACTTCGAGTTCGCGGGCCGCGAGGACGGGCCGGAAGGAACCCTGGATCGATTCAACTTCACGCCAGACCCCGCCTACAATCCGCCCGATCTGGAAACCTTGGTCCTCACCGCAATGAGCGGTCAAATCTGGATTGATCCTGTCCAGGGGCGCGTGGTGCGCCTCCGGGGCCAGTTGCAGCGCGACGTCAACATCGGTTGGGGAATTCTTGGCAAACTTGACAAAGGCGGCTGGATTCTCATTGAACAGGCCGATGTCGGCGAGCATCAATGGCGCGTCGTCCGCTTCCAGATGCAGATGACTGGCCGCATCTTCTTCCGCTCCAAAAGCTTCGACACGCTTGAGGAGGAGACTCACTTTGCGCCCGTCCCGGTGGGCCTCAGCTACCAGCAAGCCATCCGAATGCTGCGCAGCGACCCGCTGCCGCAACCGCTCCCCGGCCGTTAGGGAATTCCTTACTCCGTCCAAAAAACGAAAGGCCCTGCCGTCAGGGCAGAGCCAGTTCGCCGTAAGACTGCTTCGCTTTACTTGATCTTGAGGAAGATCATGGCGAAGGTGAACAGGGTGAGCGACTCAATGAAGGCCAGACCGATCAGCATGAACATCAGCAGACCGGCACGCGTTCCAGGGTTGCGGGCCAGCGCCTCGGTGGTGCTGCCCACCGCCCGGCCCTGTCCCAGGCCGCAAAGACCGGCCGCCAGACCCATGCCCAGGCCCACGCCGATTGGGGCCATGTTCATCACGGCCGAACCGCCGTCTGCAAACGCCGGAATGGCAAAGCAAAGTGCCGCCAGCGCCATAAAAACTGATTGAAGTTTCCGCATAGTTCTCCTGCACCTCTCAGATTTGGCCGCCAGTGGGTGGTTGAGGCTCACCGTGCTGGCCCCCTCACGCTCGCGGCCTTGCCGTTAGTCCGGAGCGGATGCGCTCTCCGGCGGAATCTCGTTCACGGCCGGGCATCCTCGCCCGGCAGAGTCCTAGTGCTCGTGGGAAACCGCGAGCGACAGGTAAATCATCGTAAGCAGCATAAACACATATGCCTGCACCAGGGCCACCGCAAAGTGCAGCCCCAGAAACACCGTCGGCGCCAGAATCGGAATCATCGAGAAGCAAATCAGCGTCAGCAGATCGCTCGCCAGCATGTTGGCATAGAGTCGAATCGTCAGCGACATCACGCGCGCCAGGTGCGACACAATCTCTACCGGGAACATCAGCGGCACCAGCCACCACACCGGCCCGGCAAACTGCTTCATGTACCCGATGGGTCCGTGCACGCGCAGCCCGTGAAAGTTGTAATAGAGGAAGGTCAGCAGCGCAATGCCCAGCGGAACCACCGGCTGGCTGGTTGGCGTCACCATGTGCGGAAACAGACCCACAAAATTGTTGAGCAGAATGAAAAGAAGTACGCAGGTCACAAAAGCCTGGAAGCGCTCATGCCCGTGGCCAATCACCTGCTCGCCCTGCGTAAATGTGAACTCGTGAATCATCTCCGCGATCTGCTGCACGGGATTGGGCTTTTCCACCGAGAGCGTCAGCCGCACCAACAGGAAGAAGGCGATCAGAACGCAGGCCACCATCACTTCCAGCGCGAACGTGTCATTGATGGCGGTTGCGGGGTTCGCCGGAACGCCCACAAGGTGCATGGCCCATGCCGCCAGCCCGCCGAAGAGGTGGTTCAACAAACGCGTGATTGCTAGAGACTCGTGCATGCAACCTGGAATCTTTCTGTTTCCCGCGGCCTTTTCTGCTTATTCGCGAAGCAGGCGCAGCGCCTCCCACCCAAGGGTGGCTACGGCTAGACTCAGTCCGTAGAAAAGCGCCAAAACAGATCCGTGGAAACACCTTAGGCTAACATAGATCACCCCTGCAAAGATGCTGAGCCTCAGCACAAAAAACACCGCTGCGGAAGCACCTGCCTTCGGAGTTTTCTGGTTGTCCAGCCGGGCGTTGATAAAGCGCACCAGCCGTCGCCATTCCAGGATGCTGGCCGTCGAAATCGCCGCCCCGCTTGCCAGCATCGCGGCATCTCGCCAGCCCGAAACAAACAACACCACGACAGCCGGGATAACCCCTAAAATCAGCGTGTTACGAACGGCACGCCGCAGCATTGCCTCCAATGCCGCGTCCGTCAGCTCTGCCCCCGGCTTAGTCTCTTCCGTCATTCTGTCTTTCCGTCTTTCCTCGGCCCTCATTCCGGTCGTCTTCGGCTGCCGGCTTCTCGGTCGACTCCCGTTCGGTCTTCTTTTCCGCCGCCAGCGCCAGCCGAATCACGTAGGCCAGCCCCGCAACTCCGCCGATCAGAATTCCCGCAACTCCGATCCATTGCTGGTGCAGTTTCCCGTCCAGCCAGGCACCCAATAGCCATCCCAAAACGGCCGTCACCGGCATCAGAATGGCGATCTGGATCATCTTTTCCGCTTCCACCAGCGCATGCAACCCAGGCGTGGTCTTGCCGCGTCGTCTGGCCTCGGGAATCGGACGATGATAGGGCATGAGCTCTCGTCCCAAGCATACAGGCTCAGCGGACAAGCAGGTATACTTCCCTTTTGGGCTCACGGCCTGAAATTGGAAGGAAAATCAGTGTTCGATTCCGAGTTCGAGCGCGGTCTTTTTGAACTGCGCAGGGCAAAACTGGCGGAGATTGAAAAGCTCGGCCAGACCGCCTATCCCAACCAGTTTTCCGCCTCCCACACCGTGCCCCAGGTGCGCGCGCAGTGGGATGAAACCACAGGCGAAGCGCTCGAGGCTCCGCGCATCACCGTCGCCGTCGCCGGCCGCATCATGGCCATTCGCGCCCAAGGCAAAGCCGGATTCGCCACACTGCAGCAGCAGGGCCAGCGCCTCCAGATTTACGTCCGCATGGACGCCGTCGGTGAACAGGGGTTTGCCCTCTACAAGCTCCTCGACCTCGGAGACCACATCGGCGTCAGCGGCTACCTCTTCCGCACCCGCACCGGCGAGCTCACCATTCACGTCGAGCAAATCACCTTCCTCGCCAAGGCCATGCTCGCCCTGCCGGAGAAATTCCACGGCCTGGCCGACGTGGAACTCCGCTATCGCCAGCGTTACGTGGACCTGTTTACCAACCTGGACAGCCGCGAGGTCTTCGTCAAGCGCGCTGGAATCCTGCGCGCCCTGCGCCGTTTTTTTGATGAGCGCGGCTACCTCGAAGTGGAAACTCCCATGATGCAGCAGATTGCCGGCGGCGCCAACGCGCGGCCCTTCCGCACGCACCACAACGCGCTCGACCAGGACCTGTTCTTGCGCATCGCGCCGGAGCTTTACCTCAAGCGCCTCGTCGTCGGCGGCCTTGACCGCGTCTACGAAATCAATCGCAACTTCCGCAATGAAGGCGTCAGCTCCCAGCACAACCCCGAGTTCACCATGCTGGAGTTCTACCAGGCCTACGCCAATTACCACGACCTGATGAAGCTCACCGAAAAGCTCATCGAGTTCGTCGCGCGCGAGGTCAACGGCACCGCCGTCGTCGAATTCAACGGCCACACCATCGACCTGTCCAAGTGGACCCGCCTCACCATGCACCAGGCCATCCGCGAACACTGGCCAGAGGAGGTCGGCGCCAGGCCCGAACTCAGCGACTTCCAGTCCATGCCGGCACTGCAGACGCAAATGCACGCCGCCCTCAGCGCCCTGGAGAAGGCAGCCTGCGAAACAACCCGCATCTCGCCGGAACGGCTAGCGCAGCTCAAGACCATCCACGGTGCCGTCACTGCGGTCTACTACGACTCCATGAAGGGCGCGCCCCTCGGCAAGTCCGTGTACAACCTGTTTGAGGCAGTCGTCGAACCCTTCCTCGTGCAACCTACCATCATTTACGACTATCCCACCGAGGTTTCGCCGCTCTCCAAGGCCAAGCCCGACGACCCCGCCCATGTTGAGCGCTTCGAGTTCTTCATTGGCGGCTTTGAAATAGGCAACGCCTTCAGCGAGCTCAACGACCCCGTCGAGCAGCACAAGCGTTTCGAGCAGCAACTCACTGAGCGCGACCGCGGCGACGACGAAGCCCACCAAATGGACGAGGATTATGTGCGCGCCCTGGCCTACGGCCTTCCGCCCACTGGCGGCGAAGGAATCGGCGTGGATCGCCTGACCATGCTGCTCACCGGCTCACGGTCTATCCGCGACGTCATTCTCTTCCCGCTCATGCGCAACCGCGACGCGAACGCAGCAGTGCAGGAGCAGAACCCAGGCTCGCCTGAATCGGAATCCGCCTAGTTCCAAGAGCGCATGCGACACACGCAAAGGAGCATTCTCGCTTGAAGATTCTGTTCGTCGGTGACGTCTTTGGCAGCGCGGGGCGCCGCATTGTGCGCGAGCACCTCGGCCACGTGCGCCAGGCTCACCAGGTTGACCTGGTCATCGTGAATGCGGAAAATGCCGCGGGCGGCTTCGGCGTCACTCCGCAGATCGCGGACGACCTGTTTGACCTCGGCGCCGACGTGCTCACCACCGGCAACCACGTCTGGGATAAGCGCGAGCTTCTTGACTACCTCGGCTCCGTTCCAGCCGACAGTATCGAACGCCCACGTCGCATCCTCCGGCCGGCAAACTTGTCTCCCGGTCTGCCGGGCCACGGCGTCTTCCAGGGCACCACACAGAGCGGCGTGGACTACGCTGTGCTCAACCTAATGGGCCGTATATTCATGAGCGGCACCAACGATCCCTTCCACATGGTCAACGACATGCTCGCCACCGTGCAGGCGCGGGTTATCGTCGTGGACTTCCACGCCGAAGCCACCAGCGAGAAAGTCGCCATGGGCTGGCATCTCGACGGCCGCGTCACCGCCGTGCTCGGCACGCATACGCACGTGCCCACCGCCGATGAGCGACTTCTGCCCAACGGAACCGCCTACCAGACCGACGTGGGCATGAGCGGCCCCTACGACAGCGTCATCGGCGTTGACAAGGACATCGTGCTGCAGCGCTTCCTCACCGGCCTTCCGGGCAAGTTTGAGGCCGCCAAAGGCAACCCTAAAATGTGCGCCACGCTTGTCACATGCGATCCGGGTACCGGCCGCGCCAGCGCCATCCAGCGCATCATGCTGGGCGAGTAGATTCTCTCTTTTCAAAAAAATCCGGAACCACCCGCGTGCACCCGCAACCGCCCACCTCAGTCACTCAATCAGCGCTTGGGAGCCTCTGAGAGCGTCCAGGTCTTTTCCACAGCGGACTTGTGCGGTACCGGATGCACAGCACTTTCCGGTGCGACAGAGTGTGCCGCCTTCACCAGCTTGCCCTTCTTGTCGAAGGTCATGATCCACTGCATCGGCCGCGGCCTTGCGGCCGCATCGGCAAACTCGATCACTTCCGTGCCCTTGCCGGAAATCACCAGCACCGGCGTCACTGCCGGAATGGGATTATGCAGCGTCGGCTCTGCCGTCTCAGGCAAAAGCATCGGATGCGCACCCGCCAGGGCTGCATAGCACAGGCCGTTGCCCAGCCATCCGGACGCGGTGTCTCCCGGTTCCTCGGCGCGAATGTGGTTGAAGGCGGAAATCGTAATGGAATTGATCGGCGCCGGCGAGAACAGCGAGTAGCTCCTCTTCAGAATCGGAATAATCCGCACCCGGCCCTCGCCGTTGCGCGGAATCGAGGCTGAAAACACCGTCACGTCGCCCACGCCATTGTTCCGCGTGTATTGCAAAAACAGGTGCCCAGGCAGCGCCGGACAGACCACCTGCTGATAGCTCCAGCTGCCATCTCCAAGCACAAAGCCGTACCAGCGCGCATGTTCGGCAACCGAAGTTTCGGCATCGGCCGCCAGCAGGCGGTCGCTCTGCTTCATCTCGCCTGCGGGCAAAAAGCGATTGGAGCGCTCTATTAGGTGCTTTTCGCCATCCGGAAGAAACGGACCAGGAACCCTTTCCGGCGGGACCATGCGGGGCTTCCCGTGACTCTTCTGACCCTGCGCGCGCGGCCCGCCAAAGCCTGAAAAAGCCAGCGCCACCACAGTCAGAACGAGCGGCCATTTGCAACACTTCATATCCGCATCCGAGTACCATCGCGGCTCTCGCCCGCTGCCGCGTCCAGGATAGAGAAAGGGCAGCCTATGTCAGGCTGCCCATATGCGTCCCAGGAAGACTCCGCGTGGAGCCGGGGGTTTGCCCGCGCTCCACTGCGTGGTGGTACGCCGGTGGCCTAGCGGCCCCGTGCGCTGCGATGGCGCACAGGCGCGCGATGCGGAGCCACCGGCTTCTTCTTCACCGCTGGCAGAACCACACCGTCGCGCAGCACAATCTCCGCGCTTTGCACGGTATTTGCCGTCGGCGGAATCTGCCGGTAGGTGTCGTAAGTGCCGTCCAGTTCCGCTGCCGGCTGAATGCCAAAGTCCGAACCTGACGTTGGGATGTCCGCGCAACTGGTTGGCGCTTTCAGGTTCACGATAAAGTCCGGTACGTTGGAAGACTTTGCGTCCTGGGTCACGGCAACCTTGATCTGGTTTGCGATCCCGTCGATCGTGATTTTGCGCACCCGGTCCGGCTCCGCAAACAGCGCCGAAAGCTTCGTCAAATCATCCTGCACGCCATTCGTGGTGAGGAAATCCTCCTGCGCCTTCAACTCAGTGCCCTGATTCTTCTGCAAATCCCCGCAGGTAGTCGGCGTGGTCAGGTTCACCGTATATTCCGTTGAGTGCTCCTCGCGGCGCGTCCGTCCTTCCGTCACCTTCACCTTGAGTGCTGTCACCGTGGATGCGATCACCGTTCCCGGAACTGGCGTGGGCTTGTTCTGCAGCACGGCCCACATCTTGTCGGCATCATCCTTGGCGCCCATGGCCAGTACCGTTTCCTTGTCGGCAAGCGCCAGCGTGTTCAGGTCAGGCGTAGTTGCCAGCAGATCATGAATCTGCTCTGCCGGGCTCTTTGCCTTGGCGATGGTGAACGTTCCTGGGGGGAACGCCGAAGCTTGCGCCTGCTGCTTGATGGCGGGCAGCCCGTCCAGCCCGCCGTGGTACTTCTTGTAGAAGTACTCCAGCTTGGGCTCAATCTGCGCCTTGTAGGCCGGTGGCGCAAAGTCCCAAACGCGGGCGTAGAACCAGACCGCCTTCTCCAGGTCGCGAGTCGCGGGCCGCGTGTACAGGTCAGCCAGCGCCAGCGTGTCCACCAGGCCGGAGGTCTTGGACTGCTCATCCGTCAGCAGCATCAGCGAGGAGCGATACTGCTCAATGGCCGCTTTGAAGTCCTGCTTGGATACCACATCGTCCAGTGCAATCGCCGAGTGGAACAGAGGATATGTGGCCTCGGTCTGCTTCTTCCATTCGTCTTCTGACACTCCGGCAGGCTTTGGCACCGCTAGTCCCTTGTTCGCCAGAACCGCGGCATCATCGCAGGACTGCGCATCGCTCGTCTTGCCGGTCTTGGTGTCCACGGACTTGGTGCAGGCTGCTTTCTTCAGATAGACCGAGATGAAGATCGCCTTCATGTTGTTCGGGTCCACCTGCAGCAGACGGCTCGCCGCGTCCAGTGTCTTGTCTGGCTCGCGAAGTCCTTGGTAGGTGTCCACCAGCATATCCAGAATGGCATCCTTCACCACGCTCTGCGGATAGCTTTTGAGAAAGCTCTCCAGCGCCGCGGCCTTCGCCGTCGGGTCGCTCTGCGTGATTGCCATCTGATAGGCGTTGAATTCGGCCGGATCCTTAATCGTGATTTGATCCTGCGCGCGCAGCGTCGGTGTTAAAACCAGGCCTAGGCCCGCCAACGCCAACACAAATGCAAAGACAATCTTCTTCATTCAGTGCTCCTGGGAAATGCCGAAATGGAGATCGTGGCTCACGCACTCGCTCAAGGAAACAGACAACCTTTCTGCTGTTACGGTTGAGCTCCGGGATCATCAAGGAACCAGCCCGCGGCTTCCAAAGCGGTGATGGAAGGATTATAGAAAGCAGGACCACTTGTGACAAGCAAAGTTGTTTCTCTGCCTTACGGCCGGGTCCCGGACCTCCCAGCGCACCCCCTTGGCGCCACTAACCTTTTTGCCTCGGCAGCTTCTCGGCCTCCTGCTCCCCACCGCAATAGCCCGCCCAGGCCGCTGCGGCAGAAAACGTGGAAAACCAACCTGCAACCGTGCACCGCATATCGGCTTAGACACCATCCTTACAGAAATAGTTCCCCACCCTTTGGTGGAGGACCAACCCGATTCATTGCAGCAGCCTGACCAGTTCCACCTGCTCGGCCAAGAAGGCGTCGTGCCCGTGCGCGCTGGTCATTTCGCGGTAATCCGCCTTCACGCCCGCCGCGCGAATCGTCTCCACAAACCGCCGCACGGATTCGGCCGGAAACAGCCAGTCCGAGCTGATGCCCACAAAACTCACCTGCGACCGGATCCGCCCGAAAACCTCTTCCGGCGACACCTTCCCGCTCAGCGGATCCCAAGTGTCCATGGTGCGCAAAATCGCCAAATAGGCATTCGCATCAAACCGGTCCACAAATCGCTCCCCCTGGTGGTCCAGGTAGCCGGCAATGTCGAACCGCCCCCCAATCAGTCCGCCGCCCTGGGGGTCCAGGCTCAGCGGATCCTCCCCGTTACGGTTCGGATTGCGCGCATAGCGCTCGTCAAACAGCTCTGCCGACTTGTAGCTCAGCATCCCCACCTGCCGGGCCAGCGCCAGCCCTGTCCTTGGAGGCCGCTGCGGAAGGTAGTAGCCCCCATCCCAGTCCGGATCGTTCTGGATGGCCTTCCGCTGCAGGTGATTCAGCGCCAGCCCCATTGCCGTCAGAGGCGCTACGGCAATAATTACTGCCCTCGCCACACGCTCCGGGTCGTGGATGGCCCACTCCAGCGCCTGCATTCCGCCGATGGAACC
>Ga0307375_10006381_pt1 | contig 10900 bp, 10 predicted proteins | sample TR1MG_FD_202531 | JGI IMG/M metagenome (GOLD analysis project Ga0307375, IMG submission 202531) | Soil microbial communities from Risofladan, Vaasa, Finland - TR-1 | ecosystem: Environmental > Terrestrial > Soil > Coastal area > Acid sulfate soil | place: Finland: Risofladan, Vaasa | collected...
AAGTTCCGCGAATTCCTGCACCTGCTGCCGAACGGTTTCAGCTACCCCACCACCAGCACCATGGCCTTCTTCCGCAGCGCCTACCCGGTGGCCTACGTGCCGATCAAGGCCGCCCAGCGCATCGGCAAGAGCCACATCAGGCCGTTGCGCGACGGCGTGCGCTTCCTGCTGATCATCTTCAAGATCGCCACGCTGTATTCGCCGCTGAAGCTGTTCGTGCCGGCCAGCGCGGTGTTCTTCCTGCTGGGGCTGGGCAATTACGCATGGACCTTCATCCACGAAGGCCGCCTCACCAACATGAGCACGCTGTTGTGGAGTGCGGCGGTGATCGTGTTTCTGATCGGCCTGGTGTCCGAGCAGATCACGGCGCTGACGTATCGGCGCGATGCGTGATTGCCGCATGGGCATGGCCGACTTTTATTGGTCTAGACTTGCACCGGCAAGTTACCGGTGAGGACTCGCATGCGACTGAACGCACAGCACATCGAACGCTTGAAACGCGTGGCCGTCGAGGAAGCCGGGCAGCACGCGCGACTGCGCCTGTTCGGCTCGCGCCTGGACGACGCTGCGACCGGCGGCGACGTCGATCTGCTGCTGGAGTCGACCGCGCCGGTGGCGGAACCGGCTGTGCTGGTAGCCCGCATGGCCGCTCGCGCCAGCCGCGTGCTCGGCGGGCGCAAGGTGGACGTGGTACTGACCGCGCCGAATCTGAAACGCCTGCCCATTCATGATGCCGCCTTGCGGCGCGGCGTCGTGTTGTGATGCCAGACAACGACTTGTTGAACCGGCTGCGCCTTCTTGCGCGCGTCATTCAGCGCGAGCGTACGCATCTGTTGGCGACCGACCAGCGCATTTTCGCCATGCCCTTTTCCATGGCTCGCGCACAGAAGCTTGATACGGATGTCGAACTTGCCGAACGCGTCGAGGCCTTCGTGGCCCGCTTCAGCCGTCTGCAGGACACCTTGGGCGACAAACTGCTGCCGGCGCTTCTGCGGGCACTGGGCGAGCCTTTGGGTGCCGTCATCGACAATCTTGATCGTGCCGAGCGACTGGGCTGGCTGGCATCATTATTTTTACACCAGCTACGCAACGAGATTATCCATGAATACGTCGAGGATCCGGCGATTCTCGCCAACGCCCGGCAGGCGGGTCACAAGCAGTGGATACCTATGCTGGGTACGACCAGTACTGCCCTATTGACGGAGATCAAGAAGTGTGGTCGGCTAGTTGACGGAACTAAAGAGCATTCGCGTACCATGCCTAGTATCTTTCCGCGCCCACTTGCCCTGCGCCATATCAAACCACTGCGCGACAGTGTGCGTTTCCTGCTGATCATCTTCAAGATCACCACGCTGTATTCGCCGCTGAAACTATTCGCGCCGGCCAACGCGATATTTTGTTCCGGGATGAGTCGGTTACGTTAACATTCTAGAATGCGTGGGCCGCCTTATAGACATGAATTACCTGTTGTGGGGTGACGGGATTATTATTTGTTTGTGACAAACTAATGATAATTAGATGCGTTAAAATTGAAATTGATCATTTGTGGCCAATTAGGTCTTTTGACCCTAATCTACGAATTACTATAAGCCTTGAACGAGACATCGGCAGTTTTGCATGGTAATCGCGCGATGGTCCTAGTCGTTGGCCATCAATCGCAATTACGTATGGTTCAGGCAAGTACTGAGTATGGAGATTTAAGTGAAGCGAGCACTGATTACCGGCGTCACTGGACAGGATGGCGCATACCTTGCCGAGTTTCTGCTGGGCAAGGGTTACGAAGTACACGGAATTAAACGTCGCGCTTCACTATTCAATACGTCAAGAATAGATCATTTGTACCGAGACCCCCATGAGGATGGAGTACGGTTTTTTCTGCATCATGGCGATGTTACTGATTCATCGAGCCTTATTCGAATAATGCAGCATACACAGCCGGACGAAGTGTATAATCTTGCGGCGCAAAGCCACGTTGCGGTATCCTTCGAACAGCCTGAATACACTGCAGATACCAACGCACTCGGAACGCTGAGATTACTTGAGGCGATACGTATCTTGGGGCTGCAGAAAAATACAAAATTCTACCAGGCGTCTTCATCTGAAATGTTTGGTCGTGTTCAGCAGACACCTCAAGATGAGATGACAGCATTCTACCCGCGCTCCCCCTATGCTGCTGCGAAACTCTACGCTTACTGGATTACGATCAATTACCGGGAGGCACATGGGATTTATGCATGCAACGGCATTCTTTTTAATCACGAGTCTCCCGTTCGTGGCGAAAATTTTGTCACTCGTAAGATCACTAGGGGACTCGCCCGCATCAAGTTGGGTCTGCAGAAATGTCTCTATCTGGGAAATCTAGATGCGCTTCGCGACTGGGGGCATGCCCGCGACTACGTGGAAGCGCAGTGGTTGATGTTGCAGCAGGAAAAACCCTCCGATTACGTCATAGCGACCGGGCAGCAGCGCAGTGTGCGCGATTTCGTCGCCGCAGTTGCGCGCGAGCTCGCCATGCCAATCGAATGGCACGGGCACGGGCTGGACGAGAAGGGGGTAGACGACACTGGGAAGTGTATTGTTGCAGTGGACCAGCGCTATTTCCGGCCCGCAGAGGTCGATACTTTGTTGGGAGACGCTGCAAAGGCGCGCAAGGAGCTCGGTTGGTCGGCAAAAACTTCATTCGCCGACCTAGTCAAGGAAATGGTTGCGGAAGACCTTGAAGTTGCGCAACGCGATGCCTTGATCAGAAGCCACGGATTTCGCACGGAAGATCACAACGAATGACCGCCACACGTTCCATTCGGAACATCGGTATGGCGATGACGAATTCTGTGGTGACCGTTGCCGTCAACTTGATTGCACTGCCTTTCTACCTGCGTTTTCTCGGTGTTGAGGCTTATGGCCTGATCGGTTTCTACACGATGCTTCAGGCAGTTTCTCAGGCGCTGGACCTTGGTCTTGCGCCTACGATGAGCAGGGAGGCCGCCAGAGCAACGACGAACCGGCATGTCTCCGACCTTCTTCATACCTTGGGTATTGTCTATCTTTGCGTATCCGTTCTGATTATGGTGTTGGGCGTAGTGACTGCTCCGTGGATAGGTGATCATTGGCTTTCCGGAAAGCAGCTTTCAACGGCAGTTGTCGTTCAGGCCATAATGCTGATGGGTGTCAATCTTGCCAGTCGCTGGCCCATCAGTCTCTATCAAGCTGCGCTCATCGGCGCGGGCCGCTTATGGCTTTCGAGCACTGTAAACATTGGCATCAGCATTTTCGGCGTATTGGCCACGATAACCGTGCTCAGATTCTTGTCACCGACAATAAAGGCCTTCTTCTTGGTTCAGGCAGGCATGGGACTGCTACAGGTGAGCATTCTTCGGGTGACAGCCTGGAGGGTCGTCGGTCTCCCCGGCGCGCGCTTCGATATCGCATGCCTTCGACGGATTTGGAGATTCTCCTTCGGGATGAGTGGTATCGCCATAACCTCGCTTGCCTTCACTCAGCTCGACAAGATCATGCTCAGTAAGCTGCTGGACTTGCAAGATTTCGGTTACTACATGCTGGCGGCGCTGCTGGCCAGTGGACTACAGGTTTTCATAGCACCAGCGTTCAATGCCGTCTTTCCGCGATTTTCGTCACTGGTCGCGGGCGGTCAGCTGGACGAGCTATCCAAAATCTATTCTCTGGGTAGCGCAATGCTCTCCGCTGCACTCTTCCCGTTGGCCCTGACACTGGCATTTCATGCGCAGGACATCGTCGCATTATGGACCGGCAATGCTGACCTGGCTGCTCGCGTCGCCCCTCTCGTAGCAATGCTCGCGATCGGATCGGCCCTCAACGGTATGATGCATTTTCCCTATGCCTTGCAGATCGCCTTTGGACTGACAAAGATTCCATTCGGCATCAATTTGGGACTTCTTGTATTGCTGGCGCCGATGACAATGCTGCTGGCGATGGCCTTCGGCGGCAAGGGCGGGGCATTGTCTTGGCTACTGGTGGAAATCGTCTACAGCTTCATTGGAACTTGGCTGACCGGCAGCAAAGTCATGCGAAGCGCAGGGGCTCCATGGCTCCTGCGCGAAGTTGGCGTTCCGATGCTGGTGTCCTCGATAATCGTTTTGCTGGGCGCCTGGATTGCGCAAAGTAGCGGTCTTCAGATGTTGCCTCGACTTGGCGTCGCCTGTATCGCAACCCTGTTGGCATTCCTAGTCAACATCATCAGCAACCCATCCTCGCGACACTGGGTCATTGCACATGCAACGAAGGCGAAGCGCGATGCAAAGACCACGTCATCCTGCTTTCGGCCTTGATCCGCAATGAACCATACGGTACCCCGAAAATACCTCCGTTTGCCAGCGGTTGTTCCCGTCCTTTCAAAGGCGCGGCTAGTGGTGCATCTCATCTTGGGGGTTGTGCTGTTTCCGTTCTACTGGCTGGGGGCGAGCATCGCTGGCGCACCGGCTATGTTGTTGCGTTGGCGCTTCCTCTGGTTCGGGATCCGTCTGTTGCTTCGTGGAGGTGAATACGTCGCGGCCTATAGGTGCGTGGTATCCCCAATGGATTCCGTTCGCCATTTCGAGTTTGATTTTTTCTGGCGACGCGCACGGGCGGGAAAGACAGCTCACCTACTTGATGTGTCATCCCCGAGACTGATATCGCTCATGTTGCTCGATGCACAACCGGAACTTAGTGCGCACCTGATGAATCCCGATGCCAAGGATCTTGCGCGAACGGTATCGATCGCGAAATCGATGGCTCTGGAACGGCGCTGCACATTCGACTGCAGACGCGTGGGGGAACTGTCTGAAAAGGAATCGCAATACGATCTGATCACCTGCATGTCTGTGCTTGAACATATCGTGGATGACTTTGACGCGGTGCAGGCGATGTGGGGGATGCTCGCGCCGGGAGGAAGGTTGCTGATATCGGTTCCGTGTGCCGCCACCGCATTGGATGAGTACACCAACCTGGATGAGTACGAACTTCTCGAGAAGGACAGTCAAGGATTCGTCTTCTGGCAGCGCTATTATGACGATCAGAGGCTGGCGCGCATTTTTGCCGTCACGGGTAGGCCTGCTTGCTACGCAATATTCGGTGAGAGGGTCGCTGGAAGCTATGACGAGGATGTTCTAGCCAAGCGCTCCGATCCCAACTATCCACACTGGAGAGATTGCTTTGCGACTGCCAGGACGTATACCGTCTACAGGACCCTTGACGAACTGCCAGGCATGGGGGTGATTGCCATGGAATTCCTGAAGCCGCTGGACGGCGAAGACGCTGAACCAGGTGCGGCCAATGAATAGCATTCCCTGGGCCTCGACAAGCTTGTGGGGCAACGAAGAGCGTTACGTTGTCGATGCCTTGCGATCGACCTGGGTATCCGGTGGCAAGTATGTGGAACAGTTTGAAGAAGCGTTCTCTGCCTTTGTGGGTACTCCGCATGTCGTTAGTACCGCGAATGGCACAGCGGCGCTTCATCTGGCCTACGTCGCCCTCGGAATAGGGCACGGGGACGAGATTATAGTTCCCGGATTCGCCTTCATGGCTGCCGCCAATGTCGCATTGCTAGTAGGTGCCAAACCGGTGTTTGCCGAGGTGGATCCGAAAACCTGGTGCATGACGGCGACCACTGCGGCTGCCTGTGTTACGCCCCGAACTCGCGCGATCGTTCCTGTGCATACATATGGCAATGTATGTGACATGCACGACATAAACAGCCTAGGTCGTGAAGCCGGGGTCATCGTCATCGAGGATGCGGCGGAAGCCATCGGTTCCCGCTACAAAGGACAACACGCGGGTACTGTAGCCCCGGTGGGGGTCTTCAGTTTCCACGCGACCAAGACGATCACTACCGGTGAGGGCGGCGCGGTAGTCACAGGTGATTCCGATCTGGCCGCGCGCCTACGCCTATTTCGGAGCCACGGGGTAGCAGCCAAACGCTACTGGCACGAGGTTGCCGGACACAATTTCAGACTGACTAACCTGCAGGCAGCCATAGGTTGCGGCCAGCTCGAGCATATCGAACAGATTGTTTTCGAGCGTAAGAGGGTTTACGACACGTATCGTGGGCTGCTCGCTGACGCAAAGGGCTTGATGCTGCAGGAAATGACAGTCGGCGTGGAGCCGGTAGTTTGGGCAGTCGCCCTGAAACTTGATCCCGCCGCTTTTCCTCAGGGGCGAGACGCAGTCATGGAGCAGATGTTTGCAAAGGGTATCGAGACACGTCCGGGATTCTATCCGGCAAGCGCCCTGCACCATATTTATGGGCCGCAAGTTTTGCCGATTTGCGACGAGGTAGGTGGCGCAACCTTGGTGCTTCCTTCGAGTCCCGCCATCACCGCCACGGAAATCGAGTACGTGTGCGAGACACTCGGGGCGCTCGCGTGCTAGCCAGGTCGATGATCGAGTGCATCAAGTATCGCGTTGAGTGGGTCACCGCGCTGCAGGTATTTCTGCAGGAACTCGATCGCGCCGGCGAAACACATTTTTTTTCGCCGCATTCTGCAGACGAAAAGACTCTGCACGACCTAGCCACCAGGCCGACCGCGAATGTGCACTGCCTGCTGGTCGAGGAACAACGGGTTCTCGGGTACGGCCTGCTGCGGGGCTGGGATGAAGGATTTGAAATTCCGAGTCTGGGTATTGCCATACATCCGCAGTGTCGCTCCGAAGGCCTCGGTAATTTCCTGATGGGTTACCTGGAATTCCTGGCCGCTCGTCGTGGCGCGGCTTCCGTCCGCTTGCGGGTTTTCAGACAAAATGCCGCGGCGATCGCGCTCTATTCGGCGCGGGGTTACGAGTGGGCAGCTGACCCCGGTAACGAAGACCTGTTGGTCGGCGACAAGCCTTTGAGAGACGGGGTAGCCGATGTTTAAGCTGTGCCTATGCATTCCGACCATGAATCGTGCGCAATTCATCGGGCAAACCTTGGACAGCATCGTTCCGGAACTCGGAACGGACGTGGAAGTGGTGATTGTCGATGGATCTCCCGACGACACCACGGAAAAGGTGGTCAGCAAATACCAAGAGCAGCACGCCGCCATTCGCTATTTCCGGCGAACGAATGGATCCGACGGGCCGTCCAATGCGGGATTCGATCGCGATTGCAACTGGGCGGTTGAACTGGCCCAGGCCGACTACTGCTGGCTGATGACGGACGACGATCTGCTGAAGCCCGGCGCAGTGCGCCAGGTGGTTGCGCGTCTGGACGAGGGGCATGACCTCCTTGTCGTCGCTTGCGAGATCCGTGACGAAAATTTGCACGAAATTCTGCTTCGGGCACGACCTGTACTTGCTGGTGACGTGGTGTTCCGGCCATCCCAGTGGGAGCAGTTTTTCAGCGCCGCTATCACTCATTTGACGTTCGTGGGCGCAGTGGTGATTCGGCGATCCGTCTGGGCCAGTCGCAATCCCGCGGCATTTTTCGGTTCCGGTTTCGTGCATGTTGGCATGATTTTTTCGTCACCCATGCAGCAATCCGTACTCATGCTGGCGCAGCCCTTGGTCGTGATCCGCTACGGGAATGCGCAGTGGTGCGATCGTGCATTCAAGATCTTCATGTATGACTGGCCGCAACTGGTCTGGTCGTTTCCGGGAATTCCGGACGCAGCCAAGCGTGCCGTCACACCGCGGGAGCCATGGCGGGTCTGGCGGGTGCTCATGTTGCAGCGCGCATACGGAAGATATTCAATAGACGAGTATCGACGGCATCTGCATAAAAACCTGTCCCTCGCAGCTCGCATCGTTCCGCGCATCATCGCTTTCACGCCAAGGCTTCTCTTGTACGTGCCAGCCAGGGTCTACGGCCATTTCAGGCATTTCGATTCGCGCCTCTTCGTGCGGGTCCTGAATTCAGCTTTGCATCAGTCACACCGTGCCGCAGCTCCCCAACGCGACGATCAAATTCTTCCCTGAGGACAACAATGTTTTCAACAGCACGGCATTGCAGGATCTGCGGAAACCCGAACCTTGTCGAGATACTTGATCTGGGTGTGCAGATGCTCACGGGTGTCTTTCCGCCTCTGAAAACTACGCCAGTCACTTCGGGGCCGCTGCGTCTTGTCCGGTGCGATGGTGCTGCCGGTAAAGTCTGCGGTCTGATCCAGCTCGGCGAGTCCTATAACCTCACGGAGCTGTATGGTGGCAACTACGGTTATCGATCGGGCCTCAACCCGAGTATGGTTTCGCATCTGCAAGCCAAGGTCGACCGAATATGTGCATTGACGCCACTGCATGCAGGCGATCTGGTTGTGGATATCGGAAGCAACGATGGGACAACGTTGCGTGCTTATCCCGACATCGGGCTGGTGCTTGCAGGTATCGACCCCACGGGTGAGAGATTCCGCGGCTTCTTCCCGAAGCACGCGCACATGATTCCAGACTTCTTTTCCGCGGGGCGGATCGAGCAGGCGTTTCCGGGGAAAAAGGCGCAGGTAGTGACATCGTTTTCAATGTTCTACGATCTGGAGCGTCCGCTGGACTTCATGCGTGAGGTTCACCGCATCCTTGCCGACGACGGCGTCTGGATATTCGAGCAAAGCTACATGCCGACGATGCTCGAGATGAACTCGTATGACACAGTCTGCCACGAACACTTGGAGTACTATGCGCTACGCCAAGTGAAATGGATGGCGGACCTCGTCGGCTTCCGGATCGTCGACCTGGAATTCAACGAAGTAAACGGCGGCAGTTTTTCGGTGACCGTCGCCAAGATCGCGTCCGGCCTGGCAGAACATGTTGAAGTGGCGCGCACACTCGATCGCGAGTCGGCACTTGGCCTCGATACGCCAAAACCCTATGAAGAGTTCGCCCGGCGGGTAGACGAATCGCGTTGCGAATTGCTGGAGTTTGTCGATCGGACCCGCCGGGAAGGGCGGACTGTTTCTGCACTCGGTGCATCTACCAAGGGCAATGTGCTGCTCCAGTTCTGCGGGCTGGGCCCAAGGCAAATTATTGCCGTCGGGGAAGTGAATCCGGAGAAATTCGGATGCTATACACCTGGAACATGGATACCGATCGTGCCAGAAGCGGAAATTCTGCAGGCAGAGCCTGACTACCTGATTGTCCTACCTTGGCATTTCAGAAAGTTCTTTCTGGAAAATGAAGCCTTTGTTGGCAAGTGCCTGGTATTTCCCCTACCGAGAATCGAGATCGTGCATTGCGGCGACCCTACGACGGATCGTTCCTGAGTGAGACATATAATCCCAGTTTAATGACTTCGGTGTTACTTGGGATTTAATCAGGTATCCTGGCTTCGAACGGATAACTTCATGCGCCGAATAAGAGCAATTGCGAAGTATCTCCGGCGAATGCCATTTCACCCGCAGTGGTTGCTTCCGGCACGCGACGTGAACTCAGTCATTCCTGGATTGGTCGGCAAGGTGCTCGATGTGGGTTGCGCGGATCGCTGGATTGAACCCCGCTGTTCGGCAAGCGCCCAATACATCGGTCTGGATCTACCGGTGACAGGTAAGGGCTTGTATGCGTCAGAACCTGACATATTCGCCGATGCAGCACGGTTGCCGCTGCTCAACGCGAGTGTCGATGCGGTCGTATGCTTGGAAGTGCTTGAGCATGTCAGCTACCCGCAGGCTGCGCTGGCCGAGCTTGCGCGGGTATTAAAACCGGGGGGGGCGATGTTTTTCAGCATTCCGTTCATGTATCCGATACATGACGCGCCGCATGATTTCCAGCGACTGACAGAATACGGGTTGCGTCGGGATCTCGACGCCGCCGGATTCGATATTGTCCGGATGGATAAGCTGGGGCATGCAGTGCACGCCGCCGCGTTGCTGCTCTGCCTCGCGCTCGTCGGTGGACTGTACGAGAGGAAAAGTTGGCTGGACTATCTTCGGATGCCCCTGGCTGCAGTGGCTGTGTTGATCGTCAATGTGCTTGCGTGTGCCGTGGCTTGGGTGACGCCGGACTGGAGCGCGCTGGGGTCGGGTTACGAGATTCAGGCGCGACGGCGCTGAGCACGCCGATCTGCGCTGAGCCGATCATTGTCGCGGCGAGGTCACTTTGCTATTCGCGGTACCCCGTGGCGCAATAGCAGCGACAACTTCCTCGGCAAGGGTGAGAAGGCGCGAAAGAATGCTTTTGCCGATGCGCTCCGCGCATTGCGCACCTTGCACCTCAATGTGCCCAGCTTCTTCCGGTCATGCCACAGTGCCTTTGGCACGTTCGCATAGATATCAAGGAAGATTCGGTGGTTCAGTCGGATCGCGCTGAGAATCATTCCCTCAAGCAGGATAATGATCAAGTGAGTCGCCAGAAGCGGCCACATCAACGGCGTCGGCGTGAAAATGAAAAGCACGAAAGTCTTGTTGCGCTCGCTCAGGCGCCTTCTTCGAACGCTGGTTTTGAGCCGGTTTCCGTCAATGCGCGCCCCGCCAAAACTGGTGCCGAGGCGGTGCCTAAAGCCACTGCTCCTGGCGGTCTGCACCGCATGGCCGCACGAGCGGGCAAGGCAACTTATATAGAGATCTTCGGCAATCGACTCCATCCATTCCGGGAAACCGCCGAGCGCGTTCCACAGATTGCGCGAGATCCACAGGCAAGCACCGATGGCCATTGCCACCTCGGTGCGCTCTGGATCGAGATTGGGAATGGGGTTGTAGAACGGATCCAGCAGGCAGCCGCGATCCACAAGTGCTCCGGTGGTCCAGTCGTATTGTGGCAGGGTCAGAATACCGGTGGGCGTCTGCTTGCGAGCAGCATCCAGCAAGATTGACAGTGCGTCGGGAAAGAGCGCGGCATCGTTGTTGAGTAGCAGGACGAACTCCCCCCGTGCATGCGCCACCATGCGATTGTTGCTGATGCAGAAGCCCACATTCTGCGTGCTGACGAGCAATTCGACCTGAGGGTATTTCTCGCGCAGCAGGGCAACCGAATCGTCGGTTGA
>Ga0307375_10006382_pt1 | contig 10896 bp, 8 predicted proteins | sample TR1MG_FD_202531 | JGI IMG/M metagenome (GOLD analysis project Ga0307375, IMG submission 202531) | Soil microbial communities from Risofladan, Vaasa, Finland - TR-1 | ecosystem: Environmental > Terrestrial > Soil > Coastal area > Acid sulfate soil | place: Finland: Risofladan, Vaasa | collected...
GGATGTAAAACTTTTGATTTTGGATAACTATTCGGCCCTTTGCCGCCGAGGCCGAGAGAATGAAGGGGAAAGTTGGATTCCTCTTCAAGAATGGTTTCTGAACTTAAGGCGTCGAGGCATCTCCGTTCTTCTGATTCACCATTCTAACAAAAGCGGCGCACAGAGGGGAACATCTCGAAAGGAAGATTTACTCGACACCATTATTACCCTTCGTAAGCCTGAGAATTATGACCCACGAGAAGGTGCACGATTTGAAGTGCATTATGAAAAGGCTCGAGGCTTTTATGGAGAAGAGGCGGCTCCCTTTGAGGCTTGCTTACAGGAGGAAGAGGGAAGGGTTACCTGGCACATTCGCAGCATTGAAGATTGCGAAATGGACAGGGTCATCAGTCTTAAGAAAGAAGGATTAAGCCAGAGAGACATTGGTCTTGAAACGGGGCTAAGTGCTTCCACTGTAAATCGCCGGCTAAAAGAGGCGAAAGAAAGAGGGGTGTTTCATGAAGAAACGGAGCACTAAACAGAAGTGTTTCATGTTTCATTCCCTAGGGCGTGAAACATGAAACAAATCGCAAACTGTGAAACAGAGGGTGAAACATGCATGAAACAAGCTCATTAAAATCATTAGCTTTCAAAGCATTAGAAAGATTAGAGGGAAACAATGCACGAAACAAACGTGAAACAAAAGGCCTATTGCACGTTTCACACCCTATTAATCGTGAAACACTCCATGAAACCAAAAATTGGTCCTGGGTGAAACCTCTTTCATTTCACCCCTATTCAGTGCTGGAAGATTACGAAGAGCGCCTTGCCATTGCGGAACATGATGGGCATCAAACTCTTCTCCAAGCTGAACGTATTGCCTACCAGGATGCCTTTATCAGCGTTTTAGTCACCCTTCCTCAAGAAGCTTACGAGAACTCCCATAGAGGAGATTGGTTAGATGATCGAATCAGAACCGCCAAAGACTGGCTCCAAGCTCAAAACCTTTTCCAGCCAAAATAACCTCATGAACGAAATCATTAATGGCAATATGACTGAGTGTTTCATGTTTCATTCCCTAGGGTGTGAAACAGTGAAACAAAACGAAAATCATGAAACAGTGGATGAAACATGAATGAAACAAACCCTCTTAAGATCCTTGTGTGCCTGGATTCTTGTGAAACAGAGCATGAAACAGACCGTGAAACAAGTGTTCCAAATCTTGTTTCACGGGGTGTCAGTGTGTGAAACAAAAACTTGATTTATCTCAATCAAAAAACAACCAGGAAGTCTTGGCTCATTTATTGCGTCCTAGTAAATTGCTTAGTATGAAAATTGAACAACTTTTATCTTTGGAAGAAGGAAAGGTTTTGGAGTTCAAAGAAAATTCGACAAGCTCCCCATCTTACTCTTTTCGAAATAAATCATCCAAAGTCACAACAGCATCCACCATATCCTCCGAGTAAATGGTTTTCTTAAGTCCATTGACGGAGATTAAGGCGAGGAAAAGCTGCTTCTTTGTTTCCGTCTTTGCCTTAAAAACAGCCATTTTGCGTTTTAAGATTTCAGCCTCTTGCTTATTAATAATATAAGGATTTTCTGTATATTTCATTTCACAGATGGTAATCGCATCATCTTCTCGATCAAACAGCAAGTCGATCTGGGCTCCCTGATCCTGTGTTCCCTTTCTTGGAAAATATCGCCATGTGTTAGGAATGGCAGTGGGACTCATCTTAAGGGCGTGGCTAATTTGAGGAAGGTGTTTATAACAAACGGATTCAAATGTATACCCTGCCCAACTGTGCCATGCCGGTGAATTTTGCTGCTTTTCCCAGTAGCCCTTCATATGCCCTTTTGAAAGGAGCGTCGACCTTATAGGCTCGATCCAATCCAGATAAAATAGAACGTATTCATCCACGACTTTGTAATAAATCCCTCGTTTCTTATGAAAGTGGGATTTAAAGCTCATGATAAAGCTTGAATCCTGCAGATCCTTTAACCGTTTCAATCCAGTACTTCCTTGGAGAGTCTTGCCAAAGTGCTTTAAAATCTTATCTTGGAGGATGCCATAGCGGCAACTGGCGATCAAGCGGATCATGTCGATATAGATGCCTGAATCCTCGTAAAGGGCAGCAAATAAGTTATCAAACTCATCAGCAAGGAAGCTTTTGCTTTGGAAGGCTAAGATCTCGATATTCTGGGCCGCCGATCGTCCACGTTTAATTTTTGAGAGATAATAAGGGATTCCACCCATAACCATATAAATCTGAAGGATTTGTTCATGATTTAATTTGGCACCAAGGGAATCTAAAAAGAGCTTTGTTTCCCTTAAATCAAAGGGTTCTAAATAAATGTTACGGGTGAGTCGATTATGAAGTCCCCCTTTGTTATTTACAATTTTTTCAAGGATCCATGACGCTGAGGAACCACAGATAACGAGTTTAACTCGTTTATCTTGTGACCAATGTTGATTCCAATAGTATTCGAGGGTTTGGAGCAGGCGCGAGTTTCTTGTTGCCATCCAGGGAAATTCATCAAAAAAGAGAACGATCTTTTTGTTTTTTCGAACTGTTTTAAAAGCTTCTGTGAGAATTTCAAATGTGGAATCCCAGGTTTTGGCTTCCTTTAACGTCGCCCCATGATAGAAAACCCTCCCCATTTCTTTTGTAAGATGGCGAATTTGTTCTTCTAAAGGTCCGTCTTTAACGCCTGTAACATTCAAGAATAGACACTTTTTATTTTCAAAAAAACTTCGAATTAGAAAAGTTTTCCCTACCCGTCGTCTGCCATAAATGGCGAGGAATTCAGGGACATTCGAAGAAAACATCTCATTTAAAATATCGATTTCTTTTTTTCGGCCAATAAGGGGCATAGGGTTTATTTTCCTTGTTCTTCACTTTTGATTTATATTCCAAAACGAAGGAGAATTCAAGATATTTCACATGTCCTTCGTTTTTGAACATCTATTGAAAACGAAGAACAATTTTATATTTTGACACTACTCATTGAAAAGGCTATGTTTTCTTAATAAGAATGTTGGGCGCATGATAATTTTTTAAAATTATTGTTGACGCCTTCACCCGTTTCTCTAATATAAGAGAAGTTGTCCCACAATGAGACAGCGCGCCGAGTAAATGCTCGAAACACTTACTCGACACTAACCAAAACAGATACTGGAGGTATCCATAATGGCTAATTTACATTTAGCTCAAATCGAGTATTTATCACAACAACTTATTGACCAAGTTAAAAACGCGAACAATCTTATTATCAGGAGCAAGTTCGAACTTGACCTTGTGCAACAGACATTAAAAGCATTTTTGACTGTTCATGAGGAATGGGTTGTTGAGAAGGAACTTGATCATGAGCAGCATTAATCCTCTTGTTTCGTCTCACCACCTTTTAACCCGCCTTGAAAGTGATATCCGGGATGTTCATACCCAAATGAGCATGCTGGAACTTACTTTCAAAAACTTGCAGGGATCTTGGCTTGCCATCACCTTGGCTCATAAGGTTGTGAAGGATGAAACAGAAGAACGTTAGTAAATTGCTTTGATGAAGGATGGTGGAGAGGTTCGTCAGATTTTTCCACCTTCTTTATCTAAACCTTATTTTGATTCATGGGTTACCGCACAAGTTGTGCTTCCATTCTGAATAATTCCCATAATCTCTATTACAGAAACAGGCTGAAAATTCCAAACATCAACCCCAACATTGATCATTTGATGTATCGTTTTCCATTTATCATGCACATGCCCACATAAAAGCCAGCTGCCATCATCATGCGGGCGCCACTTGGCAAACTTGTCGTTCTCAGCACCTATGTTACCATAAGGATGATGACACAGCTTTACCTCTCCAAATTCAGGAATCAATAGTAATCCTTGTTCGGGTAGTACCACCCACCCCCAATCCTGGTATTGCTGTATCCACCAAGCACGTTTTTCTAGTGTACGTGACTGTTTATGATAAGAATGGCAAAAATCATGGTTCCCTGGCACTAAGTACTTGATGCCATTTAGCCTGGGTGTATAGATCTCTACAGAGCGTACTGCCATGCTAAAATCACCTAAGTAATAGACTTCATCTTCTGGGGTTACAACATCATTCCATTTTTTAATTAAGGCTTCGTTCATTTCTTCTACTGAAGAAAAAGGTCTATTGCAGTATCTAATAATATTGGCATGCCAGAAATGATGGTCAGAAGTAAAATATAACATAGGCTACCTTCTAAAATAGAAATGAGAGATTAGATAAAACAATCCTTCTTATTTTGAAAATACGGAGACTTTAAAGACTGATCCATTATAGCAGAACGAGCTAGGACTGCACAGCGATCTTATGTTATATTAATACACAAATCATTTCTATTAAATATCGTCATATTTATTCATATAAACCAAATTTTCTCACCTTTTACACAAGTTAATCAAATGGAGCATCATGACCACTCAAAACCAAACCAATAAAGAAACCACCAAGGAATTCCTCAATCTTGAGAAGGAAGCTTTGAAGGAAATTTCCCTGGAGATCATCAAATCGGATCTCCAGAAATTCCTTCAACAAACGCACCAAAAGGAGAGGGAAGAGCTTGAGAAAAGGATCGCTACTATTGAAGAGCGCTGTCGCAAGGAGATTCGCGAAGGGATTGACACTCATCTCCACAGGCAACTTACGGAGCATTTTCGCAAAGTTGTTCAGTCTTGCCAGGATGATATATCCACTGCAATGTCACCTCTCCTCCAGCGAGTGGAACAAGATGTCAGCAACCTGAACAACACGGTCAAGACAACCAATACTCTTTGCCATGAGATCCAAGAAAAGTATTCCTTCCGATGGGAGAAGCCCTTTCTGCTCCTTTTTGGGGGAACTATTCTCACGGGAGCCTTAATGGGGGTGATTCTGTTTCTTTTGCAAACCTCGCCTGTAGCAGTGTTCCTCATGAACAAGGAAACCAGGAGAGTCTATGACTCTGGTCTTTATTGGATGGATCTTAAGAAGAAGATCAAAGCTCATGAAGACCTCGAATCTCAAAAGGGTCGTCACTCTCAAAAACCAGAACAAAAGCCTTCAAAGCCACAGAAGAAAAAGAAGTCACAGTGACAGTCCCCCTCTATCCCTTTCTAAGGCAATCGTATGGGCTTTTTCTTGAGCAATACGCTCAATGAGTTTGACCTCTTTACCCTGCTGTTGTTGAAGGGATTTCATAAAGTCTTTGTCTTGGAATAACTCCTGAGCCAAATGCTTTAAATCTTTTGTCAGGGGATGATCAGGGTCGTTCTTTAGGGCTTCATGTAATCCCTTAAACCGAAGGTAGGTATCCTCTAGAGTGTTTTGTTTAACATAAGGCACTGCTTGGATGGGCTTTGCCTCCAGCATCTGTTTCTCTAGCTTCTGAGCCGCATCGTCCTTTAGCTTTTGGAAACTCTCCAACACCTTGAGGGGATCTTGCTGGGCCAGCTCTCGGGCATGATTCTTCCATTTCTCCGTCCGGGACGCAAAAGCAGAAGATGTAAGCTCATTCTCAACCTTGACCAGGTTTTGCCGATAGGGCTCGAGGAGTGTATCTTTATTGTCCCTCCAGTAAGCAATGGCCTTTTCTTCTCCATAAACCTTCAATCCCTTTTCAAAAGCCTTTTTCACAACAATGGCATGGGAAGTGGTAAAAGCAGGATAATCCATTTCTTTATATACGGCCTGGAGAGCTGGACTTGATTCTTGAGTCTGAACCGTCACTTCCTCATTCTTGGGAAGCTGTTTTTCCACTTGATAAAACCCTTCATTTCGATGGAAGGCGTCTTTGACTTTTGTGAACAGGTTTTCAACGCCGTCCCTCAGATGGGTTTTAAAGGTCTTTTCCTCAAGCTTTCTTTGGATGTCTTTTTCCGTATCAAAACCAAGGCTTGGACCATTCCCTTCCACCCGGCTCATTTGGCGGATAAGATGTGCCTCGTTAGGCGTTTGATCCTTTGAGACATACAGACTCAGGGATTGCGTTTGCCGGGTCAGGGCTACGTAGTTCGTGGCTTGGTTTGTTGTAGAACTGTGAAGAACATAGACATGATCAAGAGTTGCGCCTTGAGCTTTATAAACCGTTGAGGCATAGCCATGGCGGAGGCCATCATAAGTTTGTGGATTGATTGTTTTCTTTTCCCCGTTATCAAAGGATACGGTCAGCGTTTTGTCCTCTGCGTTAATTTGCTCAATAAAACCGAAGTTTCCATTATTAAGGTCTTGATCTTTATCCGTCTTGGTAAGTTGAATCCGATCCCCTACGGCAAAGGCCATCTTGCCTCTTGTGGTCATGCAGGTGAGTTCCACCTCTCCCAATCGTCCGTGGCCCTTGAGAATATCCCGTGCTCCTTGGTTCAAGGCGTCTACCTCCACATTCCGTTGCGCAAGGATTTGCCGTGTTTCCTGAGGGTGGGTAAGGCTGTCCTTTTCCCAAGTCTTTAAAAGCGATGTCAGTGCTTCTTCCTTCGTGTCTCTCCAATCAATCCGATCATGGGTTTGAAGAAGCCGCACGGCACTCTTGATGTCTCCCTTAGAGAGATCTTCAGAAACTGCCTTTTGCCAATGGATAGTTTGGCGCCGGACTTCATTCAACTCAACGGATTCATAGCGCTCCGTTAGTGTCCGAAACATCCCTCCACGCTCAACTGAGCTTAGCTGGCGGTCATCACCGACAAGAACAAGCTTTGCCCCAGTCGTTTTAATGACGTGGAAAAGTTCCACGGAAACCTCTGTTCCCAACATGGCCGCTTCATCCACAACCATAAGGGTGTTGGAATTAATGGTGTCCCTGTTGTTCTTATAGGAAAACAAAAAGCTATGGCAGGTTTTAGCTTCCTCAAACCCACTTTGTCTTAAGTCCGCGGCTACCTTATTGGTAGGTGCCAACCCTAATACGCGATACCCTTCTTCCTTATGAGCCACACGAATAGCATCCAGCACATAGCTTTTCCCTACACCGGCTCGGCCTTGAATCAACAAAAGCGCCTCTCCCGATTGAACACAGAGATCATAGGCCTTGTGCTGCTCTTGACTGAAGGCTCTTCCTTCAAGACCCTTTGCAATGGCCTCAGAAGAAAGAATAGGTGCAGACCTCTTTGTAATCTTATCCGCAAAGCGAATCAGCTTTTCTTCCTCTGCTCTCACTTCCTGGGTTGTAAAGTAAGGCGTCCTTTGCTCCGTTTCCTTATCATACAAAGGCAACAATGTGGGATGGCTTAATACGCCCTCCAAAACATGTGATTGTTCCTCATGGGGAACATGCTTCTTTAAAAAGGCATTGATATCCCGTTCTGAAAAAAAAGCCCTGTTGCGGGTAAGGGCCTCGATGATATGGCTCGGCTCTTTAGAAAGTACATCATTGGCCTGTTGAAGTTTTTGAGACCGCTCGATGGCCTCATTCATATGATGGCGCATGCGCACAGGGCCCAGATGCTCTTGGGTTAAAATGCTAATGGGATCCACCCGCAGGTCATAGCCCTTTTCTTCAAAGTAAGCATTCTGCAAATCGCGCCAGAGCTCGCCCCAAACATCAGCCTCCACCACAAAACCTTTGCGAATGGTGGGGTCCAAGTCACGGGCTTTGGTGCTTTCAAAAGTGAGGCCATTCTCAGAAAATCGCCTTGTCGTCACCAGTAAATGGGCATGCCAGTTTTTTTCATGTTCATCGGGTTCATGGATATCCAGCTGGACACCCAGTCTCTTTTCCACAAAGTGTTCATTGATAAACCGACGCGCAAGCTCAATACGATCTTCAAGGGTGACTTCCTTATCATCAGGGAGGGCGAGGACGAACTCCTTTTGAACTTGGCTGTCTTTACGCTTTTCACAGCGTTCAACTTCATTCCACAATACGGAGCTGTTCTTGAATTTCTCATCAGCCCCAACTGGTAAAAAGATTTCGTGATGAACATTTCCGCCGCGATCTTTAAAGGAGAAAAGCTCACCCGTCCGGTCACACCGAAGCGCCTCGCGCTGATTATAGGAAGCCTTCCGACAGGCATTACCGCCGGTACTTCTCGACACGTATTCACAACGCGCAAATTGAATGGCCATAGGCACCTCTAAAAAAGGGGAATGATGTTTCTAAATGGGAATGGCGACATTATATCAAAAGCCAGCGTTGGACTCAACGCATATTGCGTATGTCTTCATTCTGTCGAATGACGCCATAACTCCTTCCATCAATTATTATGTTGTTCCGGCATCATATTTCTCTGATTTTTTAGTTACATCTGCCAAGTGATGGAGAAACCATGCCACAAAAAAATGCCATCATTTTGACCATTGGGGAAGAAAATTTATTCCTAAAAGGCCCCGAGAGGAGAAGGGGAACCTACTTAGATCAGTGGGGGATTATACACACTCAAAATTTAAGACTTAATTTCACTTTCGAATATTTCATAAAACTTAGCTTTTGCTTGTTTTTCAAACCAAGGGTAATGTCCACATTTTTCTAAAAGGATAAACTGAAAATTCTGCAATGTACGGGAAAGAGGCACTTGGACCCCTTCAGCTGGCCCATAAAGCTTAATTTTGTTTGTAGAGGCTCCAGGATGCTATACTTCTTCGAAAGGTGAGCGGCAACGGGTGCCATTTCTCCCTCCCCACCTGGACCACCATGAATCAGAGCAACTTTATAAGGTTGTTTCCCATATTTTCAAAAGTTTGGTACAAGATCCCTCAAATTCTGAATTTTTATTCTTTACTAAGCTTCTTAAGCTTATCTTGAATCCTTATTATATGAGGAGAATTTTCTGAAAAATGAGTTTTGACAATTTCGAAAGCTCGCTTTATACATGAAACAGATTGGGCTTTGAAAGTTTTAGATTGTTGAATATCCCCTTTATTTTCAGCATATGCGGATTTTTTGAGATAAAGTTCTGCCAAGTTTTCGAAAACTATATAGACATCAGAATGTTTGTTTTTCTGAAGTATTTTAAGGGCTTTTTGAAAGTAAGCCTCTGAGATTCTAATATAACCTTCCAAAAAATAAACTTGTGCTAAACTCTTTAAAACATGACCGGTTTCATTCCGGTCTACCCCTAAACTCTTTTCATAAATTTTAAGGCTTTTTTCTAAGAAGTACTTAGCCTTGTTGTGATCACTTAAGTCCATAAAAAGATTACCTAAATGTAGCGAAGCCCAAGCAATGTCGGGATGGTCCTCAGGAAAATTTTTCTTATAGTTTGTAAGACCTTTGGTGAGCAAATTTTTAGCTTTTTCAAAGTTTTGTAACTCTCTATAAACACTTCCTAAATGAATTAAAGTCCATGCAACGTCAACGTGGCTCTCTGGTAATTGGGCTCTATAAATTGTGAGTGACTTCTCAAGCAGAAGTTTAGCCTTTTCGTAACTACCTAATTCCCTATAAACTCCACCTAGAAGCGTTGAAGCCCAAGCGACTCTAAGGTGATTCTCAGGGAAATGTTTTTTATAACCTATTAAACTAAATTCGAGGGCATCTTTAGCTTTTTCAAAGTCACCCATGTTCCTATAAACACTACCTAAAAGCGCAGAGGCTCTTCCAATATCAACGAAGTTTTGAGGAAAGTGTTTTTTATAAATAGTAAGACTTTGATCAAGCAGGTTTTTGGCTTTTGTATAGTCGCCTAGATCTCTGTAAACACCTCCTAAGTAAGCCAGAGTCTGTGCAATATTAGAATAATTATTTGGAAAATATTTATTATATAAGGTTAAGCTATGCTCCAATAAATTTTTAGCTTTTTTAAAATTGCCTAATCTCCTATAAACAATACCTAGGTGGACATGTACATGAGCAGATTTAAATTTTTCATTTTTTGCATTGCATACCTTTAATGTTTGAAGACTTTCTTCGAGCAATTGTCTAGCTTTTTTGTAATCACTCAAATAATAATACATACATCCTAACTCACCCTTAATAGAACTTCTAACAGCCTCTGTTAGTATACTTTTATGTTCTAAAAGTCTTTCACAATGACTAACTAACATAGACATTTTTAGGAAAGATTCTTTCTCAATTAAATTAGCTACATACTTCTCTAAGGCAAAGGCTATATTCTGGCTTAACTGGGAACGTTTTTCTGTATTTAATGCTCCTATAAGATAAGTTAAGCTTATTTCTTGAGTAGTCGGGTGAATTGAGAAAATTGGGGTAGAATTAGAAAAGTTTGTTGATTGGTTTATTATAAGAGAATATTTTTTAAGGTTATATATAAAATTATCTACAATATACTCCTCCTTAAAAACATCTAGAAATTCCTTGGGAATATTCTGCGAGTTCAGTAAACTACATAATAGTAAAAGATCTCCAAAGTCTTTATGTGTATTAATAAGTTTCTGCAAAGATAAAATTATAATACTATAACGAGTTTTAACATAATCCCCTGCATCTCTTAAAAGACTTTCCTGAACATCAATAAAATTCTTGTTATAATGAGATAAGCTCTCTAAGTACGAATTGTATGTGATGTTTGTTGCTTTTAAATAATAAGCAGAAATCGAAATATCCAAAGGGAAAGGTGGAATTTTTTCTAAAAAGTTTTTTGCTTCCTTAGATTGAAAAAAAGTAAAGAAGTTTGCCTTTCCCTGATTCATGATTTTAGTAAAAAGGCTTAATTTTTCGGTAGGATTTAGTTCTCCGATTTGAATGATATCATTAACATATCTATTATTTTGAATGTTGCTGTTTCGTGTAGTAAGGATAACCTTTCCTCGCCCCCACGTAGCCGGGTCTTGTGGGAAGTCTTTCTCAATATCTATAAATTTTTCTACATTATCAAAAATCAAAACCCAACTTGAATATAATTTCAAATGTCTTTTTACAAAGTGAATAATTTTTTCTTCTCTTTCTATTGGATCCTTTATCTCTTGCAGATCTCTTAATGTTTTTTTGGCTTCCTCTGTTTTTGCAAGAGCTTGGGC
>Ga0307375_10006384_pt1 | contig 10893 bp, 10 predicted proteins | sample TR1MG_FD_202531 | JGI IMG/M metagenome (GOLD analysis project Ga0307375, IMG submission 202531) | Soil microbial communities from Risofladan, Vaasa, Finland - TR-1 | ecosystem: Environmental > Terrestrial > Soil > Coastal area > Acid sulfate soil | place: Finland: Risofladan, Vaasa | collected...
TATTCCCTCTTTGCTTTTTCCGATAAATCCTCCAGAATGACAGGTATCAAGAATAACTACTTTCGTTCCAGGGATAGCACTTAGAGCATTCTCCAATGCATTTACATTTATTAATGAGAATATCGAAAATATTGGGATGGTATAATCAGCAGGGCAAATATAAGAAGTGCCTAACCACCCTCCATGTCCCGTATAATAAAAATAAGATACATCATTGTTATCTGCACCAGAAAAAGTAGAAACAATTTCATTTAAAATCGCTTTTTTTGTTGCATCTGAATCCTTTAGTTCATTAATAATAAAAAATTCGGCGTCTGATAAACCAAATCTACATTGGCTAAAAATTTGATGTATTCTATCTACACTATAAATTGGACTTGGTAGGTCATTTTCGCTACCAACATAATCTCCAATTCCTATAAGTAAAGCACGATATACTATTTCGTTGTTAATAGGTGGAGTAATTATATCTTTACCACAACCAGTTAAAAATATCAAAATTATAATTGATAAAATAACTTTTTTCATTTAACTTTATCCTTTGGATTTTTCTCAATTATTTCTTCTACTTTTTCATTATATAACAAAAAATCGGGACAATCCAATTTCAATTCTTTTAATATAAATTTTAAGGTCTTCCTTAATATCTTTTTCTCTGATGATGGATTGTATAATTGATTTATTTTTTGAGCTAACATATTTCTTCTATCCGTGTTGGAAAAATAAGCATATCGAGAACAATCAAAAGAAATTATTTTTCCATCTTTTAATTCATATAAAGGAAATCCCCACCAAGTATTTTTCTCTCTAATATCAAATACATTACGTTCAATTTCTTCTGTGTCTTTCCCTTTATCATCTTTTTTATAAATTATTTTCAATGTATCTTTTATAAACTTATTATCATCAGAAAGTTCGATTATTTCATCATAACCTAAATATTCCTTATCAAGCATTCCATTAATAATATTATGTTCTATATCATCTTCTTCAAAGATCATTTTTTTTATTGATAAATATAATTTCATAATATTCTCCTTTTACCAACCACTCGAAAGCAGCCAATGTCCCCATTTATTATCACTGCCACCAATAAAACCAACAAATCGGTCGTTTGCATCGTTATAAGTCATATAACCTTGAGCTCCGGCAGGTGCACTAACAACAGAAGGAAACTTAAAACATCCAGAATTATTGCAAGAAAAAATGTATGAACCAGCATGAAGTGAAACAAAATCACCAGAGGTATACAATCTTACACCATTGCTGAAATACATAGATACCAAGGCAAGTCCAGATTTATAAAAATTCAATATATTAGAACCCGCATCATACAATCTAATCCCACTATCCTCAAAATAGATATCTTCATTAGTACCACCACCACATCTAAATCGGATAGCTTGCAATTCACCTACTCTAATATTATTAGCGGTAAGTAAACTTGTCTTTATGAAACCACCTACAATAATTGTTGAATCTAACACAGCGAGAGATACCAGATTATAATAAGCTAAAGCACCCGCGACACCTCCGAAATAATCTGCATTAATTGGTGGTTTTGCTCCAGTTATGGCTGCATAAGTAACGCTATCCAACAAAGCCAAATCCCCTGCATCGGTTAAATTCGCTATCCCCGAACCACCTGTTATTATAAGATTACCTTTTATATCTAAACTAACTCCATCCCACATCAAATATTTATCTAACGTTCCAATGTGAAGTTTATAAGCTCCTGAGGTATATCCCATCCAAAAACCAGCTAAGGCCGAACCATAAGTCTTGTCGACGGACCTAATAAAGCCAGTAGTATTGAGGGTGATAGTACCAGCGGTAATGGTTCCCATATCGGCCGATATTACATCTAATTTATTAACTGCTATATGGTCTCCAGTAATAGATTTGAAAATGATATCATTTGAACCTGCCTGATTGGGCTTTATACTATCTGCAGTAGGAGTAGAAGATATTCCCTCTACTCCAGCTTGGGTATAAGCTTTAATTCTATATCGATAATATGTAGAATAGGTTAAGAGTAGATCCAACCACATACTGGCATTTATTCTTGCTCTTTCGATCCAGGCTCCGATCCAAGTAGTTCCGTTTTCACTCTCTTGCCTTTCGATTATATAACCGGCAATGTCGCCTTCTGTTGCTCCACTCCAAGTCACTTTTATTCCGGCAAGTAAAGCACTGGCCACCGCTCCGGTTATCTGGGCTGGTATATTCATGTCGGTAGCCGTAAGTATAATTTTCTCTGTACTCCAATTACTTCGATTATTATAAATATCCACTGCTCTTATTTGTACGCCATATTCAACCCCTGGTTCCAAACCATACCAAATAAAAGAAATAGCAATAGTAGAGACTTCAGTAAAATAAGAATAGGCGGTTTTTCTGATCCTTAATTCATAATGTCCAAAATCGCCCTCAGTATTAGCATTCCATTCAGCCTTTATCCAGGCTAAACTTGCCTGTGTCGGTAATCCCAGGCCCGTTGATAAAGTTAATCCTGTTGAAATATCGGGGGCAATTTCATCTTCTCCTATAATTCTGTCCCTTTCTTCTCCTATAACTATTATGTGAGTATAAACTTCTTCTACATTCTCTTCTATGTCTTCAATCTTAGCCTCATAATCTGAAATTGTATTAACTAAAGGACCCGCACTTGGTTCAGATCTAAAAATAGGATTTCCAGCATAGTCGAAATAAAATCTATACTGCACTATTTCCGATAGTAGAGTAATAGCCTTTAGAGCACTGGTTCCGGTATCAAACCAAACTCGATCAATAGTTTTTCCTGTTTCAGTACAATATTCATTAACTAACCAAGCATTCCTTTCGGTTTCATCAGCGAATATACCCGCTGCCAGTAATACATCAGCTACGACATCTTCTACATCTTGAGTCTGAAAATAATAGACTTTGAGATTATTTGTTCCAGCAAAATCTGGAATTCTTCTCGGAGTAAAGATTAATTGATTATTATGCCAATCATAAGACCAGTCCGTATTCTCATAAATCTCCTCTAAATTACTACCATCGTAGGGAGGAGTAGAATCTAAAAAGACACGATAAATTCCCTTACAATCAGTCTCCAGATCATATCTTATTTTATTAGCTATTGTATTATAAGTATGATCAGTTCCCCAATAAGTATTGGGAAAATATAGTTTAAAATCCAGAACCATTCTCATCAAACAACGTCCAGTTACAGTACAGATTTCTTCCCCTGATTTCTTATTAAGTTTAAAATCGTCGATCCTACCTAAAATAAGTTGATAAGGATAGTTGGTCTCATTCTTTTTTATTCCAGCAAATAACTTTATCTTTCTACCCTGCTTCATCCATTCATAATATGGTGAACCCGAGTTTAAAATCCCATATCTATTTCCAGTATTCAGACAAGTTAGATTAAATGAATAACTGCAGAATTTTGCTACTCGATTCTCTTCATTGGTACTGATAGTATAATTCTTAACGTCTGGAAGTTCTTGAAAATTTCCTTCTCCATTACTATCGATTTCTACTTTTGATATAACTAAAATTGAATCTTTATTAAAATCCTCTAAAGCTAAAGGGTAAATTGTTTGCATTAACTTCCAACCTCCACACAAGTTGCTGAAACTTCATAATATCCTGGATAAGTTCTACTCAATTTAGGACGAATTGGGTTTCGAAATTTTATGGTATGATCTTCTAAGAAATCTTCATCCTCTAATTGCAGATTCAATTCTCCGGCTAAATCGAAAATATCAATTAAAGCATTCTTTTCAATTTTAGTCAAACAGAGAAAAGTTAGACTATAAGTCTGATAAACATTAACTGCTTCCTGCACTTTAATTGTACCAGAAATCATTAAATGCTCAGAATTGGTCTTTATCCTATCAGACGCAATATTTACATAATGAAAAATTGTCTCTGAATCTAACGGACCAATTTTTATGTCCATATTATCCCTCCATCAAAACTAGACCCCTCATATCAAGTTGTCTCTTTAATTCCACAAAGATTTTACCTCCAGCATTGGCAATAGTCTCGTCATTTAAAGTTTGAGCAAAGATTGAAACTGAGATCTCTTCAATATTTACTTGATTACTAATTGGATTCGAAATAACTGATGGAACCGCACCTCCTACAGCAAATGAAGGAGTTGGAGTTTTCGTTCCCATTTTAATCGCATTAATTAAATCACTAGTTACAATCCCTGTTCTCTTAATAAAGTCTGTCATCGGTTTTGAAACTACATATTCGCCAGGAGTAGCTCTAATTAGAACAGAATCTGTTCCTCCACCCAGCTGAAAACCTTTTATTAATCCACCTAAATCATATGCAAATTCACTACCGAGAGTTTTAACTTGTTTCGCAACTTCTCCACCTAAAGCCTTACCTTGAGAAACAAGGGAAGCTATAAAAGCTATTCCTAATAATAACCAACCAGCCCATCCCATAGATAATAAAGCCGAAATTGCCTGTTTCGCAATAATCTCCGCTAACGCCTTTATCGCAGCTGTTTTAAGATCGTTCCAAAAAGTTTTAGCAATACTACCAAGAGTAACCATATCATCTTTCATCGATTCTACTGTCTCTTCGTGTTTCTCCTTAATATCATCCATTTTATCTAAAGCATTCTGAGCTGCTTCGTTATCACCAGCGATTACTGCTGCATTATACTCCTCTTGTAATTTTGCCATCTCAGTTGTATAACTCTCATTTTCTTTTGCCATATCTTCTTTGATTTTTGCATTGGTCTCTGACATCGTAAGTAAGGACGTAATGGCACTTGATATCGATCCTTCAAAGGAACTAACGAATCCTGAGATTCCATCTTGTAAAATCGTTAGTGTAGTTCCATATTTTTCTTTTAAATTATCAAAAAATTCTTTCCATACTTCCCAAGCAGTCTTAGGTACTTCGATAAGAGTTACTCCAAGATTTTCTGCAGCCACTTTCATCATTAACATCTTATCAGCAAAGGATGTAGCGAATTCATCAACTGTTATTGCACCCTTATCTATTTCCTTCCACCATCTTTTCATCTCATTCTCATTTGCAATTATAGCAGTCAACGCTTTGTAATATTCGTCTGTTCCTTCTCCATACTTTTTAATAACAGCATCTAAGTTATCCACAAGAAGTTTATGTTCCTCTCTTAGTAATTTCAATCTTCTCCCATAATAGTCCGCGTCCTTTTCGGTTTCTCTGTACTGCTCCTCTAAAATTGACATTTTGGCTGCTATTAAGTCTAATCCTTCAAGTTCCAGTTTCTCCACTCTTATTAACTCAGTAATCGCTTCTGTTAAATCTTTAACGCCTTTTTGTGCTGCTAACAATGCAAGAATTGCTTCCTGTCGTTCTATCGTTCCTTCTTTAGTCTTCTCTTTTTCTATCTCCAGTTCTTTTACCAACGCTTCAGAAAGTTCTAACATTCCTTGATAATATTTGCTTGTATCCTCAAGGGTTTGGTTAGTAAGTTCATATTCAGCGGTCAAGATCTTCATTTGACCAGATAGTTTTTCGCTTCCTTTTAGGAGCTCGATTACGTCTCCTGTCAAACCTTTAATACTATCTTCATATTCCTTTATTTGGTCATCGAGCTTCTCTCGAGCTGCTATCTCTTCTTCAGTTAGTTCAAGTCCTTCTTTTTCCGTTTTGGTAAGTTCTTTTCTTGTTTCATAAAGAATCCCTAATCTTCTGGTTAATTCAAATACTTGTGCTTCCATTTCTCTATATTTAACAGTGAGTAAAGTTGCATCTTCGGCTTCCCAGTCAATTTCTTTCATTGATTTTTCTAAACTATTAATCTCTTTTACTATTTCCTCTATCTCCTTATCAAGTTCCAATAAGGTTATTTCAGCAAGACCCATTTTAAGTTTATATGCTTCTTCTCTTGTTTCCTTAATATATTCTGCTAATTTTTTGAAACCTATAACTATAGCTGCATATACTGCAAAAGGTAAAAAAGCAGCCGCCAAACCTGGTAAAACTCCAGCTAATAAAGTAACTCCTGTAACTAAACTTGGTAACATCATCGTTAGAGGTCCAAGAACTAACAAAACTCCACCAACAACTGCAGTTATCTTTGCAATAGTCCCAGCTAATTCTGGATTAGCTTTAACCCACGCTGTAATGCCAGTAAGAACTTCATTTAAACGCCTCTGCAAAGTATCCATCATTGGATCCAAAACCTCTCCGATCATAATTTTTAAATTCTGTGTTAAATTTGCTGTAAGTTTATTCATTGCCTCACCCGTTCTAGTCCACTTCTCATAGGCCTTCTCCATCCCTCCTACGTCTCCGGTTACATCCACAATGATTTCACTTAACTTTTTGAAACCATCTTCTTCCAGTGCCAAATATGCCATTGCAGATTCTTTTCTACCAAGTAAATCAGTAATCGATATTCCATATTGGTCGGAATATTCTCTCATCTTCTTAAGAACTTCTACAAGTCCTTCTGATTGAATAGCTTCTTGTGCTGAGGTATAACCCATTTTTTCAATAGCTTTAGTCAATTCTTCCTGAGGTTTTATCAAGGCAATTAAAAGTGCTTCATATCGTGTGGCTGCCTCTGCGGTATTTCCTGCAGTTCTTGAAACGAGAGCCAAAGATCCAGCAAGTTCTTGTTGTGAAACATTTAATTCGGCCGATATTAATGCTAATCCTCCAATAACAGGAATTAATTCTCCTACAGTTGTTTGTCCATATTTTTCTATCGTGTACAATAAGTCTGCAGCTTCAGTAGCATCTTTGACCTCTCCTTTGTAACCGGCTAACACTTTAGTAAGTCCTTTGATAACTTCAGATTGCTCAACGTGAGCAGCAGCAGCAGTTTTAGCACCAACGGTCAAAAGGTCCATTGCCTCTGTAGTATCTGTTACGCCTGCAGAAATAACTTGATAGTATCCAGCCATCAACTGAGTAGCAGAACCTAAGATGGGAGGTATTTCTCGAATCCGATCCTGAATCACTTCCAGGGATTCATCGGTAACTTTTCCCATGTCAACAAGTTTCGTCTCGTATTCATCGAAGGCTTTACCAACGTTTTTAACTGCAAGAGCAATCACACCTCCAACTACGGTCATAGCTATTCCCATTTTTCGAAATGTTGCAGAATGGTCTGTGATATATTTTCCAGCCTTTTCAAAGGATTTGCCCATTTCTGTAGACGTTTTTTGAGCTTGATCTTGCACAGCTTTTATATCTTGTAAAGCCTTATCTTTGGTGATTGCAATTGTTCCCATTAACTTGAAGATTTCCATAGCCATTATTTATCAATCTCCTTATAAGTTTTGCCCATTATCATCTCCAAAATATATTTATATTTTTTATTCATCTTACTAAAATGGGAAGTAGCCAGATATTCTGATTACCTCCCAAATCATCTTTCAACTCCTATGTCTTTTATCCATTTCAACTATTCTCTTAGCTATCTCCAGAGACTTCTGTTTCATTGCTTCAACATCGGCAAGTTTTTCTTCCTTTTTCTTTTCCTTTAATAAACCAAAACCAGTTAACCACTCCTCAAAAGACATTTTCCTTCTCGCCTTCTTAGCAGTGGGCTGCATCAAATAAATCAACCAACCAAGATAACTTTGCTCCCTCATCCTCATTCTTAAGTCGTCTACTTTTTGCTGCGATGCGACTCTCAAAATTTGCAAATATCTTGCGTAAGGTAATTCCTTAATTTCTCGATCGGTCCACCCGTACCGTTCTTGAATTATGTCAAGTCCTTTTTCGAAAATTCCTTGAATATCGGAGTCTTTAGGAGACTTCCCAACTTGGTAAAAAAAGCTTTTATATCCTCGTGTTCTACTAATACTTTCATTAGATCGAGGACGGAATCGATTGGAAACAATTCGGGATTTTTTAAGTCCTCTATCTTCACATCAATGACGCTTGCAAGAAATTCCATACATTGATTTTCAGCATAAGGAAAGCTTACTAAGAGAAGTCCTACGACCACACCGGGATCCATCAAATCTAACTTTCCCACTTCTTTTCCCATTCCGGCAGCTCCCACTGCCATTATACGTCCCAGTTTAAAAACATCCGTAACTCCTAATCGTCTCAATTTATATTCTTTTCCTTTTATAGTTACAGTTGGAACTTCGCCTACAAAGGATTCCACTTCATCAAATTCTTTTTTTAGCTTTTTGTCGGTTTTATCCTCTACCATTTAATTCAATCCTCCTTATTTAATTTTTTTGATGCTGGATTACGCCCGTGGGTACCGTATATCCCATGGTTCGGTGTCAGGATCGGCAGGGTCATAATGACCCGTAAATACTATCGATGGCACTGCCTCATCCCTTGGTGCCGTTGCTAATGAGAACCCCGTATCGGCTAGTGCGTTTTTTACTATGCAAATTACATCCTGAGCCTTTCCAGAAATAGTTCCCACCAGAGCCACATTATCGATGTAATCTGAATCCTCTATATCCCCTCCGGTAATGGTATCGTGGGTTGCAGGGTCTCCAGTCTCATAAGAATAACTGACAGTTACTACCTCCGCTGTAGCATTCGGTAATGTAGGAACATCTTCAAGGTTAAAGGTAATTACTCCAGTTGTATTAACAATAGTGTAATCTCCCGAAAACTGAACGAATCCCAGAGTATCAATCCACAATTCATCGGCCACTGTCGGAGCAGAAGCACAATCAATAGTTATAGTCGCATCAGTCCCAATTGCCGTAAAATCAAAGACTGTCATAACAAAGTCTGCGGTTAAATCTGGTAACTCCTGACTTTGTCCATCGCACTTTACGGTTACAACTCCACCAGCCCAAGCAGCACCTTTTTTAGCATAGACTATAATCCTATACTTCTTTCCTACTTCTAAATAAGTCAATACAGTTCCCAAAGCATCATCCAATTTTAAAAGATTAGTTGAGGGAGAAGCACCTACTACATATTTACCACCATTACCAGACTGTCCACCAACAGCACTAGTCAATGTTCCACCTGTTAATTCGTTCCAATCACCAATATCGGTGGTAAAATCTTTGTTATTGGTAGCATTATTACCAATAAATAACTCCTCACTTTTTTCGCCTCTAGTTTTTAATACTCCGTCAATATAAACTTTCTCTGATTTTGCCACTACCGGATAATGATCTACAGTAAATTCATCGATTGCTGCAGATCCTACTCCTAAATATTCGGCACCTACCACTGCTGTGGCTTTAGTTTCTGCTGAATTTGCTCCTGCAATAGCCTTAAGTAAGTTATCAAGGGATAATTCAATAAGATTGCAAGTAATTTGCGGCCGGCAAATTGTTCTTCTTCTTAATCCCTTTACCGAACCTCTAACACCATCGACCTCGATATCTCTGATCTCTCTGTTCAAATTAAATTCGTTACCACCACGAGTAGCACCAAGCAATCTTTCACCCGGCAGACCATAGTTCAAATAAACAGCTCCAGCATCGACAAAAATTCTACCTGGAGTATCTGCGTTTAAACCACTCTTAATTCCCATTTTTTATCACCTCGTTTCTTTTTTTTTAAACTTTTTTAAACATTTATATTTGATTTCCTGATATATTTCACGGTATATAAAATAACCAAATGTTGAATAAATTCTTCCTCTTCTTCGATCATGTCGCTACTATCAAAAAATGTTCTCACTCCTTTCGCTTCCTCTCCCAAGATGGGAAACTCATGCAGGTCCATTAGCCAAATTATCCTGTTCCTCATATTGTTAACTCGGGTTGTTAAATTATGTTTATCCCACAAATGGGTTTCCAGAGTCCCCGTTCCCAATAAAGGCATTAAGGGATCCACAAAAGGCCTGATTCCGAAAGTGATATAAGGGAATACATCTGACCTCAGGGCTCGTCCAACCCTAATATTCTTGTTTCCCATGATCCCTATTAAATTACCTTCTAAAGTATCGTCAGCCCTTAAATACTCGAATATCTCTTTATTTATCGCTGCGATTACATCCATTTAAAACCACTCTTCCTCAAGAAACTTCTTAATCATCTCTCTGGAATTTTCTAAAGTTACTCCTAACCAGGGTCGGGCAGCCATGTTTTCTGTTCCAAATTCTAATGCCTTCCCATATTCTCCGATATCCCCACCTGTACCGACGTGCATTAAAAAGACATTTCCTGCTTCAGTTACTATAAAAAAAATCGATCCGTGTAGCCCACCATGCCAAATAACCGGTGGTTTCCCAGGGGCACTGGCTATGTGAACTCTGCCTCTTGGAGTTACATATTTTTTTCCAGTCCCTGCTTGAGATATTACCTCTCTGATCTCTCTAACTAAAAGCTCCCCTAAATCATTGAGCCGATCATTAGAAACCCGGTTTATGGCATCTGACACCTCTTTGCCTTTCCAGATTAATTTAAAGTCATTCTTTCCTTTCAAATAAATCAACTACCATTATCTTATTTTTTAGCAATCGGTCATCAACATATTTAACGTCAAAAATCCTGTTTGTTCCTTTTAGTTTGATCCGGTGCTCTTCGGTAATGCTCGGGCATTCGGTATGAAGACGATAATCGGCAACTACTCCAGTCTTATCGTAAGATATACCTTCCCTTCCCCTTAGAGAATTAATCACTCCACCAAATTCATCGATTTCGGTCCAGGTAATTTCCTGGCCCTCGGCTGTTTCTTCTCCTTCTGTTCTTTCTATCAAAATAAATCTCTTTCGAGGTCCGATAATCCTCATTTTCAATCCTCACTAAGCTACTAATATTGGTCTTCGATTAACATACCGTTTCAGGTATCTATCGCATTCGATAATTCCGCTTAGATATTCTTCCTCTCCTCTATCATAGGAATAGACCCGACCCATATCTTCTTTTTTAAATTCGTATTTTTCATATAAAGTCGGATCGTTTTCATCTCTGGCCAAGATTATGCAGGCATTCTTAATCG
>Ga0307375_10006385_pt1 | contig 10892 bp, 7 predicted proteins | sample TR1MG_FD_202531 | JGI IMG/M metagenome (GOLD analysis project Ga0307375, IMG submission 202531) | Soil microbial communities from Risofladan, Vaasa, Finland - TR-1 | ecosystem: Environmental > Terrestrial > Soil > Coastal area > Acid sulfate soil | place: Finland: Risofladan, Vaasa | collected...
CTGACGATATGAAAAAGGCAAGAGAGTTTGTAGATGGAATTATCAGCAATAGAAATCGAGCAATCGATCATCAGCTTAATTAGTTTAAGAACTCATTAAGGGAAAATCATGTCAGTCGGACAAATCTATTCATTTGGCGAGATTGGCATGGTGACGCAGGTGTTGAACGCGGTTGCCATGATTTTCAATTCTTCCACATTTAGTGGCGGCTCACTAATTCTGCTTGCGTTTTTAATTGCTTTGATGTTTACGGTAATGCCAGCGGTGAGTGGGGGAAAGCCGAATTACATTGCTTTTTTGTCAGTGTTTTTAATTTATTTTGCCGGCATTCAGCCGAAAATGACGTTGAATATTGAAGACTACTATACCGGGCAGGTGTCTAGTGTCGCTAATATTCCGTTAATAGTTGGTCTGCCGGCGAGCGTGGCATCCACCATTTCTTATGAGCTAAGTAAGCTTATTGAAACCACGATGTCCAGCCCTCAAACCAACACCACATTTCGTGATGGCGGCTTCTCCGATCCGCTCAAGCTGATTTATTCCTTGCGTCCTGGTAACAAGGGCGTTGCATCCGCAAATCCATATTTTTCTGCATCCCTTGAGTCTTTTATAAAAGACTGCGCAGTTTGGTCAACGTCTTGGGATAAGCAAAAGGCGATGTCATCGCCTGCTCTTAGCAATTATTTGCTGAATTTTACTGCATTACCCGTTGCTGGGTTAACGGTTTATTTTGATGCGGTAAACCAGCACGGCACAACGATGACGTGTCAAACATCCCAAACCAACTTGAATGGGATGGTGACGAGCTTGGGCTCCGGAACAAACCCCTTGGTTTCCGCTTCCGGTTTGGCAAACATTATCAAGGGCTCTGATGGTGAGCGTCCCGTCCCTGTGCCTGCGGGGATGGAGGTTACCAAGCTAACCAATGCGTTTAATGATGTGACAAACGGGCTGTTGACTGGACAGCAAGATGCTCAACAATTCATGGTGAACATGATTGCCATGCAACCACTGAAAGATGGCACTCAATGCGCGAATGCTGTCTCAGCTCAATACATCGGTTGCATAAAAGAAGCCCAGATATTTTCGGCGATGGAGCAGGCGCGTCTTGATCAGGCTGCTGGCGCATCTATCTTTGCCAAGACCGTTATTCCGATGATGAATATCGTCATGCTGTTGTTCTACTTGTTTTCACCTATTTTGCTGATCGCTGCAATGATGTTTTCTAGTAAATCTGTGCAGATAATTGGTGGTTATATTATGTTTGCTGTCTGGACTCAGTCTTGGCTGCCTACAGCAATGGTGATCAACTACATCATTAATATGCAAGCTGCCGATGCCTTGGCGCAAATCGCCAGCGGCGGTGTGACAATGATGAACGTGCATCAGTTCTACGGGACGATGGCCATTCAGATCGGCCTTGCTTCAGAGTTGTTCGCCATGACTCCAATGATCACCATGGCGCTGCTCTCCGGTTCAGCATACGGCTTGACACAGCTTTCAGGCGCGATGAGCCAAAAAGATCATTTCGACGAGAAGGCTATGGCACCTGATGTCATAAGCAATGGGGCGGTAGTGAAGAATGGTAACGTGCTCGATGCAGAGAGCGCTGCCAAGATGGTGAATACATCAGGAACAATCGGTGATAGAAATCTCGTTCAATTAGGCAACTCTGGTGCTCAAAGTGGTGTGCATGAGACAATCAAGACTGATGCAGCAGCTTCCGCAGACGTTGGCCGAGCTACCGCTTTGTCGCATAAAGCAGACCAGGCGAGAAGTAAAGCTCAGGCCGTTGTTAATGGCGACTCTACTCAACGCGAGTGGACTAATGGCAAAGCTGAAAAAATCGCGCATGCGATTGAAACTTCAGACCAGGATGCATCAAGATCGCTAGAGTCTGTTTCCAGTACAACGATGAGTGACAAAAAATATACCCAATCACAAAGAAAATCGTTAGAGGGTTTTGTTGCTGCGTCTGCAGGTACCCCAGGTATTTTTGAAGCCGCTGCCGGTGTTAAATTAGAGGCTGGAATTAAAGCTGCTACAGGTGTGAGTGATGACGAAGCGAGATCTATCGCCAAGAGCCTTCAGTCACAATATTCTACTGAAAATTCACACTTGAGAGCACTCACAAAAAAGGACTCTACCGGGCAGGAAACTTCGATCCAAAAGAGTTTAAAGTCTGCTGTTCAGCATTCTGACCAAGAGACCCTGCAAGAGACAACAGCAGCCAGCGTGTCGGCTGCAAATGAAGTTAAAGCAACTAAAAAATATGCCGTAGGCAATCACGCATCTTCATCAACCACAACTGATGTGGCTGCTGCCAAAATGACCGAAGACGAGCGTTTCCAAGCAATGGCGCATCTGACAAACTTTGCGACACAACCAAATTCTGATGGTGGCGCAGGCTTCAAGAGCACTAGTTCGTTTAATGACGCAGTTGAGCGTAAGTTGGCAGCTACACCATCCTCCTTCCGCAACCTGCCGGGCGCTCGCATGTCTTCCATGATGGATGTTCTGTCTACAAGTGGTCAAAATGGCCTGGCTGAGGTAGGCAGGATTACAAGAGGCGCTTACGGCGGAGCTCCAATTGCCGCGCCTGAAATGACTGCTAATGAAACTAGCGAAGTGGCGGCCATAACAGCAAAAGTAGAACAAGCTGCGAATGCTGCTCATCAAGTTACCGAGCAAGTGGGCGGAAAAGTCGAGCCTGCAAAACATATCGGCCCAGTTCAGAAATTCAAGGAAAGTAAACATGACAGCACCATTAAAGGTACAAAAGATAATATCGCTTCAGATTTGAAGGATGGAAGGCCAAGGCAGGTGTCGAGTGTTGATGTGGCTCCGGTATCAGCTGCGATTTACACGAAAGAAAACGACGACTTCCATCAAGGTGTTCAAGCTATCGAAGCAAAGGCAGGGACACAAAGCGTTATCGCGCGCGGAGCGGCCGGAGCCGGAACTGCTATAGCACGCCCATTCTCTGATAGTGAACAGAGCGCCAGGGAAGGGCAGAGCTTTGCCACCGGAGCAATCGCCGCCACGCTTGGTGGAGACGAAAATGCCGCCGGATTGGACGGCAATAATCTTGGCGGTCACAGCTCACTTACTCCGAATACGCCTTCAAGTGAAGTGGATGTCGACCCAAGAAAGAGCGAGAAAAAACAACCTTTCGTTTCTACCGCATTCGATTCATACGGTGTGGCTCTGGATTACAGTGCGCCAGCTAAAGTCTTGCGCGGAGAATCTCCTCTTGATGCAGAAACTTATAGCGGTCAACCGACTCCGGAAAAAATTGAGTCTGCATCCGCACATGGAACTACCGAGAAAAAATTCAATATTGTGGATCAGAAAATTAACAAGGATCGCGCTTTGCATCGAGGACCAAAGAGGCCAGGAAAAAGGGCAGGAAGCTAATAATCATCGAGGTGTATCCTAGTTGGATCGGTGCCTCGTAGGTCTACTATGCTGCGACGATCTACAATGCTGCGATCCTTGTGACAAGGCTTTTTTGAGCCGATCGATTGGATAGCCTTAAAAAGTAGATATGCAGCAGATACCGCAGCCATCAACAAGGCTAGATTCGAGATAAGGTGACTCATTTTGCGGCCACCTTATCAGTCCACGAGAACTGGTCAAGAAAGCCATCAGCCTCTTGCTTGCGAGCTGCAGCAGGGTGCGCAGCATCCCATTCCTTTTGATGAGTTTCAGCTCGTTTAGAAACGAGGCACATCCACACATCAGTGGCAGAACCACATTCACTTGCTGGTGCCTTGGACGCAATTTTTTGATTTCCAACCAAGGCGAAAGATGGGGCGGAACCATCCTTGTGATTCAATAGAACCAGAGTCCCTATGCTGGTAGCCAGAACAGCCACCGCGATTAATTTTGTATTCATTTTGTTTATCATTGCTGCTCCTCTACATGTTTTCTTTTATCCCCACCACCATTGCGGCAGGTAATTCAATCTCGATGTGTCCATTCTGCATACTTTTTTCAATTGGACAAACGATTTTTGCAGTCGGGAAGGCCAGGGAAGAGGCAACAGAGCCAGCTTGCGGACTCTGAATTCTTTTTTTACGAAGGGTATTACTCATTATCCATTAGCTATTACCCATTTCGGAATTGAGCGGTTTAATCCAGCAAAGACAAGGAATTCTCACTTAACTGCGTATTCCAATGAATTTGACCACCTATTCCAATTCCAAACTCTCCACGGATTCCAATCGCAAAACTACCACCTGTTACGATGCCAAACCAACCAGCAATTTCAACTGCAAAATACCATATGAATGTGTCTGATCAATGTCGTGATTTGAACCATTGCTTTGGTTTATATAGCAGAAGTTGATCGTGATGCAGCGCGACGTGCCGCACCCGACACGATGCTGAAGTTCAGACTGAGCACCCTGATCGTCTCCTCATCGGCCTTATGTGAAGCTTCACATAAGGCCGATTATGCACAGTTCGCGATTATGTGAAGTGAAGGTTGGAATCCGCACCAAGCGCTGACTGCCCGTGACTAGCGCAAATTCCGACCTTCACATAATCACTGCGTCTTCAGGAAGATGATCAGCGAGTCAGGCGACGTTCAGCCGGTTAACTTACATCTGACACGGCACGGTGCGTAGTAGTTTGAGCCATAGTAGTCTGCTGAAGTGGGGTTGCCACTTCAGGCTACCGCAGAAATTATGTCCAGTTCACATTTGCATCAAACCCTGCAATGCCGCTTACTTCCTGCCCCTCAGCATAATCCGCTCCAAAACTTCACATAATCGTGAACTGTGCATAATCGGCCAAAGCGGTCTAAAACTTTTCCTGGTTTTAAGTTGACAATCGGTGTCCGCTTTGTGGCATGCTGGTAGCGAAGCGACACAGCGGCTACGTGCCAAATGGAGACATTCTCTTATGTCCGTACTACTATACATATGTGGAACAATAAATTGAGTGCGCTTCATTGAATCAATCAATTATCAAATAAATGCATTCCACACTAAATTTAATAGTACGGACCGGTGGGTCTAGCTAATAACTGTTATACGCGAAAGTTATGAGCGCGCAATTACATCCAAATGCAAGTTATATGTTCAAGCATTTGCACAACGCAATCACAGTGCTTGTTACTGGTGGCGGGGATATTAGAACAAGACTGAAATATGCTGGTGAGCATTTCACATGCATGGATATAGAAGCTGTTCCTGCCCATTTACAACCTTTAGCGCAGGAAATTCGTGATTACTTAACTGAGTATAAGGCCAAACCTGGCGCGTCATACCCTCGTGACTCAGATGTGGCTGTAACCATGAAGCGACGGCGAAACAGCACAGCGGTAAAAACTGCCGAAAAGATGTGGAGCTTATATTCTCAGTATAGAGATGCACTCGATGAACAGTAAGCGTATACCCGATTTATCCGAACCGGCGAGCCAGTCCGTCTTCGTTGTAATTTTTATCATATCATCAATCTAGATAATACCTTACAGGTTTGGATGTCATGGCTGGATATATCTACATTATGACTAATGAACATATGCCGGGCTTGGTAAAACTCGGGTATACCGACCGCTCCCCGAGCGAACGTGCTACGGAATTAAGCAACTTCACAGGCGTGCCTGGCAAGTGGGTAGTTTTTCACAAGTGGTTGCTGGATGATGCCTATGCAAATGAGCAGCGTCTATTTTCCGCTTTAAGGCTATATAAAATACAGGGGGAGTTCCTGCAACTTTCGCCAAGAGAAGCTGTGGAACGTGTCAGCGGGTTACTAGCGGGGTGGGATGTAATCGACGAAGCTGGCCTTTCATCTGCAGAGCGTAATGCGGCCAAGATAGTTCGAGAGGCAGAAGCCAACAGAATAAAGGAGAAACAACACGAGGCATGGCTGAAAAACATTGAAATGGAAGTTGACTCGGCGGCAAGAGATGCTCGGAATCAAACTCAGCAGCGCTGGAAGTCACAACTTCATTCGCGCCGCTTGTTGCTAACCAATATATGGGGAATTGCTGCCTTTTTGGTATCGCTTACTTTTGCTCGAAAGATTGAGGGAGCATTTTTTATCAGTGTAATTTTTTACAGCTTCGCCTACTTTATGAATGATGGCAAAACAGACGCCTATCAGAAGGAAGAGGATGAAAGCGCTGAGAGGGCGAAGGCTGCCGCGTATGCAAAGCATGGTTTAGATGGAAATGCGTTAATGCAAACTATGCAAGTTATTCCCCCTCAAATTGTACCGGTAGCTCATGTAAGCAAAGAATTGAAAAAGGAGACAGCCGATAAGCAGATTTTCACAACTCCAAAAGAAGTCGATAGCCAACTTAGTAATGCAACAAAGAAAAAATGGAGCTACGATAGTAAAACGAAAATCTTGAAGAATAATCATACAGGGATGGAATATAGATCAGGTCAATATGAACATCAAAGTGACGGAGCTACGGGGTATCAAATTTTTCATGGGCCGGATGTTTGGGTAAACAACTGGGATATAGAATTTAAATAGCCCACGTCTCATTAGGAGCGGAAGTACGAATATGACCGATGACGATCTACCGGTCGTTAGCTCATCTGAAAGCCACCGGCGACAAAGGCCGAGAACTGGAAGCTCGCGGTAATTTCATTCAATGTCTCAAATGTGTCGATAGTGTGAGTACACCAATGTCCGCTGTCGGGCAGTTTAATTGCTTTCCCGATCGAGAATTTTCATTGCCTTGAAGCAGACGCTAGACGAGGGCGGCAATCGACACAATATAGTCACTCCGTCCTGTTTTCAGTGATACTGGTCACAGCTGGCAGGTATCTGTCAGCGAAGGCAGGACATGCACCTGCGGATTACGAATATTCGACACCAACATTCGATGTTTCCGGCTTTGATTTCGAATCCGCAGGTGCGCTTGGGTTCGTTAACGAATACTCAGGGCGTGCCGCACAACCGGCTCTCTATATTGTCTTCGCAGAATCCATGCATGCATGCATGTCCACATTTGTAATCTACCACTTATGGAGGTGATTATGAAGTCACTATCTACTCATTCCTTTACGGCTTTCGTTGGTATCGACTGGGCCGATGCGAAACATGATTTCTGTATACAGGCTGCCGGTTCAGACCGGCATGAGTTTGGCACTATGGATCATTCACCTGAGGCGATCGCGAAATGGGCGTATTCATTGCGAGACCGCTTTGGCGGTCCCATTGCGATCTGCCTGGAGCTTGCCAAGGGACCCTTGGTCTATGCGCTGCAAAGATATGAATTCCTCGTGCTCTTCCCGGTTCATCCTTCAACCTTGGCCCAATATCGAAAAACTTTCGTTCCCAGCGGCGCCAAAGACGATCCGACCGATGCCGAAGCGGCATTGGATATTTTGCTCCGCCACCCGGAGAAGGTGCGGCCAATCAAGCTGCAAAGTGTTGCCATGCGGACTTTGACCACGCTCGTTGAGGAGCGTCGTTGCCTGGTCAATGACTTGACCAGCATCACTAACCGTATGACCAGCACGCTCAAGCAATATTACCCTCAAGTGCTGGACTGGTTCGAACACCGGGATACCTTGATCTTCTGTGACTTCTTGGAACGTTGGCCAACACTCAAGCACGTCAAGCGGGCAAGGCGGTCGACACTGGAGTCCTTCTTTCACGAACACAACGGACGCCGGGCACACCTCGTCGAGGAGCGCATCCAGGGTATCCGGGCTGCCACCGCCCTCACAGAGGATGAGTCGGTTATCGGACCATGCCAGATGATCGTGCAAGTGTTGGTCGAACAGTTACGCGTCTTATTGCAGGCTATCGATCGCTTCGATGCCGAGATTGATGTCGTTACCAAGGGCCTGCCCGACTATGATCTGTTCGCAGCCTTGCCAGGTGCCGGACACATTCAGGCTCCTAGATTGCTGGTCGCCTTTGGCGAAGATCGAGATCGTTATGCCAGTGCCGCAGAGTTACAGCGCTATTCTGGGGTTGCCCCGGTGGTTGAGCGCAGCGGTAACAAGTGCTGGGTTCACTGGCGTATTGCCTGTCCCACCTTCCTCCGCCAGACCTTTGTCGAGTGGGCAGGCTCAACCATACCCAGATCCTTCTGGGCCGAAGCCTACTATCGACAGCAACGCAGCAAAGGTTGCTCTCATCGAGTAGCAGTACGAGCGCTCGCGTTCAAATGGATACGAATCATCTATCGCTGCTGGAAGACACGGACCCCTTATGACGAATCCGTTTATTTGAAGGCGCTAAAAAATCGAGGATCGCCACTGCTGGCCAACCTGTCGGAATCTGCAAAAATGACTTGACGGAGTACCTCAGGGCGCGAAGCCGTCATAGATCTATGCGAATTAGTTGCCCGTTAGCGGTCATAGGCCAAGTTCAGCACCCGACCCGTTGCAGTCATTCGTGTATCCCGAAAGCGGACTGTCAACGTTTTTGTATATGGTCGCACAACTTGTTCAACCGTCCATTCTTGAATGAGTTGTAAGACTTGGCACCCCAGTCCAGGTATGGCTATAACCTGTCTAATGATTGATGTTTCTAACCTACAATTACCGAATCTCAAGATCGAGTGATAAAATCAAACTTGTCTGGCAGAATATTCAGCACAAAAATCAACAAACGAGGATAGGCTCATTGGTTTGGCAATGAAATAACCCTGTGCCGCATCGCAATTCATGCTCTTCAATGTATCCCAATCCTCTTGTGTCTCCACCCCCTCAGCAACGCTTTTGACCTGTAGCTTGTGCGCCATGTTGATGCTCGACTCGATGATGATGCGTAACGCAGGATTGGCGGCAAAGTCCTTCACAAAAGACTGGTCGATCTTCAGTTCGGTGAAAGCAATACGCGTGAGTTGCTGCATGCTGGCGTAGCCGGTACCATAATCGTCGATGGAAAGTCCAAAACCATTCATGCGCAGTCGCGCCAGATTTTCCAAGGCGAGTGCTACTTCGGTCATGGCCGCTGATTCGGTGATTTCGAGAATGATCTGCTGCGGGTCGACACCCGCCTCTCTAACCATTTGAGTAATCCTGTTGGCCAGCCTGATGTCGGTTAGGGAGGTCAGTGACAGATTGACCGAGATGGAAATCGCATGACCGTTGTCGTGCAATATGCGAGACGCGGCAACCGATTTCTCTAGAATATTAAAAGTCAACTCGTCCATCTTGCTGCTCTCTTCAAGCAATTTGATAAACTCATAAGGAGCGATCACCCCGTGCTTAGGATGTACCCACCGCGCCAGTGCCTCAGCGCCACTTATACGACCCGTTTTTAAATCTACTTTGGGTTGAAAGAACGGCTCAAACTGTTTTGCGCTCACTCCCTGTAATATCTCTTCAAGACTGAACCTCGGCCCCGCATTTACCACTTGTTGCGGCTTAATATCCACACGCGCATATTTTGAAATCAGGGCTTCGAGTTGTGCCACTGAGATAGGTTTTTCAATGACGCCAAGAAGTTTCATGCCATAGGCTAGTGACATCTTTGCCACAGAAGCCAGTAATGCCTTGTCCAACATACTGAGTATGATGATCGATATCGCCGAGTTTTCCTGGCCCAGGTGACGCAGAAATTCCATACCATCCATTTCCGGCATGTTCATATCGCAAATCGCAATATCCATCAGTTGCGCATTCTCAGAATGCAGAATATCGAGTGCCTGCTGGCCATTGGCTGCATCGCTGATTGATGTCGCACCTAGTGAGCGCAGCATATTGACAAGTATTTTGCGCTGAAAATCATCGTCTTCAACAACCAGGAAATTCAGTTCATTGGCATTCATTGGAATTCCTTTCACGTCACTATTTCAGCTAGATATGCTTCAAACTGCTTGATGGCATCGTTCAGGCGCGTCATCCCGGTGTAGGCGCCGTCCATATTCCCTTCACGTGAATGTTGCTCTATGGTTGCGCAAGCACTTGCCATATCCGTTGCACCTACCATGCGGCAGGAACCTTTCATACGATGGGCGGTACGCTCCACATTAACGCTGTCACCTTGCTCCAGATTTTCTTGCAACTTGGTGAGGTCAACCCGAAGATGTGACTGAAAATCCTTTAGCACCTGAATATGCTCAGTACTATCTGGCACAACCTCACTTAACGCAGCAAAATCGATCGGCCCGGTAGTTTTCCTGCTATGCGCATCAGGCACAGCAGGTGTGAATTTACTATTGTCTGTTTCAGAGATGGGGAGCCACTTTGCCAGCATCGTCTTCAATTGATTAAGATTGGCAGGCTTGACCAGCAAATCATCTAGGCCAGCAATGTGGCAAAGCTCACCTTCTTCTGCGCGTGCATTGGCCGTCCATGCAATCATGGGTGTGCGGCGAAGTCTTTTCTCGGCCTCGATTTTGCGAACCGATCGTGCGAACGTATAGCCATCCATTTCCGGCATGTGGCAGTCAGTGATGATCAATGCAAAGTGCTTATCCTTATCCCGCCACTTCGACAACGCGACTCGCCCATTCTCAGCAGTTTCTGAGCGCAGTCCGAGCAACTTGATCTGGCGTGCCAGCAAGTCGCGATTGATCGGATGATCGTCTACCGCCAGCACCAGCGGAGCCTGTGTGCTGCCATCGAACAGAGGTTCGACCTTGTTCTGTTGCACCACAGGGACTAGAGTCGGAATCTGTTCACCGGGTGCGGCAGAGACAGGCAAGATTACCGTAATACTGAAGGTCGAGCCTTGCCCAGGCGAGCTTATCAGCTCGATCTGTCCATCCAGCAATTCTGCCAGACTAAGACAAATCGACAGCCCCAATCCGGTTCCGCCGTATTGGCGGGCGGTATCAGCACTCTCCTGCTGGAAGCGTTTGAACAGGTTTTTCTGAACCGCTTCAGGGATGCCGACGCCGGAGTCCTTCACCGAGAACCGTATCTTATCGCCGCTCTCGAGTTGTTCGAGAAGTTCGGCGCGCA
>Ga0307375_10006386_pt1 | contig 10890 bp, 8 predicted proteins | sample TR1MG_FD_202531 | JGI IMG/M metagenome (GOLD analysis project Ga0307375, IMG submission 202531) | Soil microbial communities from Risofladan, Vaasa, Finland - TR-1 | ecosystem: Environmental > Terrestrial > Soil > Coastal area > Acid sulfate soil | place: Finland: Risofladan, Vaasa | collected...
CCTCTGGCCAGGTATCTGGATCAGACCGCGCTCTACGTCGGCAAGTATCTCGGCGATTCGGTGTTCCTGCACGGCCAGCTGCGTTTCCAACAGGACCCTCTTGTTAGCACCGAGCCCTTGCGTATAGACTCCGAGCTCGGCATCGAATTCGATACGCCGTTCGGGCTCGTGCAGTGGACCATTGCGCCTACCCGTCCAGACACCCTGTATGTCAGTGACCAGAGCCTCAGCGTTACCTGGCGGCTCTCCTATTGAGGCATGAGGAGCACCATGAAGCGACCACTCGTCCTGCTGACCCTTGTTCTCGCCGCTGCCATGATGCGCGCGCAGACACCCGCGACCACTCCCGTGGTTCCGTCGGCGGACCAGACGACCCCCGCGGCCCAGACCGCCGCGCCTGCCGCGACGACCGCGCCCGCCGCGACGACCGCCCCGGCGGCGCAAACCGCCGCACCCGCAGGGACCGCCGCGCAAGACCAGGTTTCGACCAAGGAATGGTTCTGGGGCAAGCCCATAGCCGGCGTCGAATGGGAGGGCGTGGTCCACGCCGACAAGCGCGAGCTCGACGCCGTCACGCGAGACTATATCGGCAAGAACTTCACCGAGGATCTTTGGATGGAGCTCCAATCCCGGCTCTACGAGCTGGACTGGTTCGACAAGATCGATCCCAAGGCCCTTCCCGCCGATCCCGGCAAGACCAAGGTCACCATCAAATTCACCGTCGTCGAGAAGCCCTATGTCGAGGTCGTGCGCGTGGTCGGCAACTCCGGCCTCAGGACGAACGAGATCCTCGACGCGCTCACGGTGAAATCCGGCGACATCTACAATAAGTCCAAGGCCCACATCGACGAGCTCGCGGTCCGCCGTCTCTATCTCGAACACGGCTATCCCGACGCCGTCGTGAGCTCCTCGACCAGGCCCGGCGCCTCGCCCAACACGGTCATCCTCACCTTCAGCGTCGTCGAAGGCTCGCAGGTCGCGGTCAAGGAGATTCGCTTCACGGGCAATACGGCAGTATCCGCGGCCACGCTCAGGGGGCAGATGAGCCTCAAGGAAGCCGGCTTCCTCCAGAGCGGGTCCTTCCAGGAATCCAAGCTCGAGGACGACAAGGCCAAGATAGTCGACTACTACCGCGGCCGCGGCTATGTCGACGCGGCCGTGACCGATGTGATCCGCAGCTTCGAGAAGGATCCCAAGTCCCACCGGACCTGGCTCATCCTGACCCTCGCCATCAAGGAAGGCCGCCAATGGATCTACGGCGGCACCACCTTCGAGGGCAACAACATCTACTCGACAGCCCAGCTGTCCGCCCTCATCTCGCAGAAGAAGGGCGAGGTCATCAACTACCGCAAGTATCTCCTCGACAAGCAGAAGATCGACGACCTGTACTACGAGTCGGGCTACATCTTCAACACGATCGACCTGCAGGAGAAGCGCGACGAGGCGACGGGCACCATTTCCTTCGTCATCAAGATAACCGAGCGGGACCGCGCCCTCATCGAGAACATCAAGATCAAGGGCAACAAGAAGACCAAGGACTTCGTCATCTACCGCGAGATACCGCTGGAGGTGGGCGACACCTTCTCCAAGGCGAAGATCCTCGAGGGCATGCGCAACCTCTACAACCTCCAGTACTTCTCCTCGGTCGTGCCGCAGATGTTCCCCGGCTCGGCCGACAATCTCATGAACCTCGAGATCACGGTGGAGGAGCAGAGCACCGCCGACATCCAGTTCGGCATCACCCTGAGCGGCTTGGGCGACCCGAACACCTTCCCGATCTCGGGCCTCCTCAAGTGGAGCGACCGCGACTTCCTCGGCAACGGGCAGAACTTCAGCGTGGCCTTGAACGCCTCGCCCGACACCCAGACCCTGACCTTCGGCTTCACCGACAACTGGCTCTTCGGCAAGCGCATCTCGGGCGGCGTCAACCTGTCCTTCGCCCACAAGACCCTCATGACCGCGCAAGATTCTAGCTATAACGGTATTTTCCCCGACGGCGTGCCCGATCCCTACTACGAGCCCGGGCAATGGGACGGCTCGATCTCCTCGATCCCCGCCGCCTACCTCATGCCCTACGAGACCTGGAGCTTCTCGCTCGGCTACTCGGCGGGCTACTCGATGCCCACCCCCGTGGGCGACCTGGGCTTCGGGGGCGGCGTCTCCACGGGCCTGCACGACACGATCTACGACGCGACCAAGTACCGGCCGGCCCTCATGTCGATCCGCAGCGCGCTCAACACCTGGAGGCTCGGCAACAACCTCACGGGCAGGGTCTACCTCAACGACCTCGACTTCTGGTACAACCCGGGCAAGGGCGTCTTCCTGAGCCAGCAGTTCACCTGGGCCGGCCTCCTGCCCTCGGATTACCAGCAGTACCTCAAGAGCGAGTCCAAGGTGGAGGCCTACTACACCCTCTTCAAGATCCCGGTCTTCAGCTTCTGGAACTTCGAGTGGGTAGTCGGCGTGCACTCGGACTTCCAGGCCCTCATGCAGAAACCCGGCGTTCCCCTCACGGTGGTCGACGACTGGCTCAGCCTGGACGGCACCTTCAACGTGCGCGGCTGGCACGAGCTCTACGGCATGCAGGGCGTCTCCCTCTGGGAGAACTGGCTCGAGCTGCGCATGCCCATCATCGAGAAGTTCCTCTGGCTCGACGGCTTCCTCGACGCGGGCGCCCTCCAGCAGCAGGGCGGCATGGTCGACATGGCCGGCACTCCGGGGAGCAGCACTCCCTTCGTCGATACGTCTCGCCCGGGCTTCGGCTCGCTGGGCTGGAACGACATGGCCTTCTCGACGGGCTTCGGCTTCCGCTTCACGATCCAGCAGTTCCCCTTCCGGTTCTACTTCGCGAAGCGCTTCACCTTCGACGGATCGCAGATCACCTGGCAGACGACCTCGGGATTCGATTTCGTCATAAGCATCACACAGCCGCTACTGTAGGGCTGCCCAAGGAGGATTCATGCGCGGAATCAAGACGATCCTGCTTGCGCTCGGACTCGCGGCCCTCGCCTCCGCGGCCAGCGCTCAGCAGATAACTCGCATCGCGGTCGTGGACCTGAGCCGGGTGATCGAGACCTATTCGAAGGATTCGGGACCCTGGAAGGCCTTCGAGCAGAAAAAGTCGCAGATCCAGTCGGACATCGACCGCATGGGGACTGAGATCAAGCAGCTGCAGGCGCAGAAGCTCCAAGCCGACCAGTCAGGCGACAGCCAGGCCTCCCTGCAGCTCGAAACGCAGATATTCAACAAGACTCAGTTCTTGCGGGAATACATCCAGACCAAGCAGAACGAGCTCGATGCCGAGTCGCGGCGACTGACGGCCTCGAGCGAGTTCGTCCAGTCGGTCTACAAGCAGATTCAGGACATCGCCCAGAGCGACGGCTATTCCATGGTCCTGAACCTGAAGAGCAACGATTCGGTCATGAACTCGGTAATCTGGTACAGCCCGATGATCGACATCACCGACAAGGTCATCGCCGCTCTCATGGGCACGCCGACTCAGGCGCCCTGACGCGGCTCCGCTTCCGCGGCCCGCTGAAACGCCTCGGGCGGTTCGGCGGGCCTTTTAGTCGTCTTTCGTGCCGCGGATGGCGTCGCGCAGGACCGAGGTGAGGCCGGAGAAGCGCTTGCGATTCTCCTCCGAGAGGCCCGAGAGTTCTTCGTGCGCGTCCAGGATGAGCTGGGCGCTCGCGCGCGTCCCGGTGCCGATTCTCTCCATGTCCTCCGGAAAGCCGACGCTCTCGTCGGACAGAGTCACGAGGCCGAGGACGCCTATGGTGCGCAGCAGGCCGCGGCAGGCTTCGTTCGCGTGGAGGATGAGGATCTTGTCCCCGCCCGCGGCCGCGAAGCGTTTCTGGGCGCCCACGATGAGCCCGAGGAAGGTCGAGTCCATGTACTCGCAGGGAGCGAGGTCGAACATGACGGTCTGGACGCGAGGCTGAGCGTCGAGGCGGGCGAAGAGCCTCGACTTGAGTCCCGGACAGACGGCCGCCGTCACGTGGCCTTCCGCCCGGATATAGACGGCGGCGCCGTCCTCCTTGAAATACGCAGCCTCTTCCACAGAGCCTCCTCGAATCCACGCTTCGCCTTGTAGCCTATCCTTTCCGCGCCTATAATGCAACGTCTATGACAGAGCGCTCCCCCATGATGGACCAGTACCGGCGCATCAAAGCCCGCTACCGCGACGCCGTGCTCTTCTTCCGCCTCGGCGATTTCTACGAGATGTTCTTCGAGGATGCCGTCGAGGTATCCGCCCTGCTCGACCTCACGCTCACGCAGCGGCAGGGCGAGCCCATGTGCGGCATTCCCTATCATGCGGCCAAGCCGTACATTTCCCGCCTCCTCAAGCACGGCAAGAAAATCGCGGTCTGCGAGCAGCTCGGCGAGGCCAAGGCCGGCAAAGGCATCGTCGACCGCGACGTGGTGGAAGTGGTGACGCCGGGCACGACCGTGGAGGAGGATTTCCTCGAACAGGGGTCGAACAACTACATCGTGGCGATCTGTCTCGTGCGGCAGCGCCTGTGCGTGGCCTACCTCGATCTTTCGACGGGGGAGTTCCGCGCCCACTCGCGCGAGGCCGCGGCGCGCGAAAGCGCGGCGCGCGAAAGCGCGGAGGGCGTCGGGGAGGTCGCCGCTCTCGCCGAATTCCTGCGCTCCGAGCTCTACCGGCTGGGTCCGCGCGAGGCCCTGGTCCAGCAGTCCTTGCTCGAGCTCGGCCCCGTAGCCCAGGCTCTCTCCGAGACCGAGGGTCTCATGGTCAACCGCTACCCCGATTGGAGCTTCGACGCCGAGCGCTCGGCCCGGGACCTCGAGCGCCGCTTCGGCCTGGCCTCGCTCAAGGGCTACGGCTTTCCGGACGACGCCCCCGAGCTGGCGGCTGCCGGGGCCCTCCTGCGCTACGTGGACGAGACGGCCAAGGCCTCCACGCCCCACCTGTCGCCCCCGCTTCCCTACCGCGAGGACGAGTTCGTCGGCATCGACGAGGGCAGCCGCAAGAACCTCGAGCTCGTGCGCAACCTGAGCGATTCGGGCACGGCCTACACGCTCCTCTCCGTGCTGGACGCCACGCACACCGCGCCCGGGGCACGGCTCCTCAGGCAATGGCTCCTGCAGCCGCTCCACTCCCGGACGGGGATAGAGGCGCGGCTCGATGCCGTCGATTTCCTCTACCGCGACCAGCGCCTGCTCTCCTCGCTCCGCGACATCCTCGCCTCGGTGCGCGACATCGAGCGCCTGGCCTCCCGCGTCGCCATGGACAAGGCGCACGCGAAGGACCTCCTCGCGCTGCGGCTTTCCATCGTATCCTGCCTCGCGGCCCGCGCCCTCCTCGAAGCCCGGGGGGCGCCGGAGCTTCTCTCCGCGAGAGCGCCCGAGGCCGCGCTCCGACTCGTCGATGGCATCGCGCAACGCATCGAGGCGGCCATCAGGGACGAGCCGTCGATCCTCCTGACCGAGGGCGGGCTCATCAGGGACGGCTACGACGCCGAGCTCGATCGGCTGCGCTCGCTCTCGGCCCATTCCCGCGAGGTCCTCGAAGCCTATGTGGAGGAGGAGCGCGCCGCTTCCGGCATCGCCGCCCTCCGCGTGCGCTACAACAAGATCATCGGGTACTACATCGAGGTGTCCAAGGGCAAGCTCGACGCCGTGCCGCCCCACTTCATCCGCCGGCAGTCCCTCGTCACGGGCGAGCGCTACACCACCACGCGCCTCGCCGAGCTCGAGAGCGAGATCAACGGCGCCACGGAGCGCATCGTCGAGCTGGAGCGCAGCCTCTTTCTCTCGCTGCGCGAGAGCGTGAAGGAGGCGGTGCCCGCCATGCTCTCGCTCGGCCGGGCCGCCGCGGTCCAGGACTGTCTGGCTTCCTTCGCCTGGACCGCCACCGCGCGCGGCTACACTCGTCCGAAAATGGCGGAGGCCCCGGTCCTGCGCATCGTCGAAGGCCGGCATCCCGTGGTCGAGGCCCACCTGCGCGACGGCGCCTTCGTGCCCAACGGCCTCGACCTGGACGCCTCGGCCGCGCCGCCGGCCCCCGCGCAGTCGGCGCCGGCCCCCGCGCAGTCGGCGCCGGCCGGCGGCCCCCGTGACGCCTCCTTCGCCCTCATCACGGGGCCCAACATGGCGGGCAAGTCCACCTACCTGCGCCAGACCGCCCTTATCGCCCTCATGGCGCATTCCGGCTCCTTCGTCCCCGCCTTCGAGGCCGAGATCGGGCTCGTCGACAAGATCTTCTGCCGCGTCGGAGCCCAGGACAACCTGGCCCGTGGCGAAAGCACTTTCCTCGTGGAGATGCACGAGACGGCCTACATCCTCAATACCGCCACTCGGGCGAGCCTCGTCGTCATGGATGAGGTAGGCCGCGGCACGAGCACGCTCGACGGCCTCGCCATAGCCTGGGCGGTCGCCGAGCGGCTCCTCGACCAGACCGCCTGCCGCACGCTTTTCGCTACGCATTACCACGAGCTGACCGCCTTGGAGCATCCGCGGCTCAAGAATCTTTCGCTGTCGGTCCTGGAGGAGGAAGGCGAGGTCGTCTTCCTGAAACGCATCGAGAGCGGCCCCGCGAAGAGCTCCTACGGCATCCACGTGGCCCGGCTCGCCGGCCTGCCCGAGAGCGTGCTTCGCCGGGCGGCCGAGCTGCAGGCCTGGCTCTCCCGCGCCGAGGCGAGCCTGCCCGGAATGGCCGGCCGCGGCGCAGGCGCGCCGCCTTCCCGCTCCGCCGAAGGGGGACCGGCCGACTCCGGAAGGGGAGCGGGCAGCCGCGCGAGCGCCGCAGGCCGCGCGAGCGCCGCCGCCCGCGCCGAAGCGGTCCGCGCTCAGGCCCAGGCAGGCCTCTTCTCCCCCGAGGAGCTGGTCCTGGCCGAGCTTCGGAGCATAGACGTGGACGGCCTCAGCCCCCGGGAGGCGCTGAGCCGCCTCGCTCTCCTGCAAACGCGCCTGCAATCGTCCTGAGCCCGGATCCGCGTTCCTATCGCATGACCCGCGCGATTTTCTCGAAACTCGGCCTCTCGGCTCTCGATGCCGTCTTGCCCCGCACCTGCGTCCTCTGCGGCCGGCCGATCGCTTCGGGGCTATCCGGCTCGTCCTCGCTCGGGGCCGGAGGAGGGGAGGGGCGCCCCGCCTGCCATTCTTCCCCCCTGTGCCGCGCCTGCGCCGACTCTCTGAAGCCCATCTCCGATCCGCGCTGTCGCCGCTGCGGTTCCCCGCTCGTCTCCGAGCGGGGAATCTGCATGCGCTGCCGGGGGCGCGACTGGGCCTTCGACTGCGCCCATCCCCTTTTCCTCTACGTGGGGGCGTTCAAGACCCTCCTGTCGGCGTACAAGTTCGGCGGCCGGCGCTCGCTCGCGGTTTTCTTCGCCGACCTGTTCGAAGAGAGACTGCGCCGCCTCTGGCCGGGACGGCCCCTGGTGCCCGTCCCGCCTCGGCCCGGCAAGCTGCGCGAGCGGGGCTGGGACCAGGTCGGCGAGATCGCTCGAGCGCTGGAGCGGCGCGGTTTCGAGATCGCGCCCATCCTGGAGCGGCGATCGTCGGCGCAGCAGAAACGGCTGGGACAGACGGCGCGGCTCGAGAACGCGCGAAACGCCTATAACGTCCGCGGCGGGGCGGCGGCCCCTCCGGAGCTCGTGCTGATCGACGATGTCGTCACGACCTGCGCCACCGCGGAGGCCTGCGCGGCGGCCCTCCGCGCCGCCGGCGCGAGGAGCGTGTCGGTGCTCGCTCTCGCCGCGGACTAGACCTCGTATTGACGCGCGCTTCCGAAAGTTGTAGTATACGCTAAAGTAAAAATCCAAAGATTCTCCTTAGCGATAAAGAGAGTCGCTCGCGACTCTTTTTTTTATAGTTATGCAGGAACACGAAGCCTTAATCGCCGATCTCGAGCCTCTCCTCGCGGGCGCGGGACTAACGCTGGTGGAGCTATCCCTCGGCAGGCATCGGGGTTCCGTGCAGGTCCATGCGGTCGTGTACGCCGCGGCTGGGACGGGCACCGCGGAATGCTCGAAGGCCCACCGGCTCATCTACCCGCGCCTGCAACTGCTGCTCGGTGTGGAGGATCCTTTTCTCGAAGTGGCGAGTCCCGGCATCGACAGGGCTATTCGTTCGCCCAGGGAATGGTCGGTATTCATGGGGAAGGGCGTTCGCGTTCTCCCGAAAGAGAGCGCCGAATGGATTCGCGGGCGGATAGCCGCCGCGGGCTCGGACGGCGTTACGATAGCGACGCCAGCGGGCGATACGGCGCTCGCGTTCGCCGATATCGCCAAAGCCCGGCTCGATTCTTCACAGGAGGGAGACTAAGTCCTATGGCTTCCGAAATGGCCGAAGCGATACGGCAGCTTATCGTCGAAAAAGGCATATCCGAGGATCTCATCGTCAAGACGGTGGAAGACGCGCTGCTGGCCGCATACAAGAAGAAGTACGGCACGAACGAAAATGCCGTCGTCAGGTTCAAGGACAACTACGAGGGCGTCGACGTGTACGCCAAGAAGACGATCGTCGAGGAGCTCGACGATCCCGTTCTCGAAATTTCTCTCGAAGAGGCCAAGGCCTACAGCGACGAGGCCGAGGTCGGCGACATTCTCGAGCTGCCCGTCGATCCCCACGAGTTCGACCTGCAGTCCGTCATGCTCGCCAAGCAGACGACGCGCCAGTCCCTCAGGGAGATTTCGCGCGACACCCAGTACGCCGAGTACAAGTCCAAGGTCGGCGAGATCATCATCGGGTACTATCAGCGGGAGAAGAACGGCAACATCTTCGTCGATCTCGGCAAGATCGAGGGGCTCTTCCCCAAGAAATACCAGTCCCCGCGCGAGACCTACCACCCCAACGATCGCATCAAGGCCATGATCGTCGAGGTCGAGAAGGGGCGGATGGGCCCGATGATCATCCTCTCGCGCACCCACGCCGAGTTCGTCCGCAAGATCCTCGAACTCGAGGTTCCCGAGATCTACGACAAGACGGTCGACGTCTTCAAGATCGTGCGCGAGCCGGGCTACCGCACCAAGATAGCCGTCTATTCCAAGCGCGAGGACATCGACCCCGTGGGCGCCTGCGTCGGCCTCAAGGGCATTCGCATCCAGGCGATCATCCGCGAGCTCGAAGGCGAAAAGGTGGATATCCTCAAATACGAGGTCGATCCCAAGCGCTTCATCCGCAACGCCCTCTCTCCCGCCGAGGTGAAAGACGTCTACATCGTCGACGAGTCGAAGCACCTCGCCCTCGCCGTCGTGGCCGACAGCCAGCTTTCGGTGGCGATCGGCAAGCAGGGCTTGAATGTCCGGCTGGCCAACCGCCTCTGCGACTGGAATATCGACGTCAAGACCGAGGAGCAGTTCATGACCATGGACCGCTCCAGCGATCTCAAGCGCGCGGTCTCCGAGCTCTTCGGAGAGAGCTACGAGGAAGAGCCGGCCCTGATAGCCGATCTGCCGGGCATCGAAAGCGCCTGGGCCGAGGCCCTCGGCGCGGCCGGCATCGCCCGCATCGAGGATTTCATGGAGCTCGATCCCGAGCGCCTGGCGGCGATCGAGGGTCTGGTTCCCGAGGATGTCGCCAAGATCCAGGCCATCATAGAAGCCAATGTAGAAGTCGTCGAAGACGCCGAGCCCGAGGCGGAGAACCCCGAGGCGGCGGCCGACGAGATCTACGAGTGTCCCGATTGCGGACACCGCGTAACACCCGACATGACACATTGCCCGAACTGCGGCGTCGAGCTGAGTTTCGAGTACGAGGACGATCAGGAAGCGTAAAGGGAGCGTATGACCGAAAATACCGAGAATCCGCAGAAGAAGGCGAATCTCATAAAACAGCCCAAGGTGAGGGCGCCCGAAGTCGAGTCCCCCGCCGCCCAGAGCCCCGCTCCAAACCCTCCGCGCGCTGAACACGAAGCCGCCGGCGAGAAGCGCAAAGTCGTCGTCGTCAAGAAGAAGGCGGCTCCGGCCAAGCCTCAGGCGCGCGTCGTAGCTCACCATAAAGAAGGCGGCGCCTCCGAAGAGCCGCATGTCGCTCATTCGGAAGAGGCGCGCGTCGATCTCGCGGCTTCCGCGGAACCGCGCGCGGAACCGCGACCGGTCCGCTCCGAGGCTCCGCGGTCGGAAGAGCAGCATCCCGAGGCTCCCCGCCCTGTCGCTCCTCCCCGACCCGAAACGGAAGGTGCGCGGCCACCCGCGCCGCGTCCGCCCTCGGGCGCGCCCTCGGGCGATCGTCCGGCTCCGCGCGCCCCGTATCCCGAGCGATCGTCCTACGGGCAAGGAGGCTCTTCGTCTCCTCGCCCTTCCTATGGTGATTCTCGCCCTCGTCCCAGCTCTGATCGTCCTTATGGCCAGGGCGGCGGCTATGGCGGGCAGCGGCCCGGCGGCTACCAGGGCCAGGGCGGCGGCTACCAGGGCCAGGGCGGCGGCTACCAAGGCCAAGGCGGCGGCTACGGCGGGCAGCGGCCTTCCGGCGGCGGCTACCAGGGCCAGGGCGGCGGCTACGGCGGGCAGCGGCCTTCCGGCGGCGGCTACCAGGGCCAGGGCGGCGGCTACGGCGGGCAGCGGCCTTCCGGCGGCGGCTACCAGGGCCAAGGCGGCGGCTACGGCGGGCAGCGGCCTTCCGGCGGCGGCTACCAGGGCCAAGGCGGCGGCTACGGCGGGCAGCGGCCTGCCGGCGGCGGCTACCAGGGCCAGGGCGGCGGCTACGGTGGGCAGAGGCCCGGCGGCTACCAGGGCCAGGGCGGCGGCTACGGCGGGCAGAGGCCCGGCGGCTACCAGGGTCAGGGCGGCGGTTACGGTGGGCAGCGACCGGGCGGCTACGGCGGGCAGAGGCCCGGCGGCTACGGCGGCCCCGGCAGGGGCGGTCCCGGCGGCAGACCCGGCCCGGGCGGCGGACCGCCGGCCATGGGCACGGGCAAGACCGCGA
>Ga0307375_10006390_pt1 | contig 10888 bp, 9 predicted proteins | sample TR1MG_FD_202531 | JGI IMG/M metagenome (GOLD analysis project Ga0307375, IMG submission 202531) | Soil microbial communities from Risofladan, Vaasa, Finland - TR-1 | ecosystem: Environmental > Terrestrial > Soil > Coastal area > Acid sulfate soil | place: Finland: Risofladan, Vaasa | collected...
ACGTCGAACGACAGGCCGTCCACGGCCACCACGGCGCCGAACGCGCGCCGCAGGCCGCGCAGGGAGATGGCCGGTCCGGCCGGCGCGCTCGCCGCGTGCGACGGCGTCACGGGCGCGAACCTCCGAGGCGCACGTCGGCCGGCATGCCGGGCTTGAGGTCTTCGGTGGTGTCGCCGGTGATGCGCACCTTCACGGCGTACACGAGCTTCACGCGCTCCTCGGTGGTCTGCACGTTGCGCGGCGTGAACTCGGCTTCGCTCGAGATGAACGACACCGCGCCCGGATACGTCTTGCCGGCATACGTGTCGGTGCTGATCGTGGCCGGCTCGCCAAGACGCACGGCGGCGATGCGATCCTCGCGCACGTAGATGCGCACCCAGCGGTCGGCGAGATTCATGACGGTGAGCACGGGCGTGCCGGCGCCGACCGTCTCGCCGGGCTCGCGATCGCGCACGGTGACCACGCCGTTGAAGGGGGCGCGGACGATGCCGTTGTCCATGGTCGCGTCGGCCTGTCGCACGGCGGCCTGGGCCTGGTTCACGACGGCGCGCTGGGCGGCGATGCGCTCGGTGCGCGGTCCGCTGACCACGAGTTGCAGCTGCTGGTCGGCCTGTGCCTTGGCGCCGCGGGCGACATCGAGCGCGAGGCTCGCCTTGTCGAACGCTTCGCGGGGCACGGCGCCGCCCTGATACAGCCGCTGCGAGCGATCGAAGTCGCGCTGGGCGTCGGCGAGCCGGGCCGTGGCGGTGCTGTCGGCGTCGCGGGCCTGGGCCAGTTCCTCGGGACGCGCGCCGCGCTGCAGTTCGGACAGCATGGCGCGCGCCGCGGCGAGGGCGGCCCCGGCCTGGGCGCGCCGAGCGGTGAGTTCCGCCCGGTCGAGGACGGCGAGGGTGTCGCCCGTCTTCACGCGGTCGCCCTCCTGGGGTCCGATGCTGGCGATGCGGCCGGGCACCTGGAATCCGAGGTCCGCTTCGGTGGCCTCGACCGTGCCCGAGACCAACTGGTCGCCAGCGGGGACGCGGTCGCGGAAGACCGTGATGTAGACGGCCGTGGCGACGACGAGCAGGCCAACGACGATGGGGATGAGGCGTTTGCGGTTCATGGCAGGGACTCCACGTTGCGGGCGAGCCAGTCGCGCGACAGGTCACCGAGGGTTCGAGCAAGATCGACACGCGCCGCGATCTCGGCGTGCCGGGCCTGGATGAGACTGGCCTGAGCGGAGTAGAGCTTTGCTTCGGCGTCGAGGTAATCGGTCTGGACCACCGTGCCCACGTCGAGCGCGAGCTTTTCGATGCGTTCCACTTCCTGCGACTGGGCGACCGCGCTCTCGAGCGCGGCCACGCGGGCGTGCGCTTCGCGCAGCGTGGCGAGGTTCTGATCGATCTGCTGCGTCACGTCGAGGCGCGCGGCGCGCACGCGTTCGGCGGCGACGCGCTCGTTGGCCGACGCGCGCTGCACGGTGCTGGCACGGCTGCCGCCGGTGAACACGGGGTACGACATGGCGAGTCCCACCTGCCACTCGGCGGAGTAATTGCCGGCCCAACGGCCGCGATCGATGTAGGCGCCCTGCATCTGGACCGTGGGGAGCCAGGTGGCGCGGGCGGCGGAGACGCCGGCCTGGGCGGCCTGCGACTGTTGCTCGAGCACGCGGAGGTCGTTGCTGGTCTGGAGCGCGCGCGGGACCAGTCCGGCGCTGGCGACGGCGGAGGTGTCGGCGAGGGCCAGCGGCGCGAGCGTGGCGCCGTGGATGTCATCGAACGGGATGTCGGCGAACTGGGCCAGCGAATGCTCGGCCACATCGAGCCGGGAGACGACGGTGATGCGATCGGCCTGGGCGCGCGCCACTTCGGCGGCCATGCGCAGGACGTCGACGTGGGCCGCCTTGCCCTGCGCCTCGAGTTGTCGCGTGCGGTCCTCGGCTGCCTGGAGCGCGGCCACCAGCCGGTCGCGGGCGGCGAGGGTCTGGCGCGCGTCGAGCACGGCGAGATACGCGTGCACGGTGGCGGCCGTGAGCTGCTGCTCGGTGGAGGTGAGCGCGTCGTCGGCGGCATCGCGGAGGGCGCTCTGGGCGCGGATCTGTGCCGAGCGCCGGCCGAAGTCGAGCACGGTCCAGTTGAGCGAGAGGCCGGCCTGGTACGGCGTGCGATCGAACAGCGGCGGGTTGCGCAGGTCGAGGCCATGCAGCGGCGACACGATCATCGGTTGCTCGAAGCGATTGATGGCGGCGTCGAAGTTGAGTCCCGGCAGACGGCGCGACCGGGCGTCGCTGAGATCGGCGGCGGAGCGGTCGACAACGGCCCGGGCCGTGGCGACCGCGGGATGCGTGGTGAGGGCGCGGTCCACCACGTGCTGGAGCGTGAGGCGCGTGGTGTCCTGCGCCTGCATCGCGAGGGCGAGGAGCAAGGCGGAGATCATGAGGAGACCGGCGGAGTGTTGGCGATGGAGCGGCGCACGCTCTCGACGACATGGTCGGTGGCGCGGGCCTGCTGCTCGGGGGCATCGGGATCGACGCCGAGGGCGACGCCGACGACGCGGCGCGCGGCGCGGACGAAGAACGGTTGCGACATGACCGTGATGGCGAGGAGCGTGGGATTGCCGGCGCGGATGGAGCCGTCGCGCTGGCCCTCGACGATGATGGCGGAGACCGCACCGAGGTTTCGCCGCATGAGGGCGGCGATGGGCGGCGGCAACTTACGGTCGGTGGCCAGTTCGCGGAGCAGGACGAGCGGGGCGCCCGGGTTGTCGGTGATGTGGGCGAGGGCGCCGCGGACGATGGCTTCGATGCGATCGAGGGGCGGACCCGGCGCCGCCGCGAGTTCGGCGATCCGGTCGCCGAACGGCACGGACATGGACTCGAGGGCGGCGTTGTAGAGGGCCTCCTTGGAGCCGAAGTGGTACGTGACGGCGCCGAGGTTGACCTTGGCTTTGGCGATGATGTCGCGGACGGAGACGGCATCGAACCCGCGCTCGGTGAAGAGCTTGCGGGCAACGCTCAGGATGCGTTCGCGAGTGGACATTCTGTCAGTCATACGTTCGTATGATATCATACGATCGTATGAACGTCAAGCTGGATGGGAGAGCTCGCCCAGCCGGGTCGTTGATGGCGTGATACTGGCGCAACGACCCGGCGGAGTGAGCGGGGCTTACGACGCCGCCACGGCCGGCTGGGGTGTGGCGATCTCGATCTTCCGCGGCTGAGCGGCCTTGGCCTTGGGGATGGTGATCTCGAGGACGCCGTGGGCGGCGGTGGCGGCGATGTGGTCGCCGTCCACGAACTCGGGCAGGCGAACGGCGCGCTCGAAGGCGCCGGCCACGCGCTCGTTGGCGAACACGTGCAGTTCGCCCTCGGCGGGGGTGACGAGCGTCGCGGGCTTGGTGCCGCGCACCGTGAGCACGTTCTGTTCGAAGCTGATGTCGATGTGCTTGGGATCGACGCCGGGGAGGTCGAGCGTCACGAGGTACGCATCGTTGCGCTCGGCGACGTCGAGGGCCGGGACCCAGACGCGGGCGGCGCCGGTGGACGACGTGGCGAACGCCTGGTCGAGCGCGCGATTGAGCGTGAGCATGCGATCGAGCGTGGACGAGAGAGAACGGGTGGCGAGCATGGTGAGTCTCCTGAATTCGTTGATGGAAGGGCGTCTGGTTGCCGCCAACCGGCGAACCGCGCCACGCCTGCACGACGGGGCATGAGACGTGCCAGGGGGTCGCGGCCAAACTGGCACCAACGCATGGCGTCGCGCGTTCCGTCCTGGCAGAGCGGAGCGCGTGGGTCTGCCAGAAAGAACACGGGAACGGATTGGCGTCGAAGCCGGTATGTTCGGAAACCCCTCCCGCCGCACCGAGGAGTGCCGATGCTCATCAGGAAGCCCGACGACATCAAGCCGTCCGAGATCACGCCGGAGCGCGACTACGTGAACCGCCGCGCGTTTCTGAAGTTGGCGGGGGGCGTAGGGGCGATCGCGGCCGGCAGTGCGCTGGCGCCGCGGATGCTGCAGAGCGCAATTGTGTCGAGCGGCGGTCCGCCGGAAGACAAGCTGAACACTTGGGACCAGATCACCTCATACAACAACTACTACGAGTTCGGCACCGAGAAGTCGGATCCCAAGGACAATGCGCAGCAGTTGCGCACGTCGCCGTGGTCGATCGAGGTGGGCGGGCTGTGCAAGAAGCCGGGCCACTACGGGTACGAGGATCTGTTCAAGCCGGCGAATCACGTGGACCGGGTGTACCGCCTGCGCTGCGTGGAGGCGTGGTCGATGGTGATTCCGTGGAACGGGTACGTGCTGGCCGACATTCTGAAACGGTTCGAGCCGGACCCGCGGGCCAAGTACGTGAAGTTCACCACACTGTACGATCCGCAACAGATGCCGGGGCAGCGACGCGCTGTGCTGCAATGGCCCTATGTGGAGGGGCTGCGCATGGACGAAGCCATGCATCCGCTGACGCTGCTGGTCACGGGGCTGTACGGCAAGCCGTTGCCGAATCAGGATGGGGCGCCGGTGCGGCTGGTGGTGCCGTGGAAGTACGGGTTCAAGGGGATCAAGGCGATCGTGAAGATCGAGTTCGTGGAGCAGCCGCCGCTGACGGCGTGGATGCAGGCGGCGCCCGACGAGTACGGCTTCTACGCAAACGTGAATCCGCAGGTGGATCATCCACGGTGGACGCAGTCGGTGGAGCGGCGGATCGGGGAGTTCCGCCGCCGGCCGACGCTGATGTTCAACGGCTACGGGGATCAGGTGGCGTCGCTGTACACGGGCATGGATCTGAGGAAGTACTTCTGACGCTGTCGCAGACCCTGGCCCGGCAGCGCTGGCTCAAGCCGGTGGTGTTCGCGGCGTGCCTGCTGCCGGCGGCCGACCTCGGGTGGCGCGCGCTCCACCCCGACGGATTGGGCGTGAACCCGATCGAAGAGGCGGAGATCTTCACCGGGTTGTGGACGCTGCGCTTTCTGGCGATCACGCTGGCCGTGACGCCGGCGCGGCGGCTGCTGCATCTGGGGTTCCTGGCCAGGTACCGCCGCATGTTCGGCCTGTTCACGTTCTTCTACGCGTTCGTGCATCTCTCGATGTGGGCGGGGGTGGACTGGTTCTTCGCGTGGGGGCTGATGGGCGGGGAGATCGTGAAGCACAAGTACATCCTGGTGGGGATGGCGAGTTTCGCGTTGTTGGTGCCGCTGGCGTTCACGTCCACCAACGGCTGGGTGCGGCGGTTGGGAGGCAACCGGTGGGCGCGGCTGCACCGACTCGTGTACCTGATCGCGATCGGGGGCACGGTCCACTACCTTTGGGCCGTAAAGAAGGACACGCTGTTCCCGTACGTGTATCTCACCGTGTTCGTCGTGTTGCTCGCCTATCGCCTGGTCGCGCGGTGGGGGCCGCGACGCGCCGCTCCCGCGCAGGCCGCCCCTCGTGTTGCGAACGCCGCCCTCCAGCACAGCGAATAGTCCGTTCGAGTGCTTCGCCATCGCGGCGCCGGGGTTGGAGCCGCTGGTGGCCGGCGAGTTGGCGGCGCTGGGCGAGCGGCCACGGGTGGAGGCGGGGGGCGTGGCGTGGGACGGTGACGCGGCGTCGCTCTACCGGGCGAACCTGTGGTTGCGCACGGCGAGCCGAGTGCTGGTGCGCGCGGCGCGGTTCCGGGCCCGCACATTCTACGAACTGGAGCGTCACGCCCGCCGCATTCCCTGGGAACGGTTCGTGGCGCCGGGCAGCGCGGTGCGCTTTCGCGTGACCTGCCGCAAGTCGCGCCTCTACCATTCCGACGCGGTGGCGCAGCGCATGGCAGCCGCGATCGAGCACCGGCTGGGCGCGGCGAGCGCGTACACCGCGGGGGAGACGCCGGGCGACGACGAGACCGCGGACGCCGGGCGCGAGCAGCTGTTCGTGGTGCGGCTGGTGCACGACGAGTGCACGGTGAGCGCCGACGCGTCGGGGGCGCTGCTGCACCTGCGCGGCTACCGTCAGGCGGTGGCCAAGGCGCCGATGCGCGAGACGCTGGCCGCGGCGCTGCTGCTGGCGGCCGAGTGGCGCGGCGACACGCCGGTGCTCGATCCCATGTGCGGGTCGGGCACGCTGCCGATCGAGGCCGCGCTCATGGCGCGCGACATGGCACCTGGGCTGCGGCGCCAGTTCGCGTGTGCGGACTGGCCGGGATTTCCGCGGGACGTGGTGGCGGCGGTGACGGCGGACGCCGAGGCGCGAATCCGGCCGGCGAGCGCGGTGGCGATTCTCGGGTCGGATCGCGACGCGGGGGCGATCGACGCGGCGCGGGCGAACGCGGAGCGGGCGGGGGTCGCGGCCGACGTCTCGTTCTCCGTGCGCGCGATCTCGGCCATCGAGCCGCCGCCGGGCCCGGGGTTGGTGGTGGCGAATCCGCCGTACGGCATCCGGGTGGGCGAGCGCCACGAAGTGCGCAACCTGTACGCGCAGCTGGGCCATGTGTTGCGGCGGCACTGTGCGGCGTGGCGAGTGGCGCTGCTCTCGGCCGACGAGAAGCTCACGGCGCAACTGGGGTTTCCCATGCGCGGCGTGGTGGCCACGAGCAACGGCGGCATTCCGGTGCGGATGGAGGTGGGCGAGGTTCCCTCGGCGCCCGAGCCGACGAAGATCTATTTCTAGCGGCTGACGGCTGGCAGCGAACCGTGAAACAGCGGAGCACGCGGATGGCGCACGGCGACGAGATCTTGGGGGAGCAGGCGCGCGATGACGCGCGCGGGTTGACGCACACGGGGGTCGTGGTTTCGGTGAACGTCTCGGCCGGCGGCCTGCCCAAGTTGCCGGTGGAGCGGGCGCCGGTGTCGGCGGACGGCGTGGCGGGCGACCGGCAGCGGAATCTGGAGCACCACGGCGGGGCGGAGCGCGCGCTGTGCGTGTACTCGGCCGATCTCATCGACGCGCTGCGCGCCGAGGGGCATGCGATCACCGTGGGCGCGGCGGGGGAGAACCTCACCGTGCGGGGCGTGCCGTGGGCGGCGATGACGGTGGGCACGCGGTTCCGCGCCGGCGAGGTGGAGGCCGAGGTCACGGGTTATGCCAGCCCATGCCATCATCTGCGTCCGTATTTCGCCAACGAGGCGATCACGCGCATCTCGCAGAAGGTGCATCCGGGGTGGAGCCGCCTGTACGCGCGGGTGCTTCGCGGCGGCGTGGTGGCCGCCGGGAGCGCGTTCACGCTACTCGTACCGTAGCGCGACCAGCGGATCGACGCGGGTGGCGCGGCGCGCCGGCACGAAGCAGGCGACGAGTCCGGTGACGGCGAGCACCAGGGCCACGCCGGTGAAAATCAGGGGGTCGCGCGGCTTCACTTCGAAGAGCACGACACTCATGAACTGGGCGACGAGCGCGGCGAACGCGAGGCCGACCACCATGCCCACGCCGACCTGCAGCACCCCCTGTCGGAAGATCATGCCGATGACGTCGCGGGCCTGGGCGCCGAGCGCCATGCGGATGCCGACTTCCCGGGTGCGGCGGCTGACGGAGAACGACATCACGGCGTAGAGCCCCACGGCGGCGAGGAACAGCGCGATGGCGCCGAAGATCATGAACATCGTGCCGAACACGCGGACGAACCAGAGTGGCCGGGCGAGCGCGTCTTCCATGGAATACGGCCAGTAGATGGGGATGTCGGCGTTGAGCGACGTGACCGTGGCGCGGACCTGCGCGGTGATGGCCATGGGCGGACCGGCCGTCTGCACGGCCATACTGGCGAACTGCAGGCGGTGCTGCGCCAGCGGCACGTAGTATGCGGGCGGACGGGGTTCGTCCTGGTTGCCGGAGAACGTGGTGGGTACGATGCCGACGATCGTCATCCAGGGGAGGGCGTCCACGTGGGCGCCCTGCCGGAAGCGCCGGCCGATCGGATCCTGTCCCGGAAAATACTTGTCGGCAAAGGCGCGGTTGACGACGGCGACCGGCACGGCGTCGGCGCGATCGGCGCTGGTGATGCCGCGCCCCTGTGCGATGCGGATGCCGAAGGTCTCGAAGTATCCGGGTGAGACGGTGTACCAGTTGGACCGCGGGTAGTCGCGGTCGGTGGGGTACGCCTTGCCCTCCACCTGGACGTTGCCGCCGTCGGCGCCCACGCCGGGCAGCGACGACATGACGGCGGCCGACCGGACGCCGGGGAGCGCGCCGAGCCGCTCGCGCAGCTGCGCAAAGAACTGCTGGCGCATAAGCGTATCGGTATACCCGGCGGGGAATCCGACGCGGGCCGTGAAGATGTTGGCCGTGCGGAACCCCGGGTCCATGGTGCGCAGGTTGGTGATGCTCTTGATGGTGAGGCCGGCGGCCACGAGGAGCCCGCACGACAGGGCGATCTCGAACACGACGAGGGCGCGGCTCATGCGGCCGATGCGGAGGCTGGAGGAGCCGCGGTTCTCGTCCTTGAGCACTTCGTTGATGTCGGCACGCGACGACTGCACCGCCGGGATGAGTCCGGAGAACAGGGTGGCGAGCATGGTCACGCCGATCACGAACAGCAGCACGGGACCGTTGAGGCGCACGTCAATGAAGAACGGCACCTCGGTGGACGCGGTCATGACGCGATTGAACAGATCGATGGCGCCGTACGCGAACGCGGTGCCGAGCACGGCGCCGCCGACGGCGAGCACCAGCGCCTCGGCGAGAAACTGGCGTACGACGGCGGCGCGCGAGGCGCCGAGGGCGGTGCGGATGCCCACTTCCTTGGATTTGTGCGCGGCGCGGTCGAGGAGGAGGTTGGCGACGTTGGCGCAGCCGATGAGCAGCACGAAGAACACCGCGCCGAGCATCGTGTAGAGCAGCCGCTTGGGTTCGGGGCCGAGCTCGGCGTCCACGAATCCGCGCACCTGGGCGCCGATGCCTTCGTTGGTGTCCTTGAATTCCTGTTGCAGCCGCGTGGCGATGCCGTCAAAGTCGGCATTGGCCTGCTGGAGCGACACGCCGGGCTTGCGCATGCCGACCACGGTGAGCGATTGGCCGCCGTCGCGGGGGAGGGCGAGCGGGTCCATCTGGAGGGGCAGCCAGATCTTGGCGTTGTCGGGAAAGGCATAGCCTTCGGGCATCACGCCGATGATGGTGAACGGCTGTCCGTTGGCGCGCAGTACCTGGCCGATGACGCTGGAGTCGCCGCCGAAGCGCGTCTTCCACATGGCGTAGCTGATGACGGCGACGCGCGCGCCGGCGGGGGTGTCCTCGCCGGGGCGGATGACGCGGCCGAGCGCCGGCGCGACGTGGGCGACGTCGAAGGTCGTGGCCGTGACCCACGCCCCGCTGTAGCGCTCGGCCTGGCGCGAGCCGCTGACGTTGACCGTGCCGGAGTAGTAGGCGGCGATGGTGGTGAGGCTACGTTGCCGGGCCTTGTAGTCCGCGTAGTCGGCGATCGGCACGCCCATCTGGCGCAGGCCGCGCGACGGCATGTCGCGGTAGATCTCCACGATCCGGTCGCCGTGCGGGTAGGGCAGCCCCTTCATGATGGCGCCGTATACCATGCTGAACATGGTGGCGGTGAGGCCGATGCCGAGGGTGAGGGCGAGGATGGCCACGACGGTGAGTCCGGGACTCTTGATGAGCGTGCGGATGCCGTATCGGAAGTCGCGGAGCAGTGCGTGCATGGACGGCTCGGGGTGCGCGTGGGGGGGCCACCACTCCTGAGATGGCCTCGGGCTCACATCCGTTGTGTTGTCCTGTACGCGGGGACGTTGGGGGTGGTTTCGCCCGGGCGCTTGACTGGCGGATCGGCCATCGGCCAGTGTTCTGCCGTGAGCAGTTCCGGAGAGTTTCTCGAGACGCCCCCCCGGGCCGCCGATTATCGGGCGGAGCCGGTGGACGAGCGCGTGGATACCCGCGCGGCGATGGATGCCCTGGGGGACGCTGTGGCCGTCGTCGACGCCGGCTGGCAGGTGCGGTACATGAACGCGTCGTGGGAGCGCATTCTCGGCGCGCCCCGCGAGGCGGCGGTGGGGCGGACTCTGTGGTCGGTGTATCCGGGGTTCACGGTGGAGCCGGGCGCGGCGATGATCCGCACGACCCTGACCGACGGCGCCACGCGGCGGTTCGATCTGGATCACAACGTGGGCGGCGAGCTGCGGGCCTACGGCGTGCGGGTGGCACGGGACCGCACCGGCAATCTGGTGATCGTGGTGTCGCGCGCGTTCGCGACGCTACGGAGCGCGCGCGACAAGGCGCTCGAGGAGCGCAACGAGGAGAACGAGTCGCTGCGCGCGCTGGCGCGGCAGATGTCCGAGGTGGCGGACTCGGCGGAGCTGCTGGCATTGCTGTGCGAGGCCGCGGCGACGCTGTGTCGCGGCCACGGCGCGGCGGTGCTGCGCACGACGGAGACGCAGGCGGAGATCGTCTCGGCGGTGGGGATCGCGACGCAGGTCGAGGGGCTCAAATTCTCGCTGGCCGGCACGATGGCGCAGCAAGCGATCGCGGCGCGCGAGGTGGCGATGGTGGACGACTTCGGCCGCTCGGAGAGTCCGCAGGCCGGCGTGTTGTCCGCGGCGCAGGTGGGGCCGCTGTTGATGGCGCCGCTGATCGCGCACGATCAGGTGCTGGGGACGCTGGCGGTGATGCGCGACGCGCAGTCGGTGCCGTTCAACGCGCGCGAAGCGCAACGGCTGCGCGTGATCGCCGACCACGCGGCGCTGGCGATGTGGAAGGAGCAACTCTACGAGCAGGCGCAGGCGGGTGACGCGGCCAAGGGACGGTTTCTGGCGACGATCTCGCACGAGTTGCGGACGCCGCTCACGGCGCTGACCGGGTACGAAGAGCTGCTCACCGACCAGGTGATCGGACCGTTGTCGGAGGCGCAGCTCGACGTGCTGGCGCGGATGCGCGCGGTGACGGAGCATCTGGCGTCGATGATCGAGGAGGTGCTGGCCTACACCAGCCTCGAGGAGGGGCGCGAGGTG
>Ga0307375_10006392_pt1 | contig 10886 bp, 11 predicted proteins | sample TR1MG_FD_202531 | JGI IMG/M metagenome (GOLD analysis project Ga0307375, IMG submission 202531) | Soil microbial communities from Risofladan, Vaasa, Finland - TR-1 | ecosystem: Environmental > Terrestrial > Soil > Coastal area > Acid sulfate soil | place: Finland: Risofladan, Vaasa | collected...
GCGCAGGAAGGTCTCGAAGCCCGCCGCCTCTGCATGCCGGGCAACGGCCAGCTGGTCCGCGTACGAGCAGCCCTGCTGCGGCTCGATCATCAGCGCGAAACGCATGTCCCTCTCCAGGTGCTTGCCGTGACCGGAATGATTGCCTTTGACGAACTGATTGCGGTCCGGTAGATTATTGCTGTGACCGTAACAATCGAACCCACCAACGCCGGCGTCCTGCCCCGCTCACCCGAGCGCGGGGCGCTGATCGACGAGATCCTCGCCGGAACCGCCGCCATCGCCGGGCACCAGCGCTGCGCGGCGGCCCGGCGTCTTCACCTGCACGGCATCAGCATGGCGCACCTGCAGGCACTCTGGATTCTGCAGGATCACGGGCCGCAACCGATGACGCGCCTGGCGGACCTGCTCGGCGTGGCTGTGCCGAATGCCACGGGGATCGTGGATCGGATGGAGCAGCGCGGGCTCGTGGAACGCCTGCGCGACGGCGCGGACCGTCGCGTGGTGACCGTCCAGCAGACGCCGGAGGGGGCCCGGGCAGTCGAGGATCTCGACGGCTGGCGGAACGAGATGCTCGGGGCGCTGCTCGACCGACTCGACACCGACCAGCTCCTGCGCCTCGTGGGCGGCGTCACCGGCCTCCGTGAAACGATCCGAGCGGACGAGTCCTTCGAAGGCTCTCGGGCGCACGACAACGGCCTGCCGCTTCACCCCGCCGGACCAGGTCCGACAGAGGAGACTGCACGACCATGATGGAAGGGGCACTGATCGCGGAGGGCGCGAGGGGCGCACACCACGACACACACGGGGCCGAACCCCACGCGGCCCTCGAGATCTCGCGGCGCGCGCGATTCGAGGTGATCGGCGCGATCCTCCTGGCGCTCCTGCTGGGTGCCCTTGACCAGACGATCGTGGGCACGGCATTGCCGCGCATCGTCACCGACCTCCAGGGCAACGACCTCTACACGTGGGCGGTGGCGATCTACCTTCTCACCTCGACGATCAGCGTCCCCTTCTACGGCAAGCTCTCCGACTACTACGGCCGCAAGCCGATGCTGATCTTCGGGATCACGGTGTTCCTCGCCGGCTCGGCGCTCTCCGGCCTGAGCGGGCAGATGTGGCAGCTGATCCTCTTCCGCGGCATCCAGGGGATCGGGGCGGGCTCGCTCTTCCCGATCTCGCTCGCCGTCATCGGCGACCTGTTCACGCCGGCCGAGCGCGGCAAGTACCAGGGTCTCTTCGGGGCCGTGTTCGGGCTGGCGGCGCTTGTCGGGCCGGCCCTGGGCGGGATCATCACGGACAACTTCGGCTGGCACTGGATCTTCTACATCAACCTGCCCATCGGGTTGACGTCGCTGGTGGTGGTCAGCCGGGTGCTGCCCAGCCTGAAGCGCCCGAAGCACGCGCTCAACCTGGACTGGGTCGGCGCGCTGGTCTTCGTGGCCGCGATGATCCCGCTCCTGGTGGGCCTCACGAACAGCCAGAGCTCCAGCTGGACCAGCCCCGAGGTCGGCGGGCTGCTGCTGCTGGCCGCCGTGCTCATCCCCGTCTTCCTCTTCATCGAATGGCGCGCCAGGGAGCCCATCGTCCCGCTGGACCTGTTTCGCGACCGGACCTATGCGGGCTCCATCCTCGCGACGTTCTTCGCGGCGTTCGGCTTCTTCTCCGCCACCATCTTCCTGCCGCGCTTCTACCAGGTCGTCAAGGGCGACAGTGCGACCGCCTCCGGCTACGCGCTCTTCCCGCTGCTGCTGGGCGTCATCGTCGCGAGCGTCATCAGCGGCCAGATCGTGGCCCGGACCGGGAAGTACAAGGTCCTCCTGCTCGTCTCCGTCGTGCTGGTTGGCCTCGGGTCGCTCCTGTTCACGAACCTCGCCGCGACGTCCGACCCCCTGCTGATCAGCTTCTGGCAGTTCGTCCTGGGAGTGGGGATCGGCCCAACGCTGGCGGTCTTCACGATCGTGGTCCAGAACGCCGTCCCCTTCAGCAGGCTGGGGGTTGCCACGTCGAGCATCGCCTTCTTCCGCCAGATCGGGGGCACCGTGGGCCTGTCCATCGCGGGCTCGCTGTTCGGCACCCAGGTCGCCGCTCAGATCCCCGCCCGCCTCCTGGCGAACGGCGTGCCGCAGCCCATCGTCAGCGGGTTCCAGGGCGGCAGCTTCGACCAGAACAGCCTGCTCGGCGTCGGCACGACGCTCGGACAGCAGATCCTGGCCGTCGTCCCCGCCGCTGCCCGCCAGTCCGTGGAACCGTTCGTCCCGAAGATCGTGACCTCGATCTACGAGGCGATCTCCCTGGCCATCGGGTTCGTCTTCTGGATGGGGCTGGCGGCCTCCGTGCTCGCGCTGCTGGCAGTGTTCATCATCCACGAGGTCCCGCTGCGCTCGTCGCGCGGGCCGGTTGCGGGCGAGGCGCACGAGACAAGCGCGCCTGCTCGTCCCGGCGCGGAGGGCATGGCACCCCGGCCGGCCCTCGCCGGCGAGTAGGCGCCCGGTGACCGGGGAGCGCAACCAGTCCCTGCCGGCCGGACCCGGTCCGGACGGCGGACCACGCATCGCTGCCATGCCGTCGGGGCTCGCCGCGCCCGGCACGGCGGACGCGCAGTTCGTCGCCCTGGTTCCCGTCGCCGAGGTGCCGCCCGGCGCCATGCTGCGCGTCACTCGCGGTGACCTTGACCTGCTTCTCGCCAACGTCCCGGCCGGGCTCCTGGCAACCGAGGATCGCTGCCCCCACATGGCCGCGCCGCTCTCGCTCGGACGCCTGGATGGCTGCATCGTGGATTGCCCGCTCCACAACGGGCGCTTCGACCTGTGCACCGGCGAAACGGTCCAGATGCCGACCACCGGCGGCCTCGACGCCGACGGCGCTCCGCACCTGCCCTGGTCACCTCCCGGCAGCGAGCCGAAGCCCGAGCCCCCGGGGAGGAAGGCCGAAGCCCGCCGCCTGACGCGGGTCCGCCGCCTGCGGCACTACCCGGTCCGGGTGGTCGACGGGATGATCGAGGTCGCCCTTCCACGGCCCTGAGTGGGGCGTGTGGGCGGGTCGCTTCGCTCCGCGAACCGCTCTCGCCCCGGACCGGACGACGTTCGGGCCGCCGTCCTCAGGCTTCGCCTGCCGGGTGGACGACATCGTTCGTCTCCACGAAGGTCCGGAGACCGCGCACGATCTCGCTGAGATCGTCGGTGACCGTGAACAGTCTCAGGTCGTCCTCGTTGATCGTGCCCGCAGCCAGCAGCGCCTCGCGGAACCAGGCGAGCAGGCCCGCCCAGTAGGCGCTGCCCACGAGGAAGACTGGGAAGTGCTTGATCTTGCCGGTCTGGATCAGGGTCAGCGACTCGAACAGCTCATCCATGGTCCCGAAGCCGCCGGGGAAGATCACGAACCCCTCCGCGTACTTCACGAACATCGTCTTGCGGACGAAGAAGTAGCGGAACTCGACGCCCAGGTCCACCCAGGGGTTGAGCCACTGCTCGTGGGGCAGCTCGATGTTGCAGCCCACGGAGAAGCCGCCGGCCTCGAAACAGCCCCGGTTCGCCGCGGCCATCACGCCGGGGCCGCCGCCGGTGATCACGGTGAGGCCCGCCTCGGCGAGGAGGCGGCCGAGCTCTCGCGCCTGCTCGTAGACGGGGTCGCCCTCGGCCACCCGCGCGGAGCCGAAGACCGTGACGGCCGGCCCGACGCCGGCCAGCGCATCGAAGCCCTCGACGAACTCGGCCTGGATCCGGAGCGCCCGCCACGGGTCGGAATCGAGGAACGCCGTGCGGCTGCGCCGGAGGAGCCGCTCGTCGGCGGTGCCAGCCCGGGACGGGACCTGCCGGTCCACCGCCTCGCGCCGGACGACGAGCCGCCCCGCGCGCCGGAGCCGATCCCGGCCGGTCGTGATGGGCTCGCCGTCGGCGCCGCGTGAGCCGGTGGGATCCGGCTCGTCGGACCGGGACGGTAGTGGCGCGTCGATGTCTGGCATCGGGATCCTCCGGGCGAGTGGCGGCCGGGTCAGGGACCCGGTGGGGTGAACCAGGTCTTCCAGGTGGCGTCCGCTGGACCGGCCGTGACCAGGGTGCCGTTCCGGACCAGCGGGAGACGCAGCAGGCGCGCGTCGGCGAGGAGCCGGGACGACAGCTCCGCGTCGTCCATCCGGAGGTAGCCCAGGCCGGCGTCCCGCCACGTCCGCGAGGTCGTGTCGGCCAGGGAGGCAGCGCCCAGCTTCGTCACGAACCGCTGCAGCTCGCCGGGCGCGATCGGCTTGCGCCGAAGGTCCACGAAGTGGACGGCCACCCGGCGCTCCTTGAAGAACCGGAGCGCGGCCCGGGTTGGTTGGCTGTCTTCGCGGCCGAAGACCTGGACGCTGGGTACGGGAGCGGCCGGCATGCCACGATCGTAGCGCGCCCCCGGCCGGTGCGGCGGCGGGCTCCAGCAGCGCGGGGGTCCCGGCGCTACCATCGCCGTGGAGGTGATCGAAGGTGTCCGTCTGGTTCACGGTCCGGCTCGACGACGCGCCGGGTTCGCTCGCCCGGGCTGCTGCGGCCCTCGCCGAGCGCGGCGTCAACATCACGGGGATCGTCGGCGTGGCCGAGGACACGGACGGCGAGCTGATGCTCACCACCAGCGACGCAGCGGCGACGCGCGAAGCGCTCACCGGGCTGGGCGTGGCCTTCGACGAGCACGACCCCACCGACCCGCACGGCCTCGCCGGGCCGGGCGCCCTGGCCGACCTGGCCCGCGGCCTCGCGGACCGCTGACGCCCTCCGTGCCGCGCCCCGACAGCGACGCCCGCCCGTGAGCCCGCGCCGGCCTGCCGCGCTCCCGCCGACCGTCGCCATCCGCGTCATCCACGATGACGCCCCGGGCTCGCTGCCCGCGATCCTCACCGCGCTTGCCAGCGCCGGCGCGACAGTCCGCACGCTGAGCACGGTCCGCCGCCTCGAGGACGCCGGGACTGGCCCTGCCGTGGAGACGGAGATCGAGGTCGAGGGTGTGGACGAGGCGACCGTGGACGCAGCGGTCGGCGACGCGCCGGGCGTCCGGGAGCGGCGGGCCACCCGCACCATGGACCGGATCTTCGGCAAGCGAATCATCGTCGTCGGCGGCGGCGCACAGGTTGCCCAGGTCGCGCTCGGCGCCGTCTCGGAGGCCGACCGCCACAACCTCCGCGGCGAGCGGATCTCGGTCGACACGATCGCCCTCGTCGGCGAGGCCAACATCGCGGGGGCGGTCCGGGCGGTGGCGGACCTGCCGCGCGCCCGGTGCCTGGTCCTGGCCGGCTCGATCATGGGCGGCGACATCAGCCGGGCCGCCGACGAGCTGCGCGCGGTGGGCATCCCGATCATCGCCCTGAACATGGTGGGCTCCATCACGGAGCACGTGGACCTTGTGGTCACCGACCCGGTCCAGGCCGGGACCATGGCGGTGATGGCGATCGCGGACACGGCGACCTTCGACCTGGCCCGGCAGCGCGGCCGGCGGTACTGACAGGTGCGAATCGCCACCTGGAACGTCAACTCGCTCAAGGCGCGCCTGGAGAAGGTCGAGTGGTGGCTGGAGCGCGCCGCGCCCGACGTCCTGCTGCTCCAGGAGACGAAGCTCTCGGACGAGACGGCCCCGGTCCTCCCCTTCTCCATGGCCGGCTACGAGCTGCTCCACCACGGAGAGGGGCGCTGGAACGGGGTCGCGATCGCGAGCCGGGTGGGGCTCGCCGACGTGGTCTCGAACTTCGACGACGGACCGGTCCGCTCCTCGGCTGCCGGCACATCGGTCTCCATCGCCGAGGAGGACTTCGACCCGTCCGGGGAGGCCCGGATGGTGAGCGCGGTCTGCGGCGGCGTCCGCGTCGTCTCGATCTACGCACCGAACGGGCGCGAGGTCGGGTCGCCGTTCTACGTCGGCAAGCTGGCCTGGTTCGCGCGGCTTCGCCGCTGGCTGGACGAGACGCAGGACCCGAGCAGGCCGCTCGTGATCGGCGGCGACTTCAACGTGGCGCCGGCCGACCTCGACGTGTGGGACCCCGCGGCCGCGCACGGCGGGACGCACGTCTCGGAGCCCGAGCGGGACGCGTTCCGGGCGCTCCTGGACTGGGGCCTGGAGGATGCCTGGAGGGCGCGCAATCCGGGACTACGGCGCTTCACGTGGTGGGACTACCGCGCCGGCAACTTCGCGCGCGACGAGGGAATGCGGATCGACCACCTCCTGGCCAGCGCACCGGTTGCCGCACGCGTCGTTGCGGTGGAAGTGGACCGCGAGGCCCGCAAGGGCAAGCCCGTCCCGTCGGACCACGCTCCGCTGGCGCTGGACCTCGACGAGCCGGGCCGCGCGTTCGATCCGGGCTGGTCCGACGCGGCGGCGCGGATCGCCGACCGGATCGCCGCGCGGCGGGCCGGCACCGGGGCCTGAGGCCGAAGCCGGCGCTGGACCCGGCGGCGCCTTCCGGGCCCGGGAGCATGGTCGCGGGTCAGACTGACTCGAGCTCGACGGGCTGGCCGGCGCCGGCCCGCACGGAGCGGAGCGCGACCGCCTGGATCGCGAGCGTCAGCGTCAGCGCCAACCCGAAGGCCGGCCCGATCCCGAGCGGGATGAGCGTAAGCGCCAGCACCAGCATGAACGCGGCCGTCCCGAAGAGCCCGACCAGCAGCCCGCGGAGGACGTCGAGCGCGCCGGGGACGCCTTCCAGCCGGTGCGTGAACAGGGTCAGGATCGAGACGTAGATCGGGAACGTGGCAATGATCCCGCTGGTGTGCGGGCCGAGCAGCGGCGCGATCGTGGTGAGGCCGACCACCAGGCACGTCCCGATCACGACGCGCGCCGGGAGGTCCCAGCGCGGATGCGGTGAGGCGGCCCGGCGGGCACCCGAGGCGGGGAGCACCTGCAACGCGACCGCCAGCGCCGCGAGCACGCCGACGAACAGGATCCCGACCGGCGCGTCGAGGATGGGCTGGACCAGCACGCCGATCGCCGCGAACGCGACGATCGCCGCGAGGATGCCTGTCCGGGGCCCGGCCCGCACGAGCCCGGCCGCAAACGCGAGCGTGAACCCGGTGATCGCCGCGAGACCAACCAGCGACCCGACGATCGACGTCGCCGCAAACGCCGTTCCGTGGTCAAGCGCCAGGAAGAAGGTGACCGGGCCGCTGGTGAGGGGCAGGGAGACGAGCCAGCCCCCGATCGCGGGCCCCCAGCGCCGCGCGGCCAGGCTCGCGCCGCCGATCAGAAGCGGCGTGAGGATGAGCTTCAGCGCGAGGACCGGCACGACCACAGGGTAGCCGGGCGCGCTCGACGAAGTGGCGCGCCCTCGAGCGTTCGTCACCCAGATCCCGCCGTTCACACTGTCGGCGGACAGCGACTCTGACCAATAAGCGGCCAGCGACTTTGTCACCTGGGTCTGACGGCAGGGTACTGCCGCCAGGGGTGGGTGCGCGCGGGGGTGGCAACCGACGCCGCTGAGGCCGGTGGCGGCGGTGGGGAGGGATCCACGGGCTCGGGCGGCGCCACGAGCTCGGGCACACGGGGCAGGTGCCGGGCGCGCAGGACGGGAGCGGTGTCGGGCGCCCGGGTGAGTGGCACGCACTCGGTATCGCGGCTCGCCCAGAGGCTGCCGTCGAGCCGCTCCTGCAGGACGACCGACCGGCCCGCCCAGGCTCCTGCCACCGACGCCGGCAGGGCGAGCGAGCGGCCGTCCCAGGCGACGGTCGCGTCGTTGCCGACCCGGCGCGCATAGTGGAAGCAGAAGACCGCCTCCGGCGCCGGCCCGTCGGGCCACGGCCGCCAGGCGGGGGCGGGATCCGCCGCCGGCACCCCGAACCGCGTGTTGTGGCGGGGCAGGTACCAGGTGAGCAGCTCGTTCGCGTCCTCGAGCGTCGCGACCTTCGCCCGCCGGAGCTCGGACACCAGGCGATCCTGGAGCGTGCCCCACAGGCGCTCCGCCCGACCCTTCGCCTGCGGGCTGCGGGCCCCGATCCAGCGGATCCCGGCCTCCTCGAGCGCCCGGCCGACCTGGGTGAGGCTCTGCCGGCCGGTGAGCTGCTCGGCGAGCGTCGGCGGGCGGTTGGGGTTCTTCACGAAGATCCCGTGGAGGTCGGTGTACAGCGCGAGCGGGAGACCGTAGCGGGCCACGGTCCCCGCGAGCATCGCGAAGTAGCCGGCCGCATCCTCGGCTGCCCGGAACGACCCATCCGTCACGCTCCCGGTCGCGTCGTCGATGCCGCCGACCAGGGTGAGCCACGGTCCCCGGGCCTCGAGCCAGTCGTGCCGGCTGCCGTCGGTCTGGAGGAGCATCCCCGCCCGCGGCATCCGCTCTCGCCTCGGGTGGCCGCGCTCCCGCCGGCGGGTCCTGGGCGGGCTGACGGCGGCCGCGGCCAGGATCCGCCGGACGGTCCGCGCCGACAGGACGAGCGGATCGTCCGGATCCTCGGCGAGGCACTCGGCGAGGTGGACCGGGTTGAAGCCGGCGTATTCCGTCCGGGCCAGCTCGACGACCCGGGCGGCGGTCACGCCATCGACCCGGTTCGCCGGCCGGCCCCGGTTGCCGTGGACGAGCCCCGCCGCGCCGTCCGCCCGGAGCTCGCCAAGCAAGCGCCGCACCTGGCGGGTCGAGAGTTGAAGATAGGTCGCCGCCTGTTCGAGCGTCAGCTCGCCGGCGAGGACGTGGGTCAGGACGTAGAGGCGCTGCTGCCCATGGGCGTCCAACGTGATCGTCTCCCTCGGTGTCATGGGTCCGAGGGTGACAAAGTCGCTGTCCCCTTAGCGCGGACAGAATCGCTGTCCGTTCACACAGATCCCGCCTGCCCCTTGACACACGGAGCGGGAACCCTCACGTTCGGAACGTATCTGTCGATTTCGGCCACAATCAGCAAACCGGGCAGGAACTCTTCACGTCCGGTCAGGCCAGAGCCACACTGGCAACGCCCGGCCAGCAGCCCAGCGATGAGGATCGTGAATTGAGCGACTCTGGACGCGTGGTCTCGCTGGGTTTCACCGCCGAGCGCTTCCCGGCCGGAACCCACATGTGCTACATCTACAACGACGACACCGAGCGTCGTGACGTCATTTCGAAGTTCGTCGAAAGCGGCTTGCGGGGACGCGAGAAGGTCGGCTACTTCGTCGACCTGACCTCCCCCAGGGACATGTCCGCTGACCCTTCCGCGTTTGGCATTGACCTGCCATCGGACATCGATGCACGTGGGCTCTCGATCACCCGCACGCTGGACACCTACTGTCCGGATGGCACGTTCCTCCCGGAGCGCATGCTCGAGAACCTGCGATCGATGTACCGCAGCAGCATCGCCGAGGGCTACGCCGGTGCGCGGGTAGGCGGTGGGACGTCCTGGGCACTACAGGACATACCCGGTTCTGAGCGACTGATCGAGTACGAGGCGCTCATCAACACCGTCGTGGCGGAGTACCCCACGACGGTCGTCTGCCAATACGACGCTCGCCGCTTCGATGGTGCCACCCTGTTCGATGTTCTCAACGTGCACCCGATGATGATCATCCGAGGCTAGGTGGTTCGTAATCCCTACTACGTCGGGCCCGAGCAGTTCCTCACGAAGCGTGTGGCCACCGGCTGACGATCGTGGAGCAGCCCACCGCCAGAGCTGACGTCCTCGGCAAGCTGCTGCTGATCCAGCAGGTCCTCGACGTCCTGCCTGGAAACGGTGAGATCGCCGCCTTCCTGCGTCGCGCCCTGGGTGAGATCCCAGGCGTGCTCGACATGCACCTCTGCGTTGAGGGCGCCGTCTTTCCTCCATCCGACGAATTCAGCGAGGCCTGCGCCAGATATGAGGCGTCGTGGAGCGCTTCGGACACAGGCACTGAGTGCATGGCCGGCAACGCGAGCACGATGTGCATCCCGCTGCGCACGGCGCGCCGCCTGTACGGGGTGCTGATCCTCTCACTCGGCGAGGAGGGAGCTTTCTCGCCCTACGGGAGCTTCGTCCAGAACATCGCCAACGTGGTCGCGATGACGCTCGAGACCCGGCAGTACATCGGGCAACTCGATGACGCGCGAGCCGGCCTCGAGGATCAGGTCGCCGAACGGTCCGCCAGGCTCAGGGAAAGTGAAGAGAAGTTCCGCGCCCTGGTCGAGACGACCAGCGATTGGGTCTGGGAGGCGGATGCCAACGGCACCTATACCTATGCCAGCCCCAGGGTCGAAGCGCTCCTCGGCTTCAAGCCGGAGGAAGTCGTCGGCAAAACGCCCTTTGACCTCATGCCGCCCGAGGAAGGGCAGCGGGTCGCCTCAGTGATTCTGGCGGCGGGCCGGGCCCGGATGCCGCTTGACCAGGTACTCAACACCAACCTGCACAAGGACGGGCACGCAGTCGTACTGGAGACGAGCGGGACCCCGATCTTCGATGTGTTCGGCACCTTCGCCGGCTATCGCGGCATCGCCCGCGACGTCACGGAGCGGGTCGCCACGGAGGAGGAGCGGACGCGGCTCGTCGCTGCGGTTGAGCAGACCGCCGACGCGGTCTGGATGCAGGACGTCGCCGGGATCGTCACGTACGTCAACCGGTCGTTCAGCCGGGTCTATGGCTACGAGCCGGACGAGATCGTCGGCCGACACGCCGGGATCGTCGATGGCGGGCGCCAGGAACGCGCCTTCTTCGACGCGATCTGGGCTTCGGTGGCGGCTGGCAGGACGTGGACCGGCTCGATCGTCAACCGCCGCAAGGACGGCACGCTGGTCGAACTCGAGGCCGTCATCTCGGGGATCCGCGACGCCTCCGGCCGGCTGCTCAGCTTCATGCAGACAGACCGGGATGTCACCCACGAGCGTGCGATGGAGGAGGAGCTCGCCACCGGACTCCGGATCCGCGCCGCGGTGGCGGAGTCCCTCATCGGACTTCGACCTGGCCAGGGCGTCGCGGAAACCGCCCAGGTGATCTGCGACAACGAGG
>Ga0307375_10006396_pt1 | contig 10884 bp, 9 predicted proteins | sample TR1MG_FD_202531 | JGI IMG/M metagenome (GOLD analysis project Ga0307375, IMG submission 202531) | Soil microbial communities from Risofladan, Vaasa, Finland - TR-1 | ecosystem: Environmental > Terrestrial > Soil > Coastal area > Acid sulfate soil | place: Finland: Risofladan, Vaasa | collected...
CGCGTCATCGCGACATGCTGCTCAGCGAGTACGCGGGCAACCTGGTGCTGACCGCCGATGCCGATGGCTGCCTGCTGGTCTATCCGCAACCGGAGTGGCAACCGATACGCGAGAAGCTGCTCAAACTCTCCGCACTCAATCCAAAGATCCGCGCCCTGCAACGCCGTCTGGTCGGTTATGCCGAAGATGTGGTGATGGACGGCGCCGGACGGGTGTTGATCTCTCCCGCCCTGCGCGGCTATGCCGTACTGGACAAGCGCGTGATGCTGGTCGGCCAGGGCAACAAATTCGAATTGTGGGACGAGGCGAAATGGCAGGTGCAACAGGAAGCGGCGCTGTCGTTCATGGATGGTGAGCTGCCGCCCGAGCTGGAAGGTTTTTCCCTGTAAAAAACCATGCAGAACGTAGCAATCGAGGCTGAGGCAAGGCAAAAAACAGAGAAGATCCGGGATGTGCGATTTGCACATGGGGACGCCGAGCTGTTTCCTGACGCCGTATCTGCAAGCGCGGTCGTTATGCGGAGGTTTTTGTGAGTGAGGGCCTGGCCCACACCACCGTACTGTTGCATGAGGCAGTCGAGGCGCTCGCGATCAAACCGGATGGCATTTATGTAGACGGTACATTCGGACGCGGTGGGCATAGCGCAATGATATTGGAACGGTTGGGCAGCCGGGGAAAATTGATTGCGCTCGACAGGGATCCGGCAGCCGTGGCGGTTGGCAATGAATGGCGCGATGCAAGATTCAGCATGGTGCATCGCAGCTTTGCGCATATTGCGGAAGTGTTGGACGAGCAGAACGTGGATCAGGTGGACGGCATACTGCTTGACCTGGGCGTGTCTTCACCGCAACTGGATGAAGCGGCGCGCGGTTTCAGTTTTCGTTTTGATGCGCCGCTGGACATGCGTATGGATAGCAGCAGCGGGATCACGGCGGCGCAGTGGCTGGCAACGGTGGACGAGGGCTTGTTAACGGAGGTGATACGTGAATACGGCGAAGAACGGTTTGCTAAGCAGATTGCAGGAGCGATTGTTGCGGCGCGCGCAATCGAGCCCATCCATACCACGCGGCAACTTGTCGAGCTGGTTGGTAAAACGGTCCGCACCCGTGAGGCGGGGCAGAACCCGGCGACACGCACCTTTCAGGCTATACGGATTTATATCAACCAGGAGCTCGAAGAGCTTGCGCGGGTCTTGCCGGAGTGCATGACACGCTTAAAAATCGGGGGGCGCATGGTGGTGATCAGTTTTCATTCACTGGAAGACCGCATCGTGAAGCACTACATGCGTGATATGGCGCAGGGTGACAAGTTGCCGCGCAATGTCCCCATCCGTGCCAGCGAAGTGCCTCCGGGAAAACTGAAATTGATCGGCAAAGCGGTCCGTATTGGCGCCGCGGAACTGCAAGCCAATCCACGCGCGCGCAGCGCGGTGATGCGTGTTGCGGAGCGCAGCGATGCCGTATAGCGGAACAGCGGGAGTTGAACACAAATGAGGGCGGCGATCGGTGGCGTTCCGGAGCAATTCATGGGCAGGTTCGACAGGCTCAGCCCGGTCTACCAGGGCCTGCTGCTGCTGGTGGTGGTGGTGTGCGGGTTGAGTGTGGTTACCTCACAGTTCCAGGCGCGCAAGCTGTTTGTCGAATTGCAGAGGGACAAGGATCAGGCGCAGCAAATGGATGTCGAGTGGGGGCAGTTGCAGCTTGAGCAAAGCACATGGGCTACGCCGGCACGCGTGGAAAGAATAGCCGTGAGTAAATTGCAAATGCAGTTGCCGAAAAGCGGACAGATTAAATTTATACAGCTAATGCCTGACAGCGGGATAAAACCACAGCAATGAACTACGCGGCCAACGCAAAATCGGAGATCAAGGCGAACTTGCCGGAATGGCGCGCCACTGTTCTGTATTCGCTGCTGCTCGCCGGGCTTGCAGGGTTACTCGGTCGCGGGGTGTATTTGCAGGGGATACACGATGACTTTCTGCAGGAAAAAGGCAAAGCACGCTACAGCCGCGTGATCGAGATGAGCGCACACCGGGGCACTATCTACGACCGTAACGGCGTGCCGCTTGCGGTCAGCACCCCGGTCGAATCGGTGTGGGCAAGTCCGTCGGATGTCGACGCGAGTAGTCAGCAGGAAAAAAGGCTGGCGCAGATTCTCGGCATGAAACTGGGCGACGTGAAAAGCCGCCTGTCCGATACTTCGCGCGATTTTGTCTATCTAAAACGACTGCTGCCGCCTGACCAGGTGGAAAAAGTAATGAATCTGCACCTCCCCGGGATTTCGTTGCAACGCGAGTATCGCCGGTATTATCCGGACGCGGATGAGACCGCCCAGACACTGGGCTTTACCGGTCTGGACGATACCGGGCAGGAAGGAATGGAATTGGCCTTGCAATCACAACTTGCCGGAAAGCCGGGCAGTCAGCGCGTGATCAAGGATAACCACGGCTATATTGTCCAGGATGCCGGCAGTCTCAATCCGCCCAAGCCGGGCAACGATATTGCACTCAGCCTGAACAGCAATTTGCAGCATATCGCCTATCGCGAGCTGGAAAATGCGGTTCGGGTGCACCAGGCCAAGTCGGGCGCAGTCGTGATACTCGATTCGCGCACCGGCGAAGTGCTGGCGCTGGCGAACTACCCCAGCTATAACCCGAACAATCACGGCAATACCAGCAGCGAAGCGATGCGCAACCGCGCCATTACCGATGAGTTCGAGCCGGGTTCGACGTTGAAACCGTTTACGATTGCGACAGCGCTCGAAACCGGCATCGTGACTCCGGATACCCTGATCGATACCGATCATGGCGTGTACCGGATTGGCAACAGAATAATCCATGATGCCGAACCCGAGTCTGTATTGACCGTGGCACAAGTGATCCAGAAATCCAGCAATATCGGCGCAGCCAAGATCGCCTTGTCGATGAAACCCGAAATGATGTGGCAAGGCCTGTCGGACAGCGGATTTGGTGAACATACCGGCAGCAATTTTCCGGGGGAGGCGCTGGGAATGTTGCACGACCCGAAGACCTGGCGCCCCATCGAGCAGGCGACGATAGCCTATGGACACGGCGTCTCGGTAAACCTGCTGCAGCTTGCGCGGGGTTATACCATTTTTGCCAACAACGGAGTATTGGAGCCGATTTCACTGCTCAAGCTGAATGCCCCGCCGGTGGGGAGAAAGATATTTACGGATCATACCGTGAACGAAATACGCAGCATGCTTGAAATGGTGGTCAAGCCGGGTGGTACCGCGCCATTGGCGCAAGTGGCCGGTTACCAGGTGGCGGGCAAGACCGGTACCGCACACAAGCTGAAAAACGGCCGCTACGTAAACCACTATATTGCCTCATTCGTGGGGTTTGCACCGGCATCGAATCCGCGTCTGGTCGTGGCTGTCATGATAAATGATCCGAGCGGCGCCGATTATTACGGCGGACAAGTTGCCGCACCGGTGTTCAGCAAGGTCACCGGCGCGGCGCTGCATGCGCTGAATGTGCCCAACGATGCGCCGATGGACAACGTGATCGCCCCGCCCCCCGGCATCGTGAAGGAGGAAGTATGAGCGCTTCCCTCCATCAGTGGGCTGCAGAACAAATGGCGGTGCTGAATGTCCCGGTGACGCGCCTGGTGACAGACAGTCGCGCGATACAGCGCGGCGATACCTTTGTCGCCTATCCCGGTGAAAAGTCGGATGGGCGGCAGTTCATCGCGAACGCGATCCAGAACGGCGCGAACGCGGTGATTTACGAAACACAGCTGTCCGGACACACGGGGGATGCGCGCCATTTTGCATGGAACGAGGCGTGGCAAGTGCCCCGTCTGGGCGTGGCCGATTTGCGCCACCGGGCTGGCTGGCTGGCCGATGCAGTATATGGCATGCCCTCTGAAAAACTGTGGATGGTGGGTATCACCGGAACCAATGGCAAGACCTCGGTCAGCCACTGGATCGCGCATGCGTTGAGCGCAGCCGGAAAGCGCGGCGCGGTGATCGGCACGCTGGGAAATGGTTTCCTGGGGGGGGACGGCATTGTCGACGGCAGTTCGGATGCGCTCCAGGCCACCGCAAACACCACACCGGACGCGGTTCGCGTGCATGGACTGCTGGCCGACTATCTGCGCGAGGGTGCGCAATCCGTCGCAATGGAGGTGTCATCGCATGCGCTGTCCCAGGGGCGGGTGAATGCGGTGCGCTTCGATGTCGCCATGCTCACCAATCTGAGCCGCGATCATCTCGATTACCACGGCGACATGCAAAGTTATGCAGCGGCCAAGCGCAAGCTGTTCGACTGGCAGCAGCTCGGATTCGTGGTGCTCAACCTGGACGATGAATACGGCATCGAACTGGCCGAGTCGCTGCAGGATAATGGTGCGGAAGTGATCGCCTACGGCCTGAGCGACGGCGCGTTGCAGCTCGCGGAGCGGTTGGGATTGCGCATGGTCTACGGCAACCTGCTGAAAATGTCCGGACAGGGGCTGACCCTGTCCGTTCACTCCAGCTGGGGTGCGGCGCAACTGGACAGCGCGCTGATCGGGCGCTTCAACGCGGCGAATCTGCTCGGCTCGCTTGCGGTATTGCTGGTAAGCGGAGTGGCATTGAACGATGCGGTGGTTGCGCTGGGCAGGGTGCAGCCGGTGCGGGGACGCATGCAGCGCCTCGGCGACGCGCAACAGCCGACGGTGGTCGTGGATTACGCGCACACCCCGGACGCACTCGAAAAGGTGCTGCTTGCATTGCGCGAAGTCGGCATCAGCTCGGGCGGCAGGCTGCTTTGTGTGTTCGGCTGCGGTGGCGACCGTGATCACGGCAAACGCGCGATGATGGGCACGGTGGCCGAGAAATATTCGGATATATGCATCGTCACGTCGGACAACCCGCGCGGCGAAAATCCGGACGAAATCATCGCGGATATTGTCGGCGGGATGAGCGATAAAAACCACCAGATCATCGTGGACCGCGCGGTAGCCATACAAAGTGCGATACGACGGGCGCGGTGCGGCGATACGGTTCTGATTGCCGGGAAAGGGCACGAAGATTATCAGGAGATCAACGGCGTAAAACACCCGTTCAGCGATGTTTCGGTGGCGCAGCAGGCATTGCAATCAAGCCGCGCTTTGCCGCAGGCGCACGGAAAACCTGGGGGTGGTGGGCAATGATGCTGCTGACGCAAATCGCGCAGGCAACCGGTGGAACGCTGGTCCCGTTGGCAGGAGCCCGGGGCAGTAATGTGTTTGTCAATGGAGTATCCAGCGACAGCCGAAAAATCGTGAATGGCGATCTGTTTGTTGCGTTACGCGGAGAGCATTTCGACGGCTACAACTTTGTCGCAATGGCCGCAAAGGCGGGAGCGGTCGCCGCGCTGGTCAATGCAGACAGTTTTCAAGCGCAGGGGGCAGGGGGCAAGGTGCAAGATGCAGTGCCTATTCCGGATATCCCGCTGCTGCTGGTGGAAGATACGCAGCTGGCGCTGGGACATCTGGCCGCATGGTGGCGCAGGCAGTTCGATATTCCGGTGGTGGCGATCACCGGCAGCAATGGCAAGACCACAGTGAAAGAAATGCTCGCCAGCATTCTCCGTGTGGCGGCAGGCAGTGCGGATGCGGTGCTCGCAACCCGGGGTAATTTGAACAACGATATCGGTATGCCGCTCACCCTGTTGCAAATGAATGCGGCGCATCAGTATGCCGTGATCGAAATGGGCATGAATCATCCGGGCGAAATTGACTATCTGACCCGGATCGCGGTGCCCGATGTCGCGCTGATCAACAATGCCAGCGGTGCCCATCTCGAAGGACTGGGATCGGTGGAAGCGGTGGCGCGGGCCAAGGGCGAGATATTCACGGGACTGCGCCATCATGGAACCGCGGTGATCAATTCCGACGATCAGCACGCGGTGATTTGGCGAGCATTGGCCGGCGCACACCCGTTGCTCGAATTCGGACTGAATGCCAACGCTGACATCTCCGGCACATGGCAGCCGCATGGTTATGGGGTGCGGCTGGATATCACCGCCCCGCAGGGGATGTTTAGCGCGGACCTGCAGGTTCCCGGTGTGCACAATGTACTCAACGCGCTGGCAGCAACAGCTGCCGCAACCGTGCTGAACATTCCGCTGGCAACCATTGCCGAGGGACTGGAAAAATTCACCGGTGTGCCCGGGCGCCTGCAACTCAAGTACGCACTGCATGGCGCGAGCCTGATAGACGACACCTACAACGCCAATCCGTCCTCGATGCGCGCCGCGATCAGCGTGCTTGCGCAGGCTGGTGGCAAGCGCATTCTGGTGCTGGGTGACATGGGCGAGCTGGGCGGCGAGGCGGCGGGTTTTCATGCGGAGATCGGCGCGGAAGCGCGCCGCGCCGGCATAGAAAAACTTTACGCGCTGGGTACCCTGAGCGTCAACGCGGTGCGCGAATTCGGCAGCGGCGCGCTGCACTTCGGGCAAATCGAGGAATTGGAGAATGCACTGGAAAAAGAACTGGATGCCAACACCACCGTGCTGGTAAAGGGATCGCGATTCATGAAGATGGAACGCGTGGTCGAACACTTTACGGTGCGCTGAGGAGAACGCATGTTACTGGCACTGACACAATGGCTGGCTGAAGATGTACGGTTTTTCAGCGTATTCAATTACATCACGTTTCGCGCCGTGCTGGCCGCAATGACCGCGTTGTTCATCTCGTTTCTGGTGGGCCCGACGATGATACGCAAACTGACCGCATACAAGATCGGCCAGTCGGTTCGCAGCGACGGTCCCCAGACGCACCTGATCAAGGCCGGCACGCCGACCATGGGTGGCGCGCTGATCCTGACCTCGATCGCGATCACCACCCTGTTATGGGGCGATTTGCGCAACCATTATGTGTGGGTGGTGTTGCTTGCGACGCTTGGTTTCGGGGTGATCGGCTGGGTGGACGATTATCGCAAGGTGGTGCATCGCAATCCAAAAGGCTTGTCGGCAAGGGCAAAGATGGGCTGGCAGTCGGTTGTCGCGCTGGTGGTTGGCGTTTACCTGTGGAAAACCGCCAGCCTTCCCGCGAACACCGAACTGATCGTACCGTTCCTGAAATTCTTCGTGTTTCCGCTTCCGGCATTCATGTTCATCGCGCTGACTTATCTGGTCATTGTCGGCAGCAGCAATGCGGTGAACCTGACCGACGGGCTGGACGGCCTGGCCATCATGCCGACGGTGATGGTGAGCGGCGCGCTCGGGATATTCGCTTATGTGGCCGGGAATGCGGTGTTCTCGAAATATCTCGGCATTCCCTATATCCCCGGTGCGGGAGAACTGGCGGTGTTCTGCGGCGCAATCTCCGGCGCCGGTCTGGCCTTCCTGTGGTTCAACGCATATCCCGCCGAGGTGTTCATGGGCGATGTCGGCGCGCTGGCGCTGGGCGCGGCACTGGGCACGGTGGCGGTTATTGTGCGCCAGGAACTGGTGCTGTTCATCATGGGCGGCGTGTTCGTGGTCGAGGCGGTGTCGGTGATGATACAGGTGGCCTCGTTCAAACTCACCGGCAAGCGCGTGTTCCGCATGGCGCCGCTGCACCATCACTACGAATTGAAGGGCTGGAAAGAAACGCAAGTGGTAGTGCGCTTCTGGATCATAACGATGCTGCTGGTATTGATGGGTCTGGCGACCCTTAAATTGAGATGATCGTGAAGAACCAAATGAAGAAGTGCGGCACGCAAGCGATGGGGGGAACTCATGTGAGCGCAGCGAACGTTATGGCGACACCAAACGCTTGCGTGCGCTTCTGGATCATGACGATGCTGCTGGTATTGACGGGCTTGGCGACGCTGAAACCGAGATGACGATACTCAAGGACAAATCGGTGCTGGTGCTGGGTCTCGGTGAGACCGGCCTGTCCATGCTGCGCTACCTGAGTGCGCAGGGCGCGCGCCTGCGCGCGGCGGACAGTCGCGGCATTCCGCCCGGTTTGGCCGAGGCAAAAAAATATGTGGCGGAGTCGCTCATCCATAGTGGTGCATTCAGCGACGAATTGTTCTACGGCGTCGAGCTGATCGCGATCAGTCCCGGCGTGCCGTTGCGCGATCCTGCAGTGGCGCGTGCCGTCGCGTCGGGCATCCCGGTGCTGGGCGATATCGAGCTGTTCGCACAATCACTGCCGAAAGACCATCACCGCCCGCGCGTCCTGGCGATTACCGGATCGAACGGAAAAACGACCGTCACCAGCATGGTCGAACATCTGTGCAAGACGGCGGGCAAGGACGTGGTGGCGGCAGGCAATATCTCCCCTGCGGTGCTTGATGTCGTGCTGCAACGCGGCGTGAACCAGCCCCGGGTATGGGTGCTGGAATTGTCCAGCTTCCAGCTGGAAACCACATCCGGTTTGAATGCCGATGCGGCGACCGTGCTGAATGTCAGCGAGGATCATCTCGATCGCTATGACGACCTCGCCGAATACAGCGCAGCGAAAGCGCGCATCTTCACGGGGTGCGGCGTGCAGGTGCTGAACCGGGACGATGCGCGCTGCATGGGCATGGCCCGCAAGGATGGCAAAACCGTCACGTTCGGTTTGAGCGAGCCGGGCTCGGCGGATGACTTCGGAATAGAAAGCTCGGGCGGGGATATCTGGCTCAAGCAGGGCGAGCAACGCTTGCTCAAGGCCGGCGAGATGCAGGTGGCCGGATTGCACAATGTCGCCAATGCGCTGGCCGCACTGGCGCTGTGCCGCGCGATCGATGTTCCGATGCCTGCCTTGACCGATGCGTTGCGCAGTTTCAGGGGTTTGCCGCACCGCGTTGAACGCGTGGCCGAGATCGGCGGCATCACCTATTACGACGATTCAAAAGGCACCAATGTCGGCGCGACCATTGCCGCGCTGCAGGGTTTGGGGCGCAAGGCGGTGTTGATTGCCGGGGGCGAGGGCAAGGGGCAGGATTTTGCGCCGCTCAATCCGGTCGTGTCGCAACACGCGCGGGCGGTGGTGCTGATCGGACGTGATGCGCCGATAATCGCGGCCGCCCTGTCCGGGTGCGGAATCAAAGTGGCGCGTGCCGAAGACATGAGTGATGCTGTGCACCAGGCAGCACGCCTTGCGCAAAGCGGTGACGCAGTGCTGTTGTCCCCGGCCTGTGCCAGCTTCGACATGTTCCGCAACTATCAGCACCGCGCTGAGGTGTTTGTGCAGGCCGTGCACGAACTGGGCAAGGAGTGCGCATGGCATCACTAGCATCCAGATTGAATATGTTCAGGCCGGGCAAGTCATTGCCCGACAAGCCCAGCGAGAAAACGGCAACCCGGGGTGTTCACCCGCGCCCATTTGCGGTCAAAACGCGCACCCCGCCGCCACAGGCGCGGTTCGACGAATTGCTGATCTGGGTATTGATAGCGCTGCTGGCACTGGGTTTGGTGATGGTCTATTCGGCCTCGATCGCCACGGCCGAGGCCAGCAAATTCACCGGCCATGAGCCCGCATATTATCTGTTGCGGGATGGCGTGTTCATTTCGACGGGACTGGTCCTCGGGTTGCTGGTGTTTCAGGTGCCGGTACAGATTTGGCAGGCCTATGCGCCCTGGCTGTTCCTGATCGGCACTGCATTGCTGGTGCTGGTGCTGGTTCCGGGCCTCGGCCGCGAGGTGAACGGCAGCCGCCGCTGGTTATCGCTGTTCATCATCAATTTGCAGCCGTCGGAATTGATGAAACTGTTTGCGGTGCTGTATGCCGCCGATTACACGGTGCGCAAGGGCAAGGTGGGACACCTGTTCAGGAAGGCATTCGTGCCGATGCTGGTGGTCATGGTGTTGATCGGCGCGCTGCTGCTGCAGGAGCCCGACATGGGCGCGTTTGTGGTGATCTGCGTGATCGCGTTATCCACGCTGTGGCTGGGCGGCTTCAACCTGAAGGTGTTCGCCGCGCTGCTGCTCGCGCTGCCGCTGGCGTTTGGCGCCCTGATATTTTCCGCCCCGTACCGGATGCACCGGCTGATCGGCTTCATGGATCCATGGTCCGATCCGTTCGGGCGCGGCTATCAACTGAGCCATGCGCTGATCGCGTTCGGGCGCGGCGAATGGCTGGGTGTCGGGTTGGGCGGAAGCGTGGAAAAGTTGTTTTACCTGCCGGAAGCGCATACCGATTTTCTGATGGCGGTAATTGCCGAGGAATTGGGATTGGCCGGGGTCGCGGCGGTTATTGCGCTGTTTGCGGTGCTGGTGATGCGCTCGTTCAGGATCGGACGCGATGCCGCATTTTTCGAGCGAAATTTTTCGGCACTCGTTGCCCAGGGTATCGGTGTATGGATTGGTGTGCAGGCTATCATCAATATCGGCGTGAACATGGGCGTGTTGCCGACCAAGGGGTTGACCCTGCCGTTCCTGAGTTTCGGCGGCAGCGGCATCGTGGTGAATTGCGTCGCGGCAGCGTTGCTGCTGCGGGTTGATTATGAAAATCGTCGAATTGCGCGAGGATTACCAGTATGAGTGTTAATCATCTCGAATTGGTATGCGGAGCATCAAGCCAGGAAATTCGACGATTTCGGTGGAGGCTCATATTCGCGAAGCGAATGTTATGCCGGAACCAAAACAGACGGATTGTGCGGGGGTTGCCGGTATGAACCGCTCAATACTCATTATGGCAGGCGGAACCGGCGGGCATATTTTTCCGGCGCTCGCGGTGGCCGATATCCTGCGTGCACAGGGCTGGAAGGTGACCTGGCTGGGCGCGCGCAACAGCATGGAAGCCGAACTGATTCCCAGGCATAAATACGAAATGGCCTGGGTGCGCTTTTCCGGCGTGCGCGGCAAGGGTGTGCTGCGCCTGTTGCGGTTGCCGTTCGATCTGCTGGTCGCAATGTGGCAGAGCGGCGCCGCGATATTGCGCCACCGTCCCGATGTGGTGCTGGGCATGGGCGGCTACATCA
>Ga0307375_10006398_pt1 | contig 10882 bp, 7 predicted proteins | sample TR1MG_FD_202531 | JGI IMG/M metagenome (GOLD analysis project Ga0307375, IMG submission 202531) | Soil microbial communities from Risofladan, Vaasa, Finland - TR-1 | ecosystem: Environmental > Terrestrial > Soil > Coastal area > Acid sulfate soil | place: Finland: Risofladan, Vaasa | collected...
ATTTGCCGGAGGCATTTCTTGAGTCACCCCGCTTCGCGCATCGTATTTGTAGTAGCCCTGGTGTCCGCGGTACTCGCGGCTCCATTCTCAGCATTCACCCAATCGGGTCCACCGCTTGCGGTAAGTCAGAGCGGTGCACAGATCGATCCGCTCGACCTGCTCTCCTTCCCGGACACAGAGGTCGGACATACCAGCAATCCGATCGAGTTCACCGTCCGCAATGTCGGGGAGGCCGATCTCACGCTTCCGAAGGAACGGGCAGTCGCATTGACGGACGGCGAGACAGAGATGTTCGTGATCACTTCGCAGCCGGGTTCGACGCTGGCAATCCACGAACGGGCGAGGTTCAGCGTCGCGTTCAAACCAACAAGCATCGGCGAGAAATCCGCCACCGTGACCATTACTTCGAGCGATCCGGATTACCCCACATTCAGCTTCGAGGTTGCCGGAAACGGGATAGTCACTCCCGCGCACTAGCCGGATTGCGGCAGGACATTCGCCTACTTCGCCCCAAGCGCGGCGGCTGCCACGTCATGCACGGGGGTCGCTATCTTCGCCTCTGCACCGAGCCGGGAAACGGCGCCGCACAGATCGTCGATCTCGGTAAGACCGCCGGATTCGAGATCGAGAAGAAAGCTCGGTTTCATCGATTCCGGCAGCGAGTAGATGAATTCAACAATTCGCTTTTCTTCACCGGCGTCGATCGCGGTGCCCTGTGTTCGCGCCACGGCAACAACTTCGGAAACCGCGCGCTCCACCAGGCGCCGTCCCCGGACAGTGCTTCTGATCGGGCCAATTGCCGACCGGGACAGACCGCACACGGCGGCCATCGTGGAGATGAAAGCGAACTTCCGCCACAACTCGGTGCGTATGTCGGCTGAGACTACCGCCTCGACGCCGCACGCCCGCAGTGCGTCCGCAAGACGGGCGGCCCGGACCGAATCTCCTCCGTCAAGCTCCCCGATGACGACACGCTGAAACGGGCTCTTTCTCTCGACGATTCCGGGAGAAGATCGAACGACGCTTATGGTGGTAAGCCCGCCTAGGAGGAGCCGGTGCGCCACTCCGGCCTTTTCCAGCATTGCGGCCGCCTCAACTCCGTTGAGAAGCGGAACGATTATGGCGGACTTCTCTGAGAGATACCTTGCCGCCGGCGCGATCTCCCCGATGGAGTAGTTCTTCACCGCCACGAGAGCAAAGTCGACAGCTTCCATCTCGGTATGATTGTCGGTTACCGTGGGGTGAACGCAAAACGAACGTTCGGGAGTCCGTACCTCCAGACCATTCGTTCGAACCGCCGCAAGATGAGCCCCGCGAGCGAGCAGAGTTACCTCGTGACCTGCCTCGCAGAGGATCCCTCCGTAATAGCTTCCAACTGCTCCCGCTCCAAGTACTGCAATTTTCATAAATCACGCCCCTCTTCCGTACGCCACGGAAATCTTCGCCGCCAGCGCAGCGTTGTTGAATACCAGCTTGATGTTCGACTCGAGCGAATCACCGCCGGTGAGCTCCTTGATACGGGCAAGCAGAAACGGTGTGGTATCCTTCCCGCGGATGCCCTGCTTCCCGGCTTCCGAAAGTGCCTGTTCGATGGCCCCGTTGATTATCGTTGGGTCCATCGAGTACTCCTCCGGAATGGGATTGGCAATGACGGCGCCGCCGGAAAGACCAAGGTCCCATTTTGCCTGGAGAACCCGCGCTATTTCTTCCGGAGAGTCGCGACGGTATTCGAGCCGGAATCCGCTTTTCCGGGTATAGAAAGCCGGCAGCTCATCGGTTCCGTAGCCGATTACCGGGACACCCCGAGTTTCGAGGTATTCGAGTGTCAGGCCAAGATCGAGAATACTCTTCGCGCCGGCGCAGACCACAGCTACATTGGTTCGGGCAAGCTCCTCCAGATCGGCCGAAATATCGAAAGAGCGATCCGCCCCCCGGTGAACTCCCCCGATCCCTCCCGTCGCGAACAGATGAATCCCGGCAAGACCTGCCACGATCATGGTCGCCGCCACCGTGGTCGCTCCGTTTCCCCGGGACGCCACAACGAAAGGCATGTCGCGCCTGCTCGCCTTCGTAATGGCAGTTCCGCCCTTTCCCAGCGCTTCTATCTGTTTCTGGCTCAACCCGGCTTTGAGTCTGCCGTCGAGAATAGCTACGGTAGCCGGGACGGCTCCGTTGTCGCGGACGAGTTTCTCGACCGCGAACGCGGTTTCGACATTCTGCGGATAGGGCATACCGTGACTGATGATGGTGGATTCCAGGGCTACCACTGCGCGGTTCTCGCGAAGTGCGGCCTCCACCTCAGGGGTGATATCCAAAACCGTTTTCATCGAACCTCCATGACTCGGATCTGCTGCGCGAGTTCGGCGACTGCTGCTGCGTTCATTCGCGGATTCACTGTTTCATCCACACCAACGGTAAGAGCGGCGGCCGCTATCGCCGATTTCGCAATCATGCGGATCGACATCCCGCGGACCACGCCTTCGGCGATCGCGGCGCTGGCCGCATCGCCGGCCCCGCTCACATTCCGAACCGGCCGATCCGGTGCAAGCGCAATTCCCCGGTCCGGCCGCGCACCAGCGTCACCGCTTCTTCCGTTGCCTGCGGAGAAAAACATTCCGCGCTCGCCGAGAGAGATGAACACCAGCTGCGTCCCCCGTCGATGAAATTCGTCGGCTGCTTCTGCCAGACCCTCATCTGCGGCAATCGGACGTCCACTCAGAATTTCCGCCTCACGGCGATTGGGCTTGATCGCGTAAAACGACCCGACGCAGGCCGCAGCCCGTCCGGCCTTTGCCTCTGATACCGGATCGAGAAAAAGTCGCGTCCCCATACCGAAATAGGAAAGACGTTCGATGATCGGCTGCGGAAGGTTCGCATCGACCACGCAAAGCTGCGCCGAGTGAATGCGTTCGCTCTGGGCTTCGATCCACGCCGAATCGATTGACTCGATGCTTGCCATGTCGGCAATTGCCACGTGCAGTTTCCCCGAGACTTCGAGGACGCACATATAGACGGAAGAGCTCTTTTCCGGGAGGGTTAACGATCCGGTTGTGTCTACTCCGAGCGAACGCAGTCTTTCCCGCATTTCGAGAGCAAATTGGTCTCCGCCGAATACCGTGATGAGATCGACCGACGCCCCCAGCCGGGCCGCATTTTCCGCAATGTTTCTTCCGACCCCGCCGTGACTTATCTTGATGCGGCCTGGATTCGAGTCTTCGGGCGCCAAACCGGCAAAAGGGAATCCCTGAATGTCGAGGTTGGTTGCGCCGACAACCGCAATGACCGCCAATTCTCCTCCGTGGATGGACAAATCCTATCGGTTTCTCCCGAGTTCATCAACTCACCAGTTCGCAGTTGACAGTGACTGACGGCGATTCCATACTGCGAAAGGACGACGTAAGAGCGTGATTTTACTGGAACGACTCAAAAGATGGGCGACGTCGGTGAAGATCGACACGTGGACACTCCTGCTCGCATACCGGGACCCACTCACTCCGTGGTACGCGCGCCTTCTTGCGGCGATCGTCGTCGCGTACGCACTCAGTCCGATTGATCTGATCCCCGACTTTATCCCCGTTCTCGGTTACCTCGACGATCTGATTCTCGTGCCGGCAGGAATCAGGATCTCGCTCAAGCTGATTCCGGCCGAGGTTGTGGCTCGGTGCAGAATTGAAGCACAGGAACGACAGGCGAGCGGCCAGCCTTCGGGCCGAGCGGCAGCGGTGGTTATCGTGACGATATGGATTGCGGCGGGATTCTGGATTGTACATACAATTGCTTGCGGGTGAACTCTGCCGTCCCGGTCCGCGTATAGTTCCGTATGGTATCTAATCAAAGGATAATGAAGTGACAGACGATACCCTCTCCGTCGAACCCGGCGGTCCGGATCCCCGGAATCATGCGCGGCGAATCGTCTCCTACGCGGCTCTCTCTGTGGTCGTTCTCGAGTTCTTCAACTTTCTATTCGGCCCGTTCGGGATGTCCCGGACAAAGACCATTTCCGACTATCTGTTTCTTGCGCTCCTGGCGTTGTACGCGGTCTGGGCAATCAGGCTGCGTGTACGAGCGGAGAAACATCACCTGGGCGCCATTTTTCGAACTCCCGAAACCCTGTTCGTGGTCTCCCTCATACTGTTTCTCCTGTCCTACCTCTTTGCGTCCACCGCGAACCTCACCTACGCGCAGCGCTTTGCAATGACTCACGGAAACCTGCGCCTCGCGCCGGACTCGACGATTCAGCGACTCAATTCCGCCTCGCGCTACCTTCCGCTTCTGGGAATCAACGCATGGGTCTTCGCCTATTTCCGGCTGCGCGTCAAGGATCTGTTGTTCCGGGCGTTGAGCAACGCAGACCCGGTGCGTGCATGGGGATTGCCGCTCTCCCTTTTCTCGGCAGTTATGTACGCGCTCGCTTTTCCCTCTGCCGTGAGTCTTGCAGGCTTTTCGCCCCTCGCCTTCGTTTGCCTGGTGCCTCTGATTCTGGCAATTGGTCGCTCAACTCCCGGGCGAGCCGTCTTCTACGGAGTCAGCTTCGGGATCATCCAAACCATGCTTGCGAATTTCTGGCTTGGCACATTCAGCCTCGTCTCGCTTCAGTTCATCACTGTCATCTTCGCTGCCGAATATTCTATTTTCATGGTGCTGCTCGTCTGGTTGATGCATCGGCTTCCGCGGCTCGACTGGATAGTCGTCCCTGTGGCCTGGGTGGCATTTGACTACCTGCGATCCCGGGGTTTTCTCGGATACTCCTGGGGAATGCTCGGATCGAGTCAGTATGGCCTGCGGCCGCTGATTCAAATCGCCGCGGTCACCGGAATCTGGGGAGTCACGTTTCTGGTGACGTTGGTCAATTCCGCGATAGCTCACACGATGAACGCATGGTCGCGTTTGGGACCGAAGACGGTTGTCCCGCTTGCCAGCGCCTTGCTTCTGACTGGCGCAGTTCTCACGCAGGGCCTGTTCGCAATAGCGCGTCAGGAAGGCAGACCCGTTCTGCGCAACGTGCGTGTTTCACTTGTCCAGGAGAATACCGACCCGCGAAAGAACGACTATCAGGCAACCTTCGACGTGCTCAAACGTCTCACGCAGGAGGTGCTGCCGAAGAAACCGGATCTGGTCGTGTGGTCCGAGACCGCTTTTGTGCCGAATATCCGCCGCTGGAGCCAAATGGATCCGAAGCAGTATCCGCTGGCCCGCATCGTTGATGAGTTCCTCGCCTATCAAAAGCAGATCCACACCTGGCTCGTTACCGGCAATGACGACTACACCCTTTCACGCGACAGTAGCGGCAACGAAGTCCGCAGCGACTACAACGCCTCGGTGCTCTTCTCGCCGCAGGGGCGGCGGGTGCAGACCTACCATAAGATACATCTCGTACCGTTTACCGAGTATTTTCCTTACAAGAAAGAGCTGCCTTCGTTGTACCGGATGCTTCAGAACTTCGACGTCTATCTGTGGGAACCCGGGACGGAGTACACGGTGTTTCACACGCCGGAAATCGCCTTCGCGACTCCGATATGTTTTGAAGACTCGTTTCCGGATGATGTGCGTCAGTTTGTTCTCGGCGGTGCGCAGGTGATCATCAATCTGTCGAATGACTATTGGTCGCTATCGAAGATCGAGGGAAAACAGCACTACATCAACAGTCTCTTTCGAGCGGTGGAAAACCGTCGCCCTCTGATGCGCGCAACCGCGTCGGGCCTTACCGCCTTTGTGGATCTTACCGGCAAGCTCGTCAAATCCGTTCCCTACTATACGGAGGCTACGCTGACCGCAGATGTCCCTATCCGTGCGGACGAGCTCTCACCCTACACACGGTGGGGCGACTGGTTCCCGGAGGCAATGCTCGCTATTGTGGCGCTGATGCTGGGAGCGAGCTTCCTGCCGAAACGTGCACGATCCCTGGATCGGTCGACGAACCTCCGGCGGGACGCCTAGTAGAGCACAACCACGGAACGACGTTCGAGTTCCCGAATCGTCGCAGGGTCCGGTGTTGGATTCCCGGAAAGATTCACGAACTTGAGCCCGTCAAGATCAAGCAGAACGGATATGTTCTCCACCTCGTTGGATGAAAGATCGAGTATTTCGAGCGACCGAAGTTCGCGCAGCATATCAATGTCGGATATGTGGTTGTGCGCGAGGAAGAGTTCCTGCAGGTGATGCAGAAACTGTACTTCGTAAATGTTGTCAATCCGATTATCGGAGAGGTCGAGGACCGTTATGTTCACGCATTGTTCGAGGCCGTCGAGATCGGTGAGCTCATATCCGCACAGAATGAGCTCTCCCTCCAGATATTGAAGGTCCGCCGCCGTGATCTCAATGTCCAGATTGCCCAGGTGTTCGGCTTTCACCGCCGAAATGAAATCAAACTCGGTCTCCCGTTCATTGTAGAACTCCTCCTCGTTCTCGGCGTCGGAAAAGACCCCTTCGTTGTAGGCGGTCGTATCGTAACCGAAGTCCTCACGACCGAACGCATATTCCTCATCGACTTCCGAACGTTCGCTTCGTTCACGACGAACCCGGACGTGCTTCCTGACGTTCATGAGGTTCTGAAAAAACCGAAGCCGTTCTTCGTCCCTTCGCTGAAACGCCTCATCGACATCACGGAGAATACTGTTGAGCCGATCCGGATGGAAATGTTTGATCAAACTGAAGAATAGCTCGTTGGCCGAACGTTCGCCGGAAGGCTGCGGGCCAAGAGCGTGCACTGCATAGCGCTCCAGCGCGCGAGTGTTGCGAGCCTTGTAGGCGTCGATAAGCTGGACGGTCAAGTCTTTCAAATGGTCGGCAGTGACCGTGCGTTTGAGCTCCGCATACATTTCTTCAATTTTCATCTGTGCCCCTTTTGTGTCCTGGGATGGTTCGAGGAAAATGGGGGTTCTCATAAATCAGCAGAGCGGCAATAAGCCGCCCTGCCTGCATCATTTGATCAACACAAACTCGACGCGCCGGTCCTTCCATCGGTTCTCCAGGTCACCGAAGGGGACGATCGGATCGACCCCTCCTTTGCCGATAGTGGTTACTCTCCCCGCGGCGATTCCGCGTTCAACCAGAGCCTGCTTGATCGAATCTGCTCGGGCTTTGGAGAGCGGAATGAGGATGGCCTTCTGTTCAGCTGCTCCTTCGGTCGGATTGTCCCAGTTTACCATCACCGCGTAACCGTCGATCCGGATATTGTACGTCCCGTACTTTTTGAATATTTCGGCCAGGCGGTTAATCGTCTTCAGGTTCCGTTCCTTTTCGGCGGCCGGGACATCGAGGTAGTTCGCGGTGTTCGGAGCGAACACAATGCTCGCAATTCGGATCTTGAGCTGGTCACCCTCCCGCACCACAAGTACGTCGACCGACGCGACAGCCTTCGCCCTGGTCACGTTGCCAAGAGAGTCGGTTACGGTCATTACCATGGGGTAGTCCGACGCGGACTGGACCAGCTCCCCGGACGAGGACAGGCCATCCCAGACGATTCTGCTCGTAGGCGTACCTTTCCCGGAAAACTCGTTGAACTTCAATCCGGTTGGATCAAAGATGGTGAGGTTCCAGGATTGAATCGGACTTACGTCCCGAACCGATGTCGAGATTGTGAGCTCATCGTCCACGCCGTCATTGTCCGGTGAGAAGGGCACAGGTGATGCCGACAGGCTCACGGACGGTCCGTTCGTGTTCAAAACAAAGGGCGGGGTGGTACTCGACGGTTGGCTGCCTTTGTCGTACTGCAGAGTGAGGGTCGCCCGGTAGCTTCCCTCAGGGGCTCGGGAACCGTCATCGGTTCTTCCATCCCAGGTGACTGCCTGCGGAACAGGTCCGTTGCCGGAATAGGTTCTTGCCGGCGACGATCCGGGTTGTCCTATTTCGAGCTTCCAGCTGGACAGACCGTCGGGAAGCCCGATGACTGTGTTGAAGGTAATGGTGTCTGCGTTCCCGTCGCCGTTGGGGCTGAAACCGGTCTGGTCTGTCGAAAGGAATACCGGCGTCGGCCGCGTGTCAACGGTTATGCCGGCGATGTCGCTACTGGTCTTGTTTCCGGCAGAGTCGGTTGCACTCAGCCGATAACTGTAAACGCCGTCAGGAACGACATTCCCGCTGTTGTCCTTGCCGTCCCAGGCAAAGCTGGGGGCTCTCCCGGACCATTCGTAGGTGCGGACGGGTTGTCCGCCGGCATCGAGTATCTCGCCAAGCCACCGGTCTTCTGCGCTGGTGTTCTGCGTTATCGGCACGACGTCCTTGCGTCCATCGCCGTTGGGGGAGAACAGACGGTAGGTTGCCGAGAGCGTAGCAGTCGGCGCCCTGGTGTCGAGCACGAACCCGGGGGTCGTCGCAGTCGCGAGATTCCCGTTTTCGTAGTTGACGCTGAGCACCGCGCGGTAGGTACCGTCGGCCGCGAGCGTAGCGCCCTGCGTTCGGCCGTCCCAGGGAAGAGACGCGGGAAGGGTTGCACCGGTGAAGGTTCTGACAACCGTGCCATCCGACGCTTCAATGCGTATCTCGTATGAGCTGATGCCGCTGGTAATCACAGCACTGGGCAGGAGCGTCACCGAGTCGAGCACCCCGTCACCGTTGGGACTGAAAGCAGCCGGATTCCGCAGGATCCCTACAGGCGTAGCACGGACATCGAGAGTCATCTTCGCAACGTTGGACGCCCCTGAATTGCCGGCCTGGTCCGTTGCAGAAAGCTGGTAGGAATAGACGCCGTTGGGAAGAAGGACGCCGTTTCCGTCCCTGCCGTCCCAGATGATCGTCGGATCAGGAGTTCTGCCGAAGTTGAATGTGCGAACGGCTTTGCCCGCGCCGTCACGGATGACCCCGACCCAGGCCGGTTCGATAGAACCACTTTGCGTGATCTGCACCTGATCCTTGCGACCGTCGCCATTAGGAGAGAATATCGTGGGTGTTGCTTCCACGCTCGCGCGCGGTTTTGTGACATCCAGCACGAGCTCTCCGGTCCGCGCGGTTTCACGGTTTCCCTTCGCGTAGGTCACATCGAGAGTCGCAATGTAGGACCCTTCGTCGGCGCGCGTACCTCCGTCGGTTTTTCCATCCCATTCAATCGAGGCCGGTACCGACTCAGAGCCCTTCCACGTCCGGACCGGCTGCCGCTGGTTGATGAGCGCGAATACCGTCAGCGACCAGTTCGAAATGCCGGAATTTACCTTCAGATCCGGCAGGAAGTGCAGAGTGTCGAGAACTCCATCGCCATCCGGCGAGAACGCCGGCGTGTCGACCTTCAGTTTCACCGGTGTCGGTCGGGTGTCGACACGGATGGCTTCAATGCCTCCGGAACCAGTATTGCCGGCCCGGTCGGTAGCGGAAATCCTGTACTGGTAGACCCCGTCGGGAACGATGTTTCCGGCAGCGTCTCGTCCGTCCCATACAAGATCCGGAGCCATACCGTTCCACGTCCAGGTGCGAATGGTCGCACCGCCGGAGTTTTTGATTTCAGCGGTCCATGAATCTTCACTGCTGGATGTCTGATGTATAAGAAGCGTGTCCCGCAACCCGTCGCCATCGGGAGAAAAGACCGGGTCGTCGGTCGAAACCGACACACGCGGAGCGGTTGTGTCGACGACCAGATCAGGCCCCGCGGCGCTCGCCAGGTTGCCTTTGAGGTAATCAACTGTGACCCGCGTCGTGTAGGTCCCATCCGGGAGAATCCTGCCTTCGGTGTTCGTCCCATCCCAGGTGACCGAGCCGGGAATCGCTCCGCTCCCCGTGAATGTCCGTACGTTGGTTCCGGCCGAATCTGCAATCGAGATCTCGTATCGGCCGATTCCTTCGTCGAGACCAACGGACGCCCGGATTTGCGTACTGTCGTCGACTCCGTCACCGTTGGGGCTCAAGTAGACCGGACTTGCAGACAGCGTCACTGGTGTCGGGCGCGTGTCGACAGTGACGCTGACCGGCGAAGACGCCCCGGAGTTCCCCGCAGCGTCCATGGTTTCGAGCGTGTACGTGTAGCGGCCGTCGGCGACCCGTTGCCCATCGTCCCCGGTGCCGTTCCAGATGAATCGCGGATCGACTGTCCCGATGAAGCGAACATGCCTGACGGTTTCACCAGCCGCGTTACGGATAACGCCATTCCAGGCACTCTCTCGGCTCGACTCCTGAAAGAAAGTGACCGTATCCTTCCGTCCGTCACCGTCGGGCGAAAATATCGGATACTCGGCCTCGACTCCGGCCGACGGCGGAGTCAGATCGAGAGTGAATGCGGAAGACTGCGCTTCCGGAGCATTTCCGTTGACGTACAGCACTGCCAGCTTTCCGTGGTAATTCCCTTCGGGAAGCACGGCACCGGCGGAACTCTTTCCGTCGAACACCACCTCCGCCGGAAGTTCCGACCCACCGGTGTAGGTCCTGACTTTCTGGTCGCCACTGTCGAAGACGGACAGTTCCCAACGGCTCACAGCCACGGCGCGCTGCGCATCGATCTTGAGCGTTTCCGTGTCCTGCACGCCGTCGCCGTTCGGAGAAAATGCGGTCGAACCGACGGAGAGCCCCAGAGGAGTCGGTGCGGTGAGAACGGTGATGTTGGGAATGTCGTAAGTGCCTGCGTTTCCCGCACGATCGGTGCTCGAAAGTCGGTAGGTGTACAAACCGTTCTGGACCACTTCACCCTTTTCGTTCTTGCCGTCCCAGCTGAACGTTGCCGGAGCTGCGTTTTTCCAACTATAGGTCCGGACCGTCTTCCCGCCGGCGTCCAGGATCACCCCGGTCCAGAGATCCTCGCTGCTGCCCTGTTGCTCAATCTGAAGCGTCGAACGCGTGCTCTCTCCGCCCGGTCCAAATATAGTGAATGGGGTGGCGATCTTTGCTTCCGGTTTCTGCGTGTCCACAACTACCAGCCGGGGCTTGGTCTTCCCCAGGTTACCATTGTCATCCCAGGCCTCGA
>Ga0307375_10006399_pt1 | contig 10881 bp, 10 predicted proteins | sample TR1MG_FD_202531 | JGI IMG/M metagenome (GOLD analysis project Ga0307375, IMG submission 202531) | Soil microbial communities from Risofladan, Vaasa, Finland - TR-1 | ecosystem: Environmental > Terrestrial > Soil > Coastal area > Acid sulfate soil | place: Finland: Risofladan, Vaasa | collected...
CCACCGCCCCCAGGCTGCGGCTGCCACCACAGAACCTGCCACAGGCCAGACCCTGCCGCAGGCCGCCTGACAGCAGCGCCCCTACCCAAGCGACCCCCTCAAGGATTTCTGCGGCGCTGCACTAGTACGGCTCAATTCGGCAGTGCAGCGCTGGCGTTCCGGTGGAGTGGCTGGTGATGTTCGTACGTCTGGGTCTGTCCGGTGGCCGGGCATGACGGCTGGGCTGCGACGCGCTAGCGTCGGGGCGTGGCTGATGCGGTGGATGGCGAGAAGAGCCGGTGGCGGACGTTCGGCGAGCGGGTGATCTATGACAACCCGTGGGTCTGGCTGGGCCAGATTGACGTGGAGATCCCCGGCGGGGAGCGATTCTGGCACCACGTCGTCCGGCTGCACCGGGCCGCGGTGATGGTGCTGGTCGATGATCAGGACCGGGTGCTGATGCTGTGGCGGCACCGGTTCGTGCAGGACAAATGGGGCTGGGAGCTGCCCGGTGGCCTGGTCGATGAGGGCGAGGAACCGGAGGAGACCGCCGTCCGGGAGCTGGAGGAAGAGACCGGGTACCGGGCTGGCCGGGTTGAGCACCTGGTGACGTATCAGCCGATGGTCGGGATGGTGGATTCCGAGCACGTGCTGTTCATCGGCCGTGACCCGGAGAAGTTCACCGATCCGGTGGACCTGGCTGAGGCTGACCGGATCGAGTGGGTACCGCTGTCATCGGTGCCGGAGCTGATGGCCTCGGGGAAGATCTGGAACTCGGGCGTCCTGATCGGGCTACTCGGGCTGCTGGCGCGCAAGGATTAGGCAGCTAGGCGGCGGTGCCGATCCGCTGGGCGAGGGTGGTGATCCGGCGGCGCTGCCGTGCAGAGCCGGTGAGCTGGGCTAGCTCGGTGGCGACTCGCAGATGCTGGCGGGCCTCGTGGCGTTCTCCTGCTGCGTGCAGCGCGGCGGCGAGGTCGCAGCGCAGTCCTGCTTCGGCGCGGGTGAAGGTGCTGTCGATCCCGGTAAGGGCTGTGGTCAGGTCGGTGATGGTGGCGGCGTCGCCGAACTGGATGAGGCAGTTGCCGCGCCAGCGGGCCAGGTGCGCGGTGTCGAGCGCGAGATAGGGCAGGGAGTCGGCTACTGGGCCGCTGATCTCTCGGGCGGCGAGGTCCAGGGCAGTACGGCAGGCGTCTTGCTGACGGGCGGCGGCGGCCATCTCGGCCTCGGCGGCGTAGAGCCAGCAGCGGAGTTGTCCGGGGATGGTGTCGCGGGCGTGGTCGTGGACGGCGCGGACTTTCTCCAGGGCCTGGGCGGGCTGGCCGAGGTCGAGCAGGACATAGGCCTGTTCCCCGGCGGCGAAGGCGAGCAGGGCGTCGTTGCGGGCCTCGCGGGCGGCGGCGGTGGCCAGCTCGAAGTAGTTCCAGGCGGCGGGCAGGCGGCCCATGTCCACGGCCTGCCATCCGGCGAGGGCGGCGGCGTCGGCGAGGACCTGGGCGAGGTGCTCGCGGCGGGCCGGGCTGAGGGAATGGCTCAGGCTGGCCTGAAGCTGGGCAATGTGGGCTTCGAGCTTCGCCGCGACGGCCGGGACGCCGAGCCTGCGGTCCAGCAAACGGATGGCGTCAGTCTCGCCCTGGAGAACCTGGATCACGGCGGGGTCGACGTAGCGGGCGCTGGAGATCTGCCGCAGGAGCTCGGCGTCGTCGCTGGCGCTTTCTGCGTCTCCGCCTGCGGGAGTCCTGGCCGGGCGGGCTGCCGCGCAGGGAGCAATGCCCAGGGTGATCCGGGCGTGGTCGGGCATGCTGAGCCCGTCAGCGATCCGGGTGAACACCGCCAGCTCGGCGACCTCCTGTAGGTCACGGGAGATGAAGCTCACGCGGTTCTGGCCCAGCTCGACAGCGGTAGCTAGCTGCATCTGGCTGACCTTCTGGCCGCAGACCAGCCGGAACAAGGCACCGATGTCCTGTTGCTCCAGGGCGCGGCGGACATCGAGGCGGGTCCAGAACTGCGGCGTTAACGCCGGGGGATCATAGGCGCTGTCCCGCATTGCTGCCTCTGTCGTGGCCGGATGGTGACTACCAGTGAAGCACGAGCAGGCAACAGGATAACGCGGTATTCCATCATGGAATAACAGCGTGGAATGGGTTGCGCCGTACTGCTGCCCGATCGTAGCTGGTATGGCGCAACGTAACTCTGACCCCGGGAAGTGCCAGGCATGCCGGGGGCGCGGCTGGAAGTTCCGCCGCCCCCGCCGCCTGCTGGTCCGCGGCATGGTGATGCGCGGGCCGGTGGATGCCGTGCGGGTGACCTGCCCGGACTGCGACGGCACCCGCCGTGCTCGCTGAGCGGCCTGCCGTCCTGGCAGCAGACTGGTTCCCCGGCGAGGCCGAAGCGGTCGGCCTGGCCCGTGAGTTCGTCGCGGGCGTGCTCGGCCGGGACTGGCCAAGTCTGGACGACGTGCTGCTGCTGGTCAGCGAGATCGCCTCCAACGCCGTGCGGCACACCGCGTCCAGCGGAGCTGGCGGCTGGTTCGACGTGATGGTCTCGCTGGCCGGGCACACGGCACGGGTGGAGATCGCCGACCGGGGCAGCTCCTCGGAGCCACGCATCCCCGACGACGATGGCGGCAGACTCGGCTCGGGTGTGCTGACCGGCGGGCGGGGCCTGCGGATCGTGGATGCGCTGGCGGACGGGTGGGGGCATAGCGGCGATGAGCTGGGCCGGGTGGTCTGGTTCGAGATCACCGGCAAGCCTGGTGACTGAGCATGCCGGTACTGCCCGGCTGGTGGCGGCGCGGAGCGTGACATCCTGGTTGCTCAGGCAGTAGCCTGCATGGGTAGACAAGCAGTCAATGGCTGCGAACCGGTCCTGAGTGAGGCTGAGGGCATGGTCTTTGAGTACACCCCGCCGAAGTACGCGCAGGTAATCGCGGCGGTACAGCGGCGGATCGAGTCCGGCGAGTACCCGCCGGGGTCGCTGCTGCCCTCGGAGCACCAACTCTCCGACGAGTTCGGGATTGCCCGGCCCACGGTGGTCCGGGCACTGCGGGTGCTGCGGCAGGAAGGGTGGATCGAGACCCAGCAGGGCAAGGGCAGCTTCGTCCGGGGGCGCCCGGCGCTGACGGAACTGGCGGCAGAGCGGCGCGGGCAGGCTGAGCTGGACCGCGACGAGTCCGCCGATGCCGGGGATGTCATCACGACCGGGGCGGGCGCTCCCCCGGCCCGGATCTCGGCCGCGCTCGGTGCCGGGGCTGGCGGGGAACTGGAGTTCCGCAGGCTGCTCATTCACCAGGACGGCGAAGCATCCGAGATCGTCACCTGGTGGTTCCCGCCCGGCCTGGCGGGGGGAACACCCCTGGCTGACCCGGCTCCGCTGCGCGGTGGCGTCCGCCAGTTCCTCGCCCGCGCCAGGGGCGTGCGGATTGATCACGTCATCGAGCACGTCACTGCCCGCCGGGCCGTCCCGGACGAGGCGAAGCTGCTCGGCCTGTCCCGGTCGGCCCCGGTCCTGGCCCTGTACGTCACCGCGCGGGATGCCGCCGGCAAGCCCGTGGTTGCCCTGGATCTGGCCATGCCGGGCGACCTGCATGAGCTAGAGGACGCCTACTCCGTCAGCTAGCCCGGCCCGATAGCTTGACCAACCATGTTGCATCGCTTAGTCTTAGACTACTTGGTTACTCAAGTGGCCAAGCAGTTACTCTCTCTGGAGGTTTCATGGCGGTACAGGTCCGATCCCCGTCGAGTTCGCGCAGGTGTTCCCGCGCGGGCTGTTCGCGGCGGGCACGTTCGAGCCGGTGCGGGACTTCGAGGCGTCCAAGAGCGGGCGGTTCGTCCAGTCCAAGGACAAGGTGTCGGGGCTGCCGCTGTGGCAGGTCGATGCCATCGACGCTGACCCGGCGGCGCGGGACAAGACAGTGCGGGTGAAGGTCGCGGCGACGGATCAGCCGGTGCTGCCCGCGGCCTCGGCGGGGCTGCCGTTCGTACCGGTGGAGTTCGCCGGGCTGACGGTAACGCCGTACGTGAGCCAGGCCGGTCGGCTGGCCTACTCGCTCAAGGCCACCGGAGTCCGCGCCATACGCGGCGGCCGTGGCGGCTCGGCGGCGCAGGACAGCGCGGCATAAGCAGGGCGGGGCGGCAGGAACGCCAATTCCTGCCGCCCCTGGTGTCTCCCCAGGTCTGCAAACACGGAGAGGTCTTGATCGTAATGCGAAACGTCACGGGCGAGCAGCTCGCCCAGGTCGACAACCCCGACCCGTTCGCCTCGCCGGCCTGGCGGTCCCCGGTCTACCGGACCCCCGAATCGGTGATCTGGCTCGTCCAGCTCCTGCGCCTGGTCGCGCGGGTCATCTGGTTCGCGGTGCGCCATCCGCTGGCCGATGCCGCCGCGGGGCTCGTCGTATTCACCTGGCTGCGCGCGGGCTGGCCCGGCCTGGCTGGCCTGGCCGGTGGCGTGCTGGCGGCGCTGGCCGGGCTGCGCCTGATCCGGCCCGCCTGGTTCGCCCAGCTGGTGTCCGGCCCGGCGCGCAACCGGTGGCGGTGGTGGTTCTACCGGCGGCACTGGCATGCCGTGATGACCATTGCCCGGCTCGCCCCGGTCTACCGGGGCCGCGTCGTCGTCCCGCTGCTCGGCAAGGTCACCGTCACCGGGTGCACCGACCGCGTGGCCGTCCGCCTGGTGTCCGGGCAGTCCCCGGCCGACTTCGCCGCACGGGCCGAGGGCATCGCGCACGGCTTCCGCGCTCACATGTGCCGCGTCCGCTCGTCCGCGCCCGGCGCGGTGGTCCTGGAGCTGGTCCGCCGCGACGCGCTCGCCGACCCGATGCCCGCGCTCCCCATCCCCGACGTGACCGACCCGCGGGCACTGCCAGCCGGGCGGCGCGAGGACGGCACGCCGTTCGCCATCCGGCTCCAGGGAACCCACCTGCTCATCGCGGGCGCAACCGGCGCGGGCAAGGGCTCGTACCTGTGGGGCCTGGTCCGGGCACTGCTGCCCGCGATGGCGGCCGGGCTGGTCCGAGCCTGGGCGTGTGACCCGAAGCTGATGGAGCTGGCGTTCGGGCGGGCGCTGTTCGACCGGTACGGCCGGTATGCCGCTGATCCCGGCGACATCGCCGACCTGCTGGAGGACGCCGTTGGCGAGATGCAGGCGCGAGCGCGGCGGTTCGCGGGGAAGCAGCGCGATCACGAGCCGACCCCGGAGCATCCGTTCGTGGTTGTCCTGGTGGACGAGATCGCGTTCCTCACCGCGTACCAGGCTGACCGCAAGCTGCGGGAGCGCATTCTTGCTGCGCTGGCCACGCTGACTACTCAGGGCCGGGCGGTCGGCTACTGCGTCGTCGCGGCGCTGCAAGACCCCCGGAAAGAGGTCCTGAACATCAGGAACCTGTTCCCGGACAAGCTCGCGCTGCGCCTGGACGAGCCGTCCCAGGTCGACATGGTGCTCGGCGACGGCGCGAGAGACCGGGGCGCGTTCTGCGACGAGATCTCCTCCGACCCCCGCACCGGCGCGGGCGTCGCCTACGTCCGGCTCGAAGCCGCCCCCGACCCCGTGCGGGTCCGCGCCGCGTTCGTCTCCGATGACGACATCCGCGCCATGACCATCGCCTGCACAACCGACATCTCGGCCGGGCTGCCTGCGCTGACCGCTGGCGAGGTCGCATGATCACCGGCTGGCTCTCGGCTGAGGACTGCCCCGACTGCGGCGGGCCGCTGCTCGACATCAGCACCGGCCCCCGGCTCCTGATCCTGGCCTGCCCCGGCTGCGGCTACCGCATCACCTGGCACGCCACTGACTCCAACGACTCCACCGACCACGACACCGACTCGGCTGACCCCGAAGACGAGGAGACCACATGACCCCACGGCAGACCAGGACACAGCGGCTGGCCAAGCCGCTCGCCCGCGACGTCGTCCGCGACCTGGCCGTCACCAACGGCGGCTGCATCCGCCCCGTCCAGCTCCGCCGCACCGACCTGGACACCGGCCAGGTTGAACAGGTGCTCGTCCCGTGCGGGCACACCCTCGCCACCGTCTGCCCCTCCTGCGCCAAACGCGCCAAGACGCTACGGGCCGCGCAATGCCGGGAGGGCTGGCACCTGGAGGCCGAACCGGTCATCACTCCAGACGACCCCGACGACGTGCAGCTCATGTGGGTCGAGCACCGCGCCGAGACCCAGCAGCACCGCGACCACGCGGAAGCGGCCGGACAGGACACGAGCGAACTAGACGAGCTGGCCGGAGAGCTGGACGAGGAGATCACCCGGTCGGGTGTTCGCGGCAATGTCCTGCCGAAGCGGCCCGAACGCCGCCACCGCTCGACCAGGCGTCGCCAGGACGCCCCAGACTTGCCCCGCCGGGCGGTCGCTCCCCGGACGATCGGGAAGACCTACACGACGCCGGACGGCAAGACGTTCCGGCCGTCCATGTTCATCACGCTGACCTGCGACAGCTACGGCAAGATCGGCGCGGACGGCACTCCCGTCCATCCGGACGCCTATGACTACCAGCAGGCGGCCCGCGACGCGCTGCACTTCGCCGCGCTGTTCGACCGGCTCGTCCAGAACCTGCGCCGCTTCCTCGGCTACGACCTCCAGTATTTCGCCGCTGTCGAGCCTCAGCGGCGGCTCGCTCCCCACATCCATGTGGCGATCCGCGGCACCCTGTCCCGCGCCGAGCTGCGGCAGGTGCTGGCCGCGACCTACCACCAGGTGTGGTGGCCTCCCGCCGGCCAGATCCGGCACGACGACTCGCACCTGCCCGTCTGGCACCAGGCCAGCGGTAACTACCTCGATCCCGCGACCGGCGAGTTCCTGCCGACCTGGGATGACGCGCTAGACGCCATCGGCGACGAGGACGAGCCGCTGCACGTCGCGCGGTTCGGCCCGAAGTTCGACGCTCAAGGCGTGCTCGGCGGATCGAAGGACTCGGCCCGCTGCATCGGCTACCTGACGAAATACCTCACCAAGAACGTGGCCGACTGCCACCAGGCGACCACCAGAGCCGGGCAAGACCACGCTGAGCGCCTGGCCGACGCGCTCAGATACGAGCCGTGCTCGCCGACCTGCGCGAACTGGCTGCGCTACAGCGTCCAGCCCAAGAACGCCCGCGAGGGCCTGCGCCCCGGACGGTGCACGGGCAAGGCACATCGGCGCGAGTACCTCGGCTATGCCGGGCGGCGCGTCCTGGTCTCCCGCAAGTGGTCCGGCAAGACCCTCGCTGATCATCGCGCCGACCGGAAAGCCTGGCTCCTGGAAACGCTCGGCATCACCGACACCGACCCGGCCCGGTTCATGTGGGAGCCCGTCACCCCCGGCGACCCCGACCACCTGCCACCCGCCCAACGTCTCCTGCACGTTGTCGCCGACCGCCAGAAATGGCACGCGGCGCTCACCAATGCCCGAGCGAGAGCCAGCGGCCATATGACCCGCGATCTTTCGGCAACTGGGCGGGCGGCATGACCGGCCGCCCAGAAAACCGGCCCGCCGATCGGCTGCTGACTGTGGCCGAGGCCGCCAAGGTGCTGAGCACTACGGAGCGATTTCCCCGTCGCCTGATCGAGCAGCGCCGCATCCGCTTCGTGCGGGTCGGCCGCCATGTCCGCATTCCCGAATCCGCACTCCGCGAGTTCATCGCGGCCGGGCTCGTCGAGCCCGTCATCCCGAGAAAGAGAAAGGTTGCCTGATGCCTAACAACCGAGGTCGGCGCCGCCGTTTCGGCGCCGTTCGTGAGCTGAGTTCCGGCCAGTGGCAAGCCCGTTACAAAGGCCCGGACGGCTTAATGCGCCCGGCCGACCGCACCTTCCCGAGCAAGACCGATGCCGAGGTCTGGCTGACCCTCAAGGAAGCCGAGATCCGCAACGAGGACTGGATCGACCCCGACGCCGGACGCGTGCCGTTCGCGCAGTACGCGGCGACCTGGATCGAGGAACGGCCCGATCTGCGGCCCAAGACGGTCCAGCTCTACCGGTACCTGCTCCGCCGTCACCTGATCCCCGGATTCGAGTCCAAGTCGGTCGCCGACATCAAAGAGGCAAGCGTGCGCCGCTGGCGCAAGAAGCTGCTCGACGCTCAGGTCAGCTCGGTCACCACCGCCAAGGCTTACCGGCTGCTCAAGGCGATCATGAATACCGCCGTCGATGACGGGCTGATCCGCCGTAACCCGTGCCGGATCAAGGGCGCCGGACAGGAGAAGTCACCCGAGCGGCCTGTCCTGACCATCGCCCAGGTCTACGCGCTCGCCGACGCGATCGACCCGCGATATCGCGCCCTGGTGCTGCTCGGAACTTTCGGCAGTCTCCGCTGGGGCGAGCTGGCCGCGCTGCGCCGCAAGGACATCGACCTGAAAGCCTTCACCATCCGCGTCGAACGACAGCTCACCGAGACAATCGGCGGCGGCTCAGTGTTCGGACCGCCCAAATCCGACGCCGGACTGCGCACGGTGCCGTTGCCCGGCCTGATCGCAGCGGACCTAGACCAGCATCTAGACCTCTACGCCCAGGACGGGGAGGACGGGTTCGTCTTCACCAGCCCGACCGGCACGCCGCTGCGGCACAGCAACTTCCGCCGCCGTGTTTGGCTGAAAGCGACTGAGAAAGCCGGACTCGATGGGGTGCACTTGTTGAGTCGGCCCGGGGCGCGGTTCCGGTGTTGCCACCGGCCCGTCTCCCCGGACCGCTCGCCGAACCCGCCGTGCCAGTCTCCCGGCAACGGGCTCTCCACGGTTGCTGCCGTCAGGCGGGGTTCGTGGCGGGCCATGGGACTGGGATCTTGTTGCCCCGGTAGGCGTAACGGGAGACCGTCACCTTCTCGATCCGGAAGAACTCGACCCCCTCCGCCTCAATGCGCCACCGCCCGGTGGCGGCGGTCAGGTGGCGGCGGAGCTGTCCCCAGTTCCAGCCGTGGCGTGCCCGCAGCATGCGGGCGAGTCTCCAGAACGTGAAGTCGTCCAGCTTGCCGAAGGTGCTCTTGGCCACGGCGTGCCTGAAATAGTTAGCCCAGCCTCGCATGATCTGGCCCAGCCGGGTCAGCAGCGATGCGAGGTCCCACTGCGATGTCTTGTGTGTCAGGGCACGGATCTTCGCCTTCATCGTCCGGACGGGCCGGTCAGCGATGAAGGTGTAGACGTACCACTTGCTCGTACCTCTTTTGCGTTTCCACCGGATGCGGAAGCCCAGGAAGTCGAGCCCGTCGCCCATGTGGACCACCTGGGTCTTGGCTGGTGACAGCCGCAGCCCCGCCGGTTCAAGTGTGCGGGCGACGTCTTCGCGCAGTGCTTCGGTGTCCTCACGCGAACCGTGCACCAAGATCACGAAGTCGTCGGCATAACGGACCATCCGCCACGTCGGCGCTCCCCTGGAGCGACGGTAACTGCGCTTGCCCGCGGTCGACATCGGCCCGCCGGGCTTCCACGGCGCCATCACGTGCTCATCGAGCGCGGACATCGCGATGTTGAAGATCAGCGGGGACAAGATGCCGCCTTGTGGCGTGCCGGTGTGAGTTTCACGGTGCTCTCCGAGCTCGGTGAGCACCCCGGCCTTGAGGAACGCCTTCACCAGCGCCAGCACGCGCTTGTCCTTGACGCGCGCCCGCACCCGCTCCATAGCGAAGGAGTGCGAGAGGTTGTCGAAGGCCGCCTCGATGTCCGCGTCCAGCACCCAGCGGTAGCCTCGGGTGCCGAAGTGGTGGATCTCGGCGATCGCGTCGTGTGCCCTCCGCTTGGGCCGGAACCCGTACGAGGCCGGCGAGAAGCCAGCCTCGAAAATGGGCTCCAGCACCAGCTTCAGCGCCGCCTGGATCACCTTGCCGGCCACGGCGGGAATACCGAGCTTCCTCAGTTTCCCTGACCCTCCCGGCTTGAGGATCATGCGTTCCCGCACCGGCAGCGGCCGGAACGTGCCCTCTTTGAGCTGGGCACGCAGGCCATCCAGGAACTCCGGGACCCCGGTGCGCTCCTCGACCAGCGCGACGGTCATGCCGTCCACGCCGGGCGTGTTCGCGCCCCGGTTGCCCGCGACCCGCCAGTACGCCTCACGCAGCGTCGCCGGGTCGTGCACGAAGTTGAACAAGTCATCGAACCGGCGGCCAGGATCGGCCACCGCCCAGCGGTGAAGCTTGGCCTGCATCTCCGGTACCCTCGCCCACGACCCCTCAGGTTCCAGGCGCGGAGCACCGCTATTCAGCGATGCCTCTTCCGGCATTGCAGCCACCTTCCCTTCTCGTAACCGCTGCCGCCCTTCCCCATGCGCCGGGCTCTCCCCGGCTCGGAGTACTACGGCGGCTCCGCCCCGCCCGGACCGATCGGCGGTCGATGCGCCCAGCCCCGCTCATCCCGCTGGATGCGGGCGGCAGGGCAAGACCCGGACGGTTCCCGTGTTCACAGTGATTCGCTCGTCGGAGTAGGAGCCCGGCTATACCCCTGCGGCCTCGCTGCGAGTACGCCGCAGCCTTTCCCCGCAGCCTCCCTGGCGGCTCATGCCTACCGCCCCGGAAGTTCCCCGCCCGTCATGAAGGACAGGTGCGCGCCGCTCCCGGCCCAGATCCACCAGATTTCGAGCCGGTGCCGCATCAAGGGGCTGTCACACGCCGGTTCCTCGCGTACTCCTCTCCGTCCCGCTTGCCGGACCCGTACCATCTGGCAGTACTGGCACGTCCCGGCTTTGTCAGGGCTGCTCCCGCCCGCACCGGCATCACCCGGATCAGGCTGCCCTCAGCTCCGCCGTCCCGCTGCGACGAGAACAGCGGCGAAGGTCTCTCACCTCCACTCGAATCACTACGCCTCACGGCGCACCCATGATCTCCGGCACGCCGGAAACGCCTTCACGGCCGACGCTGGCGCAAACCTGCGGGAGTTGATGGCGCGCATGGGCCACGCCAGCACGCGGGCCGCGATGGTCTACCTTCACTCGACC
>Ga0307375_10006400_pt1 | contig 10881 bp, 11 predicted proteins | sample TR1MG_FD_202531 | JGI IMG/M metagenome (GOLD analysis project Ga0307375, IMG submission 202531) | Soil microbial communities from Risofladan, Vaasa, Finland - TR-1 | ecosystem: Environmental > Terrestrial > Soil > Coastal area > Acid sulfate soil | place: Finland: Risofladan, Vaasa | collected...
CTCCCCTTGATGTCCGCGATGCAGGGAAAAAGCGATATCGTCGAGGCCCAGGCGCGGGAGCAGCAGGAGGCGATCCTGTCGATCGCGAAGGGCAGCCATGGCCTCGACGGCCTTACCAAGGCGAACCGGGGCCGCCTGGACGAGCTGACGGCGGCCGTGGAGGAGCTCGCGGCCTCGATCGAGGAGGGCCAAAGGAGCACCCAGCGCATCGAGGAGGAGACGGGCAGGGTCGAGGGCATTTTCAAGGAGGAAGTCTTCGTCAGCCAGAAGGTCAACAGCCTCGATCGCTTTATCTTCGACATGGCGAAGGGAGCGAGCTCGGTGGCCGAGGCGGGGCATTCCCTCGTCAACGAGTATCAGAAGATTTCGGTACTCAACGGCGCGAGCTATGTCTGGCAAGGCGAATCCTGGTTGGTCACCGACAGCGGCCGGCTCCCTCCGGGTCTCCGCGACAAGGCGGCGGCGTTGGGAAGGCGCGTGCTCGTCTGCGTCGGCCAGACCGACGACAATCCCTCCTTTCCCCAGGGTCTCGACATGCGGGCCGGCATCCTGGCTATCAGGCCGATCGCCGATATCCTGGACGACGCGAGCCCCCTCCAGGGCTTTCGGGATCTCCTGGCCCGGGCGAATCTCGGCGTCGGCGATCTCGAGGAACCGGGCCGGATCGACAATTCGAGGGATCACGCCAACATGGCCGTCATCGAGGAATTCGAAGGCGGCTATCTGAGGGTCATGCGAGACAAGATCGCGAAGGGCAGGCTGGCGAGCGCCTTTAGCTTCGGCGGCGCCTTCGCCAACGGCGATCTGATGATCAATCTCTTCCTCTCGAACTACAAGCGACACCGTTCCGACGCGGAGAAATTCGGCATGATCGGCGAGAGCATGGTGCTGGCCTTCGAATCGCTGATCGCGACGGGTCGCTACTGGAGGGCCTGAAGGGACCTAGCCTCGATCGCCCCCCTTTTCCGCTTTACAAAGTCCGCGCGAATCGAGATTCTTGCCTGATGGAAAACATGGATGGCGTGATGATTCGGGCCCGCGGGCTCACGAAGGCCTTCGGCGAGCTCAAGGCGGTCGACGCCGTCGACTTCGAGGTCAGTAAGGGCGAGGCCTTCGGCCTCCTCGGGCCCAATGGCGCGGGCAAGTCGACGACGATGCGCATGATCGCGAGCGTCTCGAAGCGTTCGGGCGGCGAACTCTCGATCCTCGGCATGGATCCGAACGAAAGAGGTCCGGACATCCGGGGCCATCTCGGCGTCGTGCCCCAGCAGGACAACCTCGACGTCGAGATCAATGTCCGCGACAACCTCATCGTCTACGGCCGCTACTTCGGCCTACCCCTGAAGTTCCTCAAGGCCAAGGCCGACGAGCTCATCGAGTTCGCCCAACTCGGCGAGAAGACCCGCGTCAAGGTCGACGACCTCTCGGGCGGGATGAAGCGCCGCCTCACGATAGCGCGGGCCCTCGTCAACGAGCCGGACATCCTCCTCCTCGACGAGCCGACGACGGGTCTCGACCCCCAGGCCCGACACATCCTCTGGGATCGGCTCTTCCGTCTCAAGGAGGCCGGCGTCACCCTCGTCATCACCACCCATTACATGGACGAGGCCGAGCAGCTCTGCGACCGCCTCGTCGTGATGGACAAGGGGAAGATCATGGCCGCGGGCACCCCCGCGTCGCTCATCAAGGAGTACTCGAGCCGCGAGGTCGTCGAGCTCCGCTTCGGCTCGGAGCGCAACGCCGAGGTCGCGAAGAGCCTCGAGGGGCGGGGCGATCGCGTCGAGGTCCTGCCCGACCGCATCCTCATCTACACCGACTCGGGCGAGGAGGACCTCGCCCGCATCGTCGAGGGGGGGCATCGCCCCCTGACCTCCCTGGTCCGTCGCTCGAGCCTCGAGGACGTCTTCCTCCGCCTCACCGGCCGGAGCCTCATCGAATGAGCCTCGAAGTCAGGGCCCACGCGGGGGCCGCCGCCCTCATGGGCGAGAGGCGGAGCGCGAAGTCGATCGCCTTCGGGACCTGGTATGTCGCCGAGCACCGCCTGCGCACCATGCGCTCCTACCTCACCACGATCCTCATGGGCAGCGTCTTCAACCCCATGATCTACCTCTTCGCCCTGGGCGTCGGCATCGGTTCCTACATCGATGCGAGCGCGGGAGGCATCGGCGCGGGGGCGGCCAGCTATCTCGCCTTCGTGGGTCCGGCCCTCCTGTCGAGCGCCGCCCTCACGGTGGCCTTCGAGGAGTCCTCCTTCCCGGTGATGGGCGGCTTCAAGTGGACCCGCGAGTTCTGGGCGATGAACGCGACGCCTATCGGCGGCAGACAGGTGGCCAACGGGGTCCTCCTGGCCGCGACCTTCAGGGTCGTCTTCACCGTCCTCGTCTTCTTTTTCTTCCTCGCCCTCTTCGGCGCGACACCCTCGCCCTGGGCCTTTCTGGCGATGCCCTCGGCCATCCTCTCCGGCATCGCCTTCGGCTCGGTGATCATGGCCATCGCCTCCCGCCTGGAGGAGGACGACGGCTGGTTCGCCACCATCCAACGTCTCGTCATAGCTCCAATGTTCCTCTTTTCGGGTACCTTCTTCCCCCTCGAGCGACTCCCCCTCGGCCTGCAGTGGATAGGCTGGATTTCCCCCCTCTGGCACGGCACGCAGCTGGGCAGAGTGGCCTCCTACGGCATGGCCGAGCCCCTCTGGCTGACGGCCTGCCACCTCGTCTTCCTCGGCGCCATGCTCGCCCTGGGCCTCGCGCTCTCCTGGAAATCCTTCGAGCGGAGGCTGGCCAAATGATGCGGCATATCTACGCGGGAAGGCCGCATACCGTGGTCATCCGGGCCATGTACGCCCTCAAGACCTCGGCCTGGTTCATCGTGATCACGGGCTTCTTCGAGCCGGTCTTCTATCTCCTTTCCTTCGGCCTGGGCCTCGGCACCCTGATCGGCCAGGTCGCCGGGCCGAAGGGCGTCCCGGTGAGCTACGCCGCCTTTATCGCCCCCGCCCTCCTGGCCACCTCCGCGATGAACGGCGCCATCTTCGACTCGACCTGGAACGTCTTCTTCAAAATGCGCTTCGCCCACCTCTACGAGGGCATGATCGCCACCTCCCTCGGGCCCCTCGACATCGCGTTGGGCGAAATAAGCTATGCCCTCCTCCGAGGCCTCGTGTATTCCCTCGCCTTCATGGGGGTGATGGGGGCCTTCGGCCTCGTTCTCTCGCCCTGGGGGCTTCTCGCCGTGCCCGCCGCCCTCCTCGTCGCCTTCGGCTTCGCGGCCTTCGGCATGGCCGTCACCTCCCTCATGAAGACCTTCCAGCAGATGGACTGGATCAACTTCTTCATGCTCCCCATGTTCATGTTCTCGGCGACCTTCTATCCGATCGGCGTCTATCCGGCGGCCATACAGTTCGTCATCAAGATCTTCCCGCTCTGGCACGGAATCGAGCTCATTCGGGGCCTCACCCTCGGCCAGTTCGACGCCTCGATCCTCTGGCACGTCCTTTATTTCGTGGCGATGATAGGCGTAGGCCTCGTGGCCACCACCCGAAGGCTAACGAGCCTCTTCATGAAATAAGGGGGGAGCGGGGGAGCCGGGCGGGGACGGCGGCCCCAGGCGGCGGCAGGCAGGGCAGGCAGGGCCGGTGGGGAAGGGGGGCAGCGCCATGATTTCGGACTTTCGCGTCCTCGGCATCGAAGAGACGGACGATCCGGCCCTCATCAAGGCCGCCTTTCGACGGCGGGCGAAGGAGCTCCATCCCGACACCCGATCGGGTGCCGGGGCGCTCGGGGCGGCGACGGATGGTCGCCCTGCGGCGGAAGGGCGCGCCGCGAGCTCCGGTCGCGCCGCTCTCGCGAACCACGACCTCTTCGTCGAGCTTTGCCAGGCCTATAAACGGCTCCTCGCCGGGGCACGGGCATCCCCGCTCTCCGGGAAGGGCGGGGAGGCGGCCCGAGACCCAGCCGGGCGCGGCTCGGCCGCGAGCGGGGCATCCACGAGGGGCGCGACGCAGGCCGGGGCTCCCTCAGGTGGGAGCGCTTCGCGGGCCGGGAAGGGCGGCCAGCTACTCCCTCACCGCGACCAGGCCTACGCCTTCTATCGCCGCGGCATGGCCTACTTCATGGCCATACACCCCTCGAGCTGGAATATCGCCTCGGCGCGGATGCTCGCCACGCGGATAGGCCGGCAGGACGAGGAGCAGGAAAGCATCAAGGGCAAGATCCTCGAGCTGATGGAGCTGTTCCCGAAGGCCTACTACTACTTCGGCATCGTCGTCCACGAATACCCCGAATCGCAGTGGGCCGCCGACGCCCGCGACAAGATGGACACGATCGAGGAGCGCATAGGCAGGTACCGGCGCATCATCGAATCCTTCGGCGCCTGGGACAGCGGGGAAAAGAAGGCTTCGGAGCACCGGGAGCGCTACGATGAGACGAGGCGCAACCAGGAGGCGGTGAGGAAGGACGAGCCGAAGGAGTGGTAGGCGCGGGGAGGCGCGGACTCAGTAGGCGTCGCCTTCTCGCGGGACGAGGCAGATGAACTTGAGGGGAACGGAGCCCTTGTTGACGAAGGTATGGCGTTTGCCCCCCGCTATATAGGCCACCGAGCCGGCTTCGATCGTTCGCTCCTCGCCGTCGATGATGAGGCTTCCCCTGCCCTCGAGGATGTAGTTGGCGTGGAACCACTCATGGGCATGATGGGGGCTCGAGCCGCCCGGCTCGATGGTGAAGACCCGGAGGAAGCCGTCGTAGCCGTCCTCGGGCCCGATCATGATCCGCTTCGTCACCCCTGTCGCCCCGGCCATCGCCATCTCGACGGCCTTCACATCCCTCTCATGTCGCACCATTTGAGCCTCCACGGATTTCATTGGGCACGGCACCGATCCGGCCCCCAGCCCGAGGGGGCTCGTCTCCCGCCACGCGAGCCGTCAAGGTACTGCCGATGCCGGGATTCGTCCATGATTCGCGGCGCGGATCGAGCACCAGCATGAAGCCACCGGCGTCGTAGGCGATGGCCCTGAGCCAGGGCATCGCGCAGCGAAGGGCCAGGGCGGCGGGGAGGGGGTGTATGGCCCTTTTATCGAGGCTTTGGAGCTCGACCGGCCCCTCGACCGAGACGGCGCGATTCCCGGAGAGGGGGATGGCCAGCGAGAGCGCGAAGGGCCTCGCGGGCACCGATCGTCCGGGGACTTCCACGCCCACCTTGTCGAAGAGGGGGGGGAGGGAGGCGCTTGCCGGCCCCATGCCCTTCACGAATACCGATTCGATGGCGAGGCGGAGTCCAGCGTGGCCGAAGGTGACGAGATCGACGAGGTCGGCGCGATCGACGCGATCGACGCGATCGACGAGGTCGGCGCGATCGCGAGGCCTCATCCGGCTCCCCGCGCCCATGCCGCGAAGACGGAAGGAAGGTCGAGGAGGGGCACGAGGCCGCCTCCCCTCTCGATGGCCCGGGTCGACATGTCGCGGAGGGCCTGGCGGACCGAGGCGGGGGTCGGGATGAGGGAGGACTCGGGAATGGAGAGGACGTCGACGACGAGGTCGACGCGGATGCCGCTCCTCAAGCCGGCAGTCTGGCCGATGAGGACAAAGCGCGATTTTCCCTTCGCCAGGGGCTTCCTTCCGAGGGCGGGAGAGATGTCGATGAGGCTCTCGACCTCGCCCTGGTGGAGGATAACCCCCTCGAGGGTCGGGGGGCAGCCGGGCACGAAGAAGGGCTCGCTCATCGGGAGCACGGCCTTGATATAACGGCCCTCGAAGGCGAAGGCCTCGCCGTCGAGTTCGAATACGAGGACCGCGAGGCTGCCCTCGTCGGCGGAAGCCGCGCTCTCCCCGCTCCGCGCTTCGAGGGCCTCGTCGAGGGCGCTTCGCTCCGGCCCCATGGCCACCCCGCTCACGGCCGGCTCGGCGCGGCTATGATGACGCGGTTCTTGCCGGAGCCCTTGGCCAGATAGAGGCTCCGGTCGGCCGCCTCGCGCAGCGTTTCAAGGGATGGGTAGTCGAGGGAGGAGGCCAGGCCGCAGCTGAAGCTGCAGGTGAAGATCCGGCCCTCCGCGCGGAATTCCACCCGCGAAAAATCCTCGCGGAGCATGTCGAGGAGGAAGCGCGCCGAATCCCGCGTCGTGTCGGGAAGGATTATGGCGAATTCCTCGCCGCCGTAGCGCCCGACGATGTCCGAGGCCCTGAGCCTCTGTTTGAGGGCCCTCGCGATGGCGATGATCACCTGATCGCCGACCGGGTGGCCGTAGCTGTCGTTGACCTTCTTGAAGTCGTCGATGTCTATCATCGCGAAGCAGAGGGGAAGGCGGCTGCGTCTCGCCCCGTCGAGGGCCGTCCTGAACATCTGGGTGGTCGTGGTGTGGTTGAAGAGGCCGGTGAGGCTGTCCTGGGTCATGAGGGAACGGAGGATGCGCATGCGCTCCGCCCTGAGGCTCACGGAGCCCACGAGCTCGTCGCGCTGGATGGGCTTGGTGAGGAAGCCGTCCGCGCCCACCTTCATCGCCGAGAGCTGCTTGGCCTTGTCGGTCTCGGCCGAGAGGAAAATGATGGGAATACTGAGGAAGTCGGGCACCTGTCTGATGAGGGCGGCCAGGTCGTGGCCGGAGCAGTTCGGCATGTAGATGTCCATGAGGACGAGATCGGGCCTGAACTCCCTCACGATGTCGAGTGCCCGTTCCGGATCGGCGGCCACGCGGACCGTCATCCCGGCGTCCACGAGGATGGCGCCGTGATAGTCGGCCGCCGCCGGCTCGTCGTCGACGATGAGGATGCGGAAGGGCTCGGGCTGCCTGAGGCGGGTGAGCTCGTCCAAGGTCGAGACGAGCTTCATGGGATCGACGGGTTTCGGGAAGAAGGCCGAGCCCCCCGCGCGAACCGCGCTGAGACGGGCCTCGAAATCGCTCCTTCCCGAAATGAAGATGGCGGGAACATCGAGGCCGCGCGCGCGGATCCCGGAGAGGGCCTCGGCGCCTCCGCGCTCTCCCTCGGGGAAGACGATGTCCATGATGATGGCCCTCGGGCGCTCCGAGATGGTGGCCTCGACGAGGTCCTGGGTATGGGAATAGGTTTCGACCTTGTAGCCGAAATAGGCGACCTGGCTCGAGATTATCGCGGCCTGGACATTGTCGTCGTCGCAGAGATAGACGAGGGGAAGCTCCTCGGGCAGGACCGGCCCGCCCGCCTGGGCCGCCTCCTCAGCGAGATCGGCGGAGAGTTCGCGATCCCTGGCCGAGGCGGCGGCGGCCTCGAGCGCGGCGATTTTCGAGGCGAGGGCCTTCCTGATCTCGCCATGGCTCTCGCCGGGAATCCTCGTCGCCCGGTCGATCATCGACTCGATCTCGGACGCGAGGGAGCCGAGCTCGGTGAAGCCCAGGGAATTGCCGGTGCCCCTCATGGCATGGAGGACCGAGTGGAGGGAGGCCGCTCCCTCGTCGATCCGGCCCTCCTCTATCGCCGCCATGGCCCGGCGGAGTTCGGCTATCCGTCCGCGAAACTGCTCGAGGAAGGTGGCCCGGAGTTCCCGCAATTTGCGCGTGAGCGCGTCTTCGTTGCCGTTCATGCGATGCGCGACCCTCCGATGTCATCGCCGAGGAGGCGTTCTATGGCGGTCGGCAGCCGCTCGCCGAGGCTTTCGTCCTTGGCGAGGCAGATGTCGATGCCCGGCGCGAGTTTCTTCAGGCTCTCGGGATCGTCCCCGGAGAGCAGGACGAAGGGCTTCCGCGAACCGGCCGCCGCCAATATCCCGAAAAGCTCGATTCCGCTCGTGCCCGGCATGTGATGGTCGCTGACGACGAGGGCGATGGAGGCATTCGCGGCCAGAATGGCCCGGGCCTCGCTCGCGCTTTCCGCGATGATCGTCGCGAGGCCCGCCGCCTCGAGGATGGCCTGGGAGATGGCGGCAGCCATCGGGTCGTCGTCGACTATCAGTATCATGCTCTTCTCCATAGTATTGTCATATTCCCAGGCCGCGCAATGTCTCGAGAAGGCTGCCCTGGTCGAAATCGCCCTTGACTATATAGGCGTCCGCCCCTGCGCGGATGCCCTTCCTGCGGTCCTCGTCGCGGCTGCGGGAGGTGAGGATGATGATCGGGGTGTCGCGGTAGGCCTCGTCGGCGCGCAGCCGCTCGGTGAGGACGAAGCCGTCCATCCGGGGCATCTCCACGTCGGTGAGCACCGCGTCGAAGCGCCGCCCCAGAGCCTTGGCGAGGCCGTCGAGGCCGTCCTCGGCCAGCGTTATGCGATAGCCGTGGGCCTCCAGGACGTCCCGCTCTATCTCCCTCGTGTTGAGGGAGTCGTCGACGATGAGGATCTCCGCCTGCCGCTCCGCCGCTTCGCCCTTCCCGTCCTTCTGGCTTCCGAGCCGCGCGGCCCGCGACCTCCCGACGAGGGCGGGGGCGTTGAGGAGGCACACCAGCTCGTTCGATCCCGTCGCGATCATGCCCGAGACGAGGGCAAGGGAACGCATGTGCGCGGGAAGGGGTTTGACCACGACCTCCCTCTCGTCCTCGAGTTCGTCGATCGTGAAGGCCAGCCGTTCGGAGCCGTCGTTCACCACGACGAGGCGCAGGCCCGCCCGCCTCGGGCCTCGGCCCTTTTCGGCGGGCAGGGCGAGGGTCTCGGCGAGAGAGACGACCGGCACGAATTCGTCGCGGATAGTGGCGACCCTTCCTCCCGCCACCTCGATCACCCCATCCTCGTCGATATCGATCACGCCCGACACATCCTGCGCGGCGAAGCCGAAGACCGAAGAGCCCGTCCGCGCGAAGAGGACCCGCATGGCGGCGAGGCTGGGCGGCAGCCTGAGGCTGAAGCGGAGGCCCCTTCCGGGCGTCGACTCCACGCCGATGCTGCCCTTGAGGCCTTCCACCACGGCCGTCCGCACCGCGTCGAGGCCGACGCCCCGGCCCGAGAGATCGGTCACGATGGGGCTCGTGCTGAAACCGGGGCGAAAGATGATGTCGGCGATTTCGCGGGCGGAGAGGGCCGCGGCCTTGTCGGGATCGATGAGGCGGCCGCGCAGCGCCTTGTCGCGTATGGCTTCGAGATGGAGGCCGGCCCCGTCGTCGCCCACCTCGATCAGCACGGAGCCTTCAGTCTGGCGGGCCGAGATGCCGATCCGGCCCCGGGGCGGCTTTCCCGATGCCGCGCGGACGGAAGCCTCCTCGATGCCGTGGTCGATGGCGTTCCTGATGAGGTGGAGGAGGGGTTCGCCGAGCCTGTCGATGATCTGGCGATCGAGCTCGATGTCCGAACCGCTGACGACGCACTCGATCTCCTTGCCGAGGGAGAGGGCTATCTCGCGGGCCATCCTGGCCGCCGGCTCGAAGACGATCGATAGCGGAAGCATGCGCATGGCGAGGACGGCCCGGTGGAGTTCGCCTTCGACCGCCTCCCTCGAATGGAGCTCGGAGCGCAGATCCTTGCGGAAGCGGCCGATCCTCTCGCGGAACAGGCGGAGCCTTTCCGCGGCATCGACCGAGGCGGAAAAGACGGTCTTCTCGATCGAGGCGAGTTCGGCCAGACGGCTTTCCATCCTGGCCCTGGCTGCGAGCGATTCGCTGGCCAGGCGGGCCAGTTCGTCGAGCTTCTCCACCTTGACGCGGACGCTGTCCGACAGCCTTGCGGGCCCGGTCGTCGCGCCGCCGAGCTGTGGCGCCGCCTCGCCAAGTTGTGGCGCCGCCTCGCCGAGTTGTGGCGCCGTCTCGCCGAGTTGTGGCGCCGTCTCGCCGAGTTGTGGCGCCGTCTCGCCGAGTTGTGGCGCGGCTCGCGTGGCGGCCAGGGCCCCCGCTAGCCCCTCGAGGAGGGCCGGATCGGCCAGCGGTTTTTCCTCCCCGCCCGCGAGCCTTTCGACGAGGGCCGAGAGGCCGTCGGCTCCCCGGTACAGGAGCTTCACGGTTTCGGGCGAGGCCGGGAGGCTGCCGCGCCTGACCGCGTCGAGCAGATCCTCGAGACGGTGGGCGGCCTCACCGATCCCCGTCTGCCCGAGCATCCTGGAGGAGCCCTTTATCGTGTGGACAGCCCTGAACATCGCGTCGATGCCTTCCTCGACGGAAGCGCCGCCGTCGAGGGCGCCGATGCCCTCCATGAGGATGCCCAGGCGCTCCCGCGCCTCCTCGATGAATCTCTCGGTGAATTTTCTCGGGTCGATGGCCATGCGCTACTCCGCCATGTCGCGCAGCCGCCTCTGGCAGAGGAGCGCGAGGTCCGCTGTCGGTAGATCGAGGGGGACGATCTCGAGGCCGCCGTCCCTGTCGGCCCGGCTCCCGAGGGCGTGGACCACGATCCTGTATTCGCGAAGGGCCTTCTCTTTCTCCCCCCCCTCCCGGTAGAGTTCGGCGAGATTGAAATGGGCCGGCCAGCATCGGTTGGAAGCGTAGGTCGCCTTCTTGAACCAGGAAATGGCCTCCGAACCCAGGAGGCGCCTCCGCGCCGCGAGACCGAGAACCATGCAGGCGTCGACGGACCAGTCGTCCAGTTCGAGGGCGCGGAGGGCCAGGCTCTCCGATTCGTCATAATTGCGTCTTTCCAGTTCTATGAAGGCGCGGAGGGACGAAAGCGCGGCGGAAGTCTCTGCCCCTTCGGCGAGATCGATCGCGGCGAGGGCCTCGTCGAGGCGTTTCTCGCGGACGAGGCCGCGGATACCGTCTATGGTTTCGCCGCCCGCGGTCGTCCCGCGGCGGACCTGCCCCCGCCTCGGCGCGGTGGAGCCATCGCTCGCCGCCAGAGGCTTATGACGCCTCGAAGGCGTCTGCAGGGGCGGCGCGGCCCGCGTCGGGGGGGGAGCCATCGTCGCGGCCGAGGGGCCGGCCGGAGCCGCCACGCCCGCAGATGCCGGCGCCGTCGTCGCACGGCTCGGGCCCGATGGCGTCGGCGGGCCGGCCGATCGCGCGGC
>Ga0307375_10006402_pt1 | contig 10878 bp, 5 predicted proteins | sample TR1MG_FD_202531 | JGI IMG/M metagenome (GOLD analysis project Ga0307375, IMG submission 202531) | Soil microbial communities from Risofladan, Vaasa, Finland - TR-1 | ecosystem: Environmental > Terrestrial > Soil > Coastal area > Acid sulfate soil | place: Finland: Risofladan, Vaasa | collected...
ATAATCTCTCCATCCACTACTAGAGGGGACGTAGACATCCACGCGATAGAAGGAGTTTCCAAATAGGAGGCTAGAATGCAGGAATTCGCCTTACAAGAGGTGGCCTTGGCGAAGGCCTGACCACCGAGCTTCAGGGGCAGCGCGTACGGTTCCTCCTTCAGAGCCATGTCTGGAAGTTTCGCAACAGCAATGCGGCGCTGTGCTGAATGAGATGATACCAATGTAGGGAACGAGTATCGGATGAGAGGACAGTTGAGTGTTCTGGCGCGCCAGCGCGGAGGCGAGATCGCGCCGAAGAGCGTCACAAGACCTTGTGCCTCCTTATCAAGATTATCATCCAGCTCCCTCGATTGCCCTCTCATCCTCCCTCCGAGATTCGTCTTTGCTATTTCAACTCATTCACAAGATTAAGGAACTGCTTCCAGGGGCAGCTGATGCACTGTACAGCAACGTGACCAAGTGCGAAGTCTGATCCCGAAGGAGCCACCTAAAAGTCACGGAGCACCCTTTCACAATCTCTGGTATGCCTATCAGAAGCCCCATACTGCGGCCACTATGACTACATCTTCATTTTGACTTGATTCGACACTCATATCGCCAGCACCTTAGCCCCACGAAGCGCACGTCATGCACACCTGCAGTCAGCTGTCCAAATCCATATGGGAATAGATTTCTAGAAACAGAATTCTCTAGACTCTTTCCCTAATTCCCGATTACACCACTGTCTCTAGAATTCTGCGAAAATGCGTCTCCCCTGTCCATGGACACGTTTGCTCCAAACCGTGCTTTCAATTCGGCAACGGAAGAAGAGGACGAAATTTCAACTGTGCCGTGGTTCCGACAAGCAGCTGTATGAGGTCCTCAAGCATCGATAGTGCAGTTTGTTCCAGAATCTGAGGCACTAGGGGTAACACACGGCACAATATGGCTCGTAATTACTGTTTTACCACAGCGGAGGTCAAAACGGTCCTGTTTTCCGATAGCAAGCGGAACAGCGGATGTTCTTCGAGAGTTTTCTCCGACCAGGACCTTACAAGGTCGTCCAATTCTTTGATGAAGCGTTCGATATGATCGTTTCGTAGCGTGTGACTCATTCGTATGTGAAAGCATAATTGAGCGAAGACAGGAAACCCGTCACAGAAGGCTTCGACGCACACGGCCAGTCCTCTTCTGCTATCCAGTCCAATCTCTCCGCAAGTCCGAGTTACTTCTTCATCGTGACTCAGATATCCGAGAATAGGTGATTGCAAAGACGTGGTTTCGCTTGAATGACCACGTTGGAACTCCAGTGGGCCAGTCTGAGGTCGCTGTCGTTGAAATTGGAATGATGCATGCCCCCGCCGAAGTTCTCATATACTTGTGGATCATGTGGTACGACTCTAACCTGGCCAACCCCCAAGCACAGATCGTCTGGAAAGTCACGAGTTTGGCAACTGCTGAACTGATCGCTCCAAACCGAGTCGCATAGGTGCTTGGGCAATACGTCGCTGAAGTCGACCCAAAATGGCGTACTCTTCCTTCCAAATCGAACGTGGCAGGCATCTATCTGATCTCGGGACTCTCGACGTGTCTACATCGTCTCAAATCAGGTCCGGTCAGCAACTTTGGTTCCGCCTGCGCCTCCTTCTCAAATTGTACAATGCATCAATAAACCGATTCAATTATGTACTTACATGTACTTACATACATAGCAGCTGAGTAGTTGAGAATGCGTGGACAGTCACTGATCCGAAGCGAATGCAGCTTCGGGGAAGATGAATCCGGTGACAGGGACGCTGCCATCGCCTGCGATGGGAATTGGAACAATAGCTGTTTCCAATTCGTGAGCCACATTGAAGAATCGCACTTGGCAGGGGTCTCCACTTGCAGAAGTCGGGGGTTTGATGAGGCGAAGGTCCTTCTCCGCAGAGACTTGCGCCACGGTAATGGGAATGATGAAGTGGTTGCTCACCTGATGGAATGGTGTCACCAGATGGCCGCTGAGGATCTTGTGGGACGTTCGAGCTTCGAGATTCAGTTCATAGGAGAGGAAGAGGTGTCGAACTTTGATGGAGGCGTAGAGATCCTTGGGGATGTTGATGGTGACGTTTCCGCGCCAGGCGGTTCCAGGTTGAACCGGGAACTGAGGTAGTTCCTTTTCGATGGTGCGCAGTACGACTCCGTCGCTGCAAGATTCGTGCAGGCGCTTGTAGACACGACCGCCGGGATAACCGTTCACTTTCAATCGGGACTGCAGTTGCACACGCAGGGAGTTGACGGGCTTGCTAGAGCGATTCTCGATAGTGACTTGGAAGGTGAAGTGCTTTCCGATGGCGGCGAAGGGAGGGAGAACAGCGCTGATGAGGATTGGAGAGTTCTTGTGACGAGAACCGGAACGAGGTCTGCTATCTGAGCTTCCAGCTTCTTCTCTCTCCGAGAACCGCGGGGAGAGGGCGCGATCATCTCCATGAGGTTCCTCATCGATATCCTGCCCATCGCGATAGTGATGACGGTGATCGACACCCAAACCGTGTTCGGTGGGACTGGCTCCAAGATCGAATGGCGATTGTGGTCTATGGTGGCCTTCTCCTCTTGTGTAGGTTTCACTCTGCTTTGATAGCCATTGCGCATCATCAGTATCGCCATCCAAATCGACGTCAGTGATGTGTTTTTCGGTCTTGAGATGACTCTGCTCCAAAAAGTCCAGTCCAGCGAACGTCGTCTTGGGCGGGGACAGTCCCTCTGCGAGCTGTGCAGTTTCCAAGGTGGCTTCCTCAGTGTTGTGGAAGGAGGTAGAGTATTGGTCCGAGAGGGGCGAGCTTCGAGAGATTATGATGGTTTCCGTTTCGATGGGGGCGACCGAGGGCTCGTGTTCCAGATTTGGTTGTGCTGCAGAGATGAGGAGCGTTTGTCGTTCGATGGTGGGCTTCTTCGCGTGATGGTTTCCATGTCCAAGTTCGAACAGATGGGCCTCAATGAAGTAGAAGATGCCAACACAATCGTCCATGAGAGTCATGCTTGGAGGCACGTTAATGGGCAACGAGAAGGCAAAGGGGAAGTGATGCACACCACTTTCAACTTCCACACCCTCAAATTCGTTCGCAGCCAGTCCAATGTCCACAAACTCCTCCTTCATGTAGATCAGGTTCTCGCCGTTCTTCTCGGCCATATGTTGCAACTTCTTGGACGGTGGAGGGGCTTGTCCCAACAGCATCTCGCGCTTCGTGAAGTAGATGTCAGTGCCAGTGAAGAAGGCGTCCGTGTCGGGGTCATACCAGTCGATGTAATTGAAGCCGTTGAATCGCAATTGCAAGCCTTGGATCCTTCTCGCTTGACTAAGACTGAGTGTAAGAACACCACGAACAACTTCTCCAGGCCAATATGTCAAGCGCTCGAAGGCAAAACGCATCTCTGGAAGCTTTGTCGACTCGGGGGTTGTATCTGGCACCTGCATCGGACCAAACTCAAGCATCACCGACAGCGTCAGCGAATCTGTGATGGGAACCTTGCGCTCCAACAAACGCCAGGGAGACAAATCACTCCAGCTCAAGTACACGGAGCCAGCGTTCTTCTCCTTTTTTTTGGAGGCGTGCTTCTCCCACAACGTCATCACCAGGTTACTCGTAGGCTTCGGCACGATCACCACAAACTCTTCATTCCACTGCAGATCCAAATATGAGGAGTAGAATGTTAGCATGGGCCAATCAACAGAGAAAGAGACGGCGGAAGTTGAGGCCGGCGGCGAAGAACCATGAATCGCGAATTTCGTACCTCTGGCTCACCAATTCCATACACTGGCATCGTCTTCAGCAATGTCTTCTTCTTACTACCTGTAGTCAAGGTGATACGACGGTACTCAAGGTCACCGAACTCATGACGGTTCTCCGACGCTGCGAACCCACATCCAGAGAGATTGGGTTAGTGATCATGGGGTTCAAGTGCTGTTCGCAGACGCAAAGTAGAGTAAAGGGCCCATTTCCAAGAACATAGTGCAGAACAGGGGCGAAGGAAGCGGGAACAGCGAGAGGAATATGCGAACCTTTTCCAATGCGGATGTACAGCTGTCCAGGCGACTGCAGCATCTCGCGTGTTGGGATTGACTTGTTGAATACAGGAAAGAACAGATACGAAGAGGGATCTTCCCGAACAAGACTAAGAGAGCAACTGACAGCGAGGCGGCGAGAACACGGCGCCGCTCCACGCAATTGCTGTGAGGATCCTCCGGATGTCTCACACTTCAGCCGTTGTAGGCAAACGCCTCGGAATACGTTATTTCTCACCGAATTTCCCGTTAGAGGTTGCCCTCAGATTCCAACTTACGACGGTTTAGACCAAGACAACTCATCTAGGAAGCCCCCATTCTCACGCTTGCCGACAACCACGTTGGTCATGAGATCAGACGCCTCTCTGGAAACATGTAGCAAACGCACATTCGAAGCCATCCTCCCTCCTTAGAACGGGATTAGAGGTGGCCTGATCAGGAAATCCCATGGATTCTGGAAGCGTCCTCTCCCCCAATCACCCGCGGCGCCCAACGACTGAAGCCCCTCCAGGCACTTTTCCAGCGAGGATGCGCTTCGAAGAAGATTGGCCGGCAGACACTGTCTTTCCTACTTGTGGGCTCGCAACGGCTGTACCATGGAGAATTCAATTCATGTAGACAATTGGTATAGCGGAAAGAAGGCGGTCTTGAAGCCGTTGAACACATTCTCCTCAGAAGACTTCGAACTTGAGAACCGTCTTCTCTGCTCGAGATACAACCAGTTGGCGAAGGACTGTTTGGAATCGGCTAGAAATCGAGGTGCGTTGTTGACTAATGCCCGAGGACACTATCTCTCTCTTGATGTGGCGCGTACTGACCGAATTACTTGGTGGAACTCATTCTAGGCGCTTCTTCAGAGCAGGCAGTGTCGTTTTGTGAACCTGAGCTGGTTACGTCTCTAATATGCAAAACTAAGATCGTGTGCCCAGTAGAGGTGAGAGACTTCCTGCATCTGTGTCAGACAAAGAAGACGCAAGGCTATTCGGTACGCAGAGCTGTTGCATTCATTGAATTCGGACTGTGTCTTTGAGTTATGATGCAGCAATAGGTATTTACAGATGAACAAGGTGGGATTGTATCGCATGGAGGCAATAGAACTGACCAAAGCGAGCTGTTGTCATTTCGTGCTGTTTCCCCTCTCCTCAGGATCCTCCATGCCAGAGAACCATCTCTGCACTCCGCAAGTGCGCCACCTCGATGAACATTCCAGAATGGTGGATGTCGCAAGTGACGAGGCCAGCAGATCGGGAGGAGCAAGATCGGTTGGCAGTTCTGCACATGGGAGCGCAGGGTCGTTTGTAGCGTTGTTGGCGGTATATCATATCATCTCTTCAAAAGGCCCACGAGCTCTTCATAAAAGGCCCAAGTGAAGGCTGGCGAGAGCGAGCGTCGAAGGAGGCGTGGTGCGAATCCAAGCGTGAACGTCCTCAACCCTTCTTCCTGTCACATTGAGCATAATTGTACAGACGTGACGTGTGGAAATGGTCAGCACTCGTACACGACGATTGTATCTATCTTGTGAACATAAAAGCGCACAGTAGATGGACTACTCCCCATGATAGGACGAACCTTTAAGATCATCAGAGTGGTGGGAATCATGCCTCTAGATAAGCGAGCAGCAGTAGTAGGAGTGCTAATCGTGGATGCGTATTGAGTTTGGAGACGAGTGCGAATGACGTCAAAGGGATGACTAACGAGGGTTGCCGTGAGGCCGGAGAAGATACCGGACGTGAAGTTGAGCGCGCTGATTGGCACCCGACTATCTGGACTTCGCCAGGGGATGATGATGCTCTTCGTGTAATTGTACATGGCATAGTAGATTGCAGAATGGGGGACGTCACGAAGTACGGTGGGAACGAGTCCTGACCACAGAGCTCCAACTCCCTCCGTCGCTGAGATCGCCCGCAAAGCGCCTAACGTTGAGGTATAGGGTCTATTCGGGCCCATTGCCTCAAATCTCGTTTTAACCACCGTGACGGGAAGAAACACTGTCGAAGCCACTCCTCTGGCGATAGCTGCGCTCAACAACGACATGTGGAAAGGCAGCAACTTCACGTCCGCCCCTTGCAATTCCTTTAGCGCACTCGTCGTTCTCTCTAACAAGAAGAAGTACACTGAACTACCTGGAACGACTCGCCACATTGTAGGACCCAAACCTCTGAAGAAGCCGACAAAACCCTCCTCCAACGAAATCCGTTTCACAGTCGCCCAAAAGCCGCTTGTTACAAGCCAAGACAGAGAAGTTTCAGCAATAAATCAAGGAAAATAGGCAGATAATATGATATAACAACCGAAATGCACATTCACGTACCCGTAGGCTGCCACTTGAGCACGAGAGAGCTGCTGTTTGGTTCGGATCACGTCAAAGGGCTGTAACACTGCACTGGAGAATGCTGCGGACACAGAACCTGCCATCGGAGAAGCCATCATAGTAGAAACCCGTTCTAAAGAGAGAATAGTCAGTGTTTGGCGCTCTGAAGAAGAAGAGGCGGGACATCAAGGCATGCCATTTCATGCAGCACTTCCCAGCCCAAGATGGTGGCACACTGAGGAGGAAGGGTCCGAAACGCACCCCAAACAGCATTGTGCGATGATTTGTCTTTAGAAGTGGTCGACTCCATCGTGTCTTGGTGTGTAGAACTGAGGGAGAGGAAGGAGTGTTCGCGGGCTCGGAGTAGGGCAACTTGCCCTCCAACTCATCTGAGAAGCCCCTGAATGGACCATGAATCCAGTTTCACGGTCGTTGGATTGTACAAGTACTAATACATACTACAAGGTGTTGTGTGGGTTGGGAGAAGCCTCAATCCTTCTTTGGAGTTCTAAGGAAGAGTAACAGCGGCTTGAACAGTTTGTAGAGGAATGCTGAGGATGTGAGTGTCAATATGATGACGTTGATCCATTTCCAAACAGGTGTATCGAGTGCAGTTGGCCTGAGGTTGATGTTGATCTTGGCACAGATGGCGAAGAGAATTGCAAGGAGGGAGATCACTTCCATGTTGTTGTCGTCCTTTGATGTGAATGGTTTGAATCGTCTTTGTATGAGAAATGAGACAAGAATGATGATGACGGGGGCCAAGAAGTGCGATACGAAGGAGAACGGGATCACGGAGATGACGGCAGCGAAGATGATCCTTCTGCACAGCCATGCTAACTCGAAGTAGTGCATGGAGGGTCGATATGAATTGTAGAGCAGCCCGAGCCATTGGCCAGTGGTGTGGTCTCCAGCCTTGATCTCCTGGCGTTTCCAATAGAGCAGATAAGCGAAGCCCGCCGGAACGCCAATGATGTACAGCACGCCGAAGAGCAGTCCTGCAATGGCCATGCGTCCATGAACTGAATGTGGGCTGAAGAAGGTGACACTGCGCGAGGAAGTGGAGCAAATGAGCCAAGGGTAGGTGGAGGAGTAGTGGAAGCCCTCGGAAGGCGCGTGAAGACACGGCGCGAATGCCTCCAGAATGCGATTGCACAGCTCGAAGTGAGACGCAAAGACGAGGAAGAGAACAACTCTGCCAATCTTCCAATTGACAGTCTGCACGTATTGCTTCCAGCTCACCGGTGCCACCGAGACGAGCGTGTCAAACTCGGTTGCGAACGCGCCCGTGGAGTTGATCGAATAGGGGTTCTCCAGGTTCATATTTGCTTCGGTTTCTGTTTGCACACCATCCTTCAACAGCGAATATTGCGACAGATCGCGACCTACCTCCAAGCGAGAGCGGAAGAAGGCGATGTGATCGAGTGGGTCGAAGTCTTGCAGCGCTCGGAAGAACCTCAACATCCGTAGCAGTTCAGATATCCAATATACTACACCTACCAGAAGTATGATGCCAATGGGAAGCATCATAGAGAAGATGAAGCGCTGGAAGGGGTTACCAAAGAGCGTAGACGAGAGGCACTCGAGTCCTACGACGCGGAACTGCGTTGCCACGCGAGCTGCGGCCAAAAACGATAGCGGCGAAGGTAACACATCGCGTCCCACGAATACAGATGCAGTTTGGACGAAAAAGACGAACGACTTGATGAGGCCGGAGGAGGCACCTCTCTGAGCCTCTGCGAAGATGATGATCGCCGTGCCCATGATACTTGGGATGAATGTACTGACGAGGTTGAAGAACAGCAGGATGACGACGACGATCGAAAGGATGAACATGCAGACTACGAGGAGGGTGCCCTTGAGAAGGATGAACAGCACGACAGCGACTAAGAAGACGATGACTGTTGGAAGATAGTTGTGGTGACACAAGTTGCAGGTTTGGTCTGCAGGGTAGTAGCAGATGGTGTCATTGCACACGCATTGTGTACAGAGGAAGCCGGTATAGCCAGCAGCACAGTTGTTAGGAGGACACTGAATCTGACACTGGGGAGCATTACTGCCGCTGTCGGAAGGGACATCATCAACGGACTTACGGGGACCGCCATCCCATGCGTGAGAAGGGTCGAGATGGTCGTACTTGGACATGAGGACTCGTTCAGGTCCACAATTCGTTTCACAGAGTGATTCCAGGCACGAACTCGCGGTTTTTCCATCAAGCGTTGTGGTATAAGGGCATTCTAGAATGGCGACGGGATTGGCGGTCGGAGAAGGAGCAAATCCAGGGCTGATGAAGTAGCGATTGGGCATCGAGGTATCGTTCTGCTTGGCGCAATATGCGTCTTGTGGGCATGTTTTGCAATCGGATTGAAAGGAGTAGAGTCCAGCGAGGCAGAGTTGGCAGGCAATGTAGCTAGAAGTGGTATCGAGACGGTATCCAGAAGGACAGTCATCCAACACGTATGGAACGCTTAGTGTGATCGAGTCAGGTGCACCAAAGTCTCTCGAATAGTCGATGAGCGTAAAGTTGAGGAGGAAATGGCCACCAGGAGCACCCCAGATGGTCATAGCAGGGAATCGAATTTCGCCAGAACTCACGTCCATCTCTTGCACGTTTTGCCAAGCTCCTGATTGGAACAGCAGATCCTTATCTCTGCTGATAGACATTGCAAGAGAGGGGGCCTTGACAGCATTGAGTGAATGATCGAGAAGTTGGAAGGTGGTGTGGAATGGAAGTCCAGGATCTACGCTGTTGCTCGTGCTTCCAACAATGGACATGTATGGGGATATGAGATCGTTTCCGTAATTAGTCGCCAAGTTGCCACTGATGTCACATGTGTGACAGATGCTGTGTACCAATCCCGGGCTCCAAAATCGGGGCAAGAGAGCGACACCCCCGCCTGCCAAGGATGCATTGTTATGGCGCACAGTCACATGATTCCAGCACATATCGGTGATGTTATCGCCATTGAGATAGATTCCTCCACCGTATGAAGCCTTTGAGTACGTAATCGTCACGTTGGACAGCCAGGAAGTGGTCGAGTCTCCAACGTGCATGAACAGCGAGCCTCCATTGCCTACCGCAGTCGGATCCATTGCCAGTGCAGTGTTGTTCCTGAAGACACAGTCATCAATCGCAGTTTGGTTCATGGACGAAATGGCACCACCCAACGCCTTCGTGAAGGAAGTCAGCGCAACGTTCATCACGAACTCCGAGCCATCGAGATGTAGGCATTCTATCGTGTGAATCGCTCCACCAAGGGCGTTTCCAGCTGAAAAGGTAGTGACCGCCACGTTGGATAGGAATCGAGTGTTGGAGACGGTGGCGTTGAACGTACAAATCGCGCCTCCTACTGCGTCCTCTGCTGTAGTAGCTCGTGCCTGATTGGAACTGAATACACTATTAACCAGTTCCAATTCCACGACGTAGGCGGCACCACCATTGGCGGCATAGTTGGCGTAGAAGCTGGACTCAGAGATTGCAACGCGCAAACCCCAGATGGCGCCACCAATGCCTTCTCCAGAACTCAAATATGAGTAGCCTCCAGAAGCGTAGTTGTTGAAAAACTGAGATTCCAAGATCGTCAGCTGATTGACACCCATTTCGTCCTCTGAAGACCAGGCGGCAAGCGCACCTCCAAAGGCCATACCACCTCGCCCGTATTGCAATGGCGTGTACCGATTCGGTTCCTTCCATCCAGTTCCACCAGTAGCGTGATTCGAAGTGAACGAGGTGTACAAGATGATACCGCGAGAGGTGTGCTGATTGATGTGTATGCCTCCGCCCTTCGCGTATCCACCAGTGTTTGCACCCAATGAGGTGTAAACGGTATCTCCTCCAACTGCTTCATTATCCTCAAAGTTGCATCCGTAGACCTCCAAAGAAGAGCCCTCGAAGTAGAATCCTCCTCCTGCCGCGTCTCCTCCGATCATCGATCCAACGCCTCCTCTGACGCTGTTTTGCCTGAATGTGTTGTTGTGAATGAGGATCTTCGCTTGGAATTGCGCTCGTAGGGAAGGAACTGAGGTGAGATTAACCGAAGACTCGAAGCCATTGTCGGTGTGCAGGGTGTGATGATTGCCATGCATGTGCTCTGCAGTTGGACCATCAACGTAGTGACCACTCATGATGTTTTGATGATGGATCGAACGTTGAGAACCAGTGAAGGTGCGGTTGGGAACGAAGTTGAAGATGTTGACGCTGAGTCCGCCACCTTCGGCCGAGCCTCCAGTCGATGGTCCATCACCGCCATATGCCAAGTTTCTTTGGAATTGATTGAATTGGATGATGGACCGGGCGTCGAAGCCGACGATGCGAAGGGCGCCACCAAACGCGTATCCACCAGTGTTGTCTTCGGTGCTTTTGCCACCAAGCGCCGCGTTGTCTTGGAAGATGTTCTCTTGTATCAGCAAGTGTGCCGTGGTGGGCCGTTGGGAAAAGTGATCCGTGATCATCTCGAGGCCACCACCAAACGCCCAGCCGGGGGTGTAACCGCTCGGTGCGGCAGCGGTGTTGCGGAAGAAGGTGTTGTTGATGACCGTGAAGTCG
>Ga0307375_10006403_pt1 | contig 10877 bp, 8 predicted proteins | sample TR1MG_FD_202531 | JGI IMG/M metagenome (GOLD analysis project Ga0307375, IMG submission 202531) | Soil microbial communities from Risofladan, Vaasa, Finland - TR-1 | ecosystem: Environmental > Terrestrial > Soil > Coastal area > Acid sulfate soil | place: Finland: Risofladan, Vaasa | collected...
CATTTCCTTGTTGCAGCCGTCGAGGATGCAGAGGCCGGTGATCTTGCCGAAGGGGAGCTTGTGGAGCTCGGTCTTGCCCTGCGCGACGTACTTGATGTTCTTGGCGACGACCTTACCCATTTCGTCGGAGGGGTAGCCGGTCTTGGGAACGCCGAAGGGGACGTGGCCCTCGCCCTTGAAGGGGTTGGGGACGGCGACGGAAAGACCGGCGCCCCAGATGTTCTTGTAGGTGGTATGGCGATAGCTCTCGTCGGTGGTGATGAAGCCCCTCTCGTCGCCGAGTCCGGGGCTGTCGAAGACGAATTTCTGGCCGACGAAGGGGGGGACGAGCATCTTCCACTTTGCGGGGATCTCCTCGCCCGTGGAGAGGACGACGGAGCCTTCCTTGATCTCGGTGATGGCGGCGTCGGCGCGGAAGTCGATGTCGAGCTTCTTGAAGAAGGTCTTGAGGAGCTTCTCGCCGCCGGGCATGCCGCCGATGCCGAAGTGGCCGAGGTAGGGCTCGGGGGTGATCCAGGTGACCTTGACCTTGTCGCGGATCTTGGCCTTGCGGCAATACTGCTCGAGGTTCATGAGGTATTCGTAGCCGGCGCCCATGCAGGAGGCTCCGGGGACGGCGCCGACGACGGCGGGGCCGGGATTCTTCACGAACTCCTTCCAGGCCTCGTAGGTGGCGGTGGCGTGGGCGGGGGTGAAGATGGAGCGGCTGTGGCCCTTGGGGCCGAGGCCGGGGACGGCTTCCCACTTGAGTTCGGCGCCGGTGGCGAGGATGAGCTCGTCGTAGGCTACTTCCTTGCCGCCCTTGGTGAGGACCTTATTCTGCTCGGGCAGGACCTTGACGACCTCGTCATGGATGAAGGCCATGCCGTGCTTCGCGAGGATGGGCTCGACATCGAAGCTGATGTCCTCGGCCTTGCGCCTGCCGAAGGGAACCCAAATCAGGGACGGGATGTACACGAATTCCTTGATCTTGCTGATCATCGTGACGTGGACGTTCTTCTTCAGGTGTCGCTTGACTTCGAACGCCGCGGTCATTCCCGCGAAATTGCCGCCGACTACCACTACCTCTTTCACCGCTATCTCCTTGGCGAGAGCATGTCAATAAGTCTCAACATTATAATATATGCTAAACTTTATGTAAAGCTGATATGATAAATAGAAGATAATATAACCCCGCTGTCAGTTTTTGGGAAGAAAATGTTCTGATGTGGGGTAACGAAGGGGAGGCTCGCGCACCGGAGGGGGCAGGCCTTGGTGTGGGCCTGGCCCGCCCGGGGAGCTCGCTCGCGGGCTTATGGTGGTTGGGGCTGGTATTTAGTTTTGAGGCAAGAAATAAATCGGGCTTTCGGCCTCGGTTTTCGGGCTTAGGCCGGTAGTCCTGTCTTTTTCGATCCGGGGATTGAAGGCGTGCTGGCAGCTCTTCCCGTTCTCGTCGAGGCCGGAGCAGGAAATGCCCGAGTCGACTATTTGACCGCGGGCAAAGGCGAGGGCGGCCTGGAAGGCATCTCCGGTGGCTCCACGTATGGCGACGATGCCGTTGGCCGCCAGGGTCCGCGAGGCGCCTTCTCCCATGTTGCCGGCCACCAGGTGGCTGACCCCGGCCCTGGCGAGCTCCGAGCCTATACCGGACTTGCAGCCCCTTCCGCCGGGAGAGTTCACGCTCGCCTCAGGGACGAGGCCTTCGCCCTCAACCCGGTATATGAGGAATTCCTTGGCCTGGCCGAAGTGCTGGTCGACCTGGCCCTCCTTGCAGGGGACGGCGATCCTCTTGATGGAGTCTTCCTGATTCTTGATGCTGACCTCGCCACCCTCGATGCGGATGGCCTTGCCATGGAGGAGGGCGTCCGCGACCTTCCTCCGGGCCGCCTCGATGATATTGCCGAAGGTCTGGCGCGAGACGCCCATGGAACGGGCGGCCGCTTCTTGATAGAGGCCCTCGTAATCGGCGAGCCGTATGGCCTCGGCCTCGTCCAGGCCGAGGATAATGTACATGAGTTCCTTGGCGGGGACGCCGCTCGGCTTCAGTTCCCTGGCTTGTATGGGGGCACCCAGACGGCGCTCGCTGATTGGTCGTGGCATGGGCCTTCAACCTATCCGAGGCGTCGAGGCGAGTTCGCGGGTCATGGGGAAGGCCATTTGTTGATGCTGCACCATCTCTCTGCTCCTTAAACGATTATATGCTCATTTCGCGATATTCTCTATCGGATTTTGCTCGTCGCCTGCGGCTGCCCGGCGGCCGGGCCGCCGTCGAGGAGGCGCCTAGGGTCCGGGGAGATGGATTGAAGTTTGAAATTGGAATAGGACAAAAATATGTTAAATTCGTTAAATTTTGATTCTTTCTTCGATGCTCTCAAAAACGCAAAGAAAGGCTATGCTGAGCCCGGTTTGTATCCTGCGGCCCCTTGCTGACATGGGTGAAAGTCAAAGACTTGTTCTTTGTAATATATTATAATACAATAAATAATCTAAAAATAAGCCAGACAGAGCCCGGAATCACCCCTGGCTTCCTGGAAGCAGGGAGGAGGGGCGGCGTCTTTTTTTATCCTTCTGCTTTTCTCCATCTAGTGATTTTTTTTGTGGTACTCCTTATTTATCGAATTTCTTAAAATAGCATTTGACAATTATAGGAATAAGTAGATAATGCACTATATGCAGACTACACCACCCACAACGGACGGAAGCGACCAGATTTCCATGGTGGTCTTTTCCGACGACCTCGACAAAATCCTCGCCGCCATGATCATCGCAAATGGAGCGGCAGCCTTCGACATGAAGGTGAATCTCTTCTTCACCTTCTGGGCGATATCCGCCCTCCGAGCCCCCGCGAAAAAGGGCAAGGGTAAGAAGTTCATCGAGAAGGCCTTCGGCTTCATGCTGCCCAAGGGTTTCGACAAGCTTGCCCTCTCCAAGATGCAAATGGGGGGCATGGGAGCGGCCATGATCAAGAACATCATGAAGAAGCAGCACGTCGCCTCGCTGCCGGAGATGTTCGCGACCGCAGGCGAACTCGGCGTCCAGATCAATGTCTGCGAGATGTCCATGAAGCTCATGGGGATCCAAAAAGAGGAATTGATCGACTATCCGAACATGCAGATCTGCGGCGTCGCGACCTTCCTCTCCGACGCCCAGGACAGCAAGATCCAGCTTTTCATTTGACCTACCACATAAGGAGACAGAGATGAGCACAGCCGAACTTACGAAGATCAAATCCGACAAGATCGTCGACGCGCGAGCCGTCGCCTGCCCGGGCCCCCTCCTCGCCGCCAAGAAGGCGATCGGAGACCTCGAGGGCGGACAGATCCTCGAGGTCTATTCCTCCGACGAGGGCACCAAGGTCGACATCCCGAAGTGGTGCGGCAAGATGGGTCACGAATACCTCGGCGTCGTCGAGGCGGACAGCTTCTTCAGCGTCTTCCTTAAAAAGGCCGACTGAGAATTTTTTAGACCTGGGCGCCTCGCCGAGACGCCCGATCCGCACCGGCGGCCACCGATCGGGCGGTCGCCGGACCTCCTACAAAGGGACAGTCCCACCCATGCACGACACGACCAAGTCTCCCAAGATATTGGTATTTTCCACCGACAAGATCTCCGATCCCGGCATCGACCAGGCGGGGCTGCGGAAAATACACTATTCACCGACCGTCTATACCATCAGCGTACCCTGCTCTTCCTGCGTCAAGCCGCGCTGGATACTCCGCGCCTTCGAGCAGGGTTTCGACGGCGTCTTCATCGCCGCCGACGGGATCGAGTGCTCCTACACATCGCACTGTTCGGACAATACGAACGCGATCATCGAGGAGTCCCAACGACTCATGAAGGAGAAGGGCATCAACCCGAAACGGGTGCGCATGGCGGCGATCTGCTCTGTCTGCGCGGAACCCTTCGCCAGTCACATGGCTAACTTCACCAAGATACTTACGGAGCTCACATGAGCAATGAGGAAAACTACGACGTTGTCGTCGTCGGCGGCGGAATAGCCGGTCAGGAAGCCGCCCTCAGCCTGGCCGCCATGGACAAGCAGGTCCTCCTCGTGGAGAAGGGCCTTTCTGTCGGCGGCAAGATGATCCAGCTTTCCAAGGTCTTCCCGACCCTGGACTGCGCGGCCTGCATCACGACCCCGAAGATGTCCGAGACCGCCCGCCATCCCAATATCACCCTGGCCCTTGGCTCGACCATCTCGAACATCAACCGGAACGGCAAGTTCACTGCCCTCGTCACCACGGCGCCCCGCTACGTGAAGAAGGCCGACTGCACCGGTTGTCAGGAATGCGAGGCGGCCTGTCCCGAGGTCAGGCTCGACAACTACAACGAAAATCTCGTCGGCCGCAAGGTCGCCTACATTCCTTTCAGCCTCGCCAATCCCCGCATCGCCACGATCGACCGGGCCGGAACCTCCGCGCCCTGCATCGCCGCCTGCCCGGGCGGCGTCAAGGCCTACGGCTTCGTATCGCTCGCCCGCAACGGGCAGTTCGACGAGGCCATGGAATTGCATCTCGAGGACAATCCCCTTCCCGGTTCGCTGGGTCGCGCCTGCTACGCCCCCTGCGAGGGGCAGTGCAGCCGCCACCTCGCCGAAGGCCCCGTGGACATGCGCCGGATCAAGCGGCACTTCTCCGAGAAGTACTACGACAAGAACGCCGTACCTAACGAGAGGAAGAAGAAGGCCGCCACCGGCAAGAAGGTCGCCATCGTCGGCTCCGGCCCCGCGGGTCTGACCGCCGCCTACTTCCTCGCGCAGAACGGCCACGAGGTCACGATCCACGAGGCGCAGAAGGAAGCCGGCGGCATGCTCAAGATGACCCTGCCGCAGTATCGTCTTCCCAACGCGATCGTCGACAGGGACATTCTCAACATCACCTCCCTCGGGGTGAAGATCGAGACCGGCTCGCGGATCGACGACGTGGCGGCCCTCAAGGCCCGCGGCTACGACGCCGTCGTCGTCGCGGTGGGCACCCACGAGTCGACGAGGCTGAAGGTGCCGGGAAGCGAGCTGCCGGGCATCATCGACTGCATCGAGTTCCTCCGCGAATCCAAGATCGGCAAGAAGGTCGATCTTTCGGGCAAGCGCGTCATGGTCGTCGGCGGCGGCAACACCGCCATGGACGCCTCGCGCACCGCGCTCCGCCTCGGCGCCGCCTCGGTGACCATCGTGTATCGCCGCGGCCGTGACGAGATGCCCGCCTGGCCCGTCGAAATCGCGGAAACCGAGGAGGAGGGCGTCAAGTTCGAGTTCCTCCGCAACCCGGTTTCCTTCTCCGGTGCTGCTTCAGGTGTCAAATCGGTCCGTCTCGTCAAGATGGAGTTGGGCGCCCCCGACGCAAGCGGCCGTCGCTCGACCACCGAGCTCAAGGGCTCCGAGTACGATATGCCGATCGATTACGTGATCGAGGCGATCGGTCTCAAGCCGACTACCACGCCCTTCCAGGGCAAGCTCGAGCTCAACAAGAACGGCACCGTCAAGGCGGACGCCACTACGCTCCAGACCGCGACGCCCTGGCTCTTCGCCGCCGGCGATTCCCAGAGCGGCTCGACGACCATCATCGAGGCCGCGGGGCAGGGCAAGCGCGCCGCCTTCTACCTCGACCGCTTCCTCCGAGGTCTCGATATCGGGGCCGCCGAGTTCGGCGACAAGCTTCCCGCCGCCGACGCCGAGCGCATCGTCAGGGAGAAGGCCTTCCCCGCCCCGGTGATCCCGCAGAAGTTCCGCGACGGCCACGAGCGCGTCAAGGATTGGGAGGAGGTCGAGAGGACCTTCACCGACGAGGAGGCCACCAAGGCCGCCTCGCGCTGTCTCGATTGCTCCAATTGCCGCGAGTGCCACCAGTGCGTGAGCGCCTGCCCCGCCGACGCCATCGATTTCTCGATGAAGGAGCAGAAGCGCGAGATCAAGGCCGACGCGGTCGTCCTCGCGACCGGCTACAATCTCTTCGATCCGACCGAGCGCCCCCAGTACAACTTCGGCCACCCGAACGTCATCACCTCGATGCAGATGGACAGGCTCATCGCGCCGACCAGGCCCTTCAACAACCTGCTCAGGCCCGGCGACGGCAAGACTCCCTCCAACATCGCCTACGTGCTCTGCGCCGGTTCCCGCGATTCGAGTCTCTCGAACTTCAAGACCTGTGGCACGAGCCCGGCGGACAACCCCGCCTGCTCGCAGATATGCTGCATGTACTCGATCAAGCAGGCCCAGCTCCTCATGGGAGCCCTGCCGATGGCGGACATCACGATCTACTACATAGACATCCGCGCCTTCGGCAAGGGTTACGAGGAGTTCTACCAGCAGTCGCGGGGCATGGGCGTCAACTTCGTCAAGGGCAAGGTCGCCCGCATCAACAGCGACCCCAAGAACCCGCAGGACGCCATCCTCATCGTCGAGGACATCGAGAAGGGCACCCTCAAGGAAGCCAGGCACGACCTGGTCGTCCTTTCCACCGGCATCAGGCCGGTGAACGAGATCGTCAACGCCTTCGCGAAGGACAAGCCTGCCCTGGACGAGCACAGCTTCATCAAGGTGCCCGATCCGATGTTCAGCCCGGGCCAGACCACCGTCGAGGGCGTCTTCGCCGCAGGCACTGCCACCGCGGCGATGGACATTCCCGATTCCATACTGTCGGCGGGCGCGGCCGCGGCCGGTGCCGCGTCCTATATCGCGCGGCGGAAAGCAGGAGCATGAGCATGGCGGACGAGAAACGCGTCGGCGTGTACATCTGCCATTGCGGCGGAAACATTTCCGACTATGTCGATGTCGCGGCGATCCGCGACGAGATGAGCAAGGATCCCGATGTGATCGTGGCCAAGCACGTGATGTTCGCGTGCTCGGATGCGACCCAGAAGGAGATGGAGAAGGACATCAAGGAACAGGGCCTCACCGCCCTCGTGGTGGCCTCCTGCTCCCCCAAGCTCCATACCCACACCTTCAGGGGGGTGGCGGCGCGAGCCGGCCTCAATCCCTACCGCTACGTCCAGGTCAACATTCGCGAGCAGTGTTCCTGGGCCCACTCCGACACTCCCGCGGAGGCGACCCTCAAGGGCTCGGGCCTCGTCAGGGCGGGCAAAGAGCGGGTCCTCAATGCGGAGGCCCTCACGCCGATCCGCGTCGAGGCCAAGCAGGCCGTGGCCGTCGTCGGCGCCGGCGTCTCCGGCCTCCGCGCGGCCGTGGCCCTCGCGGACATGGGCGAGGAGGTCTTCCTCCTCGAATCCTCCGACAAGCCGGGCGGAAGGGTCGCCTCGCGCACGAGGCTCTTCCCCGACAACTCGAGCGGGAAGGAACTCGTCGACCGCATGGTGGCCGAGGTGAAGAAGCGCCCCAATATCAAGCTCTTCACCAATTCCACGGTCCAGAACGTCTCGGGCAGCATCGGTAACTTCACCCTGAAGGTCGGCGTGAAGGGAGGCGAAAGTCTTCCCCTCGGCGCGGGCGCCATCCTCGTGGCGACCGGCTTCGACGACTACAAGCCCTCCGACGGCGAGTTCGCCTACAAGAGCGGCCCGAACGTGATGACCCTACCCGACTTCAACACCCTGCTGGAATCCGGCAAGGGCGACATCAAGGTCGAGGGCCGCCTCGTCAAGCGCATCGCCTTCATCTATTGCGTGGGCATGCGTCAGGCGAAGGGACCCAACACCTACTGCTCGAGGATCTGCTGCACCTCGGCCATCAGCACGGCCCTGGCCGCGCGGGAGAGGGCGAAGGATCTCGATATCTTCCACCTCTATCGCGACATCAGGACCTATGGAAAGCAGGAGCTTCTCTACGAGAAGTCCTCGAAGGCTGGCGACACCTACCTCATGTACAACGAGAAGACGCCGCCGGTCGTCGAGCAGCGCGGCAAGTCGGTGCACCTCAGCGTGAAGGACTCCCTGAGCGCGAAGGCCGAGCTCGAGCTGGACGTCGACCTCGTCGTGCTCGTGACCGGCATGGTGCCGCGAAGCGATAGCGCGAACGTGGCCTCGACCTACAAGATCCCGATCGGTAGCGACAAGTTCTTCAACGAAATCCATCCCAAGCTCCGGCCCGTCGAGACCGTCATCAACGGCGTTTACCTCGGCGGCTCCTGCCAGGGGCCGAAGACGGTGGCCGAGTCGGTCAATTCGGCCCTCGCCGCCTCGTCGAAGATCTTCGGCGTGATCGGCAAGGGCACCGTTGAGCTCGAGCCCATCGTCGCGGCAGTAGACTCGGACAAATGCACCTGGTGCGGGAAGTGTCAGTCGGTCTGCGAATACGGCGCCATCACCGAGGCGGAGCATGGAGACCGGAAGGTCGCGATGATCAATACCTCGGCCTGTTCGGGTTGCGGCGCCTGCACCCCCGTCTGCCCCAGCGACGCGATCGATCTGGCCCGCTACACGAACGTAGAGGTCGAATCGATGATCGACGCCTACTCCAAGGACGCCGGCGTCACGCCGATGGACCTCGCCGCGGGAGATTCCGGCGGCAAGGAAATGACGCAGATGAAGGAGTTCCCCCTCCGGTGGAAGGCCATCCTCGAGGCGATGAAGGACGAGCCGATGAACATACCCGCGATCTGCGCGGCGACCGGATTCGACTCCGCCGACGTCACCTATCAGGTGATGACGATGGTGAAGTACCGGGTCCTCGATCCGAAGGGCATCGACGAAGATGACGAATACTATTTCTATCAGCGGAAGCGGTGAGCATATGGCAGTATTGGATCCGAACTTTAAGCGAACGATGCGCCGCTACGGCGCGACAGATTTCACGGCCTGCTACAACTGCGGCACCTGTACGGCGGTCTGCAACCTCTCGGAGAAGGGCTCCGAATTCCCTCGGAAGCTCCTGCGCTACGGCGTCCTCGGGCTGAAGGACGAGGCCCTCGCCGATCCGGCCATATGGCTCTGCTATGCCTGCGGCGAATGCACCGAGACCTGCCCCCGCGGCGCCGACCCGAAGAATTACATGGCCGCCCTCCGCCGCTACGCAGTGGCGCGCATGGAGCCGACGGGGATCACCAGGCTCCTCTTCACGAGCAACCCCTTCTCGATCGTCTTCACGGCCCTCCTGGCCGTCGTGTTCGCCTTCTTCATGCTGACGATCAAGCCGGATCACATCGTTTCCCGGTGGATCTTCGACTGGATGCCGGAGGAAATAATCCACAACCTCGGCATGGGCCTCTTCATCTTCCTCGGCCTCTCCATGGTCGTCGGCGGACTGACGATGCTCCTCCGCCTTTTCAAAGGCGCCACGATGCCCGAGAAACCCCTCGCGGCCCTATGGAACGCGGCGGTGAAGACGGTTGTGGAGCTCATCAGCATGAAGCGCTTCCGGGACTGCGACGCCGACGAGACTTCCCACTGGAAGGGCAAGCCCGAGATCCTCAAACCCTGGTTCGTCCACCTCACGATCATGTGGGGCTTCATCGGCCTCCTCGCGGCGACGGCCCTCGATTTTATCCTCAAGGACCCGGGCACGACGGTCTGGTTGCCGACCCGGCTTCTCGGGACGGCCGCCGGCATCGCGATGGTTTACGGGGCGACGGTTTCCTTCGTCTACCGCATCGGCAAGGTGACCATGTCCTACCGCGACAGCCGACTGGCCGACTGGCTCTTCCTCGGCGCCCTGTGGCTCGCCGGCGTCACCGGTTTCTGGATGGAGATCGCCGTCACGGGCGACTACGCGAACGGCCTGAACCGCCTGATCTTCATGATCCATACGGTCGTTTCGATGGAACTGGTCCTTCTTTTCGCCTTCTCGAAGTTCGCCCACGCGATCTACAGGCCCATTGCCCTCTTCGCGCACTATTTCCGAAGGAAGCAATGACGGCGCGCCCGCGCCTGAATGCGCCGTCCTCGGGGCTGCCGCTTTCGAATTCGAAGGCGGCGGTCCCGGGGGAGGGCGCCTTGGTCGAGACGACTCTGGCTGGAGTGACCATGCAAAATTCGGCAACGGATAGGCGCTTCGATCGAGCGGCCCAGACACTTTCGCTGTTGGCGAACGGGAAGAGGCTCGAGATCCTCGTCATGCTCCTCGAGCATGACCGGAGCGTCAGCGAATTGGTTTCGGGCTCGGGGTCCTCGTTTTCGGCGATCTCCCAGCAGCTGAAGCTCCTGACCCTCGGCGGCCTCCTCGAGAAACAGCGCCAGGGCAGGAACATCTATTACCGGCTGAGGGACGCGAACGCCGGCGCCATCCTGCGCCTCGTCAACGAGGTCATGGCGGAACAGGCCCAGTAGCAGTGCGGCGGTGGGGCCGGCTCCCTGATCGGCGCCGGCCCCCTGATCGGCGCCGGCTCGGTCAAATCGGCCGGCCTTGTCCTTAGCTCCCGGGGATGCGATCCTGTTTCCGATCCAGCAATCGGAGGCGCGAGACCATGAGGGGACCAGGGGAAAGGGAAGATCTGGCGGCGGCACTTGTCGCCTCCGCCGACGGCGGCCTTCTATCATGGTCGGAGGAGAGGGACCTGAGCCCCTCCTTCGGCCTCTCTCCGCGCGAGGTGGAGGGCGCGGCCCTCGACGCGAATCTGCGTCTCGAGCGCTACGCGCGGAATTTCAGCAGCATCGACGCCGAGGGCCAGGCGAGGCTCCACCGTTCATGTGTCCTCGTGGCCGGCTGCGGCGGCCTGGGCGGCTACCTCATCGAGGAACTCGCCCGGGTCGGCGTCGGCCGCCTCGTCGTCGTCGACCCCGATCGCATCGACGCCTCCAATTTGAATCGACAGCTCCTGGCCACTATCGGCGACCTTGGCGCCTTCAAGGCCGAGTTGGCCGAAAGGCGGGTCGCCGCCATCAACCCTGCCGTCGAGGTCGTTCCCCATGTGCTCCGTATGGATGCCGCGAACGCGGAGGCCCTCCTGGAAGGGGTCTCGCTGGCGGCGGATGCCCTCGACAGCATTCCCTCGCGTCTGGAGCTCGAGGAT
>Ga0307375_10006404_pt1 | contig 10875 bp, 10 predicted proteins | sample TR1MG_FD_202531 | JGI IMG/M metagenome (GOLD analysis project Ga0307375, IMG submission 202531) | Soil microbial communities from Risofladan, Vaasa, Finland - TR-1 | ecosystem: Environmental > Terrestrial > Soil > Coastal area > Acid sulfate soil | place: Finland: Risofladan, Vaasa | collected...
CATCCGGATGCGGCGGCATCTCGCGCGGTGGCTTGCCATAGAACATCACCGGCTCGCCGACGACCTCCAGCTCCAGCGTGGTGCGGACGCCGGCAAACTGCACCGGCCGGTCGCGCCGCGAGTCGGCGCCGAAGGTTTCATAGTCATGCCAGAAGAAGGTCTGCATGCGCGAATCATCGCATGCTCAAAAGCCGACAGGCTGCTAGGCAAGACTGGTAAACTCGCACAGATCAAGGAGATTCCATGAGCCATGCACACGACGACAACCTGATCTGGATCGATCTGGAGATGACCGGTCTCGATACCGACAACGATTCGATTCTGGAGATCGCGACGGTCGTCACCGACAAGGATCTGAACGTGCTGGCCGAAGGCCCGGTATTCGCGATCCGTCACGAAATCGACCGGCTGGAGTCGATGGACAGCTGGAACAGCAATCAGCATCACAAGTCCGGACTCTGGCGGCAGGTGCTGATCTCGCAGACCGATCATGCGATGGCCGAGCAGGCCACGGTCGATTTCCTGCGCGCGTGGGTGCCACCGGGCAAGTCGCCGATGTGCGGCAATTCGATCTGCCAGGACCGGCGCTTCATGCACCGCCAGATGCCGCGGCTGGAACGCTACTTCCATTACCGCAATCTGGATGTTTCCACCCTCAAGGAACTGGCCCGGCGCTGGGCGCCGAACATCGCCAAAGACGTCAGCAAGGAATCGGCGCACACCGCACTGTCCGACATTCGCGATTCGATCGAGGAGTTGCGTTACTACCGTCGTTTCATGGGCGAGCTGGGCGGGTCGGTCGGGGCCTGACACCAGTATCGCGCAGCGGGCCGGGTGAAGTGTCGGATCAGTGAGGAGTTGAGCATGTCGATCGATCTGTTTGCGCCGGTGCTCGATTGTGCCGGGCGTCTATTGCGACTCGATCGCCCGCGGGTGGTCGGCATCCTCAACGTCACCCCCGACTCGTTCTCCGACGGCGGTACGCACGACAGCGTGGAGGCGGCCGTGGCGCATGGCCTGCGCCTGGCGCAGGAGGGCGCCGACATGATCGACGTCGGCGGCGAGTCGACCCGGCCCGGCGCAGCCGACGTGCCGGTCGAGGAGGAGTTGCGGCGGGTGCTGCCGGTGATCGAGCAGCTGATCGCACGCACCACGCTGCCGATCGCGATCGACACCTCCAAGCCGCAAGTAATGCGCGCGGCGGTCGCCGCCGGCGCCGGCATGATCAACGACGTGTATGCGCTGCGCCGCGAAGGCGCCATGGAGGCCGCCGCCGAACTGGGCGTGCCGGTGTGCCTGATGCACATGCAGGGCGAGCCGGGCGGCATGCAGGCCGAGCCCTACTACGACGACGTGGTGGGCGAAGTGCATCGCTTCCTCACCGACCGGCTGTTCGCCTGCGAGATGGCGGGCATCGACCGGCGCAAGGTGATGCTCGATCCGGGCTTCGGCTTCGGCAAGACGCTGGAACACAACCTGGCGCTGCTGTGCGCGCTGGAACGCTTCGGCAACCTGGGCAGCGGCGTGTATGTCGGGCTGTCGCGCAAAGCGATGATCGGCACGCTGACCGGCAGGACCGTGCCGGCCGAACGTGCCGCCGGTTCGGCCGCGGCAGCGCTGATCGCCGTACAACGCGGCGCGCGCATGGTGCGCGTGCATGACGTGGCCGCCACGGTCGATGCGCTGGCGGTGTGGCAGGCGGTGCATGCGCTCGACAGCGTGCCCCGGCGCGAAGAGAAGAAACCTGCCATGCCCCGCTGGCCGGATGACGAGTGAGCGCTTCCATGATGGCGATCCAGCGTTATGCTTCGCTGGAGGGGCAGGCACAACCGTTCGGGACTGAAGGCCACGATGAACCAGCGTAAATACTTCGGTACGGACGGCATCCGCGGTCTGGTCGGGCAATGGCCGATCAGCGCGGATTTCATGCTGTGCCTGGGCCGTGCCGCGGGCAGCGTGCTGGTGCGCGACGGCAAGGACCGCCCCATGGTGCTGATCGGCAAGGACACGCGCGTATCCGGCTACATGTTCGAATCGGCGCTGGAGGCGGGGCTGGTGGCTGCCGGTGTCGACGTGGGGCTGCTCGGGCCGATGCCGACCCCCGCGGTGGCGTTTCTCACCCGCTCGATGCGCGCAAGCGCCGGCATCGTCATCAGCGCCTCGCACAACCCGCATAGCGACAACGGCATCAAGTTCTTTTCCGCCAGTGGCGAAAAGCTGTCCGACGAGATCGAGCTGGCGATCGAGCAGGAAGTGGACGCCGATTTCGTCACGGTGCCCTCCGAACAACTGGGCAAGGCCAGCCGGGTCGGCGATGCGGCGGCGCGCTACACGGAATTCTGCAAGGCCACCGTGGCCCGGGACTTCAGTCTGCACGGACTGAAGCTGGTGCTGGACTGCGCCCACGGCGCAACCTATCAAGTGGCGCCCAGGGTGTTTGCCGAACTCGGTGCCGAGGTAGTGGCGATCGGCGACAAGCCGGACGGTTTCAACATCAATCGCCAGGTCGGCTCCACCCACCCGCAGGCGCTGCAGCAGGCGGTGCTGGCGCATGCGGCCGACATCGGCATTGCGTTCGATGGTGACGGCGACCGGGTGATGCTGGTCGATCGGCATGGCGTGCTTGCCGATGGCGACGACATCCTCTACGTGCTGGCCCGCAGCCTGCATGCACGGGGCCTGCTGAAGGGGCCGGTGGTCGGCACCCTGATGAGCAATTACGGGTTGCAGCTGGCGCTGGCCGAACTCGGCGTGCCGCTGATCCGCGCCAACGTGGGCGACCGTTACGTGATGCAGTTGCTGCGACAGCATAAAGGCATGCTCGGCGGCGAAACCTCGGGCCATATCCTGTGCCTGGATCGCGCCACCACCGGCGACGGCATCGTCGCCGCGCTGGCCGTGCTGGAGGCGTTGGCCTTGTCCGGCCAGGATCTGGCCGCGGCACGTCAGCGACTCAGGAAAATGCCGCAGGTCATGTTGAACGTGCGTGCGCCGGGTGCGCGCGAGGCGCTGCAGAGCGCCGCGGTGCAGCAGGCGCTGGCCGAGGTGGAGCGGACGCTGCACGGCCGCGGCCGGGTGGTGCTGCGTGCCTCGGGCACCGAACCGCTGGTGCGCGTCACCATCGAGGCGGCCGATGCAGCGGAAGTGCGACAGTTGGCCGCCGGGCTTGCGGCGGTCGTGAAGTCGGCGGCCGAAGCCCATCGGCTGGAAGCATCATGAGGCAGGTTCCCACCCTCGATATCCGCCGCTACGAAGACGACCGCGATGCATTTGTTGATGAGCTGGGAACGACCTGCCGCGAGTTCGGCTTCTGCTGCATCAGCGGCCATGGCATCTCCGCGGAACTGATCGGCAGCGCCTACGCGGCGTTCCAGCGGTTTTTCGCGTTGCCGATCGACACCAAGATGAAGTACCACGTCGCAGGTGGCGGTGGTGCGCGAGGCTATACGCCGTTCAAGGTGGAGACCGCCAAGGACAGCCAGTACCCGGATCTGAAGGAGTTCTGGCACATCGGCCGCGAGATCGCGCGCGACTCGACCTTCGCCGATGTGATGCCGGCGAACCTGTGGCCGGCCGAAGTGCCGGATTTCCGCCGCTGCGGCTATGGCCTGTACCAGGCGCTGGACCAGCTCGGCACGCGCGTGCTGCGTGCGCTGGCGCTGCATATCGGACAGCCGGAGAGTTTCTTCGACGACAAGACCGACCTCGGCAATTCGATCCTGCGGCCGATCCACTACCCACCCATTGTCGCCGAGCGGCCCATCGTCGATGAAGGCGGTGGCCCGGGCGGTGGCGTGGCGGGCGGCCCCCACGTGCGTGCCGGCGCGCACGAGGACATCAACCTCATCACCTTGCTGGTCGGCGCCAGTGCCGAGGGGCTGGAAGTGCTGAGCAAGGGCGAGTGGTTGCCGATCACCACCGCGGGCGATGCGATCGTGGTGAACATCGGAGACATGCTGCAGCGCCTCAGCAACCATGTGTATCCGTCCACCACCCATCGCGTGGTGAACCCGCCGAACGAGAACGCGCGCAAGCCGCGTTATTCGATCCCGTTCTTCCTGCACCCGAATCCGGACGTGGTGCTCGCTCCGCTCGAGTCATGCGTCACGGCAGACAACCCGCGCCGCTACGACAGCCCGATCACCGCGCACGAATACCTGCTGCAGCGGCTGCGCGAGATCAAGCTGATCTGACCCGACGGAGGCCGCCGTTTACCGTTCGGTGTTCCGGTAGCGTGCTGCCCCGCGCGCCGACAGCCACAGCGCCAGCCGGTCGGGCATCAGTTGCACGATGGTCTTGATCGCCCGGTTGACCCGGCCGGTGACGTGCACCGCCGTGCCGCGTTCCACCGCATCGATGCCTTGCGCCACCACTTCGTCCGCGCTCAGCCACATGAAACCGGGCAGCTTGTCCATCTTGTCGCGGGTGCCGGTGACATCGTGGAATTCGGACCAGGTGAAGCCCGGGCACAAGGCACAGACATGCACGCCGGCCAGCCGGTTCTCCAGGGCCAGCGACTGCGAAAACTTGATCATGTAGGCCTTGGCCGCGGCATACAGGGTGTGCCCGGCCGGGCCGGGCACATGGCCGGCCAGCGAGGCGACATTGATGATGCGTCCATAGCCGCGCTGGCGCATGCCGGGTAGCAGCCGCCATACCAGTTCGGTGGGCGCGGTCAGCAACACCTGCAGAAAGTCCGCGTGGGTGGTCCAGTCGTTCGCCTCGAACGTGCCGGGCACGCCGTAACCGGCGTTGTTGACGAGCCAGTCGACCTGCAGGCCGCGCTGCTCCAGCGCGTCGAACAACTCCAGCGGGGTGGCGGGATCGGCCAGGTCATGCGCCAGCACCGTGACCTGCCCGCCGTATCGCTCGCGCAACTCGCCGGCCAGCGCTTGCAGCCGGTCCAGACGCCGCGCGGTCAGTACCAGGTCGTGTCCGCGCGCGGCCAGATCGCACGCGAACGCGGCACCGATGCCGGCCGAAGCGCCGGTGATCAGACTGAGCGGGCGGGCAGGCGACATTGGCCATTCCTCGAAGGTGGGGCGTTATTCTTGACCGGGTCGACCCGCCGGCACCAGCCCTTGTGGGGTTTGCCGATGGTCCGACCCATCAGTAAGCTGGCGGCCTGATCGCAACGGAAGCAGGCCATGCGCAAGAAACTTGTCGGCGGCAACTGGAAGATGCATGGCAGCCGTTCGATGGCTGCCGCCCTGATGCGCGAGATCGCGGCTGCCGGACCGACCTCGATCGACGTGGTCGTGTTCCCCCCTTTTCCCTACATCGCCGAACTGGCAGCCAACCATGGCAATGCGGGGCTGGGCATCGGCGGCCAGGATGTCAGTGAACATGAGGGACAGGGCGCCTATACCGGCGAGGTTTCCGCCGCCATGCTGGCGGACATCGGCGCGCAGTGGGTGCTGGTCGGCCATTCCGAGCGCAGGCAATACCACGGCGAGAGCGACGCGCTGGTCGCGCGCAAGTTCGCCGCGGCACGTGCCGGTGGCCTGACGCCGATTCTCTGCCTTGGCGAGACATTGGCGCAGCATGAGGCGCATGAAACCGAGGCGGTCATCGCGCGCCAGCTGCAGGCGGTGCTGACGCACAGCGGCATCGCCAGCTTCGATACCGCGGTGATCGCCTATGAGCCGGTCTGGGCGATCGGTACGGGCCGCACCGCCACATCGGAACTGGTGCAACAGGTGCACGCTTTCATTCGTAGCCAACTGGAAAAGGAAGATGTTACAATTTCCCGTCTGACCCGACTGCTTTACGGCGGCAGCGTCAAGGCGGCGAATGCCGCGGAATTGTTCGCGCAGGCGGACGTGGACGGAGGGCTGATCGGCGGAGCCGCTCTGGTGGCCTCCGATTTCCTTGGAATCTGCGCCGCGGCGCATCAAGCGCTACAGGTTCAATAAATAATCATGTTCGTCATTTTCAGCGTGTTCTACATCCTGGTCGCTGCGGCGATGATCGTGCTGATCTTGCTGCAGAACGGCGCGGGTGCCGATGCCGGCTCCGGTTTTGGTGCCGGCGCATCGGCCACGGTCTTCGGCGCACGCGGCTCGGCCACGTTCCTGACCCGTGCCACCGCCATCCTTGCCGGGCTGTTCTTCCTGCTCAGCCTGAGCATGGGCATCTACCTGCACGGCAGTGGCCGGCCGACCAGCACCGCCAATGATCTGGGCGTGATGGCCGCACTCGTCAAGAAGTCCGCCACCCAGCAAGCGCCCGCAGCGCCTGCCGCTTCGGAAGTACCCGCAGCCTCCCGTGCACCGGCCAGCGACGCCGCCTTGCCGGTTGCGCCGCCAGTGGCAGCACCGGCTGCGGTCGAAAACAAGGGCGAGGTACCGGCGCCTGCAACGACACCGGCCAAGCAGCACTGAGCAACACACCTGCCCAGGTGGCGGAACTGGTAGACGCACTACCTTGAGGTGGTAGCGACGCAAGTCGTAGGGGTTCGAGTCCCCTCTTGGGCACCAATGAACGTTTCAGTGAGTCTCCTCAAGTCTCTGAAACACACGAAACCCCGCATAACAGCGGGGTTTTTTGTGCCTCTAGGTTTTAGGACGTCTCAAGGAAGCTTAGACTTATGTGTAGGGTTTTGTGTATGGTTCGACCATACATCTGGCTAAGCAGCTCGGGTAGCCTTGCGGTCGAGGTCGTTGTTGACCAAGATCTCTAAGAGGGAGGCTCAGGAGACAAGAAATGGGGGCATACGTAAGCGCCACGGGGTAAATTCTATAACTTATTGAAATAACTGGTAAATATAAATTCGCTAAAAATTGGGATTGCAAATTCAGTAGTCGTTTAATTTATTTGTTGACAAGGTGGAAAACGCCCACGAACATACACATCAGATGCCAAGAGCATCGCTCGTCGAACCGGGAACACCGGGCGACAAATCCTAAGGCCGCGCAAGCGGCCTTAGTTGTTTCTGGGGAAAAAAGTCAGTGCATATTTGCTACGTTGATGAAGCTGGTTGTCCCGGCATGTTGCCGTCGGCGACATCCCAAGTGCAACCCGCGCTCGTACTTGCCGGTCTGATCATTCCGCAGGAAAACTTACACGACCTCACTGAGAGGTTCATGCGCCTGAAATTGGAGTTCAATCCCAAAATTCGGGGGACGGAACGCGCAAGGCACTGGCTTGATATCGTGAAGCACGAGATCAAGGGCTCGGATCTTCGTGGGGATGTGCGCAACAAGAATCGAAATCGTGTCCGCGCTGTGTTTCGGTTTATTGATGGCGTCCTCGATCTGTTGGAAGGCTGCGACGCCAAGTTGGTTGCACGTATGTACATCAAGGCGCCAGGTTCGCCGTTCCCTGGACGCAGGGTCTACACGGCCTCCATGCAGGCCGTGTGCGAAGTATTCCAGCACTTTCTGGAGTCGAAAGATCGGCAGGGCATGATCGTCGCAGATCATCGAACGGCAGCATTGAACTCGATGGTTGCACACTCGATATTCACCCAGAAGTTTAGGCAGGGTGGTGATGCGTACCCACGTATCGTTGAAATGCCCACGTTCGGGCATAGTGAAAATCATGCACCCTTGCAGATCACGGATCTTCTCTGCTCGGCCATCCTGTACCCCATGGCTACCAGTACCTACTGCATTGGGCATATCAAGAGTGTCCATGTGCAAGCGAAAGACCATCTGCTACGCGAACGCTACGCGAATCGCCTGAGGGCGATGGCTTACAGATTCCACGATGGAGCGAAGCAACGGGGTGGGATCACCGTTCACGACGCGATCGAGAAACGAGGTCCTGCCCTCATGTACCAAGTGAGGACTCATACTGCCGTCGACTAATTGCTTTGTGGCGCGTATGTAGAGCAGTCAACCGATCGAAAGTGGCCGCAAGCGGTCATTCGAGGACGTACCTCAACGTCCCCGAAACACTTTGAAACCCGCATGATCGCGGGTTTTTTTGTGGTTCGCGGGCGGTGCCGCGAGTGCCGGGCATTGGTGGCTTACCCACATCCCGGGTGGCACTTTGTGGTTGTGGCACCAATTCGCTAGCCTGTCCCGATGTCCGATCCTTCCGATGAAAAAGCATCGCAGCAGCCGGCATCGGCGGCGACTGTGCCAATCGAGCAATCGGTACTGCCGGTTTCGGTGGGCGATGGTTCCCGCTTTGAATTGCTGTGTGTCCATCCTGTCGGCGAATGGCGCCAGCTGCTGTACTGGTTGCCGGCGCTGGGTGTGCCGGCCCGGCATTACCTGCCGTTGGCCGAGGCCCTGGCGGCACGCGGTGTCGCCGTGGTGCTGCACGAATGGCGCGGCATCGGTTCCAGCAATCGGCGTGCGGGCCGCGACCGCAACTGGGCCTACCGCGAATTGCTGCTGGACGATTTGCCGGCGGCCCTGACGACGGTGCGGCAGCGTTGGCCCCACGCACGGTGCTGGATCGGCGGTCACAGCCTGGGCGGTCAACTCGGTTCGCTGTATGCGAGCCTGCATCCGCAGGATCACGCCGGTCTGGTGCTGGTGGCCAGCGGTGCGCCGTATTGGCGTCGGTTTCGGCATGGCCGGCTGATCAAGGCGGCCTATGCGGTCGCTCCCCTGCTGGCCGATGTGGTGGGCTACATGCCGGGACGCCGGATCGGTTTTGGTGGCAACGAGGCGCGCGGCCTGATCGCCGACTGGGCGCGTACCGGCCGCACTGGCCGCTATGCGGCGACCGGCGTGCAGCAGGATCTGGAGCAGCAGCTGGCAGCGTTGCAGTTACCCGTGCTGGCGCTGCGCCTGCATGACGACTGGATGGTGCCGCCTGCCTCGCTCGCCTGGCTGCTCGGCAAGATGCCGCAGACGATGCAGACGCTGGATGTGGTCACGTCGCAGGATATGCATGGTCATCCGGCCAATCACTTCGGCTGGATGAAAACCCCGGCACCGATCGCCGCCCGCATTGCCGCCTGGCTCGCCGGACATGGCGACGGCAAGGCCGCTTGATACCGCAACGAGCCGCCTGCATGTTGGTGGGCTGATACCAGCCGGAATCGCCCCATGAACCTGTTTGAACCGTTTGTCCAACGCAGTCTCACCTTGCGCAACCGGCTGGTGGTTTCGCCGATGTGCCAGTACTCGGCCACCGACGGCCTGCCGGATGACTGGCATCTGGTGCACCTGGGCAGTCGCGCGGTGGGCGGCGCGGCGGCGGTGATCGCCGAGGCCACGGCCGTATCGGCACAAGGCCGCATCTCGCAGGGCGATACCGGTCTGTGGAATCAGGCGCAGGTCGAGGCATGGCGGCCGATCGTGCGTTTCATCCGCGCGCAGGGCGCGATGGCTGGCGTGCAATTGGCGCATGCCGGGCGCAAGGCCAGCACACAGCGGCCGTGGCAAGGGCACGGGCCGCTGCCGGCCGGGCAGGACGACTGGCAGACAGTGGCGCCGTCGGCGTTGCCGTTCGATGCCGGCTGGCCTACGCCGCAGGCGCTCGACGACGCGGGCATCCAGGGCGTGGTCGCGGATTTCCGCGCGGCCGCGCAGCATGCGCTGGAAGCCGGTTTCGAACTGATCGAACTGCATGCGGCGCATGGTTATCTGCTGCATCAGTTCCTGTCGCCGTTGAGCAACCGGCGCACCGATCGCTACGGCGGCAGTTTCGAGAATCGCACGCGCCTGGTGCGCGAGGTAGTGACTGCCGTGCGCGAGGTCTGGCCGGCCGTGCTGCCGGTGTGGCTGCGCATCTCGGCTACCGATTGGGCCGAAGCCGACGCGGGCTGGAACATCGAGCAGAGCGTGCAGCTGGCGCAGCAGATGAAACCGCTGGGCGTGGACCTGATCGATGTCTCCAGCGGCGGCCTGCTGCCGCACGTCACTGTTCCGCTGGCGCCCGGCTATCAGGTACCGTTTGCCGCGCGCATCCGGCGCGAAGCCGGCATCGCCACCGGCGCTGTGGGCCTGATCACCGAGGTCGCGCAGGTAGCCGCGATCGTGGCCAACGGCGAAGCCGACGTGGTGCTGATCGCCCGCGAAAGCCTGCGCGATCCGTATTTCCCGCGCCGCGCGGCCCAGCTGCTGGGCGCGCAGATCGACGCGCCGGATCAGTATCGGCGCGCCTGGTAACCGCAAGGAGTTCGTGATGAAAACCGCTCCAACCCTGATCGAAGGTCACCTGCACGATCTCGGCGATGGCTTCAGCGTGCGCCGGCTGCTGCCCGCGCTGCAGGCGCGGCATGTCGGGCCGCTGGTGTTTTTCGATCACATCGGACCGGCCGTCTTCGCCCCCGGCAAGGGCATGGACGTCAGGCCGCACCCGCACATCGGACTGGCCACGATCACCTGGCTGTTCGAGGGGACGATCCGCCATCGCGACAGTCTCGGCAGCCTGGCCGACATCCGCCCCGGCGGGGTGAACTGGATGACCGCCGGCTGCGGTATCGTGCATTCCGAACGCACGCCGCCGGACGCGCGTCGCGACGGCCAGACCCTACACGGCGTACAGATCTGGGTGGCGTTGCCGCAAGCCGATGCGGAGATCGCGCCGGAGTTTCATCACCACGAACGCGCCGACCTGCCAGGCATTCGCCAACCCGGCGTGGAAGCAGTGCTGATTGCCGGCACGGCCTACGGGCAGGCGTCGCCGGTGAAGGTGTTCGCCCCGATGTTCCTGCTCGAAGTGACCATGGCTGCCGGTGCGGAACTGATCTTGCCGCCGGAGCATGTCGAGCGCGGGATTCATGTGGCCGCTGGGGCGGTCGGCTGGGGCGAGCTGGAACTGGTCGCCACGCAGATGGCGGTGCAGGCGGGACCGTCGGCGCCGCTGCTGCGCGCCCGCGTGGCCAGCCGCCTGATGCTGTTCGGCGGTGCGCCGCTGGATGGCGAGCGTCACCTGTGGTGGAACTTCGTGGCGAGCACGCGCAAGCGC
>Ga0307375_10006410_pt1 | contig 10869 bp, 8 predicted proteins | sample TR1MG_FD_202531 | JGI IMG/M metagenome (GOLD analysis project Ga0307375, IMG submission 202531) | Soil microbial communities from Risofladan, Vaasa, Finland - TR-1 | ecosystem: Environmental > Terrestrial > Soil > Coastal area > Acid sulfate soil | place: Finland: Risofladan, Vaasa | collected...
ATAAAATACAGTGTTTAAAGGAGAGTTTGCGGGTTGACTTTCAACACAGTATCTACAAGGAATAAAGAAACCATTAAAATCCTATAAATGGTTAGTAATTATTTTAGTGACTACCTGGTTAGAGAATTTAATCTCAAAGTAGCTAGCTGATCTTGATACTAATTTTTACTATATACTCGATACTGGATACTCGATGCTGTTTTTTCTCGATACTAATTATCGTTTTATCCAAAAGCATTTTTTATTTTCGAAAAAATACCTTTCTCTCCTAATTTCTCTAAATCTTCGCCACTTATTTTTGCATATTCTAATAATAAATTCCTTTGCTGATCATTCATCTTTTTAGGTATTTCCAATATGATTTTAACATATTGATTTCCTCGCTGCTGAGTTCCAATTTTAAATATTCCTGTTCCTCTAAGTCTAAAGATACTATTTGACTGGGTGCCAGCGGGTATTTTTAGTTTTACTTTTTCTTCCAAGGTGGGGACAGTAGTTGTTCCACCTAATGCGGCTTTTACAAAACTAATCGAATGGGTACAACTTATATCTATTCCTGTACGTTTAAATATCTTATGAGGTTTTACGTGTAAAACAATGTATAAATCGCCAGAAGGACCACCTCTTTCTCCCGGTTCTCCCATTCCAGATATTCGTAACCTATGTCCGGTATCAACACCAGCAGGTATTTTTACTTTTACTACTCTATTTTTCTTTACTTTCCCAGTACCCTTACAATTAATACATATATCCTTTATTATCTTACCTTCACCCGCGCACCGAGGGCAGGTATTTATATTAACAAATTGGCCAAACATTGTACTTTGAGTGCTTTTAATCTCACCCGTACCGTGGCAATCAGGACAGGTTTGTGGAGAAGTCCCGGGTTTGGCTCCGTTTCCTTTGCACGCTGGACAAGTTTCCCAGCTTGGGACTTCTATTTTAGTTTCCTTGCCAAAGGCAGCATCTTCGAAACTTATTTCTAAATTATATCTTAAATTAGCTCCTCTTTGAGGACGAACTCTTCCTTCACTTTTTCGGGTTCTTGTTCCAAAAAAAGAATCAAAAATATCACTAAAATCTCCGAAGTTACCGGAATCAGAAAAACCTCTTCCCTGAAAATCAAACCCTCCCATGTCTTCGGCTGAACCAAATTGATCATACCTTGCCTTCTTTTCCGGTTTACTAAGTACTTGGTAGGCTTCATTGATTTCTTTAAATTTCTTTTCAGTATCACCATCAGATGAATTTCTATCAGGATGATATTTAAGGGCAAGATTTCTGTATGCTTTTTTTATTTCCTCCGGAGTAGCATCTTTTTTTACTCCTAAGATTTCATAGTAGTCTTTTTTTGTCAATTAATGTTTCCCTCTTTCCTCGTATGTCGTATATATTATAGCGTATAGCGTGCAGCGTTTAGCGTATAGTTGATAAACGAGATACGATTCACGAGATACGAATTAGACTTCTGTCTTCCTCTTTCCTAACTATACGCTACCCGCTGTACGCTCTACGCTAGTTTTACTATACGCTAATCTTTTTTATCTTCATCCTTCTCGACTTCATAATCAGCATCAACTACCTTCTCTTCATCTTTCTTTTCTTCGGTTTCAGATTGGTTACTCTTTTCACCTTCTTTAGCTGTTTCCTGTTGTTGTGTTTGTGCTGATGCTTTTTTATAAATTTCCTCAGCAAGCTTATGCGAGGAAGTAGTTAATTTTTCGATATTCGATTTAATTTTTTCTACATCATCTTCTTCTAAGGCTTCCTTTAGATCTTTGATATTTTCAGTAATATTATTTTTTTCGTCTTCGCTAACTTTATCTCCGGATTCCTTTAGTGTCTTTTCCACAGTATAAATCAAAGTATCTGCTTGATTTCGAAGCTCTATCTTTTCTTTTAATTTCTTGTCCTCTTCAGCATACTGTTCTGCTTCTTTTACTTTTTTATCTATCTCTTCTTTACTTAATCCACTTGATGCAGTAATAGTTATTTTTTGTTCTTTTTGAGTCCCTAAATCTTTTGCTTTAACATTGAGAATGCCGTTTGTATCGATATCAAAAGTTACTTCGATTTGGGGAATCCCTCTTGGAGCCAGGGGTATGCCAATCAATTGAAATCTTCCTAAACTAGTATTATCTTTAGCCATAGACCTTTCACCCTGTAATATATTGATATCAACAGCTGACTGATTATCAGCAGCAGTTGAAAATATCTGGCTCTTGGAAGTAGGTATAGTGGTATTTTTTTCAATTAATTTAGTAGCTACCCCACCTAAAGTTTCTATACCTAAAGACAGGGGAGTAACATCAAGTAACAAGATTTGCTTATCCTTAAGCTCTCCTCCTAATTGTCCGGCTTGAATTGCTGCTCCCATTGCCACCACTTCATCTGGGTTAACTACTTTATTTGCATCTTTACCAAATATTCTCTTTACAGTTTCCTGTACTTTGGGCATCCTGGTTTGCCCTCCAACCAATATTACTTCATCGATATCCTCCGGTTTAAATTTAGCATCTTCAAGTGCTATATAGCAGGGCTTAACGGTGCTCTCAATAAGGTCAGCAGTAAGCTGTTCTAATTTTGCACGAGTTAGTGTAACATTTAAATGTTTAGGTCCGCTGGCATCAGCAGTAATGAAAGGTAAATTAATCTCAGTTTCTAATGATGAAGATAATTCACATTTTGCTTTTTCTGATGCTTCCTTTAATCTTTGCAAGGCCATTTGATCATTTTTTAAATCTATTCCATTTTCTTTTTTAAAATTATCCACTAACCAATCTATTATTATTTGATCAAAATCATCTCCACCCAAGAAAGTATTACCATTAGTTGATTTTACTTCATAAACACCTTCTTTACCAATATCTAAAATAGATATATCAAAAGTTCCGCCTCCAAGATCAAAAACTGCAACTTTTTCGTATTCTTTCTTATCTTTCTTATCAAATTTATAAGCAAAGGCTGCTGCTGTAGGTTCATTTATAATCCTTACGACATTTAAACCGGCAATTTTTCCCGCACTCTTAGTTGCTTCTCTTTGGTTGTCATTGAAGTAGGCTGGTACAGTAATAACTGCATCACTTATTTTTTCACCAATATGATCTTCAGCAGATTTTTTAAGTTTTTGCAATACCATAGCCGAAATTTCTTGTGGACTGTAAGCTTTGCCCTTGGCTTCAATTTTAATGTCAGTGTGTTCCCCGGGAATTATTTTAAAAGGTAAGATTTTTTTTGCTTTTTTCACTTGCTCGTCATTGTATCTTCTGCCAATAAGCCTTTTAACCGAAAATATTGTATTTTCAGGATTGGTAACTGCTTGTCTTTTTGCTAATAAGCCCACCAACCTTTCACCTTTTTTTGTAAATGCAACTATAGAAGGTGTAGTTCTACCACCTTCTGCGTTTTCTATGATAACAGGTTTTCCGCCTTCTATAACTGCGACAACAGAATTAGTTGTTCCTAAATCGATTCCTATTATTTTTCCCATAATATCATTTCTCCTTTTCTTAATATCCTTTAATTTAAATTATTTTTTGTCAGTATCTTTTTTCTCTTTAGTTGAAACCGCAACTTTTACCATTGCAGGTCTTAATATTTTAGATTTTATATAATAACCTTTTTGGAATTCTTCTACTACCGTATCCTCTTGATATTTATCTGTTTCGATTTTCATTACTGCTTCATGTTTATAAGGATCAAATCTATGACCAATTGATTGCATAGGCTTGACCCCTTCTTTATTTAAAATATTGTGAAATTCCTTTAAAGTATTATTAACACCTTCTATTATAGCCTTTACGTTTTTATTATTTTGGGTAGAATCTAAAGCTCTTTCTAAGTTATCCATTACAGATAATAAATTATTTATAAGCCCTTCGTTAGCAAATTCAATAAATTCCTTCTGTTTTTTCTCCTGCCGTTTTTTGTAATTATCAAAATCAGCTTGTAATCTTTCCAAATGTTTCAGATATTCTTTGGATAAATTATCTTTTTCTTGAACTGTTTTCTTAGTTTCTGATAATTCTTCTTCTACATTTTTTAATAGTTTTTCTTTTTCTATTAATTTTCGAATTACTTCTTCTTTATGCATTAATTTATATTTCTTACTTTCTATTAATTTTTCTTTTTCCTGCAATTTTTTTTACCCTCTTTTTTATACATTAATAATCCCCCAAGTAAACATCATGAAAAAGTCTTAAAATTCAGATAAGATCTCACTTAATTTATCCGAGATGTATTCAGTAATAGAAATCATTCTGGGATAATCCATTCTGGTTGGTCCTAAAATTCCTATTGCCCCAGCTGATTTACCTTTTATACGATATTCACTTGTTACCAGGCTACAATTTTGCATTTCTTTTAGTTTGCTCTCTTTGCCGATAATTATTTTCGTCTTTCTGAAACCTAAATATCTTCTTATTGTGGCGGCTAATATATTTTCTTCTTCGATAAGTGATAATATATAATTTAATTTATCTGCTTCTTGAAACTCAGGATGTTTCATTATGTTAATTCTGCCATCTAAATAAACTTTATTTTCAGAATATCTAATATTAAAACATTCTTCTAAAAAATTATGAGTATAATTAAATCTTTCCTGAAGTGATATAATTTTTTCTAATTCATCTAATAAAATATTATTTAAATTTGTTATATCTATATCTTTTTCTGCTAATTTACTATTGATAAAATTAGATAGATAGTTTAATCTGTCTTTGTTTATTTCTCCGGAAACGTTAATTATTTTTTGGCAGACTAATCCCGCATCGGTAACTATAACTGTCAAAATACGATTATTTCCTACCGATACAAACTGAATATTTTTTACTATATTATTATAAATAACTGGTGCTAATACAACTCCTATATTGTCAGTTAATTTGGATAATAACTGAGAAGTTATCTTCATCGCTTCTTCAAACTCTTTGTTTTTTTTATAAATCTGGATAATTTCTCTCTTTTCTTTTTCCTGTAAATAGTTTTTTATCATCAAATTATCTACATAAAATCTATAGCCTTTATCGGTTGGAATTCTCCCCGATGAGGTGTGTGGCTGCCATAAGTAATCATTTTTTTCTAATAGATACATTTCGTGCCTTATTGTGGCGGTACTTGAGTTTAAATGATATTTTTGAGCAATAATAGCCGAACTCACCGGTTCCGCAGTAGTAAAATATCTATGCACTACGGCTGCTAATATAGTTTTCATTCTTTCGTTTAATTCCATTATACACCCTTATTAGCACTCTCATAGGGAGAGTGCTAATTACCTTAAATAAGATATCACCATAGAATCTATTTGTCAAGATGTTTCGAAAAATTAATCAACAAATTCCCTAAAAGCAGTATTCGCCAGAAAAATACCCCTATTGGTTAATTTTATTTTACAATCATCTTTTTTTAACAGTCCTAAATTAACTAATTTATCAATCTGTTTAGAAAAAATATCATTAAGGTTAATCCCAAATCTTGTCTTGTATTTTCTATAACTTACACCATCTTTGGTCCTCAAACCTAAAATGATGGTTTCTATCATTCTTTTTCTTAAGGATAATTTTTCTCCATGGTCTATAGGTAATTTATTGTTCATTACTTCTTTGATATATTTTGCCGGATCTTTGAAATTCATATATCGATACCCTCTTATAAAAGAATATGCTCCTGCGCCTATACCTAAATATGGTTGATTTTGCCAATAAATTTGGTTATGCAACGATCTCTTATGAGGACGTGCAAAATTCGCTATCTCGTAGTGCTCAAAATTATTCTCTTTGAGAAAATTTATTGCCCAGTGATACATATCAAATTCTTCATCTTCCGAGGGAAACTTTAAGGTATTGCTTTTGTAATTTTCATAATATTCTGTCCCTGGTTTTATGGTCAGATTATACAGGGATAAGTGATCTGGCTTCAAGGAAACAGCCTTTTTCAATGTAGCTTGAAAATCTTCTGTTGTTTGACCTGGCAAAGCGAACATGATATCTATATTGATATTACTAAATCCTATTTCTCGAGCTAAAAAATACGAATCGATAATATCTTGTGTATTATGTATTCTACCTAATTTTTTTAAAAATAAATCATCGAAACTCTGGGCTCCTAAACTTAATCTGTTTATTCCCGATTCAATGAGTAACTTTATTTTTTCACCATCTAATGTCCCCGGATTTGCTTCTATAGTTATCTCTGCATCTTTATCAATAGTAAATTTATCTTTGCAAAATTCTAATATATTATAAATTTGAACTCCCGATAAAATAGTGGGAGTACCGCCGCCCAAATAAATAGTCTTTATCTTGCTTTTTTTTAATTTTTGAGAATAAGCGGTTATCTCCTGATATAAAGCGGAAATGTAGGAAGAAATCTGACTATTTTCTTTCAATTGGTAAGAATTAAAGTCACAATAAGGACATTTTGATATACAAAAAGGGAAATGTAGATACAATCCTAATTTCATTAATTATCACCTAATTAAATTTTTAATATCCCTAAAAATGCTTCTTGTGGAATTTCCACCCTTCCAATTTTTTTCATTCTTTTTTTCCCGGCTTTTTGTTTTTCCAACAGCTTTCTTTTGCGGGTAATGTCTCCTCCATAACATTTAGCTAATACATCTTTTTTTAGAGCTTTTATGGTTTCTCGAGCAATAATTTTTCCTTCAATTGTCGCTTGCAGTGGAACTTCATACATTTGGCGAGGGATAATTTCTTTTAATTTTTCTACTATCTTTCTTGCCCGTGTATACGCCTTATCTTTATATATGATAAAAGATAGGGCATCCACTAATTGATGATTAACCAATATATCGACTTTTACCAATTCGGAGGACTGATATCCTACAATTTCGTAATCAAGCGAAGCATATCCGCTGCTTATCGATTTTAATTTATCATAGAAATCTATAATAATTTCATTTAAGGGCAGATGATAATCTAATCTTAATATCTTTTCGTCAATATATTCCATATTTTTAAAGATTCCCCTTCTTTCCTGAACTAAATCCATAATTGCGCCAATACACTTGCTGGGAGTAATGATGTTTACTTTTACATATGGTTCTTCAATCTTTTCAATATCATTTCTTGAAGGGAAAGAGGAAGGGTTACTTATTTTTAACATTTCCCCATTTTTTTTAGTTACTTGATACATTACACTCGGGGTAGTGGCGATTAAATTTATGTTATATTCCCGTTCTAATCTTTCCTGAATAATCTCCATATGCAGCAATCCTAAAAACCCACACCTAAAGCCAAAACCTAAGGCTTCTGACGTTTCGTCTTCACTAAAAAGAGATGAATCATTCAATTTAAGCTTCTCCAGAGCAATCTTTAGATTTTCGTATTCCTTATTATCAATCGGATAGATACTGCAAAAAACCAAAGGTGTAACCTTTTTATATCCGGGAAGGCTCTCTCGTGATGGGTTAGAAGCATCGATAATAGTATCACCTACGTGAGTATCTTTAATATTTTTAAATCCGGCTATTATATAGCCCACTTCCCCGGCAGTAAGTTTTTTTATGGTTTGCATTTTAGGACGAAAAATTCCTATTTCTGCAACTTCATATTTTGTGTTATTAGACACAGTTTGAATAATCATACCTGGCGTTATTACACCATCTACTACCTTAACATAGACAATTGTTCCTTTGTATGGATTGTAGACCGAGTCAAATATAAGTGCTCTTAAGGGCAGATTCGAACTCCCTTTTGGTGGTGGAATTTTATTGACTATTGCTTCTAAAATATCAGAAGTTCCGATTCCTTCTTTGGCACTTGCTAAAATTATTTCCTCTTCTTTTATTTCTGAAATATTTTGTAATTCCTTAGTAACTCTATCTGGGTTTGCTGTAGCAAGATCAATTTTATTAATTATCGGAATAATTTTTAAACTACTTTTTAGTGCTAAATTAATATTTGCTATGGTTTGTGCTTGAACGCCCTGGGATGCATCGACGATCAACAAAGCACCCTCACATGCCGCAAGACTACGAGATACTTCATATGAAAAATCAACATGTCCGGGGGTATCAATTAAATTTAAAATGTATTCATTCCCATCTTTGGAGTGATAATATAATCTTACTGCTTTTGATTTAATAGTTATCCCCTTTTCTCTTTCTAAATCCATATCGTCCAATATCTGATCTCTTTTCTCTCTTTCTGAAATTGTTCCGGTATATTCTAATAATCTATCAGCTATGGTTGATTTTCCGTGATCAATATGGGCGATTATAGAAAAATTCCTGATATTTTCAATGTTGCAATGATAATCTTTTAACATTATTTATTCTCTACTCCATAAGATCGTTTTTATGCTTTGTTTTAAATTTCTAACTTCTTTCACACCTAATATATAACTAATAATAAAATATACCAAACCTCCGCTAAAAATAGAGGCAGTTACTTGAATAATCTGATTATATTTATCATTTAAGTCCAATAAGTTACCAAAATAATTTCCAACTAAAACACAGACTATTCCTAAACATATTGAAGATATAATAATTTTTATCAAAAATGATGTTTGAGATTTTAATTCAAGATTCCCGATTTTATCCTGTAAAACTTTTAATAATATAATCAGATTTATTATAGCTGCTACTGATGTAGCTAACGCTAAGCCGGAATGAGCTAAATATCTAACTAAAATTAAATCTAAAGCAATATTTATAAATACTATATAGATTCCGATCTTTACCGGAGTTTTGGCATCCTTCAAAGCATAAAAAGACATGGTTATCAATCGAACACAAGCATAGGCAAACAGACCTATAGAATAATACAATAAGGCACTTGCAGTCATATTGGTTGCAACTCTATTGAATGTACCGTGTTCGTATATTAAACGAATCATTGAATCCTTTAATACTATTAATCCTACAGCTGACGGAATGGTGGTAAACAATAACATTCTTAGGCCAAATAAAAATGATTTTTTAAATTCAGGAATATTATTTTTTGCAATGTGTTTAGCAAGTGTAGGAAAAATGGCAATAGAAATAGCAATTCCAAATACCCCCAAGGGAAATTGTACTAACCTGTTGGAATAATACAAAGCCGAAATACTTCCATCAATTAAAGTAGAAGCAATTGTCCTATCCACTACGACATTAATCTCAGTAATAGCCAGGCCTATCATGGCAGGTATTAATAGTTTTAATAATTTTTTTGTTCCCGGATCATTAAAATCCACTACGAAGCTATATTTTATTTTTTTTCTTATCAATACCGGGGCTTGTATTAATGCCTGACCAAGCCCTCCCAAAATTACTCCCCAGGCTATGCTAAATATTCCATATTTATAACTTAAAGTAAGAGCAAAAACAATAACAGAAATATTTAACATAGCCGGTGATAAGGCAGGTACTAAAAAATGATTATAAGAATTCAATATACCCATAAATAAAGCAGCAACTGCCACGAAACCTATATAAGGGAACATAATTCTGGTAAGATTTATAGCTAATTGATATTTATACATATTATTTTTAAAACCAATAGCGATTATATCAATTAACAAAGGAGCTCCCCAAATACCTAAAACTACTACAATTATTAAGATTATAATTAAAATATTTAAAACATTGCTGGCAAAATACTCTGCTTTTTTCCTATCATGATTGGTTAAATGATCTGCAAAAATAGGTATGAAAGCTGAATTTAAAGCACCCTCTCCCAAAAAACTCCTCAACAAATTAGGAATCATGAAGGCGATAAAAAAGGCATCGGTTTCAACCCCTGCTCCGAATCTATTTGAAATCACTATTTCTCTGCCCAAACCTAATATCCTACAGAATATAGTGGCAATGATTACTATTCCTACATATCTAGCAATTTTATGTTTTGTTTCCATTAATCTCCCTTCTCGTATTTCGTATGTCATATTTCGTATATATTATAGCGTATAGGAATATTATAGTATCGAGTATCCGGTATCGAGTATCGAGTAAATACACTATGTTTTTAGCGAATAACATATGCATTCTATACACTATTATAGTTTACAAATAACATTCATATTAAAAAAACTACTTTAAATAAAGTGTTTCTTTCGATGTAGGGGTCGGATTCATCCGACCCGAAACAGACGGGCTCGATGAATCGAGCCCCTACACTTGAATCCAAATTTTCTTCACTCGATACTAATTTGGCTTTTATTTTCCTAACGCGATACTCGATACTGATTAAGCTTGATTTTAAATTAAAATAATGTTAAAATTACCAAGTAAAATTAATATTATCGAAAGGAAATGATTATGCCCCAAATAAAATCAGCAATAAAAAGAGTTAAAACCTCTGAAAAAAGTCACTTAAGAAATATATCTTGTAAATCAAAAATAAAAAGCAGCATTAAAAAGTTTAATCTTGCCTTATCAGAAAACAATCAAGAAGAATCGATTAAATATTTTAAAGATACTGTTTCAATTTTAGACAAATCTGTTAACAAAGGTATCTTGCCTAAAAACACTGCTTCTCGCCAAAAATCAAACTTAACTAAAAAACTAAATACTTTAATAAAACTAGAACAAATCAAGGAGTCTGCGCCTGCTGCCCCTAAAAAAGTATTAGAGACTCAAGAGAAGCCAGTAGTTAAAAAGACAGCAAAAGCTGCTAAAAAACCAGTGGTTAAGAAACTAGTAGTTTCTAAGAAAAAAACAGTTAAAGCTAAAGAAAAGCCAGTGGTTAAAAAAGCAACAAAAGCTGCTAAAAAAACTGAAACAAAAAAACAAAATAGTAATTAAAAATTTAATATTTCTTTATATGATATATATTGTCTTTAATGTAGGGGTCGGATTTATCCGACCCCAAACGGGTTCGATGAATCGAACCCCTACCTCTTTCTGGAAACTCAAAACTTCCAACC
>Ga0307375_10006412_pt1 | contig 10868 bp, 10 predicted proteins | sample TR1MG_FD_202531 | JGI IMG/M metagenome (GOLD analysis project Ga0307375, IMG submission 202531) | Soil microbial communities from Risofladan, Vaasa, Finland - TR-1 | ecosystem: Environmental > Terrestrial > Soil > Coastal area > Acid sulfate soil | place: Finland: Risofladan, Vaasa | collected...
CAGAGCTCATTAAGCTATATAACCCAAAATATAATATTAATTTGAAAGATGACAAAAGTTTTCCCTACATAATTATAACACAGGAAGATTTTCCACGGATTATCGTTAAAAGAATTAGAAAAGAAACTGAGTTAAAAGATTTTAAAAGATTTTTCGGACCTTTTACAGATGTTGGGGCAGTTAAACGGACGTTAAACTTTTTATTTCGGATATTTCCCGTTTGTTCTTGCGAAAATCCACGTAAAAAACGAATACGCCCGTGCCTTAAATATCAATTGAAACGATGTTCAGCACCATGTGTAGAGAAAATCAGTCGCGAGGAATATTTGAAAAACCTCACTAATATAGAATTATTCCTTGAAGGAAAGAAGAGGGAAATTATCGAAGAATTCAAACGTCAGATGAAGGCGGCTGCGGAAAATTTGGAGTTTGAAACAGCAACCCTTTTGAGAGATCACATTTGGGCTTTAGAAAAAACAATAATTAATCAAAGGATTATTGATAACGAACCAGAATTTTCTTTAGGAATGAAAGAATTGAAAGAAATTCTGAATTTAAATGAAGATCCTTTGAGAATTGAAGCCTTTGATATTTCAAATCTTAGTGGAACAGATCCAACAGGATCTTTAGTGCTATTTCTGAAGGGGCAACCGAATAAAAATGGATATCGCCGATTCAAAATTAGAACCGTTGTAGGAGCGAATGACGTGGCGATGATGGGCGAGATTATTGAGCGAAGATATAAAAGATTACTTAAAGAGAAGCAATTACTACCAAATCTAATTATAGTGGATGGAGGCAAACCCCAATTGAATGTGGCAAGCGAGATTCTATCAAATTTAGGTCTAAACGAAATTCCAATAATTGGATTAGCGAAACGCTATGAACATGTGTTTCAACCAGGGCTTGGGGATCCGATTATTATTTCACCCGATTCCCCCGCGTTATTTTTACTCCAACGAATCCGAGATGAAGCGCACCGATTTGCGTTAAAATATCATCATCTATTACGAAAAAAGCGAACGATTCAAAAGAAAAATTAAATGGAACTACCACATCCGCCACAAAAACTTTCAGCAACAGGATTTTCAAGCCCACAGTAAGGACAATATTTTTTATTTTGAGAAGACTTTGGTTTCAAGCTCAGCTTTTCGGAATGTTTTTTATGAGATAACCAAGTGAATATATTCAAAACTAATTGAGCATGCTGTGGATTACGGATACCCAGATTTTGAACCCGATTATCTGTAAAGATTAAGGAGGAGCCCGTTGTAAAAGCCCGGCCCTCCCCATATTGAGAAATGGCCATTACAATTGCATGCGGTGGCTTCGTATCCTTATCCGTGTAAGCAAGTGGAATTGCCTCGTCGGTGAGCTCAATAGAACAGCCTTGATAGTAGAAGTTCTTGATTTTTTGGAAAATAGAATGAGATTCAAAATGTGAAATAGTCATAACTGGATAAAGAATATTTTGAGTCGCATGTTGCTTATTTTCAGGGGATATCCAATCAGCAATGAAAAAAATACCGAATTTTCGGGTGATATTATTTAGATGTTCATATGTTTTCCAGAATTTACCTTTAATAGCTGGCATTATTTGATTAGGCATAAGCGTAAAAATTGGAGTGAGATATTGGCCAAGTATTAGAAGAGCACCTCCTGATTGAACAAACTTCTCGAGTGCACTAATTTCATGGGGGGTAAAAGGCTTAATCGGTTTGACGCTGACTAGTATATCATAATTCCGTAAATAGTCAATTGAGATTTTTTTCTCACCAGAATAATGAAGTGAATAATTGAATTTCATAAGAATTTGCTCAAGGGTCTCGAAGGGACTACGAATTCCTCCAATTGAACTCAAAATGTTGCTCGTTATTGATTTTTGAAAGCGAACAATTTCGCCGTGTCCCTCCGAAAAGAGAATGCGTTTTCCCATATAAAATGTGTAAAAAATCATCCTTTAAAAAATCAGTGCTCTTAAGAGAATAAGTTTTAAAAGAAGGGAAAATAAAGAAGTCAGTAATTACCTTGTAAATTGATTGAACGAGTGTGATAAAATGGGAAATATGTTTGAGAATTATCATACCAAAGGGAATCGTCATGTAAACGGTGAATTTGAAGTTTATCGTGTAGTAATGGGAGAAATTGCTTTTGTCCAGACATCCCCGAAATTAGATGATGTAAGTATTATATTAGCTACGGAAGGAGATATGTTCAATGTAATTCCGTACTATTTTCATCGAGCGATCAATATTTCAGCGAAGGATCCTCTTGTAACTTCGGACGTTAGACCATTAAATACTGAAACAAGTTATTCGCCAGTTGATAAGGAGGGATTCCCGGTGAATGTTTTGCGAGATGATAAACATAATCTTTTTCTTAAGAAGCGAAATGAACAACAAACTCCTTTAAAAGAGGATTTGCCAGGGGTCCAGCGTGCAGCCCATCATAGCCATATCACAATTGATAAATCGTTAATTCACAAAATTATAGAGGATGCTCAGAATAATAAATTACAAGAGGGGCAACCGTATAAGCAGACTGGCTATATCGTAACGAATGTTCGGAAAGTCTCTGGAATGAAGGAATTCTATTTAAATCCAGAGGCAGCTGCGAAGAACAATGATATCGCGTATATCACGTTGGATGGGCGTCTAGAAGAAATTAATATTATCAATGGGCTGACTATAATTCTGCCTGGCGGAGTTCCGATTTAGGAAAGTTGGAATATGGCATTTAACTACAAGAAATGTTACGATATTTCCGTTAGTATTTCCTCGGATTTGCCAATCTATCCAGGGGATTCTGAAATTAAGATAATGCCGCTCTATTCGATTGAAAAGGGAGATTCTGCCAATATTCTTAAGTTGGATCTTGGGTCACATACCGGTACGCATGTCGATGCGCCAGCTCATTTCATTGGCAATGGGGAGACGCTCGATGACATAAATATCGAGAAGTTCTGCGGACCTGCGAAAGTTTTTGAGTTACAAGTGCAAAAAGAAATAAAAATAGAGGATATTATTAAATTAGATATAAATAAAGATGATATTATTCTATTTAAAACAAGAAATTCAGAACTATGGAGTCATAAAGAATTTCAGAAAGATTTTATTTACCTCACGCCAGAAGCTGCGGAGCATCTGGTGAATAAAGATGTGAAGGCGGTCGGAATTGACTATCTTTCCATAGAACAATTCCGATCAAAAACGCATTCAACACATCACATGCTCTTAAAGAATAACATCCTTATTCTGGAAGGAATCAATTTAAAAGAGGTGCCGCCTGGAGATTATTTTCTCTGTTTTTTTCCCCTAAAACTTCAAAAAGCGGATGGATCTCCAGTGAGAGCGGTTTTATTTAAGTGAGGTTTATGGCGGATCAATAAATAGGGGTGAAAAAATGCCGTATGTTGAACTAGATGATGGAGTCCGAATGTGGTATGAAATTCATGGAAGAGAAAATGGGCGAAATATTTTGCTCTACCATGGGTGGGGAGCAAGTATAGCATTCTGGAGCGAGCAACTTCCGCTTCTAGAAGAGATGGGTTATAGAATTGTTGCGATTGATGGAAGGGGGCATGGAAAAAGTGATAAGCCTCGTAAAGGATATTCACTTGAGAGATTACGGCAAGATTTTGTTAATTTCCAAGAGGAAGTGCGCTTAGATGAATGGGCAGTCATAGGACATTCTGCTGGGGGTGGAGTAGCCCAAATTACCTATCATGATTATCCATCCCAAACGAAAGCCTTAGTTCTTATCGATACCTCTTTCACAATTGTTGAAACCTTTCAACAAAAATTATTTTGGAACTTATTACCAACTCCTTTAACACTGACGTTAAATCCGCTTTTACGCTGGTCTGTTCATACCCTCTCAACTGCCAGTATTCCCTTTATAGCAATAGCCCTAAATAAACCAGTTGAGACCGTGAAACGATGGATACATGATTTGAATGCAGTTCCAAGTTATGTAATCATTGAAGAGATCAAGCAAATCGTGAAATACAATTTAGAAGAGAAATTAGGGGAAATTTTAATCCCGACTTGTTTGATTTGTGGGAATTTGGATACGATAACGCCAGTATCAATGATGCGGAGAATGCAGCAGAAGATTCCAGATGCAAGACTCTGTGTAATAAAGAATGCAGGGCATATGGCTCTAATTACACAAAGTACTCAAGTTAATAAATATCTTAAAGAATTTTTGAAGGAAAAATATCCGCCTAAATTCTAAGAACTTTTATAATTATATATCCTCCATATAGCCTAGCTTATTTATTTCAACGCGCGTCAGTCCTACGGCACCATTTGAACCGACAGTGGTAGTCACTTTTCGTCCTTTATATTCAAACATAACAGAATTGCCGACATTTAATTGTAATTTTGTTAGTGTATCTTTGGGAATGGTTGTATTCATACCAGTCTCATTAAAATCGCCATTATACACTGATCTTTTCCAATTTTTTGGATTTTTAATGATAAGCCCTTCTATTTTCAATTTATATACTTCCAGTTTTATGTAAATAATAATACTGATTTTAATTTACTAATATTTTATATTTTTCTCATCATTTTTGGGACGATTGAAATAATTTTACAAAAGAAGGGAGAGAACGAAGTCCATTTCTGGTGATTTTTAAAGTAGAAGGAGTTTTTAGGATACCTTGGAAGAGCAAAGCTGCCCATCTTCGTTTATTAAATATTAAATCTAGATTTACCCGGGAAATTGCATCGACGAATAGGTCATAATCAGCTGCACTAAACCGCAAGAAGAAGTGCCGCAAAATATGACTTGCAAGCAATTCAATAGAAGCCGTATTGTGCCATAGCTTTTGATACTGATGAATAAGTGAGAGATTATTGCCTTTTATTGTAGTAACTGCGCTTTTTCCAGCTAGTTCACCACAAATCAGGGATAATCGGATTCCTTCTCCAGTCATTAGGTTGACCTGATTGGCAGCATCACCGACAATCATACCATAATTGAACGTGGTCTTGCAGGGAATTCTAGAGCCAGGGACTATTCCACCGGTGTAATTTATTAATCGTGCCCCTCCAATTTTTGGAGCCGCAATGGCATGCTTTTGCCGAAACCATTCAAACACGGTTTTCATATAAGTGCCGGAGTTGTAACCACCAACACCTATATTTGCCGTATCAGCCCCTCTAGGAAAGATCCAAGCATATCCGCCAGGGATTGTTGATAAAAAGTAGATTTCCACGGTATCAGCAGCAATATTAACAAGATGTTCCGCATTATATCCGAATCCAATCCCAAATTTTCGAGGGATTGAAAGTCCAGCCCACTTTGCCACATTACTGGCAACCCCATCAGCTCCAATGACAATTTTCGTATTAATTCGCTGAACTCCATCTTTATTTTTAATAATTACTTGGTTGAAAGTGTTCTGCGCCTCTATCAGCCCAACAGCTTGAGTTTGAGTTAATATTTCGGCACCCTTTCGGTGTGCATCTTCTAATAGAGATTGATCGAAGAGGGGCCTATCCACTATCCACCCAATTGGCTTCTTAAACCGATGCGTTACCATTCGCATTGTAGGAGAACACACTTGGATTGTTTGAATGCGTGCTCGAATTGATTTTTTCACCACTGATGTCAGTCGCAGGTTATCTAAAATATTGGTTAGAATTCCTCCAGCACAATGACTAGGATATCCCACTACTTTTTTTTGTTCGATAACTAAGACCGATAACCCATGCTGCGCTGCCACTCTCGCCGCCATAGATCCAGCGGGACCAGCCCCAATTACAATGAGATCATAGTTTTTCATTCAATACAATTCCGATTAAACTAACAATTTTGAAATAATTACCTTGAGATAATAAGATAAAATTAATTATTGTGGAAAGATTAACTCATAGTGCTTAATTAAGATTAATTTGGAGCTAAAGTGTTTCATGAATCCGCGAAAAATAGGGGTTATTTGGGACGAACGGTTTAGTAATGTGAATTTTGGACCAGATCATCCTGTGCATGGGGAAAGATATCGGCAAACGTTCGAACTACTCGGAAAGTTAGGAGTACTTAAAGAAAATACTACAGTACTTGAAGCGGAACCAGCGACAGAAGAGGATTTACTGTTAATTCATAGTCCTTCATATATAAACAATATTAAGAAAATGTCTGAAACTGGAATAGGTGAATTGAGTAAAGATACACCAGCCTTCCGAGGGATGCACGAATATGCGTGTATTTGTGTGGGGGGCACCCTCCTCGGGGCGAAAAAATCAGTCGAACAGATCCATCCTTTCGTAAATCTTGTAGGGGGCTATCATCATGCCTTCCCTGATAAAGGAGGAGGTTTCAATATTTATAATGATATTGCAATTACAGCAAAATGGTTCCTAAAAAATGAAATTTTTGAACGGATTGCTATAGTAGATACTGATGCACATCATGGAAATGCGGTTCAATCAATTTTTTATCAAGATCCGAGTGTTTTGAAAATTTCTTTCCACGAGACGGGAACATCACTCTATCCGGGGACGGGATTTATTACGGAAATCGGAGAAAAGGAAGGGAAAGGTTTTTGTATCAATTTTCCATTTGAGCCAGGGACTGCTAGTTCAGATGTGGAACTTGAATGGGCTTTTCGGAAGATTATACCAAAAGCTTTGCGCAATTTTGGGCCTGATTTAATTATTTGGCAGGCGGGTGTTGATGGACACATTGATGATCCGTTATCAAATCTCCGATTCACAACCCGTGGATACCAAGGAATTACTAAATTATTCGTGAATGTTATTACTGAATTAACAAAGGGGAGAATTATCGTTGTGGCGGGAGGAGGTTATGGTGGCGCATGTTCGTATTGGTCTTATGCCAGTATTATTGCAGCGCTCGCTGAAAAAAGGATCTATATCCCTGAAGAAATCGATCAAAATCGCTATGCCCCACCCAATTCCATCCCCCGTCCTTATGTTTTTGAACAACTACGTTACTTAGAGAAACACATTCCCCTTCTTCAATAAATTTAATTCATAGTATTTTGGTCTTTAAAGAAATTTTTTCGGAATTTTTTTTTTATATGTTAGAATTTAATTTAAAATCAATTTAATTTTCTTAAGATAAAAAAAGAATTAAATCGGGTGATATATTCCTCAATATTGCAGAGTAATATTAAAATCTAAATGCAATAAAGTTGTTAACGAAATATTTTAATTTTATAAATAGAAAATATTGTATCTGAGAAATAAAGAAAAGTAGAGGTTAATATGAAGATCGTAAAGGAAGGTTTATGGGTTATTCTCCCATCAGCTATTGTACCAACCATATTGATTTTGCTAACCTCTTGGAAACTTTGGGCACTAATTTACATATTTACGGCGATTATGATTTTCTTTTTTAGGGATCCGAACAGAATCCCGCCTGAGGTGGGAGTTTTATCTCCAGCAGATGGAAAGATTATCGCAATAGAAGATCGGCCCAATGAATTAGATTTTTACGTAGAACTGAGCGTAGTGAATTGCCACCTTCAACGATCCCCAATAAATGGGACAGTTACAAAGATTACGAAATATTCTGGACGGCATAGACGGTTTCATCTTTTCACTCCTAAATTTGGTTTCGCGAGAAAAAAGATTCGTGCCGCAACAGAAAACGAGCGAAATGTTATTGAAATTCAGACTGAAAATAAGAAGACAATATGGTTAACGCAAATAGTGGGCGCGTTTGCTAGGCGATTGAAGAGCTTTGTTAAAGAGGGGCAGGTTCTGAAGAAAGGCGATAAAGTTGGACTGATATATTTTGGAAGTATGGTAAAATTGCAAATGGAGGGGAAATTTGAATTAAAAGTGAAAAAAGGCGATAAGGTGAAGGCAGGAGAAACCATTATCGCTATCGAAAAAGAATAATAAATTCTTTTCAATCTAATTTTTTATTTTTAACACGAAAATAATTATAAGTAGAAGATAGAGAGATGCCAGATTTGACGAAAACTAATGTTCCGCTTACGGAAGCATTTCGGCTTGCGTATCCCAAGTTAGTGTGTTTGATTACTGCAAAAGAGAATATTATAACACTTGCTTGGACGACGCCAATTAGTTTTAATCCGCCAATTTTTGGGGTTTCAATTGGACCGACACGGTATACTCATAATTTGATAAAAGAATCGGGGGAATTCGGAGTCAATCTACCAACGATGGGGATTGTGGATAAAGTATTATATTGTGGGCGACATTCCGGAAAGACTGTTAATAAATTTGAAAAGACAGGGTTGACGCCCGTTCCAGCAACTAAGATAAAAGCGAACTTAATTAAAGAATGTGTAGCGAATTTTGAATGCAAGGTCCTTGATGTACAAGAATATGGAGACCATAGTTTTTTCGTGGGGCAAGTGGTCGCAGCGGTTTGTGATGAAGGGAAGTATCTCAGTGGTGAGAAACGCCTGAAAATTGAGGAACTTGAGCTGATTTATCATTGTGGTGGCGATCTTTTCTGCTCAAATCAACATACGATCGTTTCGCCAAAGACAAAGAAGAAATGATGAATCTAAACAAGGTTTTTTCTTCTTTCATCAATTTTCGTGGATTTTCCTAATTTTAAAAAAGAAAAAAAGAGTTTGAAATTATTTCAATTCTTTTACAGCTTTGTTATTGAATTGGATGATGGATATAATAGCAAATGCTAGTAGGACAATGAAACAAATTGGGATAATGTAGGTATGCATCCAGATATTTACATTTTGGAACCCTGGGGAAGGATTAAGAAATGTAAGGAAGTTTGAGATCCCAATACACGCGGTCAGTGTAATTACAAATCCCAACCGGGAAAGTCTTTCGCCGATAACAGGATCATTTGCATGTAATCCCAATCCTTGCTGTCTAGCACGGCAATATTCTTGAATAATAGCAAATAGGAGGCCAAATATGCCAATAGATACGATAAAGGTAAGCCAGAAGTTACTATATGTCGATAATACAGTGGCATTTGTAAATAGGAAATAAATTGGTCCGAGTACCCATAGAATATCGCCGAATTTATCTAAGACTGCATCATAATAGGCGCCCAGCTTACTTTCAGTATCAGTAAGAAATGCTACTACCCCATCGATGCTATCTGTAGAACCAGAGAAGATGACGAAAAGAGTTGCCAGTAGAATCCAGGATCCACCCAAGAACCAGCATTCTACTGTCCATAAAGCCCAGATCAGTCCTAAGATAGAGACTCTATTAGCAGTTATTCCTAAGCGGGCATAGGCTTTCCCTGCTATAAAGAATGCATGCAAATAGGGACGCAGCGGACCACGAATCTCTTCAATGGGGGTATGATATTCATGTTCGTCTAGCCAGAATTTAAAATAGGCTTCAAAGGTGATCTCTTTTACACTCAGTTTTGGGCGGGTCAAAAACGTATGAACGAGGAAAATTACGGTAATGGCGGAGATTGCGATTAAATAAATTAAATGGAAAATTTCGAATTCGCTCATCATAATTCCCTTTTATGGTTATTTTTTGAATACAATCTTACTTCGATGTGCTAATAAATAACTGATAAAATTTTCGATTTAATTTCATATGAAAGAGAGTTTTTCTTTAGGGACCAGAAGAAAAAGCAGAAGAGACATTTTCTAATTCAGGAATGTTTCCCTTCCATAAAGCATAAAAGAAGGAGAATAGACATATTATTACTTTCAGATATCTCTCCTAGGGAGGGAGATCAGTTAAAGTGGATAAAATGACCCGGGAAGCTTCGACAAAATTCCTAAAAATTAAAGAATGGAAGCACGAATAAGGGGGATCTATGGGTGTTCTTGAGAAACTCGAAATTTTAGGAGCATCAGCGAAATTTGATACATGTGCAAGTACTGCATCAAATAGAGCAGTGAAAAGAGGAGCAGGATATATTGGAGCGCCTGTGAGTTCCGGGGTTTGCCATTCTTTTCTCCCAGATGGGCGCTGTGTTACTCTTCTTAAAGTATTATATACAAATAAGTGCATTCATGATTGCAAATATTGTTTTAACTCCACTTCTTCTACTCGACAGCGCACATCATTCGAACCACAGGAATTAACGCGCCTATTTATGAATTTATACCTCCGAAACTACGTTGAAGGGCTATTTTTGAGTTCGGGAGTCTGTGGGAGTGCCGAAAAAACGATGGAAGGGATGCTCGGAGTTGTCGAGCAACTACGAATGAAGGAGCATTTTGAAGGGTATATCCATTTGAAGGTCCTTCCAAGTAGCCCATATTATTTGATTAAAGAAGGATCTACTTATGCAGATCGATTAAGCGTTAATTGTGAAGCGCCCAATAAAAGTCGTTTTCAAGAATTGAGTGGAACCAAGGAATATAAGAATGATATTTTGACACGGATCGCATGGATAAAGGGACTAAAGAAACAAAAGCTTTTACCAGCGGGACATACGACACAATTCGTAGTGGGAGGTGCAGATGAGCCAGACAGGGAATTACTTAAGATGGCATTGTGGCTTTACGAGAATATGGATTTGAATCGTTCTTACTATTCAGCATTTTCTCCCATTAAGGGTACTCCTCTTGAAAACATGCAAGCAACGCCCATTAAAAGGGAACATCGGTTGTATCAAGCAGACTGGTTGTTACGAAAGTATAATTTCAAATTTTCTGAGCTTGAATTAGCATTTAACGACAAGGGGAACATCCCTATTACTGAAGATCCGAAGTTGCTTATTGCACAAGCGGATCCAGACCGATTTCCTCTTGAAATTAATGAGGCAAGTTATGAAGATTTGTTACATATCCCTGGTATTGGTCCAATTTCTGCAAGAAGAATCATAAATTTACGAAAAAATCAGATTGTTATTGAAGAGTTTCGGCAATTAGCGAATATAGGAGTAGTTTTGAAACGTGCCCGTCCTTATAT
>Ga0307375_10006415_pt1 | contig 10864 bp, 11 predicted proteins | sample TR1MG_FD_202531 | JGI IMG/M metagenome (GOLD analysis project Ga0307375, IMG submission 202531) | Soil microbial communities from Risofladan, Vaasa, Finland - TR-1 | ecosystem: Environmental > Terrestrial > Soil > Coastal area > Acid sulfate soil | place: Finland: Risofladan, Vaasa | collected...
GCGCCCTCGGCGAGGCGCAGGAAGCCGCCCGCGCCGGAGCCCAGGCCGTCAACCTCGCCGTCTACCGGCAAGACGGGAACCTCGTGCTCACCCCGGGCCAAGCAGTCGCCGATGCCCGCGCCTACCGGGCCGGCATCGGCGCTGCCGGCACCGCCAGCGTCACCGGGAACGCGGTCACCGTGACGGTGACCATCGTCCAGCCGATGCAGATCCTCGACGCCGCCGGGCTGTCCGCGATCACTGTGCACGCCACCGCGACCGCCACACCCGAACTCGGCATCAACGGGGAACTCCCGTGACCCGCCCGCCCGGCCGCTTCCCGCGCCTGGGCCGCGCCGCCGCCGGGCTCGGCGCGATGGCCATCGTGCTGGCCGGGCCGCCGTACGCGCTGGTCCGCTTCACCGGCTGGCCGGTGCCCGCCCACCTGCCCACCTGGCCGCAGCTGCAGGCGTTCCTGGTCAGCCCGCTCAGCGACGACACCATCATCAAGGGGCTGGCCTGCGCGGTCTGGGTGCTGTGGGCGATGGCCGCCGTCGCGGTGCTCATCGAGGCGGCAGCCGCCGTCGCGGGCCACTCCGCGCCCCGGCTGCCCGTCATCGCCCCCTTCCAGGCGGTCGCCGCCGCTCTCATCGGCGCCACCGTCCTGACCTCACTGCAGGTCGTGCAGGCCGCCCCGCGCTCCACACAGCCCCTGCAGGCAGCGCTGACCGCCAGCACCACCGTCGCAGGCCCGCTGATGCCGGGCCGGCCGGCAGCCGCTGCGGCACCCGCCCCGGCGGGCAGGCCGCCGCATGCCGGGGCCAGCCGCGACGCTCCGGCGACCCGGCCCCGGGTCTACCGCGTCGTGCCAGGCGATGACCTGTGGGCCATCGCCGCCCGGTTCCTCGGCAACGGCGAGCACTGGCACGAGCTGTTCCGCCTCAACGCCGGCAAACCGCAGCCGGACGGCCGCACCCTCACCGACCCCAGCCTCATCTACCCCGGCTGGGTCCTGCTGCTCCCGTCACAGGACGGCCACCAGGGTCCGGCCGCCCAGCCCGGACACCACCGCCCCAGGCGGCCTGCCCCGGCGCGCACACCCCAGCCGTCGCCATCCAGGACACACCAGGGGGAGGGCTCCCGAGGCGCGCCGTCCCCGGCCGCGACCGGCGCGCACCCGCACCCCCGCCCGGTAGCGGTGCACCTGCCGTCAGGAGCGCTCATCGGGATCTCCGTCGCGCTCATGGTCGCTGCCGTGCTCACCCTCGCCAGCATCCAGCGCCGCCGCCGCTACCGCCCCCGGGCCAGCATGACCGGCAGCCTGCAGCCGGGCGAGCCGCCGCTGCCCGCCGTCATCACCGCCCTGCGCCGCGCCGTCCGACCCGCCCCACCGGACACCCCGGCCCCGCCCAGGACACCGGCACCCCGCCCGCCGCCGATCCCTACCTCGACCCGTACGGCGACACCAGTCCCGGACCGGACCAGCCCGGCGAAGGCGTCCCCGGCAGCCGCCCCGCTCCCGAACCGGAACCCCCCGGCCAGGCAGCGACGCGCCCCGCCATAGCAGGCACCTCCCCGCCGCCCGCGCGGGCACCCGGCACGATCCCGCTCGGCGTCCGCGGAGCGAGCGAAGCTGCCCTCGACATCGCCGCCCTCGGCGGGCTCGGCCTGACCGGTCCCGGCGCGCCCGCCGCGGCCCGCGCGATCCTCGCTGCCCTGCTGGCAGAGGCCCCGCCGGCCGAGGCCGGGATGCCGCCCGCGATCATCATCCCCGCCGCCGACGCCGCCCGGCTGCTCCCCGGAGAGGACGCCGCCGGGGTCCCGGGCGTGTCGGTCCCCGCCTCGCTGGAAGCGGCGCTCGATGAGATGGAAGCCGCCATCTTGCGCCAGGCACGCACCACAGGTGCCTTCGACGCCGGCGACGACCCGCAGGCCACCGCCTCCGCAGCCGGCACCCCCGGGCCGGGTGCCGCGCTGATCGCCACCTGCGGCCCCGGCACCACGCAGCGGCTGCGCGGCATCCTGGAATCCGGCCGCGCCCTGGGAGCCGCCGCGATCCTGCTCGGCCCCTGGCAGCCGGGCGTGACCTGCCAGGTAGCCGCCGACGGCATGATCACCGACGTCACGCCCCCCGACCCGGGCCTGGAGGGAATCCGGCTGTTCAGCCTCGGCACCGCCGAGGCAGCGGCCATCACCGCCGTGCTGCGCGACGCCCGCGGCACCCCGCCCGCCGTACCGGCCCTGGCCCGGCCCGCCGCCGCCCGCCCGTCAGCCAGGCGCGCGGCTGAGGTCCCGCGGGACGCCCGGCCCGCCGCCGACGGCCGCTACCTTCCCGCCCCCGCAATCCCCGCACCGCCAGGCCCTGCCCGCGCAGCAGACGCCCCGCCGGAACCGGCATGCCCCGCGGCGGCCGCCCCCGCCCCGTCGGCCGACGTGGCGCCAGACGTGGCGCCCGCCGCAGACGGCGAGGCCGCCGCGCCGGGTACCGCCCAGCCGGTCCAGCTGACCATGCTCGGGCCGCTGCAGATCACCGCCGCCGGCCAGGAAATCGGCGGCGGGCTGCGCAAGGCCCGCGAGCTGATGGCATTCCTGGCCGTGCACCCCGACGGGGCCAGCGGGGAGGCGATCAACGAGGCCCTGTGGCCGGAATCCGACGCCAGCCACGCCACCGGCCAGCGCAACCTCGCCCTCCGCAAGGCCCGGGAGATGCTCCGCACCGCGACCGGCCTGGCCGCCCCGATGTGGTTCCTTCACGCCGCCGGCCGCTACCGCCTCGACCCCGGCCTGATCAGCACCGACCTGTGGCAGTTCTCCGACGCCCTGGACGAGGCCCGGCACGCCGACGGGGACGACGCCCGGCTGGCCGCCTGCCGGGAAGCGGCCGGGCTGTACCACGGCGAGCTGGCCGAGGGATCAGGGTATGAATGGGCCGAGCCCTACGCCGAGACCGCCCGCCGCCGCGCGCTGGACGCGTGGACCACCATCGCGGAGATCCTCCAGGCCCGCGACCCCGACCAGGCCCTGGCCGCCCTGGAGTCCGCGCTCGGCCACGACCCCTACAACGAGTTCCTCTACCAGCGGATCATGCGGCTGCAGGCCGCGGCTGGCCGCCCGGAGGCAGTCCGCCGGACGCTGAGCCTGCTGGAGGCCAGGCTGACCGAGCTGGGCGTCACGCCGGGCGCCCAGACCCGGCAGGCCGCCGCGTCGCTGCTCGGCACCGGCCCGGCCTCGCACCGCCCGCCGGCCGGTCCCGCGCCCGGCCCGCAGCCGCATGAGCGCCCTGGCGCCCGGTAATCCGGCCCGGTCCCGCGCGCCTGCGGTCTCCGGCTGCCCGCCGGACTGGATGCCGCACGCAAAGCCCCGTTACCATCATCGCGCAGCCCATAGCGCAATCGCGCGGACGGCCCCGGTAGTGGAGCCGCTGTGCATTCACCTAACGCACTGCCCGGCCGTGCTGCTGCCGCCGGATTCAACGGCATGGCAGGAGTTTTCATCGGGGCGGGCGGAAGCACGTGGCGGCACGATCCCGATCCGGCCCGCATTCCGCCCCGCCAGCCAGTGCGGGTTCCATTACGGGTACCTGCCGACACCGGAAACCCCGCATCCGGCGAAGGCGCAGGCAGTGGCCGTAATAAACCCTCCGGCGGACTCCCAGACCGATACGGGGTAAAGCCCGTAAAACAATAGTGAAGAATGCGGGGCCGGTCTGCTAGTACGTATATAAATGGTCTCCTGCTGGTGGTTACTTGTGTTGTTGTAAACATGTGTACAGGTCCGGTACCAGCCTCCCTCCGGCCTGTGGCCGAGGGTGCGGGCGAGGCCGTGCGCAAGGCGGCGGGCGAGGCGGCGGGCGAGGTAGGAGGCGCGCGGCGGGGCGGCGAGGCGGCGTACGGCGAGGCGGGCGGCGGGCGGGTACCGGGCCGGCGTACGCGAGGCGGGCGGTACGGCGAAAAGGGCCGGCCACGGCGGCGCGCGGCGGCGAAAAGGCGCGGGGAAAAGGGGCGAGCGCCGACGGTATCTGGGTAATAGCAATCCGCGCAATTAGCGGCCGGAAATTGGCCGAGAATTCCGGCACAAAGGCCGGATATTGGTTGACTGGTCGGGGGTGCCGAGATAGCGTCGTGGTGTACCTAGGAAATAGGGAAACGGAATAGGGAATACGGAATCCGCCTAATTCATAAAGGAGGCCGGCCGGAAATGTGCGCGAAAGTAATTGTCGCCGAAAATGACGCGAACGACCTGGTCACCGGGCCTGGCAACCCGCATCTCATCTGGGACGGCGCCGAGGCCCGCGTGATCACCGAGGACTTCTACCGCGCGCTGAACGCCGAGTCGGCATGGCTGCTGATCATGACCCGGAATGACCTGGCTGACCTCGACCCCGCCGCATTCACCTATCACCCCGCCACGCTGGCCGAACTGCTCACCACCTTCGGCGACGACCTCGCAGCCGACGACTGCCCCTGCGCCCCCTAGCCGCGCCCCCGCCCCCCTTCGACCCCCGTACCGGAGAATCACCATGACCACCACCGCCCCGCGCACCACGGCCACGGGCCGGCTCGGCAACGGCGAGCTGCGCCGCCAGGTCGCCGCCTACCTGGACGAGAACCCCGGACCCCACACGCCCGGCACGATCGCCAAGGCGCTGGAGCGCAGCGCCGGCGCCGTCGGCAACGCCCTGAAAACCCTCGCCGATCGCGGCGAGGCCGAGCTCGAATCCGGCAAGCCGACCCGGTACCAGGCCACCCCCGCCACCAAGGCGGCAGCCGGCGGCATGTCCACCGCGCCGGCGCCCAGGCCCGCCGCCCCGCCCAAGCCCGCCCCCGCCCCCGCCGCGCCGGCCGCCGCTCCGGCCACGCCGGCCCCAGCCCCAGCCCCAGCCCCCTCGGGCGTGACCCGCCCGAACGGCGCCATCTACCGCCCCCGCGCGCTGGCCGACATGCCCGACGTCGACGCGCTGCGCAGGCTGCGCGAGGCGGGCATCCCCGCCCTGCTGTACGGGCCGCCCGGTACCGGCAAGACCTCACTGGTGGAGGCTGCCTTCGGCGACGAGGTCATCACGGTGGCCGGCGACGGCGACACCACGGTCGGTGACCTGGTCGGCGACTACACCCAGCGCGACGACGGCACCTACGAGTTCGTCTACGGGCCCCTGATCACCGCCATGACCGAGGGCAAGGTGCTCTTCATCGACGACACCACCCTGATCAGCCCAGCGGTGCTGGCCGTGACCTACCCCGCCATGGACGGCCGCGGCGAGGTCAAGGTCAAGGCGCACAAAGGTGAGACGATCACGGCCGCCGAGGGCTTCTACATCATCGGCGGGCACAACCCCAACGTCCACGGCGCGGTCCTGACCGAGGCCCTTTCCTCGAGATTCACGGTCCAGGTCAAGGTCGGCACCGACTACGACCTCGCCCGCGCCCTCAAGATCGACCCCCGCGCGATCACCGCCGCCCAGGACCTGGCCGGCCGGCAGGCCAGAGGCGAGATCGGCTGGTCACCCCAGCTCCGCGAACTGATCGGCTACCAGCGCACTACGGCGGCACTCGGCGAGAACGCCGCCGCCGCCAACCTCGCCGGAGTCGCCCCCGAAGAAGACCAGGACGTCGTAGCCGCTGCCCTGCGCAAAGCCTTCGGCCGCCCGGTCACCCCCCTCGCACTCGGCCGCCAGGTCTGACCCCCCGCCACCACTCCCCGGATTAGGAGCACCCCCGATGACCGCCCTGCACCCGCCCGCCCCGCCCGCCCTGGCCAAGCCCACGGGAGCCTGGCGCAAGCTATCAGCCGCCATGACCGCCGAGATACCCGCCATCGCCGGCCGCCCCGTGCCTGTGGCCTGCGCCCCCGGCGCCGGCCTGGGCCACCCCGCCTGCTACCTGCCGACCATCCCGGTCATCGAGGTCGACGGCAAGCTGCTGGACGTCAAGCCCGCCACCGCCAACCCCGCCAGCCCGGCCGACCGCGAGCGCTACCCGGTCATCTGGGGCGCCCTGACCCACGAAGGCGGCCACGCCGCCCACAGCAAGGTCTGCCCGCCGCCTGCCGAGAAGGCCAACTGGTGCGAGGCCGCCCACATGCTCGAAGAGTCCCGCATGGAGGCTGCCCAGGTCACCCGCCGCCCCGGAGACCGCCGCTGGCTGCGCGCCACCGTCAGCAAGCTCATCCTCGGCGACTTCACCGCCGCCGGCGCCGTCCCCGGCACGCCGCGCGAGGCCGGCTCGGCCGCCGCCCTGGTCCTGGCCAGGCGCGATGCCGGCATCCTCGAACCCGCCGAGACCGCCGATGTCGCCGCCCAGGTCGAGAAGGCGATCGGCGCCGATGCCCTCAAGCGCCTCGAAGACACCTGGAAGGCCGCCCACCAGGTCGCCGACGACGACGCCCGCACCATGGTCTGCCTCGCCCGCCGCTGGTGCCGCATTCTCGGCCTCGACCCCGACGGCGCCCCGCCGGCCCCCGTCGAGACCGGCCTCTCGGACCTGCTGGACGCCATCCGCGACGCCATCGACGCGATCAGCGCCGCCGTCGAGGCGGACTTCACCCCGCCGCCGCCGTTCCCGCCTGGCAAGAAAGCCGAACGCGACGCCGAGAACACCGCCCGCATCGATGCCGACCGCGCCGCCCGCGAGGTCTTCGCCCGCCGCACCACGCCGCCGGCTGTCACCGGCACCCGCGAGCCCCGCGATCCCGAGAAGGCCGCCGCCCGCCGCCTCACCCGCACCCTGCGCGACGCCACCGCCGGCAAGCGCGACACCGTCACCGTCACCTCCCCGGTCCCGCCCGGCCGCCTGCGGATGCGGCAGGTGCTGGCTGCCGACGCCCAGCGCGCCGCCGGCGCCCTGCCCACCGCCGAGCCCTTCACCCGCACCCGCAGCCGCCGCGTGCCCGCCCCGCCGCTGCGCGTCGGCATCGCCTGCGACATCTCCGGGTCCATGAGTGCCTTCACCGGCCCGGTCGCCTCCGCCGCCTGGATGCTCGCCCGCGCCGCCTGCGCCCTGCCCGCCGCGACCACCGCCACCGTCTTGTACGGGGAGCAGGTCCACGCTCTCACCCACCCCGGCCAGGCACCCGCCCGCGTCACCGACTTCGACGCCCCCGACGGCACCGAGCAGCTCTGCCGCGCCATCGACGCCCTCGACGGCGCGCTCGGCCTGTCCCGCCCCGGCACCGCCCGGCTGCTGGCCATCGTCTCCGACACCTACCACGTTCCCGGCGAGATCGCCGGCGGGCAACGGCGCATCACCCGCCTGGCCAAGACCGGCTGCGGCGTGATCATCCTCCGCCCCGACGACCCCTTCCCCTGGGACGAAAAGCACGAGTGGACAGACGCCCAGGTCATCACCCTCACCGACCCCGCCGACACCATCGAGGTCATCGCCAGGGCCGCCACCCGCGCCCTGACCGGATGACCCCTGCGGGGGGCGGGAAAGCCAGCACCTCCCCGCCCCCGGACCACCAGCCATCAAGACGGACCCGCCCATCAGGCCACCGCCCCCGGACACTCGCATGAGGAGCCCATCATGGACGCCGGCATCTTCGCCCGCCAGCTCACCGAAGCCCTCGACAACCTCGCGGCAGGCATCTCCATCGACCCCGAGGACATTGACGGGATCGATGGAGCCCGCGTGCTGTCCTTCGCCGACGCCGAGTACCTCACCGACGACGCCGGGTTCGAGATCACCGCCCCCGACGGGTCACAACTCCAGGTCACCATCTTGCAGCGCGCCCGCCCGCGCGCCTGACCCCCCCGGCAAGACCACCAACCAGCGGCAAGGAGAACGCTCATGGATACCCGCATCATGATCCGCGACGGCGGCCCGTACGGACCCGATCTCAGCCTCCCCGCAGCCATCGCCCGGCTGTGCGACGGCGAGCAGGTCACCGTCACCCCCGTCGATGCCAGCACGCCAGGCGGCGACCCGCGCGGCGAGCCGCGGCAAGGGTTCGACATCACCGTCTACCCCGCCCGCACGGCATACACGCGGCTAGAGCCGCCGAAGGTCAACTGGGCCGGCATCGGCTCCCGCCCGGCCGCCGACGCCGCCCTGTTCGCCGGGACACTGACCCTGGCCAGCCAGCTCGCCACCTACGCCAGCCTCGGCCAGGCCACCACAGGCCAGGCGGCGGCGATCGGCGAAGGGGACGGCCGGGACGCCGCCCGGCGGGCACTGGGCGCGAGCACATCCGAGACCTGCCAGGCCATCGTCAAGGGCCTCGATGACGGCGATCACATGGTCTACGACCTGTTCCCCACCCCCGCCTTGTCCGGCGAGCACGGCATCGGCTACGACGCGGTGGACCTGGCCGCCGGCCTCGGCCTCGACCCGGACAGCGACGCCATGACCGACGCCACGGAGGCGTATTTCACAGCCGCCGGCGAAGCGTTCTGGGCCGAGGCCGAGCGGATCGCACGCGAACGTGTCACGCCGGCCGCCCGCACGCCGGGAAGGAGCAGCCGGTGAACCATCAGCCCGCAGACCCCGGTTACCAGCGCGGCGACCGCATCGCCCTGGAACACACCACCGACCCGCACACCCGGCTCCAGCCTGGCGACGAGGGAACCGTCACCAGCTACGACCCCCGGCTCGGCCAGCTGAATGTCCGCTGGGACAGCGGCAGCACCCTGGCCATGCTCCCCGGCGACGGAGACCAGGTCCGCCTGCTCACCCCGCCCCGGGCCAGCCCCCCCAGCCCGGACCACCCCGTCGACCCCGCCCGCGAGCACCCCGGCCCCGGAAGGCGATGAACCAGCATGAAGCCCTGCACCACCTGCGGAGAACCGGCCTGCAACATCTACTGCGGCCTGTGCCTGAAGGACTACTGCCTGCCGCACCTGCGGCAGCACGAGCACAGCGACTCCGAACTCCGGATCCTCGTCGAAACGACCTGACCACCAGCCGCAGGCACGCCGACACCCGGCCAGAGCGCCAGGAAAGCAAAAGAAGGTAGAAGGTAAGGGAGCCCCCCGATGCATGTCCTGCTATACGGCAGCTACACCCGGAAACGCTACCGCGAGGCCACCAGCGGCGAGATCGAGCGCATGCTCAGCGCGCCGCGGCTGGACCACCGCACCTGCCCGCCCGGCAGCGGAGGCGACGTCTTCATCGCGCCCGCCGACGGTGACGAGGAGTTCTGGTCCGCCTGGCACGCCCGCCACCCCCAGCCCGCAGCACCCGCCGCCAGCATCGCCGACGATGCTGAGAACCTCGGCCGCGACGCGGGGAGAGCGGCAGCCTCCTGGATGTTCGACGGCAACACCCCCGCAGACACCTACCGCGCCGTGCTGCGCGGCATCGAGGAAGGCGACCCGGCAATCCTCGGCGCATACCCGCCTCCCGGCCTGTCCGCCGTCGGCGGGTACGCCGAAGCCGGCCTGGCCCGCGACCTCAGCCTGGACGACGAAGACCAGCTCCCGCCGGACGCCGTGACCGCGTACCTGGACGCGGCGGCCAGGACCTTCTGGCACGAGACCGAGCGCCTGGCCCGCGAGCACCTGACCGGGAACACCACGGATGCCCGGTCCGCGGAAACCGGGAAGGAGCGCAGCCGGTGAGCACGCCCGCCCCGCATCCCGCGCTGGCGCAGGCCGCGCTGCGCCAGGCCGGCCGGCTCGGGCGCCGGCACGGCAAGGCGGCAGTGTACTGGCAGATCGGCGACAGCAGCGGTGCTGACGCCCAGCCGTTCTACCGGGACCTGCTGCGCGGCATTTCCGAGGCTAATCAGGAGATCACGGGCCTGTACGAGTTGCCCGACCTGACCGCGCGGCAGGACTACGACCTGGACGGCCTGGCTGCCGACCTCGGGCTCGCCCGCGACGACCCGGGCATGGCCGAGGCCGCGGATACGTACCTGGCCGCCGCCCGTGAGGAATTCTGGCTGGAGGCCGCGCGCCTCGCGCGCCGGCGCCTGCACCCCGGCCCGGACCAAAGGGCCGGCGACGGCGACCAGGCCGGCCATGCTCACCCCGAGCCCGGGCCGGGGACGGCCGAGACCCAGGCCGAAGACGAGGACGACGCTGAAGCCGAGGACGCGGACCTGCGGCAGGACATCACCGACCGGGCCAGCGGGCTGAGCCGGCTGCTGTCTGAACGCTGCTCGACCTGCATCCTGCCCGGCGAACAAGATGCACCTCGGCCCGGAGCAGACGGCCGCGTTCGTCCGGCAGGTACTGGCCGAAGGCACGTATGTGGTCTGCCATCAGACTCTGACGTACGGGGATCACCCCGACTACGGCCCGGCTATCTGCCGCGGCTTCTTCGAGGCGTACGCCGACCGGTCACCCTCGCTGATCCTGCTGCGTGCCTGCCGCCGCCTCATCGAGGTCCCGCCGCCCCCGCCCGGCCAGCCGGATGGGGGAGGCTGACTGTGCGTCGCATAAACAAACGGGATCCGGGGCAAGCCGCCGGCGCTTATGCCACCGCGAATTCTCCTCATGCCCCAGGCCACGGCTTATCCGGTCACCCAGGCCATACGTGGCGGCGAAGCCAGCGATAGGGTCGCTTGGTTTCCCTCCGCCCGATGGTCACGAGGTGATCCGGATAGGGGAAGAGTAGAAAGCCCTGCATCTGCGGCTTGACTTCATGCCTGCCCCGAGCGATGGTCGTGCGGAAAACGCGGAATACCGGCCCATTGGAAAATGGCGCCGGAGAAAGAAGATGGAGTCATGAAATGACATGCGAGAAGAATGATGCCGGCGGTGGGCAGGCTGGCATCCCCGGTGCAGCGCTCGCCGTACCAGCCCCGCCCGCTCGTCCCGGTACCGCCGCGGAGCCGGAAGAGAAGGACACCCCGGCGACCGTGGCCGACGCGACCGGATGGGTGCATGGCGCTCTGTGGCTGTCGCCCTACGTGGACATCTCGCAGGCCCGCTTTGAGGAGTGGGGCA
>Ga0307375_10006417_pt1 | contig 10860 bp, 17 predicted proteins | sample TR1MG_FD_202531 | JGI IMG/M metagenome (GOLD analysis project Ga0307375, IMG submission 202531) | Soil microbial communities from Risofladan, Vaasa, Finland - TR-1 | ecosystem: Environmental > Terrestrial > Soil > Coastal area > Acid sulfate soil | place: Finland: Risofladan, Vaasa | collected...
CGCGCGCAAACCCCCCATTTCTTCATGAGGGGGGGGAGGACCCAAAGCTGCATGGATGCGACCCCCTCCTATGCAATACACGCATGAATGATGGCAGCATCAACGGGCGGTCGATAGCGCCTTCGATATTGCGTTGGTGAACGCGCTCGCCGCCTGCGCCAGTACGATGGCCGTGCCGCGCGCATGGAAGCCAAGCGATTTGGTAACGGCGACAGGCTTGCCGAACCTGATCAATAGCTTCAGCGCGCCCTGTGCCTTGTCGAATATGCCACCGCCTGCATTGCGATGGCGACGTGCACGACCTGTACGTGCGATGGCGAGGCGCTGCCATACGCCATTGATAACGCCGCCGCCCTTGGTAGCGATCGGGCCAATGTAGATGTCGTGCCTGGCCTTGAGCTTGGCCATTGTGGCCTTCGGGAGCTGGCCATATTGGTCGAGCGTGATGTCGACGGGCGCGAGTAGCATTGGGCCTGGCAGCACATGGAGCCCACCCGTCTCATAGGGCTGAAGGTATTTCGCCACCTCGGGACGAACGAAGACGGTCGCGGTCGGCGCCGTTTTGGTCGCCTTATCGACCTGCACCGAGCGTGCGGTGAAGGGTCTCGGGTGCTTGAAGGTGGAGAGCATTGCCGCGGCTTCGGCGCGCTGGACCTGGAAGGCCAGATCATTGGCGGCCGTGGCCATGGCGAACGGGAGTTGCTTGGCGAGGGCAGCAACCAGCCTAGTGGCCGCGGTAGCGTCTACGGTGACGGTCGCGGGCATGGCGAAACGCTCCCCTGCGCGTGTGTACCCGCGCTCACCGGCGGAACCTGAGAGGAACTTCTGCGAGGGAATTCAGGTGAATGACGGAGGCTCTTGAACTCGCCTCAGAGGCACGTCACACACACATATCACTTTCCATAAAATGACCCCGCCATGTTGTCAAGCGGGATTTTCGTTCAAATCCACGGCCTGTGCGGGTTTCGGAGACGTGTTTTCCGTGTTTTTGGCGTGCGCGTAAATTTCGACGGCGCGGATTTTCGATGCCGGGGCGGGGCGTTGAACGCGGGCGTAGAACTTGACCAGGCGACTGAGCGCCTCGGCCAGGCGGTCGACGGCTGTCTGCGGGCTGATCTGAGGCCGGCATCGGCTCGCCCAGACGGTCGCGTCCATCCCCTCGACGACGATGCCGCGGATGATCGGCCACGACCTGCCGGTGAACCATTGTGCGGCGCAGCATTCGTCTCGGGCGTTGGTCTGCCTCAGCAGTCCAGCTGGGATAGCTCCCGGCTGAAAGCCATGCGGGGTCATTCTGCCGGTCCGCTCGCCGTAGTTGCTGGCGCCCATGCCGACGCCGGCGCCGCCTTCTTCCCATGCCTGTTGGAGCCTCGATGCCGCCACAACATGCCCGGCAGTGATGAGCGGGCTGCGCTTTGCCAGGTGCGCCAGCGCGGACGATCGCACGAATGCCGGCCCGCCTGCTCGGATGCGCGCGGCTCGCAATACAGGGCCGTTTTTGTATAGGAGAACGGCGTGGCGCTGGACTGCTGGTGCGACGGCTTCCTGGCGGGCTTCCTCGATCCTGGCCTTTTCGGCCTGATCCTGGGCGCGCTTTTTCATGGTTGCCGCGCGTTGCTGGTGCTTGGCGGCTTTGCGCTCGGCGGACGTGCGGGGCATGTGCGATCCCGTGCTGTGCGATGCCGCGATGGTAGGAGAATGAACGCCGCGCCGCAAGATGTTGGACTTTACTGACGGATGGCGCGCACCGCATTGATATTGCGTCATTTCCGCTCGCAGCTCGAGGCCGTCTCGCGCGCTCGCCTAGGCGCGCAACTCCCCCAGCTCGGCCCCCTCAGTCTGGGCCCTCGGCCCCTCGGCCCCTCGGCCCCTCGGCCCCTCGGCCCCACCTGGGCCCCACCTGGGCGGACCCATCATGGGCCCCACCAGGGCGCGCCAGCGCCCCGCGCATAACGCCATGCGGTTTCCGCATTGGTGCACCCCTTGCACGGGTGCGGCTGGCACCCTATCTTTCTAACACGGCCCCGGCTTCCTGGGCCCATCGACCCCGCGCCTCGGGGGACTCAGGGGCTGGACACGAAAATGACCTACCTCGATCGCGTCACCGCTTTTAACACGACCCGCCACATCGCGGCTTTGAAGGCGGCGGCGACCAAGCGGACAAACGCGCTGGCGATCGCGACCCAGGCGGCGCCGGCCCTCACCAGCTCGGCCCCGCGCGCCTCGGCCCCCCAGACCCTCGGCCCGGTTTGGTTCGATAGCTGGATCGCCCAGGCCGCTTGATCGCCTCGCCATTGGAACGGGCCCCACGGGGCCCGCTCTGATGGATAGACGGTCTATCCTATCTGCCCGCGCCTCGGGGCTTTTCAGGGGCTGGACCATACCATGAGCCGCAACCGCGACCGGGCGCGCCTACTGGCCGCCCCCACATCCGACCCGCCGGCGGAAACGCCAGCCCAGAGCCCGGAGCCCATGGCCCCGGGCCGCTCGCTGTCCGGCTGGCCGCCGGCCACCACCACCACCCCGACCCCGGCTTCCGACCCTACCATCGAGCCCCAGGCGGACCCGGCCCCCTCACCTGAGCCCCAGGCCCAGGCGGAAACGGCGGACCCGGCCACCACCACCCTGGACCCGCTGGCCGAAGCGCTTGGCGCTCTGCCATCTCCGCCCCCTCCGCCTCCCCCGCCGGCCAGCACGACCAGCGATCGGCACATATCGGCCCTGAAGGCTCACCGGACCCGGCTGGGCTGGAAGCTCACGGGCTTGGCCAGCGACTCCCCCGAACGGGTGGCGATCGCGGCGCGCCTCGCGGACCTCGACGCGCAGATCGCCGGCGGGCCCGCCGCTCCGAAGCCTGCCCGCAGCGGCTCGGCCCGGGCGGCGGTGCCAGCCCTGCCGCCTCTGACCCTTGACGAGCTGACCGATGCGCGCGTGGCCACCTTTGCGGCGGCGCTGGTGGCGATCCAGGGCGCGCGGACTCTGACCCTGGCGCACCATTACGCCACGTTCGCTCTAGGCCAGATGGCTCCGGCCAAGGCACCGATGTCGGCGCCGGACCCGGAAGCCGAAGCGGCCGCTATCGCCGAAGCGGCCGCCAAGGTGGCCGACTTCGAACGCCTGGAAGCGATCAAGGCGGACTCGCTCGCCGAGCAGGAACGCCTGGCCGCTTGACCCTGCCGACCTGGACCCTGACCAGCAGCAGGCCGACCCGGCGACGGGCCGGCCTGATTGGTGAAGGTCTGGCGCAATGCTCGACCCTGCCCGCGCCTCGGGGCTTTTCAGGGGCTGGACGAAGTTGATGCGCACCAGGATGACGTTCGACAAGTGGATGCAGGCTGTCGACTGCGCGATCCACAGGCTGTGCGGGCTGACCGCGGCCGATCTGGACGATTATTGCTATCATGGGGCCTACATGGACGATCTGACCGCCGACCGGGCCGCGCGGCGCGCGATCCGCTTCGCCGGCGCATGATCGCAGACCTGGATTGATCCAGGTCGCGCGGCACGTTGCGGCCGGTGGCGCGAGCTGCCGGCCGCATCGGCGTGATTCACACCGTCAGCAAGAGGAAATTTCGATGCTCGACCTCGCGACCGTCCGCCATCTGGCGGCGTTGAAGGCGCACCGAACGCGCCTGGCCAATCGACTTGCTGGGCCGCTGGAAGCCTCCGATCGGTTTGCCACCCTGGCCAAGATCGACGACCTGGACACTCGGATCGGGAGCGTTGAAGCGCCGGCCGTCCGAGCGCCTCGGCCGATCGCCTATGTCGCGCCATCGCCAAGCGGCGCGCTGACCGTTGCGCCGCAGCCGAGGACGTTCCGCCCAGCCTCGACCTATCCGGGCGCGTCGCCCGACCTGGCCGACGTGCTTGAGCGGATCACCGACCTGTCGCCGGCAGACCAGCGCAAGCTGGCCGCGGCGTTCAAGCGAGTGGCGACGCTGGCGAAGCCGACCGGCCCGAAGTTGCTCGGATCCAGGACGTATCGCGGCTACGACGATTTCATGCCTGATTTCGACGCGGCCCGCGCATCGGCAATGGTGGCGGCGGGCGTCGCCGGCGACCCGATGAGCCGGTGGTATCTGAACCCGGACCTGGCGTTGAAGGCACGCTTTCCCGCGACGTGGGTGAGCTGCAAGGGCTCGACTGGCCGGACCTTTCATGGTCCGCGCGACCTGGCCGCGCCTCGCGGGCAATTCTGGCCGGGTGGCACGCTGCCGATCGGCCCGGTGTACGCCGAGATCGGCCCGATCGACCGCGACAGCGACGTGCGGTTGATGGCGGAGCGGCGGGAGACGGCCCGTGTTGCCAGGGCAGACGAGCGGAGTCGCTCCGCCCCGGAATTCGCCATGGAACTGACGCCGGATGGCGAGATGGACACCAGCATGCTCGATGCTGCCTGACTGACGATCCCCGCCGTCACCACGCTGTCGGGTCAGAGTCGGCAGCATGGCGAGGGCAGGCAATCCCGTCGCTCGAGGAAAGGAACAAACCATGTTCGAGTTCGAAGAGATCGCCAAGGCGCAGGCATGGACGCCCGAGACTCAGGTCAGCGTCTTGTTACGCTATATCGAAAACCAGGACTCTGACGACGCATTCCTGGACTTCCTGGGCGAACAGGTCGCCGAGGAAGACGCAATGTCCATCAAGGAGACATGACATATGGCCACCAAGACGATGATCGACCAGGCCGAGCGCGACAAGCGCGCCGTTGCCAAGCTATTCCCCTGGGCGGGGAAGATGGCGCCCGAGCCCGACGATGAGACGGAAGTCCCGCCGCACCTGGTCAACGTGTTTCCGCGGTGCCCGCACCCCGATGCGTTGCTGTGGATGCGGCTGACCGCCGAGGAACACCGACAACTCTGCTTGCTGTCGAACAGCGCCTCGATGAACGTGGCTGGGATGACCGCCTACTTCTGCGGCGACAAGCTGCGCGGCCTGCTGCGGACCGTGCTGGCGCGGGTGGAGGATGATCATCCGACGACAGGCAAGATGGATGACGACGCGATGGGAACCGTGTTGTCCCTGGCGCGAGCTAGGGCCAAAGCCCTCGACGAAATGGCCAGCGAAGCAACCGATGACGGGCTGCAGAACGAGGCGCAGGAGAGGAAGGCGGAAGCTGACGGGGCTTGGGATGCAATAGCCACATTCGAAGCCGCCGGCGCGATTGCGAAGACGACCGTCGAACCTCCCGCATAGCTACCTGCGCTAATTGCACGGGTGCATCTCTTGTATACGGTCAAGCGGCGCACCATTTTAACAGCACGGCCGGACAGACCCGGCCCGGGCGCCTCGCCGATCTGGGGCGGAGAACGACACCATGGCTCGCAACGTGACGCACAAGATCGAGGACGACAAGCTGATCCTGACCATCGACATCAGCCATGCCTCGCTGAAGGCAGCCCCGCCGAGCGCCAGCGGGAAGACCCGACTGGTCGCCAGCAGCGGCGGCGTCGTGCCGGTCGAATGCAAGGCCGGCGACGTCACCTATGCCATCAACGTGATGGTGCGCTGACCGCCCTTTCGCTCCGAGCTGGCCGCGCACGTCGCGGCCAGATTGGCGAAGGGACGATCCCCGTCCACTCGATGACGAAAGGAGAGCGTGTTGACCGACATTGCGCCAAGCGCGGGCATCAAGGGTTGCTCGCACATCTACGCACCCGCCGGCCAGGCCGGCGAGTACGCGCCGCTGGCCGCGAACCCGTATCGGGGTTGCGGCCACGGCTGCGCCTATTGCTACGTCCCGCGCGTGCTCCACATGCCGCGCCCAGAATTCGACGCTGGCGCCTTCCCGCGACCCGACTTTCTCGCGAACCTCGCCAAGGATGCGAGGAAGTATCAGGCCGCGGGCCACACCGGCCAGGTGATGCTCTCGTTCACGACCGACCCGTACCATCCTGGCGAGTCGACGCTGACCCGCCAGACGCTGGAAGTGCTCCAGGCTCACGGCATGGCCGTTTGCACGCTGACCAAGGGCGGCACTCGGGCGTTGCGGGACATCGACCTGTTCCGACCGACTCTCGACGCCTTCGCCTCGACGTTGACCAGTCTCGACGACAGGTTTTCCCGCAAGTGGGAACGTGGCGCTGCGCTTCCGGGCGATCGCCTGGCAGCGTTGCGCGCGTTCCATGAGCGCGGCGTCTTCACCTGGGTTAGCCTGGAGCCGACCATCGACTGCGACCACTCACTTGAAGTGGTCAAAGCGACTCATGAATTCGTCGACCTCTACAAGGTAGGGCGCGTGAACTACCTGCCAATCACGAAGACGACCGACTGGCGAGACTACACCTTGAGGATGATCGACCTGATGGTTAGGCTTGGCAAGACGCATTACGTGAAGCTCGACTTGCAGCCCTACTTGCCGGCCGGTTATCACAACCCCTTGCGGGTGCCACAACACCACTAGCGGCCACCCTGCGCCCCTTGCACCCATGCGCCGGGCGCACTATATACCTAACACCGGACAGGCCATGCCTGCCGCCCGCGCCTCGGGGTTCAGGGGCGAAGGACAACACCATGGATGCGATGACGAACGAAGCCGCACCTGGGAGGCGCTCAAGGGCTGCCGACCAAGCGGCGGACGTCGCCGCACTGCTGCGGGCTCGCAACCCGCTGCTGTGGATCGTTTCACGCGAGGAAGCCCGCGTCGAAAGCTATCTGTTTGAGGCCGCCGCCAGCGGCGGCTATGTGGCTCGGACGTGGGACGTTGCCGGCGGCGTGTGCGAGATCAACGGTCGACCGAGCCAGATCGGCAGCGCCGACCCCGGTGAAGTGCTGCGCGAGATTGGCGAGCGCGCCAAGACCAGCCGCGAGCGCGGTGTGTGGATCATGCGCGACCTGCCGCCCTGGCTGGCCGGGCCGCTCGGCATGACGACCTGCCGGCAGTTGCGGAACCTTGCTCGCCTGCTGCCGTCCATCCAGCGCGAAAGCGCGCAGGCGATCATCGTCCTGAGCCCTGACGGCAACGTGCCGCCGGAGCTGTCGAACCATGCCACGGTCATCGAGTGGCCGCTGCCCGACCGGCAGGAGATCGCCAGCATCCTCGATGCCGCGATCGCCTCGCTGCCCGACGAGATCAGAGCAACAGCAGCGCCGAATGGCACGCGCGACGCCGCGATCGACGCCGCGGTAGGCCTGTCCGGCGAAGAAGCGGCGGCCTGCTACGCCAGGTCTCTGGTGCAGCTCCGCCGGATCGACCCCGCGACGGTGGCGCGCGAGAAAAAGCGCGTTGTCGCCCGCGAGCGCGTGCTGGAATGGTACGACCCGATCCCGGGCGGCCTCGATGCCGTCGGCGGCCTGGACGTGCTGAAGACCTGGTTGGCGTCGCGCCGGCAAGCCTACAGCCCGGCCGCCCGCGCCTACGGCCTGCCCGCCCCGAAGGGCGCGCTGCTGGCCGGCATCCCGGGTTGCGGCAAGAGCCTCACGGCGAAGGCCATTGCCACCGCCTGGGGCGTGCCGCTGCTGCGGCTCGACCTCGGCGCGCTGAAGTCCAAGTTCGTCGGCGAAAGCGAGGGCAACCTGCGACGCGCCCTGCGCGTGGTCGAAGCGATCGGCCGCTGCGTGGTCTGGCTGGACGAAATCGAGAAGGCGCTGGCCGGCGCTACGCAAGGCGCGGCGGACGGCGGCGTCAGCTCGGACGCGCTCGGCACCGTGTTGAGCTGGATGCAGGAGCGGGCCGGCGAAGCGTTCGTCATCGCCACGGCGAACGACGTCACCAGCCTGCCGCCGGAGTTGATGCGCAAGGGCCGGTTCGATGAACTGTGGTTTGTCGACCTGCCGACCCGCACCGAACGGGCAGCCATCGTCGCTACTGCCATGGCAGCCCACGGCCGGCGTGCCGTTTCGGTCGACTTCCTGCAGATCGCCAACGCGACCGATAGCTTCACCGGCGCCGAGATCGCCGCGCTCGTCCCGGACGCGTTGTTCGCCGCGTTCGCCGATGGGGCTCGCGAGATCAGCACCGCGGACTTGCTGGATGCCGCTCGCACCGTGGTGCCCATGGCCAAGACGTCGGCCGAGAAGATCGCCGCGCTGCGCGCCTGGGCCAACGGGCGGGCCCGGCCGGCCACGACACCTGAAAATGCCACCGGCGGCGGCGCTCCCGTGCGTCGCATTGACCTGTAGAGGGGAACGACCATGAAATTCAGCACCATCCGCCCGGGCTTGCTGGTCAGCTTGAAGACCGGCTTGTCCGGAAACGTCACGTATCGCACGCAAGACATCGAGCCTGATCACGCCACGGCCACCGGCGAGCGGCAGGCGCGCTGGGAAACCGAGCGGACGATCGCCGATCCGGTGGAGCATGAGGATGCGGTGAAGGTGCGCGGCAAGGCCCGCTCGCTGATCAGCACGGTCTGCTCACCTTCGTCGTTTGGGCTGCTCTGCCCGGAAGCGTCCGCCGACGCGCTAACGGCAGCGATCGCCGAGGCTCGCGTATTGATCGAGAAATTCAACGCCAGAGCGACCGTGACGCAGATCGCCATCTACGTGATCGCCGGCCGCGTCGCCTCCGACGACCTGGAAGCCATCAGGGCCATCAACGGCGAGATGCGCGAGCTGATCACCAGCATGATGGACGGTCTGGAAAAGCTGGACGTGAAGGCCGTCCGCGAGGCGGCAGACAAGGCCCGCTCGCTGGCGGCGATGCTGTCGCCAGACGCCGCCCGGCGTGCGCACGAAGCGATCGAGACGGCGCGGCGCGCGGCCAAGCAGATCGTCAAGGCCGGCGACACCCTGGCGATCACCATCGACAAGGCGACGATCGACAGCATCAGGACGGCCAGGACCGCATTCCTTGACTTGGGGCCGGCGGAGGACGTGCAGACGCCGGAGTCGGTCGGCCGGGCCGTGGACTTTGGCGAGGTCGTGGTGCCGATGGCATCGGCAGCGCCGGCGACGCGCGCTGCAATCGAAATCTGAGGGAGAGGCACATGCCTTGCGACACGAAGCTGAAAGTCGGCCAGACGATCAAGCAGCGGGCCGCCGAGGTGCGGACCGTTGTCGATCGGCTGGCAAGCGCCCTGGCCGCGGGGCGCGCCAAGGCGGTGATCGGACCGACCGGCGGCGTTGCTTTCGTCGGTCTGACCGCTGCGGAGCGGGACGGCGTGACCGACGCATGCGCTTATCGCCGGCTGATGGCCACCGGCTCGGCGCTGGCCAAGCAGGCGATCGCCCGGGCCGAGATGCTCGCCGGCCGGACCATCGACCGCCAGGTCGTCGCCTCGGGAGTACACTCACACGACGGCGGAGAACATTGGCACGGCAAGGGTTGAGCGCCCCGCCTCTGGAACCGCCGGCGCTTGCCCGGCGGCTCTGGAGGATGGACGACCATCCGACCGCTGCGCGCCTCGGCAGTTTCCTGGGGCGGAGAAAGACGATGCCGAGCATGCTGAACAGGCTTGCGATCAAGTGGAAAGAACGCCAGCAAGCCCTTGGCTACAAGGGCAAAAGGGGCAACGACGCCGTGGTCGAGTACTTCATCGGCGCGACTGTGGCGCTGCAAGCGTGCGGCCACCCCGAGGCCGACCATGTCGGCACCTGCGCCACCATGGTGATGGGCTACAACCCGTTCCCGCTTGAAATCGCGGCGCAGTGGGCCGCGAAAGATCCGGTGGAACAGGCTCCCGGGCCGGCGCCGGCTCATCCTGAGTACGGCAACCCACTGGTCGCTCTGCGCGACCCGCTGACGCCTCCGCCCACATACCACGAAAGGACACCCCGATGACGAAAACCGAGTTCAAGGCGATCTGCAAGCGCCTGGCCCTATCGCGCAACACCGCGGCCAAGGTGCTGCGCTGCAGCCTGAGCAGCGTCGCCACCTGGCGCCGCGAGGGCAACGTCCCCGGGCCGGTCGCCGCCCTGCTGGGTCTGCTGGACAAGCACCCGGAGATGGTGGCCGAGCTGCTGGCCCTGGTCGCGTCACCGAAGCCCAAGGCTCGGCGGCGCGTCGTCAAGCTGGCGGTGTAGGATGGTGCCCATGGTGACGCACCCAAATCGCGGCCGCCCGGCCAGGCTGACCGCCGGTGTCATCGAGGCTGCACGAAAGCTGGTGGAGAGAATGGACAACATCGAAGTCTGCATTGGCACCGAATATTTCAAACGCCAACAAGTCAAGGCGGCACACGCCAACCTTGCCGCCGCCCTGGCCGAACTGGACAAGGAAGCCACGCGATAACCGACCGCCCCGCTTTCCGCCTCCCGATCAGCCAATGCCTCAGCCTTGCCGAGCGCTGGATCGGCGATGCGGCATGAACTGCAACCGGATCGTCGGCACTTACCCGTGGTATCGCGTGGATCGCGGCTGCCGGACCTGACCGCCTCGCCTCCGGGCCGGACGCCATGAACGCCCGGCTCAGAGGATAGACAGTCTATCCTCCCCCACGCGGGAACCACCAGGAGACCCCTACCATGAACACCCACGATTTCTCCGCCTCGCACTCCAATTTCGGCAACGACGCGCGCCGGGCCGAGCAGTTGCGGCTGGCATCGGCGATCGACCTCGATACGATCCGGGTCGCGCTGACGCAGCCGGCGCCGATCGGGTCGCATGGGTTCCGCACCGGCACCTGGACCGCGACCGTGGCTGGCGAGACCATCCGGTTTTTCTCCAGCGTGCCCCACGGTATGGAACTGGATGTCCAACATGCCCGCCTGGTACTCGACGCGGCCCTGCATGTCGCCGGCCTGCGCAGCGGCTATATCGTCGCCTGACCCCGCGCTCGCCCCACCCCGTCGCAGGCAGCCGCCGGACGGGGCATGGCGAAGGCAGGATCACCAACAGGAGGACCGACCCATGACCAAGAAAATCCAGATCAAAAACCGCGTTACCGGAGCGGTGCAATTCGAGTGTGAGTTGACGGCCGA
>Ga0307375_10006418_pt1 | contig 10859 bp, 6 predicted proteins | sample TR1MG_FD_202531 | JGI IMG/M metagenome (GOLD analysis project Ga0307375, IMG submission 202531) | Soil microbial communities from Risofladan, Vaasa, Finland - TR-1 | ecosystem: Environmental > Terrestrial > Soil > Coastal area > Acid sulfate soil | place: Finland: Risofladan, Vaasa | collected...
GTTGTCGATGAAGATGCTCACGCGGCCTTCCCTCCCTTGGCGAGGGCCACGGCCTGCTTGACGGCTTCGTCCATGTCGGCCGACGCCGAGAATCCGTTGTCCTTGAGAATCTTCACGGCGATTTCCTCGTTCGTGCCGGTCAGGCGGATCACGATGGGCACCGTGAGCGGGTTGGCCTTGGTGGCGGTCACGATGCCGTTGGCCACGTCGTCGGTGCGGGTGATGCCGCCAAAGATGTTGAAGAGAATGGCTTTCACGTTCGGGTCGGACGTGATGATGCGGAGGGCGTTCACGACCTTCTCGGGATTGGACGAGCCGCCGATGTCCAGGAAGTTGGCCGGCGCGCCGCCGTAGTACTTCACGAGGTCCATGGTCGCCATGGCGAGGCCGGCGCCGTTGACCACGCAGCCCACGTCGCCCTCGAGCTTGATGAACGTGAGGTTGGCGTTGCGGGCGTCCACCTCGCTCGGCGCTTCCCCGCTGTCGTCGCGCAGGGCGGCGATGGCGGGGCGGCGGTCGAGTTCGTTGTCGTCGATCACCATCTTGGCGTCGAGCGCCACGACCTCGCCCGCGGGCGTGACGACGAGCGGGTTGATCTCGGCCAGCGAGGCGCCGCTGTTCATGAATGCGGCGTACAGCTTCTGCATGATGCTGGCGGCGGCGCGCGCCTTCTTCACGTCGTCGAACAGGAAGAAGCCGAGCTCCATGGCCTGGTAGCTCAGCAGACCGTACCGCGTGTCCACGGGCAGGCGCATGATCTTCTCGGGGGTCTTGGCGGCGACCTCTTCGATGTCGATGCCGCCGGCCGGGCTGACCATGAACACCGGCGCCTTGGAGGCGCGGTCGAGAATGACGCCCACGTACGCTTCGCTGGCAATGTCTTCGGCCGGGGTCACCAGCACCTTCTCGACGGTGAGCCCCTTGATCTGCATGCCGAGGATCTTGCCGGCGATGGCTTTGGCCTCGGTGGGGTCCTTGGCGAGCTTGACGCCGCCCGCCTTGCCCCGCCCGCCCGCGTGCACCTGGGCCTTGATGACGACGGTGGTGCCGAACTTCTTCGCGATCGCCGCTGCCTGTTCGGGAGTGGTAGCCACCTCTCCCGGCGGAATCGGCACGCCTTCGGCGCGCAGAATGTCCTTGGCCTGGTATTCGTGAATGTTCACGCCTGCTCCGCTGTGATGGTCGTTCCGGCCTCGCCGCGGACGGCATCGCGTCCACGACTCAGCGCGGTGATGATCGCGCGACCGCCCGTGCGGCGCACGAAGGTTACCGCGGCACGGATCTTCGGTGCCATGCTGCCCTCGCCGAATGCTCCCGCGCCATCCATGCGAACCGCCTCTTCCACCGTCAGGTGGCGCAGCGCGCGCTGCCGGGGCGTGCCCCAGTCGGCGTACACCGCGTCCACGTCGGTGAGAATCAGCAGCAACTCGGCGCCAAGGTCGCGCGCGAGTACGGCCGCCGCCAGGTCCTTGTCCACCACGGCGTCGACTCCCTCCCAACCTAGCGACGGATCGTCGTAAATGGGTGCCCCGCCCCCGCCGCAGGCAATCACCACCGTGCCGGCGTCCAGCAGCCGGCGCACCACGTTCGCCTCGTGCACGGCCAGCGGGGCCGGACTCCCCACCACGCGGCGCAACCGTCCCCCGCCGTCGGGCTTCACGGAGTAGCCCTCGGCCTCCACCTGGCGCGCCCGCTCGGGCGTGAGGGCATGGCCGATGAACTTGGTGGGCACCTGCAGCGCCGGATCGTGGCGGTCCACGTGCACCTGCGTGATCACCGTGACCACCTCGCGGGGGTGGCCGGCGGCGCGGAGGGCATTGTCCAGCGATTGCTGGATCATGTAGCCGATCCAGCCCGCCGTCTCGGCCACGAGCACCCCGAGCGGCAGCGGGCTGGCGTCGCGCCGCGCCAGCTCGTTGCGCACCAGTTCGTCGCCCACCTGGGGCCCGTTGCCGTGCACGACGCAGACGTTCCACCCCGCGAGCACGAGGTCCACGATCGGGATGAGACTCTCGCGCGTGTGGCGGAACTGGTCGGAGATGGTGCAATGCTCGCCCTGGGGGGCGAGCGCGTTGCCGCCGATGGCGACGATGGCGGTGCGCACGGCCGATGGGCGGGTCATGGGACGCGGGTCCCGAGCAGACGGCCGAGGGCGTCGAACGCCTTGCCGAAGGCCAGCCAGTCGCCGCGGCGGAGGGCGTCGCGCATGGTCTCGTAGAGGCGCGTCATGGCCCGCCGGGTCTCGCCGGGCGAGGTGGGAGGCGCGGATTGGCCGGCGATCACCACACCGGTGGCCTGACGCAGCGTGGGCGCCACGAGTACCGAATCGCCGGCGAGATAGGCCACGTGGAGCAATCGCGGGACGGCGCCCGGCGTCCACTGGTAGACGGGTTGCATGTAGGCCACCTGATGTCCGATCATGAATGTGCGGGTCACCCCGTGGACGACGCTCACGTTGGGCGCGCGTGCGGCACTGTCGGCCCGCGCCAGGCGGTCGAGGACTCCGTGCCAGAGTGGGCCGCTGACGCCCGCCGCGGGGAGCCAGACCGTGCGGTGGGCGGGGCCGCCTTCCGCCACGAGCACGCCGCGCACCCGTTCCCCCTGATCCAGCATGGGGATGTCGAGGGCCGTGGGTCCGCCACGGGGCAAGGCGAAGGCGGGGTTCTCGGCGGCCAGGCTGCTGTCGGCCCCGTCCACCACCGGGGAATGCAGGGGCGGCCCACTGTTGGCGCGCGTCCCGTAGTACCCGAACGCGAGCGATTGGGCGCGCGCGCCGTCAACGGCCGGCGGCAGATCGGCGAGCACGGCGGGCGGCACGGCGTCGCGCCCCACGAACAGCTGTGGGAAGGCGTCGATCCAGCTGGCGGCGATGGGATCGAGCGCGCGGTCGGCCACCAGCTGCACCGCTCCGGTTCCCGACAGGACGAGGGCCGTGGCGGCGTGCTGGAAGTAACTCCGCGACTTTCCGCCGATCACGAACGGGCGGCTGAGCGGATAGGTGGAGGACGCCGAGTAGAGGTCGATGACCCAGAACAGCGAATCGCCCAACACGACCGGGGCGACGCGGCTGCCCTGCACGAAGAACGGGGCGAGGGCGCGCACCCGGTCGCGCACGTCGCGGACGGTGACGAGCACGGGACCGGGCTCGGGCAATTCCTGCACCCAGAGTCTCGGATTGCGCACGCTGAGCGCCTCGGCCAGGCGTTCGAGGGGCGCGTCGAGGGGGACGCCCTTCACGTGCCGGGCCGAGTCGGGCACGACGACGTATCCCGAGGCGGCGTCGAGGACGAGCGATGGCGCGAGGACGACGGCGTCGTCGTCGCTGCCGGGTTCGGCGAGGCGCAGCGGGGCGCCGCGGTCGTCGGCCGCCGAGGCGACGGTGCGCACGGCGATGCCGACCGGGGCCGCCTCACCCGGGTCCGGGGGCGGCTGCGGCGACGTGATCACGCCGACGATGCCGTCGGGTCCGGTGGTCCAGCCGACGCGGGCCCCCCGTCCGAGGCGGGATTCGGCCTCGACGGCGCGGGCGAGCGGAATGGGGTCCCAGGCCGAGACGCCGACGGCGGCTTCGGTGAGCGAGCGATAGGCGTCGGTGGAGTCGTCGGTGACGATGCGGTCGGCGGCATAGGCGCGCCGCGTGTAGCCGGCGCGGGTGGCCGCGTACGGGCGTTCGCGGAGCACCGGATCGGGCTGTTCGGGAATGCGGGTGGCGATGAGGGGCAGCACGTCGCGGGTGACGATCCCGGTGGAGAGGACGGCGCCGACGGCGATCCAGACGAGGCGGCGCTGGCCGGTCCAGCCGGCCCAGATCACGATGAGTCCGGCGGCGAGCGTGACGATGGACAGGACGAGATCGCCGGGAATGGTCACGTGGTGGTCGAGCGCCTGGAAGGCGCCATCGGGGCCGGTTCCGCGGAGCAGAATGCCGTACATCTCGAGGCGGAAGTGCCAGGCCAGCAGGAGCGTGAACACGCCGGCGAGCACGGCGACGTGGCGGCGCACGTATTCCGAGACGTGGAGGCGTCCGCGCTCGAGACGCAGCCCGGGGGTGAGCACGTACAGAAACACGACCACGGCGGTCACGCACAGCACGCTGGCCGTGACCCAGGTGAACAGCGTGGACTCGAACGGCAGCCGGTAGGTGAAGAAGCCGAGGTCGGCGTTGAAGTAGGGATCGGCCTCTCCGAACGGGCGGCCGATGCGGGCGAGGACGAGCGCGCTCCAGTCCTGGAGCGAGAGCGCCAGCGCCAGGGCGACGCCGGCGGCCAGGGCGAGCGTGGCGCCGGTGAGCGCGCGGTTGGAGACCTCCTCCCCGATGTCGAGGTTGCCGATGCGCCGTGGGAGTACCAGCGACACCACCGACTGGCGAACGGCATAGAAGTTCGCGAATGCGAACAGGCCGATGGCGAGGCCGCCGGCGGCCCGCAGCACGAGCAGGGCCACGAGGCGCGCCTGCCAGAGGGACAGCGCGCCGAGGGCTCGGTACCACCGGTAGTCGGCGTAGAACCGCGACGCTTCGCGGGCCGCGAGCAGCGTGACCCCGCCCGCGATGAGTACGAACGCGAGCCACCGCCGCGAGGTCACGTCACACCTGCACGCCCTGATCGCGCAGCCACCCTTCCATTTCGGCGCGGATCTCGGTCAGGCGTTCCGGGGAGCGAGCCTCGAAGCGGGCGACGATCACCGGTTGGGTGTTGGAGGCGCGGATGAGCCCCCAGCCGTCGCCGAACAGCACGCGGACGCCGTCCACGTCGATCACGTCGTGGAGTCCGCGGAAGTGCGCCACGGCGCGGGCGACGACGTCGAACTTGCGGTCGTCGGCGCAGTCGATGCGAATCTCGGGCGTGGCGAAGTAGGTGGGCACGTCGGACAGCAGTTCGCGCACGCTGCGTCCGGCGTCGGCGACGATGCGCAGCAGGCGGGCGGCGCCGTAGAGCGCGTCGTCGTGGCCGTAGAACCCCTCCGTGAAGAACATGTGGCCCGACATCTCGCCGGCCAGCGGCGCGTGCCGGGCCTTCATCTGCTCCTTGATCAGCGAATGCCCGGTCTTCCACATCACCGGTTCGCCGCCGGCGCCGCGGATGGCGTCGGGCAGCGCCTGCGAGCACTTGACGTCGAAGATCACGGATTGGCCCTTGCCGGTGCGTGCCAGCACGTCGCGGGCGTAGAGGATGAGCAGGCGGTCGCCCCAGACGATGTCGCCCGTGGCGTCCACCACGCCGATGCGGTCGGCGTCGCCGTCGAAGGCGATGCCCAGTTCGGCGCCGTCCTCGCGCACGGCGGCGATGAGCGCCTCGAGGTTGGCCGGGACGGTGGGATCGGGATGGTGGTTGGGAAACGTGCCGTCGCTCTCACAGAACAGCCCCCGCGCCTCGACGCCGAGGCGCGCGAAGAGCTGCGGCGCGACGAGCGCGCCGGCGCCGTTGCCGCAGTCGTAGACCACGTGCACGGGGCGCGCGAGCGGGCCGACGCGGGCGACGATGTCATCCAGATAGCGATCGATCACCTGCTCGGCGCGCACCGTGCCGTGGCCGGTGGGGCCGCCGGGGGTCTGCGTGAGCCGGTACAGTTCCTGGATCTCGGCGCCGTACACGGACGCCGTGCCGCGGCAGATCTTGAAGCCGTTGAATTCGGGCGGATTGTGCGAGCCGGTGATCTGGATGCCGCCCGCGACGGCGAGGTGGTTCAGGCTCCAGTACATGAGCGGCGTGGGGACGATGCCGATGTCCACGACGTCCACGCCGCTGGCCGTGAGGCCGTCCACGAGGGCGTCGCGGAGGGCGGCCCCGCTGGGCCGGTTGTCACGGCCCACGACGAGCGGGCCGCGCACGCCGCGATCGACCAGATACCGGGCGTAGGCCGCGCCCACGGCGCGGGCCGCCTCGGTGGTCAGGTCCCGGCCGACGACGCCTCGAATGTCGTACTCGCGAAAGATTCCTGGAACGACGGTCATCAGAGTCCTCTAAATACGGACGGGGCCGTGGCAGGCCCCGTCCGTCGATCGTTGAGCCAACGGCGTCCTACCGGAGCTCGGTGCGCGCCGTCTGCGGACTGACGGTCACCGCGGGGCCCAGGATGCGGCCGGCCCTGGCGATCGCGACCACGCGATCGGGCACGACGCCCAGCAGCAGCACGGCAAGCACGGTCACGAGGACCACGGCGCGCGTGAGGGCCGGGGTATGCCCCACCGCTTCCGCGTCGTCGGGGCGCGGCTTCATGAACATCACCATCACCACGTACAGATAATAGCCCGCCGACACCACCGTGGTGAGGACGAGGATGACGGCCAGGGTGATCTGCGGCGCGGGGGCCTCGATGGCCGCCTGCAGCACGTACCATTTGGCAAAGAATCCGGCGCCGCCGAAGATCGGAAACCCGAGCAGCGACAGCATCAGGATGCCCATGCCCAGCGCCAGCCATGGCCGCACCGACCAGAGGCCGGAGAAGTCGTCGATCATCACCGGTCGGTCGCCCGGCCGGGAGAGCACGATGATGACGGCGAAGGCGCCGAAGGTGGCCAGCGTGTAGGCGAGCAGGTAGAACAGCACCGCCGATCCGACCTGGCTGCCGCCGGCGGCGAGCGCCACGAGCAGGAACCCCGCGTGGGCGATGCTCGAATAGGCGAGCATGCGCTTGATGTTGCGCTGGGCGAGTCCCACGGCGTTGCCGACGACCATGGTGGCGATGGCCAGTCCGGCCACGGCGGGACGCCAGGCCTCGAACGCGGCCGGGAACGCCTGCATCCACACGCGCAGGAGGGCGGCGAACGCCGCCGCCTTGACCGTGGCCGCCATGTAGGCGGTGATCGGCGACGAGGCGCCGTCGTAGACATCGGGCGCCCACATGTGGAACGGGACGGCGGCCACCTTGAAGCCGAACCCGATGAGCATGAGGGCGATGCCCATGACGAGCAGCGGACTGTGGGCGAGCCCCAGCGACGCCGTGCGCTCGGCGATGTCGGCGAGGTTGGTGGACCCCGTGGCGCCGTAGACGAGCGCCATGCCGTAGAGCAGGAACGCCGTGGCGAACGCGCCGAGCAGGAAGTACTTGAGGGCGCCCTCGGCGCCGCGCGCGCTCCGCCGGTTGATGCCGGCCAGCGCGTACACGGACAGCGACATCAGCTCCACGCCGAGGAACACGATCATGAGATCGTGGGCGGCGGCGAGCAGCATCATCCCCGACGAGGCGAGGAGGATCAGCACGTGCGATTCGGCCGTGGTGAGGCCGATGCGGTCGTTGTCGTCGATGGTGAGGGCGATGGCGAACGCCGTTCCGAGCAGAATCACAACATCGGCCATCCAGCGGAAGTTGTCCACCGCGATGGGGCCGGAGGTGGCCGTGCGCTGCTGGTACAGGCTCCAGATCACGTAGACGCCGGTGGCGATCACGAGGCCCAGGCTGGCGAAGCCGATGCGGCGCTGGTGCGCGAGGCTGGCCTTGGGCCACGCGGCCCAGAGGAGCAGGAGCATGGCGCCGCCCATGAGCAGCAGGTCGGGGCCGAGCGCCGCCATGAGCTGGGCCGGCACGGAGAGATCGAACGGAGGCATCAGTTGACCCCTCCCCTGGCGTCACCGGTTTGCATCATCGTGCGGGCGTTCACCGTCTGGACGAACCGCTGGGCCGACGATTCCATGCGCCGGAGCACCGGCTGGGGGTAGATCCCGAGCCACAGGATGGCGGCCAGGAGCGGCACGATGAGCGCCAACTCCCGCGGATTGAGGTCGGGGATGTGGAAATTCACCTTCTTGTCCAGCGCGTTGAAGAGAATGCGTTGGATGGCCCACAGCATGTACGCGGCCGAGAAGACGACGGCGGTGGTGGCGATGAACGCGAACACCGGGTACGTGCGGAAGGCGCCGAGGAGGACGAGGAACTCGCCCACGAATCCGTTGGTGCCCGGCACGCCGATGCTGCTGAAGGTGACGAGGGTGAGCGCCGCCGAGAACATCGGGACGACGCGGGCGATGCCGCCGTAGTCCTCGATGAGGCGGGTATGACGCCGCTCGTACATCATGCCGATGAGGAAGAACAGCGCGCCGGTAGTGATGCCGTGGTTGATCATCACCATGAGGGCGCCCTGCACGCTCTGCACGGTGAGGGCGAAGATGCCGAGCATCACGAAGCCGAGATGGCTCACCGACGAGTAGGCCACGAGTTTCTTGAAGTCGGGCTGCACGAGGGAGACGAGCGCCCCGTAGACGATGCCGATCACGGCCAGCGTGAGGATGATGCCGCGGACCGTGGGATTGGTGGCGGCGCCCGGGAACAGGGGCACGGCGAGGCGCAGGAAGCCGAAGGTGCCGAGCTTGAGCATGATGCTCGCCAGCACCACCGAGCCGGCCGTCGGCGCTTCCACGTGCGCGTCGGGCAGCCAGGTGTGGAACGGGAACATCGGCACCTTCACCGCGAACGCGAGGAAGAAGGCGCCGAACAGCCAGAACGCGGCCGTGGACGACACCCGGGCCGTGGCGAGGATGGCGTCGTAGCTGAAGTTCGGGATCCCGGTGAGCCGCGACCGCGCCGCGAGCCCGAGATAGACGATGGCCACGAGCATCAACAGCGACCCGATCATCGTGTAGAGGAAGAATTTGAGGCTGGCGTAGATGCGGCGTTCGCCGCCCCACACGCCGATGATGAAGTACATCGGCACGAGCATCACTTCCCACATCACGTAGAACAGGAACAGATCGAGCGCCATGAACACGCCGAGCATGCCCATGGTGAGGATGAGCAGCAGCGCGTAGTACGAGTGCGTGCGCTTGCGGATGCTCGTCCAGCTGCCCAGCACGGCCAGGAACATCATGGACGTGGTGAGCAGGATCATCATCAACGAGATGCCGTCGATGCCGATCGTGAAGTGGATGCCCCAGGCGGGGATCCACGGAATGCTGAACATGGCCTGCCAGCCGGCCGCCACGGGGTCGAACGACCACCAGAGACCGAGCGAGACGACGAACTCGAGGCCGAAGGTCACGAGCGCGATGAGGCGCGGGATGACGACCACGCCGGTGGCGATGTCGTCGTCGCCGGGCAGGCCGCCCGGCGCGCCTTGCAGCCAGATCGCGATCGCGCCCAGCGTCGGCAGCAGCAGCAGCACTGGGAGCACCCAGTGCATGTAGCCGATGGAGGTCAGGAATTCGTTCATGGCAGCACCGCGTGGTGGAAGGCGCCGAGGACGAGGAGCACACCGAGCACCAGCACCCAGGCGTACGTGCCGAGCTGGCCGGACTGGAATTGCGATCCGACCCAGCCGGCGAAGCGCGCGGCCCATGCGCTGCCGTTCACGAGCAGGCCATCAATGAGCCCCACGTCCACCCCGCGCCAGAGCAGATTGCGCGAGATGCGGTAGGTGGGCTTCACCACCGTGGCGTCGTAGATCTCGTCCACGTAGTACTTGTGTTCGAGCACCTTCTCGAATCCTTCCTCGGGCTTGGCCTGCGACTTGGGCACGAGCGCCGCGGGCTTGAGCACCACCACCGCGGTGGCGATGCCGGCGATGGCGACGGCAACGGCGACCGCGATGAGCAGGCCCTCGGTGCTGGCCGGCACTTCACCGCCGGCGCCGATCACGCGCGCCGTGCTGGCGCCGACCACCGGATCGAGCCAGTGCTCGAGGAGGCCGGTGGGTCCCAGCGGGATGGCGTGGGTGACGATCTCGGGCAGGTTGAACCAGCCGCCGGTGGCGGCGAGAATGCCGAGCACGACCAGCGGACCGGTCATGATCCACGGCGCCTCGTGCAGCTGTTCGCGTTCCTGCTCGCCGGTGCGGTTGGGCCCGTGGAAGGTGTAGAGCATGAGGCGCGTCATGTAGATGGCGGTGAGGAGCGCCGCCGCCAGGCCGATCGCGTAGGCGAAGTACAGCACCGCCGTGCCCGGAATGCCGAACCAGCTGGCCTGGGCCAGGGTGCTGCCGTGCGCGCGGGCGAACACCGTGCCCAGGATCTCGTCCTTGGAGAAGAACCCGGAGAACGGCGGGATGCCCGAGATGGCGAGCGTGGCGATCCACATCAGCACCCAGGTGACCTTCATGTTGTGCCGCAGGCCGCCCATGTTCCGCATGTCCTGCGGGTCATTGTGGTTGTGGGTGTGGTGGTACGCCTGGTGCATGGCGTGGATCACCGAGCCGGCGCCGAGGAACAGCAGCGCCTTGAAGAACGCGTGCGTCATGAGGTGGAACACGCCGGCCACGTACGCCCCGGCCCCGACGCCCACGAACATGTAGCCGAGCTGGGACACGGTGGAGTAGGCCAGCACCTTCTTGATGTCCCACTGCTTGAGGCCGATGGTCGCCGCGAAGAACGCGGTGACGGCGCCGACGATGACCACGGTGAGGCCGGCCACCGGGGCGGCGGCGTAGATGAAATTGCTGCGGGCGATCAGATAGACGCCCGCCGTGACCATCGTGGCGGCGTGGATCAGGGCCGAGACCGGAGTCGGACCGGCCATGGCGTCGGGCAGCCAGATGTACAACGGGATCTGGGCGCTCTTGCCGGCGCAGCCGAGAAAGAAGAACAGGGCGATGGTGGTGATCAGCGCGCCGCCGAACACGAACTGGCCCGACATCGCCTGCAGCGCGCTGAAGTCGAGCGTCCCGAAGTTCGCGAACAGCAGGAACATCGCGATCAGGAAACCGAAATCGCCGATGCGGTTGACGATGAACGCCTTCTTGCCGGCGTCGGCGTTGGCCTTCTCGCTGAACCAGAACCCGATGAGCAGGTAGGAACAGAGGCCCACGCCCTCCCAGCCGATGAACAGCAGCGGGTAGTTGGCGCCGAGCACCAGCACCAGCATGAAGAACACGAACAGGTTCAGGTAGGCGAAGTAGCGCGGGTAGCCCGGATCCTCGCGCATGTACCCCA
>Ga0307375_10006419_pt1 | contig 10858 bp, 8 predicted proteins | sample TR1MG_FD_202531 | JGI IMG/M metagenome (GOLD analysis project Ga0307375, IMG submission 202531) | Soil microbial communities from Risofladan, Vaasa, Finland - TR-1 | ecosystem: Environmental > Terrestrial > Soil > Coastal area > Acid sulfate soil | place: Finland: Risofladan, Vaasa | collected...
GTCCTCGCGGGCCACGCGGGCCTGGTGCATGGACGGCGTCGTCCACCGCAGTACCTCTTCCACCGCGGTGTCGATTGACGCCCGCCCGGAGCGCAGCTCCTCCAGTGCCCCCGGGTCCTGCGCGAACGCCAGGGCGGCTCCCACGATCGCCAGGCGGGTCGTCTCGTCGCCGCCGAGGATCAGGCTGTAGCAGTTGAAGACGATCTCGTCGTCCGCGAGCTTGCGCCCCCGGACGTGAGCCTCAACCAGCGCCGTCACGACGTCGGCTGTGGGCGTCGTGCGGCGCATGTCCGCCAGCCGCGAGAAGTAGTACAAGATCTCGCTCTTCGCCTTGAAGGCATCCGCCGCGGTCGCCGTCGGGCTTTCGGAGCCGACTGTCGCCGACGTCTGCTCGAGGATGAACCGGCGGTCCTCTTCAGAAACGCCGAGCAGGTCGCATATCGCCTGGAGCGGTATGGCCGCGGCGATCTCCTTGGCGAAATCGCAGTGCCCCCGGTCGACCGCGTCAGCCACCAGGCGGCGCACGGCCGCTTCCACCCGGCGCGCGACCCCGGCGAGGGACTCCGGCGTGAAGCCCTTCATGAGCAGGCTGCGGATCGCGCCGTGGTACTGGCCGTCCGAGACCGACACCATCCGCCCGGCGGCCGAGTCTCCGCCGTCAAGCAGCACGTCAAGCACGTTGCCCTTGGCCGAGCTGAAGCTGGCCGTGTCCCGGTACACCGCCGCCACGTCCGCGTGCCGGCTGATCACCCAGAAGCCGAGGTCCCTGCTCTTGGGCGGATGCCAGAAGACAGGCTGCCGCGACCGCAGCAGTTCCCACACCGGCTGAAGGTCGTAGTCCGCGTGCAGGTGCGGACTGGCCAGGTCCACGGATTCCGGCAGTTCAGGCAGTTCCGACGCGAGTTCCCATTGAGTCTTCACGCACACGAGACTCGCCCACCGAGGTTCGGGCGGGGTTATGAGAAAACCGCCGCGTTACCACGCCATGATCTGCTGTGCGCATTGGCTTCGGCGCGGAGGAGGACATATGGATGGGCTGCGTTCACTGCCAGCCCTGCTGAATCGGGCCGCTCAACGGCACCCGGAAAGGGTGGCCCTGGCCAGCGATCGGCTTGAGCTGTCTTATGGTCAGCTAAGCGCCTGCGCCAGCCGGCTTGCCGCGGACTTCGCCACGGCCGGGCTCCGGCCGGGAGACCTGGTGGGCCTGTGCGTGGAGCGCGGGACCCTGCCGCTGGTCCTGTCGGCGGCGCTGATGCGGGCTGGCTGCGCTTACGTCGCGCTCGACATGCATCACCCGCCCGCGCGCCTGCAGCACATCGTGGACAGCGCCGGCGTGCGCACCGTGATCTGCGACGAGCCGGGCGAGGAAGCGCTGCGCCCCCTGGCGGTTTCCTCGCTGGTCATCGACCTTGACGACGTGCGCTTCGCCGCCAGCCAGCCGCCCCCCTCGGGCCGCGGACCGGATGTCACCCCGGACATGACGGCGTACGTCATGTTCACGTCCGGCTCCTCCGGCGTCCCCAAGGGCGTCCCCATCACTCACGGCAATGTGGTCTCCCTGCTCCAGGACGCGCTCCCCCTCTTCTCCTACCGTGACGACGAGGCCTGGCCGCTGGTTCACGGGTACGGCTTCGACGTGAGCGTCTGGGAGATGTGGGCGGGCGTGGCCGTGGGAGCGCGGCTCATCGCCCTGGACGCGGCCGTCTCGGCTAGCCCGCCTCGGCTAGCCGAGGCGCTGGCGCGCTACCAGCCGACACGGCTGCACATCGTGCCCAGCGTCTTCCGTCACCTGGCCGACGCGGTGACCGCCGGCTCACTCAAGATCCAGCCGCGCAGCGTCATCTTCTGCGGCGAGGCGGTGAACTACCGTGCCATCCAGACCTGGTCCGCCGGGGCGCCGGGCCCGGAACCGCAGTGGGTGAACGTTTACGGGATCACCGAGACCACCGTGTACAACACGTTCCACAACCTCACGCCAAGGGAGACCGCCGCCGCGCCCGGCGCGACCCCCATCGGACGGGCATACCGCCGCAGTCCCGCCGCGGTCCTTGACGCGGACCTGCGGCCGGCCCGGCCCGGGGAGCCGGGCGAGATCTTCATCGGCGGACTCCAAGTCTCGCCGGGATACCTGGGCAACCCCGCCCTGACCGCGGAGCGGTTCCAGACGATCGAGGGCCGCGCAGGACGCTGGTACCGGACAGGGGACCTCGGGCTCATGACCGACGAGGGCGTGCTGCACTACGTCGGCCGGGCCGACGACCAGGTCAAGGTGCGCGGCCTGCGCATCGAGCTCGGCGAGCTCGACTGCGCGCTGCGGCAGGTCCCCTGGATACGGGACGCCGCCGCGATCGTCGAGCCGACCCAGCAGGGCGACATCAACATCACGGCCTGCGTCGAGCTCGCGGACGGCGCGCCCGCGGAACGATCCCGGTTCGCGGAGCTGCGCTCCGCGCTAGCCCGCGTCCTTCCCGAGTACATGCTTCCCGCATCGGTCGTCGTGCTGGACCGCCTGCCGCAGAACGCCAACGGCAAGACCAACCGGCGGGCGCTGGCCGAAGCGGCCCGCACGGGACGACCGGTCCGGGCGGCCGAGCCCGCCGCCGGCCGTGGCTGACTGGAGTGGCAGCCGATGTGGGAAAATAGGCAGGCTGGCCGCAGGTTCCTCTTCATCCTCGGCAGCAGCCGCGCCGGCAACAGCGAGGCTCTCGCGCGCCACGCGGCCGCCGCCCTCCCGGCCGACGTCCACCAGGACTGGAAGCGGCTTAGCGAGCTGCCCCTTTCCGCCCTCCCTGACACAGGCAACGGCGAAGCCGGGGGCAGCCCGCAGCCAAGCGGCAACGAGCGGGTGCTCCTCGAGGCCACGCTCAAGGCGAGCGACGTCGTCGTGGTCTCGCCCATGTACTGGTACAGCGTGTCTGCCAGCGTGAAGCTGTACCTGGACTACTGGGGCTTCTGGATGCACATGCCACAGGTCCGGTTCCGCAACCGGATGCGAGGGAAGATCATGTGGTCCGTCACCGCGACCGCCGATGATCCCGCGAAGGCCGCACCACTGGTGGAGTCACTCAAGCTGTCGGCAGAGTACCTGGGCATGAAATGGGGCGGCGAGGTAGTCGGCCAGGGCTACCGGCCCGGCGACATCCTCGCTGAGGCTGACGCGATCGAAAGGGCGAAGATGCTGTTCCAGGTGGGAATCTCGTGACGCGCGCGACCCCCCCTTCCGTCTCCTCGCCCGGCGGGCCGCCAACGGGTGGCTCCGCCTGGGTTTTCGTGCCGGAACCCCGCCCGGAGGCCACGATGACGCTGCTGTGTTTCCACGCGGCGGGCAGTGGCTCGGCGATGTACCGGCGCTGGCCGCACCTCCTGCCGCCTAGCGTGGAAACCGCGCTGATCCGGATGCCGGGGCGGGAGAGCCGGCTGGCGGAGCAGCCGATCCTGGACTTCGTCACCGCCGTCACCGCCTTTGAGTCGGAACTCGACGGGTGCTTCGACCGCGACTACGCGCTCTTCGGCCACAGCATGGGTGCCTACCTGGCCTTCGCTCTGGCCACGGCGAGAGTCGCCGTCGGCCTGCGCCCGCCCCGGCACGTCTTTGTCAGCGGCGCGCGGCCGCCGCACCTGTTCCGGCCGCCGTCCGGCCGGGGCCGGAGGACCGACGCCGACTTGACCAGGCTGCTCGCCGAAATGGGCGGCACCGACCCGGTGCTGCTCGATAACGAGGAAATGCGCCAGATCATCCTGCGCTCCTTCCGCGCCGACTTGAGCGTCTGCGACAGCATGCGGGTCCCTGACCGCTCCCTGCCCTGCGGGCTTTCCGTGCTCGGCGGAGAGAGCGATCACATCTCTCGCGAGGACCTCGCGGAATGGTCATCCTGGAGCACCGGGCTGGTCAGCACGGCCATGTTCCGCGGCGGCCATTTCTTCCTGAACATGGAGTCAGAGGCCGAGGTGCTGACCGAGGTCACTCACGTCCTCAGCGGCTGCCGTGCGGGCGGCGGCGAAGTTCCGGCCTGAGGCTGCCCCCGGCGCTCAGAAAGCCGCCACGCTGCCGTGCGCCCGCTCAGCGCGGGCCAGTGCACGGGTGACCGCCAGCGGACCGTGCCGCCAGGCCGCGATGCGTGCCAGCAGCGTGATCTTCGTGTCGGTCGCCGCGGCTGGCAGGCCGGGCGTCGGCGTGCCCAGGCTGACCGCCAGATCATCCATGTGCACGACCAGTTCCAGCAGCCGGGTAACCAGGTAGTCATCCAGTGCCAGCCCCCAGTCGCCGACGGCCACCACGCGCCCGGCGGGCAGCGTAGGCACGATCCGCCTGAGCTCTTCCAAGGCGGTGTCGGCCTCTTCCGCGAGCGCCTCCGCAGTTATGTCCGCGACCGCCGCTCCCCCTCGGTGCGAATGCGCACGTTATCGGCACCGTCGCCGCCAACGGTCACCCATTCGCTCCGCCTGAAATGGTCAAGCAACGGGACGGCGGCGTCACCTGGGGCGGCGGCCAGGTCGGGAACAGTGCGGGTGATCTGGTTCGCAAGATGACGAGCAAGGCCCCCGACAGAGAAGCCAGGCAGCGCACTTGGCTCAGACCACCGAGCAGCCACACCCGGCTGGCGCAATTGCTCCACGGCAATTCCTGAGACCCCGATAAATGTATCACAGGTCATGAGGCAAGGATATCCCTTGCCTTGACCTTGCGGTATCGCGGTCGCGGCAGGCACCGGGAATCAAGGGGCACCACAAGATCACGTTACCGCAGCATAACCCCATTGCCATATGCTACTGAACGCTTTGCGCTTCTGCAGTTGTTCCGGCCCCGCCAGGATACGCCGACTCAATTCTCGGCACCGCATCCGCGCCACAACCTCAGGACGGAGAATAATTTTGCTGATCACGATCAGGCGCCGGCTGGGCCTCGATACCCTGCCGCCAGATCCCGTCGCACGACAACTATGCCTGCAGTCGGGAATCTGGGCTGTCGGATTCGGAGCTTTTCTCGCGGGGAGTGCCGTCTTCTTTACCAAGATCATCGGATTGTCGGCCACAGAGGTTGCATCCGGCATCGCGGTGGCCAACGTCGTCGGCCTTGTCGTCTCAGCGCCATTTGGAATTCTGGCAGACAAGATCGGCTATCGCCACTCCTGGGCGCTGGGGGCCCTTGTGGAGGCCATCGTCCTTCTCGTGTATCCGCTTATTCATGGCTTCTCCGAGTACCTCGCCGCTGTCATTATCATCGGCCTGGCCAGGTCGATAGGAGGGTCGGGACAATCGGCCTACGGGCTTGATATCCTGCCCGAGGAAATCCGTGTCCCCACGTTCGCGTTCATGCGGGCGACCTCTAACGTCGGCATCGCAATCGGCGCGCTGATCAGCGGGATCGCGCTTGCCACCGGAACTCGCGGCGCGCTGATCGCGACACCGATAATCTCCGGGCTTTTGATGGTGTCCAATGCGATCTTCGTGCAGCGCATGCCGCGCGAGAACCGGGGACATCACGAGTCCGGGTCGGGCAGCAGGAGGGCCGCGCTGAAGGACTTCCGCTTCCTGATCCTGGCGCTGGTGAATGGCTTCCTCACCCTGCATGGCGTCCTTACCGCGGCAATCCTGCCGTTGTGGGCGGTCACCGGCACCCGTGCGCCCGATGCGACAACAGCGGTCATCTATATCGTGAACACCGCCCTCGTTATCCTGCTCCAGGTCAGGGCGGCGAAGGGCGCGGATTCCCCGGGCGCCCCCGGGCGGCTCCTCGTCATGACCGGGATCGCCTTCTTCGCCGCGTGCGGTGCCCTTACGTTGTCCCACAACGCCACCGAGCTGCTGGCGTTCACGCTCGTCGTGATCGCCACGATCTTCCTCACCGCGGCCGAACTCTGGCAGTCCGCCGCGTCGTGGGCCCTGTTGTCAAAGCTCGCGCTGCCGGGGCAGCGAGGAGCCTACTCGGGCGTCTGGAATTCCGGGATCCAACTGCAGAACATGGTCGGGCCCGCCGCTTTCATATGGCTGGTCGCCGGGCGCAGCGGCTTCGGCTGGCTCATCATGGGGAGCGTCCTGCTCGTGCTGGGCTTCCTGTGCCCGCCGCTGGTCAGGTGGGCGGAAAGCAACCGTGGGCCGGCCATCCTCGATGCCCCGGCGCCAGCGGTCCAGTCAGCGAATCAAGCGGGCCCGGTGTCGCGCGACCCGAGTCCTGACACCGTCCGGTGATCCGGCCCCAGGAGCGCGCATGACCATCCTTACCAGGGACGAGGCCAGCGCCCGGGCCGCGCTGATCGCCGTCCAGTCCTACGAGGTTGACCTCGATCTCACCACGGACCCCGAGTCATTCCGCTCCCGTTCCACCGTCCGCTTCCTGGCGGCCACCCCAGGGGCCTCCTCGTTCGCTGAAGTCCAGCCGGAGCGCCTGGCGCTGGCCACGCTGAACGGGCGGCCGATCGACCCGGGCGCGCTGGCCGGGAACCGGCTACCGCTGACCGGCCTGAACCCGGAGAACACGCTGGTGGTCGAGGCGGACATGGCGTACGCCAGCGCCGGCGACGGGCTGCACCGGTGCACTGATCCCGCCGACGGGCAGGCGTACACGTACGCCACGTCCTTCCCCGACGGAGCCCAGCGCGTCTTCGCGTGCTTCGACCAGCCCGACCTCAAGGCGCCGGTCCGGCTGCGGGTCACCGCCGACCCGGCCTGGACGGTGATCGCGAACGGGCCGTGCGCGCGGAGCGCTCCCGGCCGGTGGGAGTGCGCGGCCACCCCGCCGCTGCCCACCTACCTCGTCACGGTCGCGGCAGGCCCGTACCACTCGGTGCAGGCCGCGCACGACGGCATTCCCCTGGGCATCTACGGCCGTGCCAGCCTCGCCCCGGACCTGGAGCGGAACGCGGGCGAACTGCTGGCCCTGACCGCGGCCTGCCTCGATCGCCTGCACGAGCTGTTCGGCGTACGCTATCCGTTCGGCAAGTATGACCAGGTATTCGTGCCGGGATTCCCGGCGATCGCGATGGAAAACCCGGGCTGCGTCACCATCCGCGACGAGTACCTGTTCCGCTCGGCCCCCAGCGAGGTTGAGCGGGAGACACGCGCTGTGACGATCGGGCACGAGATGACGCACATGTGGTTCGGTGCCCTCGTCACCTTTCGCTGGTGGGACGACCTGTGGCTCAATGAGTCCTTCGCCGAGTACCTGGGAACCCGGGTCACCGCGGAGGCAACAGAGTTCCGCCAGGCCTGGACCGGCTTCGCCATCAGGCGGAAGCTCTGGGGGTACCGGGCAGATCAGCGCCCGTCCACTCATCCCGTCGCCCCGGACGACGTCCCCGACAGCGCAAGTGCGCTGGGCAACCTGGACGGAATCTCCTACGCCAAGGGCTCGTCGGTACTGCGGCAACTGGTGGCATGGCTCGGAGATGACGCGTTCTTCGCCGGCCTGCGCATGTACTTGGCTCGGCACGCGCGGGGCAACGCGACGCTGGGGGACCTGTTCGCGGCGCTGTCCGCCGCCAGCGGACGGGACCTGGCTGGATGGTGCGAAGCGTGGCTGCGACGGGCCCAGGTCAACACGCTGGCGCCGGTGGCAGAGATCGATGCCCGCGGCCGGTACCGGTCATTCGCGGTGCACCAGGCCGCACCTAGCAACTACCCGACCCTGCGCCCGCATCGCCTGCTGATCGGCCAGTACGACTTGGTCGGGGAAAGCGCCATAGCCCGGCCACCTGTCACCGTGGACGTCAGCGGGCCGCGCACTGACGTGCCCGCACTAGTCGGCGAGCCGGTGGCCGATCTGATCCTGCTCAACGATGAGGACCTGACCTACGCGAAAGTCCGCCTGGACAGCGAACTGGGCGCCAGCCTGCCTCGGGTCCTCCCGGCGCTTGGCGATCCGCTGGCTCGCGCCCTGGTGTGGGGCGCCCTGTTCGAGGCCGTGCGGGACGCCCAGCGTCCGGCGACCGACCTCATCCCCTTGGCGGAGGCGGCGCTGCCGGGCGAGACCCAGGCGACTGTCCTTGAGAACGTGCTTGACGTCATCGCGGACCTGGTTGACCGCCACCTTCCCCAGGCGCAGCGGCCGCCGGCGGTGGCCCTGCTGGCCGACGTCGCCAGCCGACTGCTGGCGACGACCGCTCCCGGCGATCCGAGGCATGTGCCCGCGGCACGGAGCTTGATCCAGGCCACCAGCGACCTCCGGCTGCTGCGCAGGTGGCTGGCTGGGGACGGCACGCCTGAGGGCGTGGCGATCGACAGCGACCTGCGCTGGCGCTGCCTGCAGCGGCTGGCCGTGCTCGGCGCGGCGGAACCAGCCGAGATCACCGCCTGCCTGGCCAAGGACCGTAGCGTCCCTGGGGAGCAGTGGGCGGCCCGCTGCCGGGCGTCCCTCCCGGACGCGGCGACGAAAGCGGCCGCCTGGCGCACGCTGATCGAGGACCCATCGGCCCCGGTCGCGCTCCTCAAAGCCAGCGCGGATGGTTTCTGGCAACCCTCGCAGTCGGAACTGACAGAGTCCTACGTCAAGCGCTACTTCCTGGACATGCCCATGATGGCGGCCGCACGCTCTCCCCTGGTCACAGAGCGGACCGCGGATTTCGCCTTCCCGCGGTACGCGGTGCATCCGGAGACCCGCAGGCTGGCCGCGGACCTGCTCAGTCGCGTGGACCTGCACCCTGGCTTGCGCCGCGCGGTAACGGACGCGGACGACGAGCTTGGCCGTGCCCTCGCGGCGCGGGCGGCATTCATCGCGCCAGCGTAAGCGGAACGCTGTGTCCATTCATCCCTGAAGGAGCAGGCCGGTGTCAAGCGGGGTTTGACCTGCTGTTTGTGTCCGCTGCCGCCGTTTGCAGGCATGACGAACTGACCCCGCGGGTCCTTTTCCGCGTAGGTGCTCATCCGCGCGAGCGGGCGGCCGGGTCAAGGACCGGGCGTAGCCCGGCCGACGGAGCCGGCGCCGGCGCCGGCGCCGCAGGCATCCTTGAGGCGGGTGACTGCGGGCCCGATAATCGGTGCCGCGGAAAGGGGGAGCTGCCCGGGGGGATGGATCTTTGTTTGTGCAGTTGTCGCGCCCCACGGCCGACCTGCGGCCGGGTAGCCCGCTGGCTGCATTCATCCCTTCGCTTGTCCCCGGCTGGGGTGCCGGGGGGCATGGGGCGGGTTCGCGCCGGGCCGGGCGGGGTCAATCACGAGGGCGCCCGGGCCGCTGGCCGGCAACGACGCAGCGGGGGGCGGAATGGACGGCGGCCTCGCGCCCGGCCGCGGGCTCCCGGCAGGTCATCCGGCCTGCCCGGGCTGGGTGGCGCGGCGGACGCGGCCGTCGCGCATCGCGTAGAAGATGTCGCACAGCAGCTCGCGGGCGGCGGCAATCTTGGCGATGTTCTTCGCCTCCTTGCCGCGGCGGGCGATGACGGCGGCCGACCTTGCGGGGCCGGGTGCCGGCGGGCTGCCGCTGGATCGCCTCGGTGACCGCCCAGCGCAGAGTCCGCGAGCCCTGCTTGGTCACGTGCCCGCGGGTCACCTTGACATCGGACTCGCGGTGCCGGGGCGTCAGCCCGGCCCAGGAGGCCAGCTGCCCGGGACCGGGGAAGCGGCGGATGTCGCCGATCTCGGCCACGATGACCGCGGCCAGCACCGGGCCGATGTCCGGCAGCCGCCGGATCGCGTGGTAGCCCTCGTGCCCGGCCAGCAGGTCACCGGCCAGCGCGCCGGCGACCTGCCGCAGCGAGGCGACCTTGCCCGTGTAGGGCTGGGGCAGGTCCAGCCCGTCCAGCCACGCCTGCCCATCCGCACCAGGTCCGCCAGGTCGGCGGCGTCGCGCTCGTCGTTCTTCACGCGCCGGTAGCTGAACGCCTTGACCCCCAGCGGGTGGGCCAGGTGCACCTCCGCCCCGGCCTGCTGCAGCACGTCGGCTGCCCAGTACCAGCCGTACGCGGCCTCGACCGCCACCTGCGGGGTCGTGCCCGCCTTGGCGATCTCCCGCCGCAGCGCCTGCGGGCTGTTGGTGATCCGGGCGGTCTCCAGCTTGCGGCCGTCCTCGGTCATCCGCACGATCACCGTGCACCGCCGGTGCAGGTCGATCCCGACGACTGCCTGCCGTCGTATGCCTCCGTCATCGTGGGCCTCCTTGCCTGGTGGAGACGGATGCTTGCACCTTCCAGCATCTGCCAGGAGCGGAGGCCCGCTCCTTCATCGCATCACCGGGGTCTCGCCGCTAGCTTGTGGCTAATCGCCCGTGGCCCCGTCAATCTGCTCGCGGATGATATCGGCATGCCCGATATGCCGCGCGTGCTCCCGGAGAATGTGCACGTAGATCCAGCGCAGCGAAACAGGGCCCAGCCGGTCGTGCGGGACCGTGTGATCGAGGGCAAAGGCCGCCGCGATCCGCCGCGATTCAGCGCAGGCGTCCTCGTACTCAGCGATAACGCTCGCGATGGTCTCCTCGTTCCCGACCTGCCAGCTCGCGGCGTCGCCCTGGGAATTCTCGGCAATCTGCTCGCGTGGCCGCCCGGCAAGATAATGCTGAAACCAGGCGCGCTCCACGGCAGCGGCATGCTTCACCAGGCCAAGCGGAGTGGTCGATGAGGGCACCAAGTGCCTGCGAGCGTCCTCTTCTGACAGGCCGCGGAGCTTTCCACTAACCACCCGCCGGTGATACTCGAGAAATCCTTCCAGCAGCTCCCGTTCTCCAGCGGTGCCAACAACCTCTTCCTCAGTGAGGGACGCATTCAGCATGACTACATGGTAGTGCACCGGCATCGCGATGGGGCTGCCAGGGCGGTGCGCAAAGTCGTTTCTGCTGGTCATGATGCGGTTTCGGGGCCAGGTTGCAGGCCGAGGATGGTCATGAGCAGGCTGGGGTCGTTTCTGATGCGGCGGATGGTGGCGGCGATCTTCG
>Ga0307375_10006420_pt1 | contig 10856 bp, 7 predicted proteins | sample TR1MG_FD_202531 | JGI IMG/M metagenome (GOLD analysis project Ga0307375, IMG submission 202531) | Soil microbial communities from Risofladan, Vaasa, Finland - TR-1 | ecosystem: Environmental > Terrestrial > Soil > Coastal area > Acid sulfate soil | place: Finland: Risofladan, Vaasa | collected...
CGCAACTGGGTGTACCCTATTTTGTCGAGCAGGAAGATATCGTCGGGCTCGCCAATACGCACATGCGGGGGGATTCCTACTGCGCGTTCTGCGCCCGCATGAAGCGCGGGTTGCTTTACAAGGCCGCGCGACGTGAAGGTTATAACGTACTGGCCCTGGCCCAACACCTGGACGACCTGGCCGAAAGCTTCCTCATGAGCGCCTTCCATGGCGGCAAGCTCAATACGATGAAGGCCCATTACCGGAACGATGCCGGGGATCTCAGGATCATTCGTCCGTTTGTACGTGTTCGCGAACGCGCCTTGGTCGACTTCGCACAGACAAATCGGCTACCGGTCATCAAGGACAATTGCCCGGCATGTTTTGCCAAGCCAACTCAGCGCGAACACTTCAAACAACTGCTGGCGGACGAAGAGCGCCTCAACCCCCAGCTCTTTCGCTCTCTTGCTTCGACGTTGGCCCCTTTGATGCGGGATGGCTTCGACACCTGCCTATCGGCGCCGCCTGATCAAACAGAAGAAGCCTTGTGAAGCACGCCCCCCAGCAACATGGCCGGCCCTGGCGCAGCGCCATTCGACTTGGACTGGTCAGGAGCGTGATCGGACTTTTTGCAACGCGGTCGCTGCGCTTCAACCACCGCCTTGGTGCGCTGATCGGCTGGGTCACCTGGATCACCCAAAGCAAGGCCCGCAAAACGGCGGCGGCCAACATCGCGCGCTGCCTGCCCGAACTGTCTGCAGACGAACAGACGGCCCTGACACGCCTGAGCCTGATTGAAACAGGAAAAACACTGACAGAGCTCGGACCGACCTGGTATTGGCCGCGTCAAAAGACAGAGGAGATGGTCGTATCCATCGATCATCAGGAGATCATCGACCGGGCCTTGGCCGAAGGTCGCGGGGCCATTCTGCTTGCCCCGCATTTTGGCGCCTGGGAACTTGGCGGGCTGATGACCGCTGCACATTACCCCATGACCATTTTGTACCGCCCCCCTCGCGAGCCCGCCTTCGAGCGGATACTGAACGAAGCCCGGCAGCGCTTTGGTGCACGGGTTGCCCCCGCGAACCGCCACGGCGTCAAACAGCTGCTATTGGCCCTGCGGCGCGGCGAGTTGATCGCCATCCTGCCCGATCAGGAACCCAGTGCGGGCGAAGGCCAATTTGCCCCATTCTGCGGCCATCCGGCCTACACCATGACCTTGATACATAGCCTGATTCAGAAAACGGGCGCCGTGCCCTTTTTCGGCTGGATGGAGCGGCTGCCCGGCAGCGCCGGATTCCGGCTGCACTACAGCGAAACACCGCCCGCCATCTCAAGTCGGGTTTTGGCCGAATCGCTGGCCGCCATGAACGAAGGCATCGAGGCTCTGATCCGATTACGCCCCGAGCAATATCAGTGGACCTATCGCCGGTTCCGACGTACACCACCCACGGATCATACGCCCGCCGATCAATCGTAGAGTTCACGCGCCTCATTCGGGCGGGTCTTGAACAACTTGAGCGACCACATGTATTGCGGCGGGTCGTCCCGGATCAGGTTTTCCAATGTCTGATTGATGACGCTCGCCGTCGTTGGCTCCGCCGTGGCAGGAATATCAATCGGTGGAAGCATCAGCAGCCGATAGCAGCCGTCGGCAAGATCCAACTGACCCAATGCCGGATACACGGACACCCGACCCAGGGTAGCGATCTTTCCCGCGAGCGGAACGGTCGCCTTCTCAACGCCAAAAAACGGCGCGAAGACAGAATCCAACGCGCCCAGGTCCTCATCGGCAATATAGAAAAAACCCTGCCCGGCCCGCAGATGGCGCAGATGTGGTTTCAGACCCTGGCTGCGGGGATAGACCCGCGCACCATGCCGCTCCCTGCCGCGTTCGAAGAGCCAATTCAACAGGCGGTTGCGCCCAAAGGGCTTGTACATGGCAGAACCTGTCATGTTCATGGTAAAGAAATGCCCGACCCATTCGAGCCCCGCCCCATGCCCCGTGAGCACCACGCCACCGTTGGCAACCAGACGGGCAAATATGCCCGGATCACTTACCCGGGTGTGGGCCTTCAGATAGGCGGGGCTGCGAAACCATAACCGCCCGAGATCGAGCAGGGCGTAGGCCTGCAAAATAAAATGCCGCCGCAGCCAGTCCTCACGAGTGGCCGTGGATTCATCAGGAAAACAGAGCGCGAGATTCCGCGCAACGATGCGTTTGCGCTTGGGGTAACCCCGGCGGTACAGTCCGGCCAGCAACACGGCCGCCCCTCGGCGCAGTGAGTGCGGCGCATAAGCCAACAACCACAGCACCCCGACAATTCCCCAGATCGCCCAATAGACCGGGCCTAAAAAACGCCAATCAAATGGATGAGTCCCGCGCGATTCGTCCGGATCGGCGGGCGAATCGGAAGGAACGGATCGCGGCTCATGCTGCATGGGTCATACCACGCACATCAGCGGCGCCAGAACATGGGCAGGAAGAGCACCAGGACGGTAAAAATCTCCAGACGACCCAAAATCATCGAAATTGTACCCACCCATAATGTGGCTGCCGATGCGTTGGCGAAATTCCCCGTGACCGAGCCCAGTCCCGGCCCGACGCTGGTCAGCGTGGCGATGGCGGCGCCCAGCGCAGAAACCACATCGAGCCCCGTGACCATCATGGCAAAAAAGATGAGCACAAAAATGAAGACATAAGCGGCAAAAAACGCCCAGACCGCACTGATCACCGTGGGGCTGATCGCCCGTCCACTCAGTTTCACCACGAACTCGGCATGAGGGTGGACCAATTTGCGCAGCTCATTAACCCCCTGACGCGTCAACAGCAGCATCCGCACCATTTTCAGGCCGCCCGCCGTCGAACCCGCACAGCCACCGATCAAAGCGGTAGCCAAGACCAGAACCGGCAAAAAGGCAGGCCAGGGGGTGTGGTCGGTGAGCGTGAACCCGGTGGTGGTCATCATCGAAACCAGGGTAAATAACCCCCATCGCATGCCCCACGCCCATTCCGAATCCGGTCGGGCCAACAGGATCGCCAAGGCAATGAATACAAACAGCAAGGACAGCAGCAGAATAAAGAACTTGAATTCGGAGCTTTTGCCATAGGCACGGATCGAGCCGTGGCGCATGGCTAGATAATGCAAGGCCATCGGCGTCGCGCCCAGCACCATGAAAATCTCCGCGGTCAACTCCACCGAGAAGCTATGGAAAAACCCCAGGCTGTCGTCGTGCGTAGAAAACCCCCCGGTGGAAATGGTGGAAAATGCATGTCCTACGGCATCAAACCAGTCCATCCCCTCCAGCTTGAACAAAATCGCACAGAGAAAAGTCAGACCGGCATAAACGATCCAAAGTGCTTTTGCCGTTTCCGAAATCCTTCCGGATAGACGATTGTCCTTCATCGGCCCGGAAATCTCGGTCTTATAGAGCTGCATCCCACCCACGCCAAGCAGCGGCATGAATGCGACGACCAGAACAATAATCCCCAAACCGCCCAACCACTGCAATTGCTGCCGATAGAACAGCAGCGATCGTGGCAGGTCATCGAGGCCGACGAGCACCGTCGATCCGGTCGTGGTTATGCCGGACACCGATTCGAAAACGGATTGAGTAAAACTAAGATGCAAGCCCGGTTGCAAAAAGATGGGGAGCGCCCCCACCAAGCCGAGCGTGACCCAGAAGGACACCACGATCAGCAGACCATCGCGCAGCTTGAGCTCCCGCCGATAATGCCTCAGGGGGAGCCATAACAGGCCCCCGAGCACGAAGGCAATGAAGAAGCTGGTTTCAAACGGCACCAGATCGGTATCGCCCATCATCCACCCCACCAACCAGGGCGGCAGAAAGGTAAGGCTGAAAACCATCAGCAGAACACCCAGAATCCGAAACACGACAATAAACTGCATGGTGGCTGCGCGCTGCCCTCAGAAGAAGCCGAAGCCGACGGCGAACAGCTGTTCGATATCCCGCACGTGCCGCTTGTCGGTCAGGAACAGGATGACGTGATCATCCGTTTCGATCTGGGTGTCGTGATGCGCGATCAGAACGGCATCCTCGCGCAAAATGGCACCGATCGTCGTGCCGGGCGGCAGAGTCAGGCCATCCACCCGGCGGCCGACGACCCGTGAGGTCTTGGCGTCGCCCCGCGCGATGATCTCCATGGTCTCCGCCGCCCCCCGACGCAGGGAGTGCACGCTGACCACATCGCCCCGGCGCAGGCGGCCGATCAGGCTGCCGATCGTGATGTTATGCGGCGACAAGGCAATATCGATGGCCCCCATGTGAATCAGATCCACATACTCGCTACGATTGACGATACACATCACCTTGCGCGCCCCAAGTCGCTTGGCCAGCATGGCCGCCAGAATGTTGTCCTCGTCGTCATTTGTCAGCGCGAGAAAAACATCCGTATCCTCAATGTTCTCTTCGATCAGCAGATCGCTGTCCGTGGCCGACCCCGTCAACACCACGGTATGATCGAGCTCGGCACTGAGCTTGCGCGCCTTCTCGGCATTGTTGCTGACCAGCTTGACCTGGTAACGGGACTCCAGCACCTTGGCCAGCGCGCCGCCGATATTGCCGCCGCCGGCAATCATGATGCGTTTGTAAGGTCGATCGAGCCGGCGCATCACGCTCATCACCTTGCGGATATCCTCGCTGGGGGCCAGAAAGAACACCTCATCGTCCGGCTCAATCACCGTTGATCCATCCGGATGCAGCGACGTATCGTGACGGAATATGGCCGCAACCCGAACCTCAACATCCGGCAGCAATTCACTCAGATAACGGATAGGGTGTCCCACCATGGGACCGTCCGCATCGGCCCGCATCCCGATCAATCGCAGCTTACCGCCCGCAAAGTCATGGACTTGCAAGGCATCCGGGTACTCGATCAATCGGGCAATGTAGTCTTTGATGAGCCGCTCGGGACTGATCATGTAATCGACGGGGATGGCGCTGTTATCGAATAGCGCGGGATGGTCGTGGTAATCGGTCACGCGGATCCGCGCAATCTTGGTCGGCGTGCGATAGAGCGTCCAGGCAACCTGGCAAGCAAGCATGTTGGTTTCATCCGAGCTGGTGACGGCAATCAATACGTCCGCATCGGCCGCCCCCGCCTCGCTCAAAATACTTGGCTGGGCACCGTAGCCCTGAACGGTGCGGATATCCAATCGATCCTGCAACCGCCCCAAGGCGTTCGCATCTGTATCGATCACCGTTACCGAGTTGTGCGTTTCGCCCGCCAGCACGGTGGCTAGGGAGGCCCCCACCTGCCCAACGCCCAGAATAATGATCTTCATGCCGATACCCGCCGATTAACTCCGTTCATTGGCACTGATCCCCAGCGATTTCAGCTTGCGATACAAATTCGTGCGCTCCATCCCGGTCAACCGTGCCAGCTCCGTCATCGAACCCTCGCAGCTTTTCAATTGCGCCAGCAGATAGCGCCGCTCGAACTCATCGCGGGCATCGCGCAAGGGCAGATCCAGATTCAGAGAGATCAGGGTAGCTACCTGGGCCTGATCCGCATCGATACTGGCCGGAATGAACCCAAGCGCCCGCTGCACCTCCTGTTCGTCGATCACATCGCCGGTTCCAAGAATCAGCATGCGCTGCACCAGATTTTTCAGCTCGCGCACGTTGCCCGGCCAATAATGCCCCTTGAGCAGGTTCCGTGCCCCGATCGTCAGCTCCCGCAAAGGCAGGCCCTCGATCCGATGGGCGCTCTCAAGGTAATACGTCAACAGGATCGGAACGTCCTCCGGGTGATGGCGCAAGGGTTCGATATGCAGGGGCACCACTGAGAGGTGGTAGAACAAGTCCTCGCGAAACCGCCCCTGACGCACCTCATCCTCCAGATCCTTGCGGGTGGCCGCGATCACGCGCACATCCACCTGAACCGGATCGGTACTGCCGACGCGAAAAAAGGTCTGGTTTTCGAGTGCCGAGATGAGCTGCATCTGGGTCTGCTCATCCATGTCCGCCGCCTCGGCGATGAACAGGGTGCCGCCATTGGCCTGTTCGAGCAGACCATAGCGAATCTTGCCGTCCAGCTCCGAGCCGAACAATTCCGCCGCCGCATTCTGTCGGCCGCTCATTGCAACGCCACCGGTGTCGATGAAGGGGAAATGCCGACGCGGGGAATGGTGATGGATATAACGCGCCAAGGCCTGCTTGCCCGTACCTGGCTCGCCGGAGATCAGCACCCAGGCATCGTGACCGGCCACTTTCTTGGCCTGCCCGCGCAAGGTCGTCATGTACTCGCTGTCACCCACCAGCTCGAAGGGATCGGCTGTGTTACGTCTCAGTTGCTCGTTTTCTCGCGACAGACGCGTATTTTCCAGGCCGTGCTCAACCATCAACAGCAGCTTGTCGAGGGAGATGGGCTTTTCAATGAAGTCGAAAGCCCCCAGTCGGGTCGCCTCAACCGCCGTCTCCACGGTGCCGTGCCCGGACATCATGATGACCGGACAACCCAGCTCATGGTTCTCGTGCCACTCACGCAGCAGGGAAATCCCGTCCTGACCGGGCATCCAGATATCCAGCAGAATCAGGTCCGGGCGGCGGACGGCAATGGAGGCTCGCGCCTCAATGGCATCGGCTGCGCTCGACACGGTATAACCTTCGTCAGCCAACAGCTCCGCTAAAAGATCGCGAATCTCGATTTCATCATCAACGACTAGGATATGTCCTATGCTCATGGTGTTTTATGGCTACTCTGTTGGGTCCGTGGTGTGTGTGTCGTCGGCAATTGCGGCGTCCTGAATAAATCCTGAGGGACATTATGCCCAGTTCCGGGCTGATCGGGGGTAGCTTCTTGCGCTGCATTGTCCTCAGGAAACGCCGGCGCGAGCTCGTCGACATTCAGGGGTAGGTGAATCACGATGCGCGCCCCGGTATCGTTTGACTCGCCCTCGGGGTGACCAGAGCGTTCCCATTCGGTAATGGCGTCCTGCCGGTTCGAGGCAGTCACCACGCCACCATGCTCTTCGACAATTTTTTTAACAATGGCCAAGCCAAGTCCAGACCCCTTGGGCCGAGTGGTGGCATACGGCTCGAACAATCGATCCAGCATCGCTTCCGGGATACCTGGTCCGTTATCGGCAATCGTCAACTCGATGAGTGCCAACCCCCCTTCGACCCGCAACCCGGTCGTTACCGTGACCAGCGGATTACTTTGATGATCACCCCAATCGGTCAACGCCTGCTGCGCATTCCGGATCAAATTATGCAACACCTGACGAATCCGGCCGGCATCCGCACGTACCAGAAGCGGCTCGCCGCCGGTGACATGCAGAACCGGGATATCTCCCCCCTTGTACAGGTCAATGACCTCGGCGACCAGCTCGTCGAGATCCAGGGTCGTACGGGTCATCTGCGGTGAGCGGGCGTATTCGGCGAATTCGTTCACCATCAGCTTCATGGCCTCGACCTGACTGATGATGGTTTGCGTCGAGCGATCGAGAATCTGCGCCGACTCATCCGTAAGCGTGCCAAGCAACCGGCGACGCAAGCGCTCTGCCGAGAGCTGGATCGGCGTCAGGGGATTCTTGATTTCATGGGCAAGTCGCCGGGCGACCTCGGACCAGGCCGCATCGCGCTGGGCCTGGATCAGCGCGGTAATATCCTCGAACACGATCACGAATCCACCCGCCGTATCGTCATCCGTCGGCAGCGCGGCAATCCGGCTCAGAAGCACGCGACGACCGGTGTCGGTCATGATGCGCACCTGGGCCTCGACCGTTGCGCCCGCCGACAACTGGCCGGGGTCGAGCAAATCACCGAAAGCGCCGCAGATCGGCTCCAGATGCGGATAGATCTGGCAGATTTCGCGCAGCGTACAGCCGTCGATGTGCTGGCTGGTGATGCTCAACAGCTGAGTCACGATTGAATTGCTGCGCGTGATTCGACCATCGAGTGACAGTGTGAGCACCCCTGAGGACAAATGCTGGATCACGGTTTCCAGATAGTCCCGCTCCTGGTCGGCCACCTCCTGCAACTGCTGCATGACCTGATGCGCCCGACGCACCCGGGCGGTCATCGTGTTGAACGACTGTACGAGTTGCCCCAAGTCATCCCGCCGGTCCACAGGTAGCCGCAAACTGTAATCCCCTTCTGCAACAGCCCGTGTACCCGCCGCCAGTTCACGGATCGGCGCGAGCAATTTGCGCGCAGCAATAAATGCCAGCCACACAGCCGTCAACAGCGAGAGCAACAGGGCCAAGGTCAAGGCGAAGGTGAAGGTTTTTTTCAGGGATTTATGCAGAAAAATCAACGAGCGATATTCGTTGAACGCCGCCTGAACACTGCTGGAGAGCTGATTGGCACGCGGCGAGATCGCATAAAGCGCCTGAAGCACCTGACTGCTGCCATCACCAGTCAATCCTGCTGTTAACGGCACCACGACACGAATTCGCATCGAGTCCCCCCCTCCCGGATCAAGCCCGATAAAATCCTTGCCGGAACGAGCGTGACTCAGGGCCGTTTCATCCGGCCGCGAGGGCACGATCGCCTGCAGGTCATCGGAGGCCGAGGCCACAATCAGATTTCGGGAGCCGAAGATCGTCATCTCGTGGGCACCGGTATTTCGCCGCACCGAATTCAGATCGAGCGCGATCAGATCCCCGGACTCCCCTTTCAGCTGCTGAGCCGCCCGTTTGGTCTCCTCCATCGCCGTGCGCATCTGACCATCAAACGCCATCTGCGACAGCGAAAGCGCATCGGACATGGCCTGCTCGACCTGCACATCGAACCAGGAATCGATGCCCCGCTGAATAAACGAGACCGAAAAATAGAACACGATCAGAACCGGGATCGAGGTCAACCCGACAAAGGTCAGCACCAGACGCGCGGTCAGCCGCGCTCCGGGTGTTCCCCGCCGGTAATGCGTCACCAACCGCAGGATATGGCCCAGGACCACCACGGCGAGAAAGAGAATCCCGACCGCACTGAGCCCGAGCAGCGTCAGGTATAGATGTTCGGGTTGATCGGCGCGCCGCAGGGACTCCGAGATCAGGTACATCAGTACCAGCAGCAGGATGACGACCATCACGCTGATGGGCGGCACCAGTCGCCGAACCCAGCGATGGTAAAAGGCGCCCCACTTCATTTGGGCACCGACCAGAGAAACCAGTCGCTATTGAGCGCCCAGCGCGAATCAAACAATGCGGGGAAGCGAAGGGGCAAGGGTAATTTATTGATATCGAGCGTCATGCGCACCCGCCCGACAAGGTGCCCCGCGTGCCGCAGTTTTTGGGCCGCGGCAATCGGCCAGGCGCGAATTCGCTGCAACGAACGCAACGCGCCCCGCAGGGAGCTGAAGCTGCGCGCCTCATGCTCAAGCACATCGGTGATGAGCCAGGTCTTCGACAGGGCATGGTATTCGAGCTGGTATCGCCGGTCGTCTTCCGCAATGGTCTTGCCCACCCACCAGTCGCGGGGATGTTCGATCACGGCCTGAACGGTCAGGTTCAGCGGAATGGCATTTTGCATGGCATCAATCATTTCTTTATCGAGAACAAGCTTGAAATCCACATCCAGATACAGCACACCCTCGCGCACCTCGGCATGGGCGTCCTTCACTTGGGCGCTCGATGCAAAAACCTGACCGACGAGCCCGCCCTGGAGGACCAGCAACCACAGGAATAGCCAACCAGCCCACCGCGAACCCTGAGCCCGGGTGGCAGGGATTACCCCGTCCGCACGAGCCTCATACCTTTTCCAGCACGGCGTAGTAGAAACCATCATGCCCCTCCCTTTGCGGGAATACCTGGCGGCCCAATGGCGTGCCCCCCTCGGCTTGCTCGATCCCCCAATCCACATCCAGTGGCTGTGAACGGGCATCAGGATGCCGTGCCAGAAAGGATGCAACCTGTGCGGCATTTTCCCGCTTGAGAATCGAGCAGGTGGCATACACCATCCGCCCACCGGAGCGCAGCAGTGGCCAGAGGGCATCGAGAATCGACGCCTGGCGCGCACACAGCACCGGCAAATCCTCGGGGCGGCGTAACCGCTTGATATCGGGATGCCGTCGGATCACGCCCGTGGCCGAACAAGGCACATCCGCCAGAATCCGGTCAAAAGGCGCGCCATCCCACCAGTCGCCCGGCACACCGGCATCGCCCACGATCAATCGCGCAACGGCCTTGCCCCGTTCCAGATTTTCCTGTACCCGAGCCATGCGCATCACATCGATATCGACCGCAGTGACCACTGCAGCGGGCTCGTGCTGGAGAATCGCCAGGGTTTTCCCGCCCGGTGCACTACAGGCATCCAGCACCTGTTGCCCCGGGCCGAGATCAAGCAGATCAACCACCCACTGCGCCGCCTCATCCTGCACCGACACATGCCCCTCTGAGAACATCGGCAGACGATCGACATCCATGGGATGCAACAGATTCACGCCCCGAGGGGAAAAGGGTGTCGGCGACGCCACAATCTCCGCGGCAATCAGGGTATCCAAATAGGACTGCCGATCGGCTTCAGCCCCGGCAACCCGTAACGTCATGGGCGGATGGGAAGCCAGTGCAGCGCCGAGTTCGGCCGTCTGATCCGGACCCCAGTCCTTTTGAAGCACACCAAACAACCAGTCCGGCAAGCGCGCCTGAATCGCGGGTGGCGCGTCGGCCAAGGGATCGGTACCTTCTTCTATCTGGCGTACCGCGCGGCGCAGCACCGCATTCAACAAACCGGTCGCCCAAGGATGACCCAACTCGCGCGCGGCCTGTACCGTCGCATTGACCGAACGTGACGCTTCACGCCGCGCACCGCGGATGCGTTCCAGTCCGACCAGAATCAAAAGGGCGATCACTGCCGACTTGGCCGGGATAGGCCGTTCAAGCAATTGATCTCGCCAGAACGCCAGGGCCTCA